>OBLW0100000036.1_pt1 | contig 93311 bp, 64 predicted proteins | sample 1520161 | NCBI WGS metagenome assembly OBLW01 (sample SAMEA3539309, study PRJEB22396) | soil metagenome | biome: tundra; feature: field; material: soil | place: USA | collected 2010-05 | depth 0.15 m
GGGAGGATTAGCGGGTGCTGGATGGAGTGGGGGGGGCGTGGTCAGCGGGGTGGGGTTTGGGGGCGGGATCGGGTTGAGCTTTCCGGGGGAGCAGGTCGCGCCCGAACGCGGTCAGGGTGACGACGACGATGATTGCGATCCAAGCGGCGAAGAAGAGCGATCCTGCGTTAAAGAGAAACGTGTCGGTCGTCATGAGTGGTCCTCCGGCAGCGCGCCCCAGGGGCTAAAGCCCGACGGTTGAGGTTAACCGTCGGGGCCCGGCTTTAAGCCGGGCTTCCCACGGAGTTCGTGAAGCGAATTGCACTGAGAGCCTTACTGCTCGGGCGGAGCGGGTGGGGCTGCCTGCATGTGTTTTTGCATGCGGGCTTCGTGGTTCGCTTCCATATCCTTCAATTGCGTCCGCTGCTCTGGGGTTAGCAACTGATACAACTGGTTGTGAATGCGGGTGTGCGCCACCGTCAGTTCGGTTTCGATCTGCGATTTCTGGGTGGCGAGGGCTCGAACTTTGGCTTCGTCGTAGGTGCCTTCGACGTACTGGCGAAGCTGCAGATCGATCTGGTGTTGCTGCTGCATCAGCGGCTTCATGGTGGGATGTTCCTTTTGCATGATGGTCTTCATCTGAGCCTTCTGGTCATCGGTCAGGTTCAGAGCCTTGGCGAAAAATCCCATCATCTCGCCGCGCATGCCAAATTCATGGCCGTGGCCATGCATGGGCGGTGGCGGGGGAGCGTCTGCGGCGGTCTGCGACTTGGCGATGGCGCTGCCCAATAGAACGGCCATGGCGGCAATCAATACACGGTAACGAATCGATTTCATTTTGACTCCTGGAATTCTCCGGGATGTCCCGGGACTGTGCGTACATAGATAGGAACACGGTTGGCGGGGAAAAGGCGGTAAAAAGACGGTCAACCGGAGTAAAGTTTTGTCAAAGCGGGACGGGTTGTTATGACTGGACGGACCGCGGGCGAGACGCCCCCCGGTACAGCCGGCGGGACGCCGGCGCTACTGGGCACGGGTTTGACAATTCTTTACTACGGCGGATCGTTGACGGGTGCACAATAATATCTGCTTATGGAACGAATACTTGTCATTGATGATGATGTGGAACTTTGCCACCTGGTGGGGGAATACCTGCGGGCAGAGGGGTTCACCATTGAATGTGTGCACGACGGCGAGAGCGGGCTGAAGAAAGCGATGGCGGGCGAATATCTGCTGGCCGTGCTTGATGTGATGTTGCCGGGTATCAATGGATTTGAAGTGTTGCGGAGGATCCGTGCGACTTCGCGGCTGCCGGTTCTGCTGCTGACTGCGCGGGGTGAAGATGTGGACCGCATTGTGGGCCTGGAGATTGGGGCCGACGATTATCTTCCGAAGCCATTCAATCCGCGGGAACTGGTGGCGCGTATTCGAGCGGTGCTACGGCGGACGCGAGGGGATGGCGGTTCGGCCCCGGCGCCGGATATGGTCAGCGTGGGCGATGTGGAACTGGATCCCGCGACGCGGACGGTACGGCTCGAGGGCAAGCCTGTGGATCTGACATCGGTAGAGTTCAATTTGCTTGAGGTGCTGTTGCGCGAAGCGGGACGGGTGGTGCCGCGGGAACGGCTGGTGAATGCGGTGCTCAGCCGGAAGTTCTCGCCGTTTGATCGCAGCATCGACATGCATGTCAGCAAGGTGCGGAAGAAGTTGGGGGATACGGACAGCGACGAGCACATTAAGACAGTGCGTGGGGTGGGGTACATTTTTGCGCGGCCGCGGGAAAAGGCGAAGGTGTAGCGGGCCGAGGGAGAAGACGACAGGGGCTGAAGCCCAAATTCCTGCCTCGAAGGGCCGCTCTTCCACGTCGATGTACGCGGGTTATTCGAAATTTGAAGAGTCAGCACGATCAGCATGAAGAGTCTCTTTCGAGATTGAAGAGTCCAGCATGAAAAGTCTTTTTCTACGAATTTTTTTGTCGTTCTGGATGGCGCAGGCGCTGTTCGTGGTGTTGGCCATTCTGGTGACGCTGGCGTTTCGGCCGCGGACTTCGACTTGGGAAAGTTTGCGCACCACCGTGCTCAACGAGGCGGTCAGCGCTTACGAGGAAGGCAGCGAGGCGCAACTCCGCACGTATATGGATAGTGTGGAGGCGTCGCAGCATGTGCGGGCCTATTTGTTCGACGAGCGGGGAAATGAAGTCTCGGGGCGAGGCGCGCCGGACTGGGCGATGCGCGTCGCGGCGGGCGGGCCGCGCAGCCCGCGGGATGGATTCATTATCCCGGCGCCTCCGGTGCAGCGGGATTCGCGCGCGTCGTCCGATGGCAAGCATCGCTACACGCTGGTGTTGGGATTGCCGCCGGGTCCAAGAGTATTTTTCGGGCCGCGGGGGCTGCCGGTTCCGGGGCTGATCATTGCGATCATCTCTTCCGGACTGGTCTGCTATTTTCTGTCGTGGTACATGACCAAACCGATTGTGCGGCTGCGGGCGGCGACGCGACAGCTGGCGGCGGGCGATCTGACGGCGCGGAGTGGGGCTCCGGCGAGCAAGAGGCGGGATGAGGTCGCGGGGCTGATGCGCGACTTCGATGGCATGGCGGAGCGGATCGAGCTGCTGGTGAAGGCGCAGTCGCGCTTGCTGAACGATATTTCGCATGAACTGCGGTCGCCCCTGGCGCGATTGAATGTTGCGTTGGGACTGGCGCGGCAGCGCTCGGGCGTGGAGAGTGTGGACATGCTGGATCGCATTGAACTCGAGGCCAGCCGGCTGAACGAGTTGATTGGCAGGATTCTGACGCTGGCGCGGCTGGAGGATGGAGAACAGCGGGTGCCGCAGACTCCGGTGCCGCTGGGCGAGCTGGTGGCGAACGTTGCCGAAGATGCCGAGTTTGAAGCACAAGAACGACACTGCCACGTGCACACGGTGATCCCCGAGGGCGGGTGGGGAGTGCGGGGGAACGATTCGCTGCTGCACAGCGCGGTGGAGAACGTGGTGCGGAATGCGATCCGCTATACGGCCGAGGGGTCGTCGGTGGAGATCGCATTGGCGAGTGAGGAACGGAGCGGCGGTCCGGAAGCTGTACTCAGGGTGAGCGATTCGGGGCCGGGAGTTCCGGAGGATTCGCTGGCGAAGTTGTTCGAGCCGTTCTACCGGCTGGATGATGCGCGGGGACGGCTGACGGGCGGAGTCGGTCTGGGCCTGGCGATTACGGAGAGAGCGGTGCGGTTTCATGGGGGGAAGGTGTCGGCGTTTAACCGCACTGAGGGCGGGCTGATGGTGGAGATTCGGCTTCCGTTAATCTCTAGGATGGGGGCGAAGCAGCGGGCTGAGGTGGTTTCGTCGGGGTCTTTGTCGTAGCTTTTCTTCCGCCCCTCCGGGGCTGCTCACCGTCGACTTACCACCCACGGCTTGCGCCGTGGGCTGCATTCTTTCGCTGCTTCGCAGCTTGGGCCGGCGGGACGCCGGCGCTACACAAACATCTGACCGGCATGTTTGGCGAACCTCTCGTATACTTAGAACTGCTGGGGAAGCGGGCAACTCCGTGGCGTTTCCAGGGTTCCAATAGCGGTTGTGGGAGTTTGCTCTTCCCGCGCTTTCCTGATACACAAATGGGTTGAGATTTTCCCGCGTAATCTAAAGTGCAAGACCCGGCCGGCGGGGCGCTGCGAGTGTGTGCACGTAAACCTCACAAAAATATGGAGATCAACCAGAGAATGTCGAAACGATTTGCGTGGCTGCTCGGGGTGGTGGTGCTGGTTTCAATCGGACTGCTGGTGGCGTGCGGGAGCAACTACAATTCCTCGTCCGATGGGTTGGTATTGGTGGGCAGTCAGGGATCGGGGCTGATTGAGACGTTTAGCTTTAATCTGGGAAGCGGGAGCGTCTCGTCGATCAGCAATTCGCCGGCGGACACGTCAGGCAAAAGCTGCGTCCTGAATGGCACACCTTCGTCGATGGTGGTGGATTCGAAGGGGACGTATGCGTACGCCATCGTCAACGGGATTCCGTGTACGACCAGCACGACGGCCAACATTGTGGCGTTCAAGGTGAACTCCGACGGAACCACGGCTGTGGTGGGGAATCCGGTTCCGTTTAGTAAAGCCACGGTCGTGATTCAGGGCGTGCCTCCTCCGAATAATACGGATACTGTGGACGTTGTTCCCGGCACGATGACGATGGATGCAGCCGGGAAGTTTCTGTTTGTGGCCGATCGGGCTACGACAGACAGTACAGGACTCTACATTCCGGGAGCGGTTTCGGTCTTTGCCATTGGGAGCGGCGGAACGGTGACGGAAGTGGCGGGTTCGCCTTTCTTCGTGTCGCTTCCTGCGATGACGCTTCCGCAAGCAGGATTAGACATCGTCAGCGTCGCGGCAACCCCCACGGTGTTCCCCGCCATTGGCATCAATGGAGTGCAAAATTCGGTATGTTCGACTCAGACACCGCCGACCTTGGAGTATCTCTATGCGGTGGATCGGCTGGGGTACCAGTTGTTTGAGTTTTCAGTCGAAACAACAACGGGCGTTTTGACGCTTCTCACAAACCAGACTACGCCGCCGGTTGCCACCGATAAGGTGCCGGCGGGTATTGCCGTGGATCCTTGCGACCGGTTTGTCTATGTGAGCGACAGCCTTACGGATAAAATCAGCGCCTACAATATCTGCAGCGGGATTTCGCCGATTTGTCCGGTCGCAGATGGCAGTCTGAAAGAGGTTTCTGGTTCGCCGTTTTCGATCACGGGCGCAAATACTCCCGGTCCGCTAGTCGTGGATCCGTATGGGAATTTCGTGTATGTGGTGGGAACGCTTTCCAATACCGTCCACCCGCTGAAAATCAGTTCGGTGACGGGGAGCCTAACGGCAGGAACTCCGGCGAGCGTGGCCACGGGGCAGACGCCCACGTCGATCGCAATCCGTGGGGATGACAACTGGCTTTTCGTGACGAACTACAACGGTCCCAGCGTGTCGCAGTACGCAGTCACGCCGGCGACTGGGGCCCTCACGACCCAGCAGGCGATCCAGACGGACAATTATCCGTGGGGCGTGGCGGTGAAGTAACGGACCTCGGACGTCGGACCTCAGCCGTCCGACGTCGGCCTTCAGTTTGCTCCGATTTTTATCTTCCAGAAGAGCTCGCATCCAATCGGATTGCCGCGCGGTTACACACGCACTAGAAGGGTCTGAGGTCCAACGTCCGACGTCTGCTTCTACGTAGGCACCTTCAGAATCAAATACCCACCTACCAGGATAAAGATCAGGTCTGGCGACCAGGCCGCCAGAGCCGGCGGAAGCTGGCTGAGGTCTCCCATGGCTTCGAACAGGCGCGACACAACTGTGTAGAAGACGGCGATTCCAACCGCGACGGCGACTCCCGTGACGGCTCCTTTTTTCCCGGTGGAAAGAGAGAAGGGTACGGCGAGGATGGCCATGATCAGCGTGATCAGGGGATAGGAAAGCTTCTTGTGCAGTTGCACACGGAGGCGCACGACATCGAATCCGCTTTGCTGTAGGTCGCGGATATAGCGGCGCAATTCTTCGTAGTTCATCTCGGTGTACTGTTTGACTTCTTTTTTGAAATAGGAAGGATTCTCCGGGAGATCGGGGAAAGTGGCCACGTCGAAGGGACGGTAGTTGGCGATGGCGGAGACGTCGAGGGAGCGGTCCCATCCTTGCTCATAGACCCATTTGTTGAGGTTGTCGGCCCAGTGGGCGCGGTCGGCATGGATGCGGCGTTTGATGGCGAAGTTGGCGCGGTCGAGCTGAAAAACAGTGAGGTTGCCGAACTGGTCGCGGTCGGGATCGAAAAACTGGTAGTAGTAAATGTCATTGTTCTGACCGAAGATCCACTTGCGGTCGGGGCGCAGGTAGGTTTGCGGAGGCTTGCCTTTGATTTGATTGTGCAGCGCTTCCTGACGCTTGTTGGTGTGGGGAAGATAGAACTGGTCGGCAAAAAACAGTCCCGCAGCCATCATTCCCGCGGCGACGATGACCGGCGTCACGATGCGGTAGATGCTGGTGCCTGTGGCCTTGATCGCGGTGATTTCGTTGGACCGTTGCATCATGCCGAAGGTGACCAGCACGGCGAGCAACATGACCAGCGGAGCCACGTTGTAAAGCAGATAGGGGGCGACGTTGAGCAGGTACTCCGCGACGACGGTGGCTGGAACCTGATTCTTGAGAATGTCTCCGAGCAACTCGAAGAGAGTGAACACGATGACCAGGACCAGGAACGTGGAAAGAATCATCCCCAGGTAGACGAAAAAGTCGCGCAGAACATAGTCGTCGAGCAAAGTGGGAAAGCTGGCGCTGAACATGCGGCGCCGGGTGGAAGCGCGCTCGAAGGCATTTTCGCGGCGGCCGCGGGAGATCGCGGGCTGGGAGCCGGAGGGATCGCGTTTCCAGGCCGCCCGAAACGAGGCCAGTTCCAAGGGACGTTTTTCGGCGCGTGAGAACAGGAAGATCGCCAAGGCGAGAAATATGAAGTCGGCCAGCCAAGCGCCGAACCAAGGCGAGACCTTGCCCTGCCGAGCCAGCGAGACACCGATCAGGGAGATCACGTAATAGACGAAGACCAGAAGGATGGTCAGTACGAATCCGCCGGACTTGCCGCTTTTCTTCGACGAGAGGCCCAGCGGGATTCCGACGAGCGCGAGAACGAGGCAGGCGGTGGGCAGGGCGAATCGCTTGTGAAAGGCGATGAGATACCAGCGGGCAGAGATGGGATCGACCCGGGCAGCTTTGTTCCACAGCGCCTCCGTATTCATCACGTCGGCTGGGAGCGACTCATCGGATTTGTTTTCTGTGGACGGCAGATCGAGCGGGATGTCGGTCTGCTGGAAGGTCGAAATCTGGTAATGACTCGCATCTTTGGGGTCGGTTTCGTGCTCCGATCCGTCGACGAGGTGCAAGTGCAGGCGGTCTTGACCTTCGCTGATGACGAAGGCTTCCTTCGCCAGGGTGATTTTTGGATTGGTGGCGTCGCTGAGGTCAGCCATGAATACGCCCTTCCACACGGCTGCCCCTTGCGCGGTCTTGACGTCCTGAACGTAGAGAACTTTTTTGGGGAATCCTTCGTAGAAAACCCGAGGCTGGATCTCGAAGGAAACCTGGGAACCTTTGAGGCGGTCTTCCAGGTGGCCAAGAGCGGCTTGGGCTCGGGGTGCAATGTAGAGGCCGTTGAACAGTGCCACGAGCCATGCGGCCATGACGAAAACAGAAAGCGCGCGCAGGAAGCTCCAAATGCCCATGCCGCTGGCACGCATGGCGGTGATCTCACTGTCGGCGGCGAGACGGCTGAGGCCGATCAGGATTCCGACCAGTACACTCATGGGCAGCGTGTAGGTGAGTGCGAGCGGGACGGTGAAGAAGAAAATCTCGGCGACGCTGGGGAGAGGGGCACTGGCGCGGACTACGAGTTCGAGAATGCGTCCCAGGTCGCGGGTGAACAGGACAAAGGTAAAGATTGCCACGCCAATCAGCGCGTGCGCCGTCACTTCGCGTAGGATGTAGCGGGTCAGAATCCGCATGTGGGACGCGCTTAGGCGAGGATAGCACGGGGCGGGGTTGGAGGCGGGTTTTGGCTTTCTGCAAGTAGCCGCGCTTCGCGCGGCGGACAGCCGAGGGCGGCTGTCCCCACATAACGACACGTGCGGGACGCCCTCGCGACAGCCGGCAGGATGCCGGCGCTACGCAAAATCGGAACCGGAGTGGGGTGGAGTGCGTAACGGATAGCGAGAGGTGAGAAGGGCGAATGACAGCTGAAGAGAGATTTGAACCCGTCGACAGCCGTAAGCGCGCTGACATGTGGGCGTTGGTGGGGATCGCGGCGATTGTGGCGCTCGCTCACATCCTGACGAACGGTCGCTATGGATTTCATCGGGATGAGCTGCAGGTATTGAGCGACGCGCGGCATCTGGATTGGGGATTCGTGCCGTATCCGCCGCTGACGCCGTTGGTGGAGCGAGTTGGACTCTCCATCTTCGGGCTCTCGCTGGTGGGGCTGCGGTTGTTTTCGGTGATGGCGCAGGCGATGGTCGTCGTGGTTGCGGGGCTGATGGCGCGGGAACTGGGCGGAGGACGCATTGCCCAGGTCGCGGCTGCGTTGTCTGTCGCGCTCTCGACGCTTCTGCTGTTTGAGGGAACTGAGTTTCAATACACGACCTTCGACAATTTGTGGTGGGTGCTGATTGCCTACTTCGTGATTCGGCTGTTGAAGACGGAGAATCCGCGGTGGTGGCTGGCGATTGGCGCGGTTATCGGCATTGGGTTTCAGACGAAGTACACGATGGGGTTTTATCTGGCTGGGGTGATGGGCGGCGTTCTGCTGACGCGCGCGCGCCGCTATCTGGGAAGCGGGTGGTTCTGGGGCGGAATGCTGCTGGGCTTTCTGATTTGTCTGCCGAATCTGGTGTGGCAGGTGCGGCATGGATTCATCTCGCTGCACTTCCTGCAGCACATTCATGCGCGCGATGTGGGCGAGGGGCGGGCGAATGGATTTTGGCGCGATCAAGTTTGGATCTGCGCGAATCTGGTGGCGACTCCGCTGTGGATCGCCGGGGTGATCGGCTACTTGCGCGACCGGCGCTATCGGATGCTGGCTTGGATGTATTTGATCCCGCTGGCGCTGTTCGTGGTGGGCAAGGGACGCGGGTACTACTTGGGAGGGGCGTATCCGATGCTCATGGCCATGGGCGCAGTCGCGAGCGAGCGCTGGGTCACGTCGTTGACGAAGATGCCGCGGCGGGCGGTGGAGGCCGTGTTCTTCACCGGACTGGTGGGGTGGGGTTTAGTTATGAGCGCCGTGATTCTTCCGGTGGCATCTGGAGGCAAGCTGATGAAATTTGCCCTCGAGAATAACGGCGATTTGCGCGAGGAGATTGGCTGGGACGAACTGGTCAAGACCGTCGCGGGGATTCGGGATTCGTTGCCGGCAGAGCAGCGGGAGAGTGTGGGGATTGCGGTGAGAAACTATGGAGAGCAGGGCGCGATTGAAATCCTGGGCCCGGCCTATCATCTGCCTCCGCCCATCAGCGGAGTCAACTCGTCGTGGTTGCGAGGCTATCCGACGCCGCTGCCTTCGACTTTGATTGTGATGGGACAATCGCGGAAAGAGGCAGATCGGCTGTTTACCGCGTGCCGTCTGGCTGGACACAACGGGAATTCGCTCGGCGTGAAGAATGAGGAAAGCGAGGATCATCCCGACATCTTCGTGTGTGGGCCGCCGCGGTTGCCTTGGCCGGAGTTCTGGAAGGAATACCAAGGGTTCGGTTAGAAACGAAGGGCCATTCTGGCTGGTTGGCGTCGCTCTACCCAAGATCCTTCCCTTCGCCTGAGAAGCGGCTCCGGTCAGGATGACGCCCTGGGCAGCGAGCGCGGCAAGAATGGGGCACCCGGGCGAGATTTCCTCACGGCAATTGATTCAGGTAACAGGATCCACTCGTGGTTTGTGCGGGTGGAGTCGGCGGCGTCATCCAGGGCGGAACATTGAAGTTGAAGAATTCGGTCATGGTCTTCTGAGCGGCGTCGCGCTTGGTTAGGGAGGCCACGCCGAAGCGCGTTTCGATCAACTTGAGGATCGCAGTCATATCCATCACCGTGTGCGACACATAGTGCTTCTTCGCATAGGGGGACACGACGATCAGGGGCAGGCGGTAACCGGTGTAGGTGAAGTCGCAGTCGGGTCCGGTGGCCGTGGTGCAGATGTCGCTGGTCATCAGATCTTTCGGCTTGATGCCGTCAGGGCTGACGGCGGGCTGCGGCGCGACGTGGTCGTAGAGTCCGCCGAACTCGTCATAGGTGAGGATAAAGGCAGAATCCTTCCAGGAGACGCTGGTCATCAGAGCATTGATCAGCGAAGAAACGTAGCTTGCCCCGAGCTGGATGTTGATGGGATATTGATCGGAATCGGAGCCGTGCTCATCAAGGCCTGCGCCCCCCGCAGGTTCGATGATGGCGACCTGGGGCAGAGTGCCGTTCTGGAGGTCACTAAAATATTGCGTCATCGTGGCCAGACTATTCGGGTAGCTGGTCGGAATGGTCTGCCCCCACGCGAAATTCTGAACGTAACTCAACGTCAGAAGGCATTGCGGCGTCTGGTTGGAGGCGCAGGCGGTGTTGACAGTATTGACATAGATCTTCCAGGTGATTCCCGCGCTCTGCAATTTCTGAAAAATCGTGGTGGCGGTGAGCAAGGATTGATCCGCGCTGTCGGTGCCGACGGGGTACACGTAGCCCTGTGACGTGGCGGCGATCAGGTATTCGCGATTCGGAGCCGTGCGCGTCATGACGGGAGAGAACCAGCGGTCCGACGTGCTGAACTGTGAGGCCATGTAGTAGTAGTAGTTCAGATCGGTATCGTCGTAGTAGCCCATCGTGCGAATTCCGTTGGTGTCGTAAAAGGCAGGGACGTTGTTGCGAGCGTCGTGGGCGTTGGTCCAGACAAAACCATCCAGCGTGGCGGTTGCGGAGTAGTAGTTGTTGAGGTCCCAATCGACATGGCTTTCGTTCCAGGACGGGCTGGGGTTTTCTATGCACTGCGTAATCAGCTTGTACGAAGCGATCTGCGGGCTGGCGCTGTCTTCGGTGCAGTCGCTGGGCGGCGGGAAGGCGGGATCACAACCGGGATTGCTGGGCGGCGGTCCGTAGAGCGGAGCAATGCCGGAGGTGGGATTGAATTGTGGGAGGCCGTCGAAAGAGCGGTCGGCGAAGCCGTTGTTTTTCCAATACGAACGCAGGGCACCGAAGTAGTGATCGAGGCCGCGGTTCTCCTGCGCCATGAAGATGATGTGGTTCAGAACCTTGACGGTCTGATTGATGTTGAAGGTCGCGGTGGCGGACTGGTTCGCATTCATCGTCAGTGTGCAGGTGCCCGTCCCTTTGCAGACGCCGGACCATCCCGCGAAGAAAGCTCCCTTGGCGGGGACGGCGGTGAGTTTCACGCTGGTGCCGGAGTTGAAGGACGCGGTGCAGGTGGGAGAACAGGCGATGCCCGCGGGGCTGCTGGTGACCGTTCCGCTGGCACTGCCGGCGAGTTGCACAGTTAACTGGTAAACGGTGACGGGCGCGGAGGCAGCGCGTGATAGCGCAGCTTCCGATTGTGCAGCCGCCCTTATGGTGCACGGAAGAGACGCGGCCAGCAGGGTCGTGAGAACTAAGATGCGATGGCAAGCCAAAGATTAATCTCCGAGGGTCACGAGGATCTTGGATGGCGCTGGAATCGTCTCGGTTGGCGGGAAAATGAGGTTGAGCGCAATTAGCGAGGGGACGCCGGGCTTCGCCCTGGCGGGACGGCCGAGGCGGCTGTCACCACATGCGCATTACTGGGCTTTGAAGAACAGTGCTCCCAGGGGGGGCAGGGTTATTTTTAGGGAGAAGGGGCGGCCATGCGTGGGGATTTCCTCTGCATTGACCCCGCCGAGGTTGCCCATGCCACTGCCGGCGTATTCGCGGGCGTCGCTGTTGAGCATTTCGCGCCAGTAGCCGCCGTGGGGGACGCCGACGCGGTATCCCAGACGCGGCACGGGCGTGAAGTTGCAGACAATGAGCACGGTGTCTTTCGCCGACTCGCTCTTGCGCAGTAGGGAGATTGTGCTGGTGGCATTGTCGTTGCAGTCGACCCACTCGATTCCGGCGGGATCGTTGTCAAAGACGTGCATGCCGGGTTCGTTGCGGTAGAAGCGATTCAGTTGCTCCATCCAAGCCTGCACGCCGCGATGAACCGGATACTGGACGACGTGCCATTCGAGACTGGAGTCGTGCGCCCATTCGCGGACCTGGCCAAATTCACAGCCCATAAACATCAGTTTCTTGCCAGGTTGCGCGTACATGTAGGCGAAGAGCAGGCGCAGGTTGGCGAAGCGCTGCCATTCGTCGCCGGGCATCTTGCCGATCAGCGATCCTTTGCCGTGGACAACTTCGTCGTGCGAGAGCGGCAGCACGAAATTCTCGTGAAAGGAATAGAGACTGCGGAAGGTGAGATCGTTGTGGTGATACTTGCGATGGATGGGATCGTTCTGGAAATAGCGGAGCGTGTCGTGCATCCAGCCCATGTCCCACTTCATGCCGAAGCCGAGGCCGCCGAGATAGACAGGCTTTGAGACCATGGGCCAGGAAGTGGATTCTTCGGCGGTGGTCTGAATCTCGGGATGCTGCCCGTAGGCTTCCTGATTGAAGCGGCGGAGGAAGTCGATGGCGTCGAGGTTCTCGCGTCCGCCGAATTTGTTGGGGATCCATTCCCCCTGTTTGCGCGAGTAATCGAGATACAGCATGGAGGCGACGGCATCTACACGCAGGCCGTCGATGTGATATTTGTCGAGCCAGAACATAGCGCTCGACATCAGGAAGCTGCGGACTTCAGGGCGGCCATAGTTGAAAATGTGCGTCTTCCAGTCGGGATGGAAGCCCTGGCGCGAGTCGGCGTGCTCGTAAAGGTGCGTGCCGTCGAAGTAGGCGAGACCGTGAGCGTCGGACGGAAAGTGCGACGGTACCCAGTCGAGGATGACCCCGATGCCGTGCTGGTGCAGGTAGTCGACCAGGTACATGAAATCCTGCGGCGTGCCGTAGCGCGAAGTTGGGGCGAAGTATCCGGTGGTCTGGTATCCCCAGGATCCGAAGAAGGGATGCTCCATCACGGGCAGGAACTCGACGTGAGTGAAACCCAGTTGGCCGACGTATTCGGCGAGGCGGGGCGCGGTTTCGCGATAGGTCAAGGGACGGTTGTGATCTTCGGGGACGCGCATCCACGAGCCCAGGTGCACTTCGTAAATCGATTGAGGCGCGCGAAGAGAGTTGCGGGCGGCGCGCTTTTGCATCCAGTCGTTGTCGTTCCACTCGTAGTCGAGGTCCCAGACGACGGAGGCGGTGCGCGGAGGTTTCTCGTGTAGCAGTCCGAGCGGGTCGGCCTTATCGATGTGGTACCCGTGGCGCTGCGATTCGATGTGGAATTTGTAGAGCGCGCCTTTAGTTACTCCAGCGATGAAGCCTTCCCAGATGCCGGAGGAGCCGCGGGGGCTGAGACGGTGCGACTTGGAGTCCCATTCGTTGAAACTGCCAACGACGGAGACGGAGCGCGCATTGGGGGCCCATACGCTGAACACCGCGCCGGGTCCGCCATTGTGGGTGAGGAGGTGGGCTCCCATCTTTTCGTGGAGGCGGTAGTTGCTGCCTTCGTTGAAGAGGTAGAGATCCTGGTCAGAAAGGAACCGGGGGGCGGCGAGGGTTGGTTCAGGGCTCATGGGGGCGGAATGTGGGCGCGCCTTAGTTTACCGGAAGATGACCATCCTTTCGCACGGATTTGTACGTGGGCACCGCGGTGCCTCCGGGCCTCATAGTATCCTGACAATAGAGATGGGAACCCTTGGCCAGAAGGAGTAATCGAACCCACAAACACTTTCTGTTGGATGCCTCGAAAATCAAGCGCGCTCAGAAGGCTGTGGGAGCCAAAACGGAGACGGAGACCATCGAGCTTGCCCTGGACTTGGTGATTGCCGAAGATCGAAAAAACCGTCTTCTCTGGACAGCCACAGAACGGTTCCTCCGGAGCGGCGTTGACATCAAGGACGTTTACAGGAAACCGGAGTGACTATACTTGCATCAGCACACACGCGTTCATGATTCTGTGAGTGCCCCAGCCAACAACTAGCCGAGCTTTGCTCGGCTGGACAGCCGGGGGCGGCTGTCCCCACACTACCGCCGCGAGATTCGTCTCTGATCACGTTTCCCTCCCGCACCTAAGCACAGCCATTCGTGCGGAGCGCGGGAAAATCCCCATGCTAGACTGACCAGTTCAACCATGCCGGCCCTGCGCGTCATTCTTCTTTGGCACCAGCACCAGCCGTTCTATAAGGATCTGGTCACGGAAGAATATCGTCTGCCGTGGACGCGGCTGCATGCGCTCAAAGACTATTACGGGATGGTCAAGCTGCTGGACGAGTTTCCCAACGTCCACCAGAATTTCAACCTGGTGCCGTCGCTGATGGTGCAGATTCAGGACTATGTGGCTGGGACGGCACAGGATCCGTTTCTGCGCGTGGCGGCCAAGCCGGCGAAGGACTTGTCACTGGAGGAGCGGCGGTTTGCGCTGCAGTATCTCTTTCAGGCGAATCCGCAGAATCTAATAGGGCGCTATCCCCGGTACCGGGAATTGTGGGAACGATTTCGCGAGCACGGCGATCATCCGGAGCGGGCGGAGCGGTATTTTCACGCGCAGGATTTTACCGACCTGCAGGTCCTTTCGCAGATTGCCTGGTTCGACGAATTCTTTCTGGAAGAGAAAGATGTGGCCGCGCTGGTGGCGAAGGGGCACAGCTACTCTCTCGACGATCAGAAGTTTGTAATCGCTCGCGAAAGGGAACTGATAGGGAAAGTTCTGCCGGCGCACGCCGAGGCGGTGAAAAAGGGATCGATCGAGCTATCGGCTACGCCGTTTTATCACCCGATCCTGCCGCTGGTGTGCGATACGAGCGCGGGAGCGGTGTCGTCTCCGGGATTGCCGTTGCCGCAGAACCGGTTTCGGCATCCGGAAGATGCGCGGGCACAGCTTACGCGCGGTCTCGATCTGCACGAGAAAGTGTTTGGGGTGCGACCCAAGGGCGTGTGGCCGTCGGAGGGAAGCGTTTCGGAAGAGGTGCTGGCCATAGCGCACAGTGTGGGCGTTCAGTGGATGGCCACCGACGAGGGCGTGCTGGGACGGAGCACAGGAGCGTTCTTCGCTCGCGATGGGAGCGGCCGATTGCCGGCGCATCTGGGGGAGAATCTTTACAACATCCATCGATACGAGAACGGCTCGGCGGCGATGCACCTGGTGTTTCGCGATCACACGATTTCCGACCTGATCGGATTCGTGTACTCGGGCATGCCTCCGCAGGACGCGGCGCGGCATTTGATTGGGAACATCAAGGATGCGGCCAAGCCGGTGATGGCGAAGGGCCGCGATGCCGTGGTGTCGATTATTCTCGACGGGGAGAATGCCTGGGAGTATTACCCGAAGTCGGGGCGCGAATTCTTGCGGCGATTCTACGACGGGCTGCAACGTGAGCCGGGAGTGGAGGCGGTGACGGTGTCGGAGGCGATCGCGCGGCACAAGGATTTCGGAAAAATGAACTCGCTGGTGCCCGGGTCCTGGATCAGCGCGAACTTTAATGTGTGGATCGGCGCTCCGGAGGACAATCGGGCCTGGGACTACCTGTATAACGCGCGCGAGTTTTACGCGCAGAATGCGGCGCGGGCCAGCGAGGCGCAACGTAAAGTGGCCTTCGAAGAAATTCTGATCGCCGAAGGCAGCGACTGGAACTGGTGGTACGGGCCGGAACATCACTCGGCCAACGACCGGGATTTTGACGAGCTCTACCGTAAACATCTTTCGAACGTGTATCAGGCGCTGGGAGCGGTTCCGCCGGACTACCTGGCGCAACCGATCAGCGGGGCGGAGGTGCGTCCGTCGTTTGTGCCGCAGACGGCGTACATTCACCCGCGAGTTACGGGCGACAAGGTGCGTTACTTCGAGTGGATGGGGGCGGCCGTGTACACGGCCGATCACCGCGCCGGAGCGATGCACGGTAAACAGTTTTTACTGGACTCGGTGTATGCCGGCATCGACTCCACCCATGTTTATGGGCGGCTGGACTTCACCGGTAAGGTTCCCGAGGAAGACTTTGAGCTGGTCGTGAACCTGGAATCGTGGGCCAGCGGGGAACCGCGTCCGCGGCGTACGCTGAGGGTCGAAGCTTCGGTACATGAGCGCAGGCTCAAGGGGTGGAAGGTGGAAAACGGATCGGAGGAAGTCGTGGCGGATTCCTCCTCGCAACCTGACGAGCATGTGAAGCTGGCGCTGCTGCGGAACTTTGAGTTCAAGCTGCCGCTGCTGTGGCTTCTGGCGACACCGAACGCGGCCCCGGTGGATCGGGCTGCGGAGCGCAAGGCCAGCGCGGTCGCGGTTGGGGCTACCAGCAGGCTCCGGCTGCGTTTCAGCCTGTGGCAGAACCGTCTGCCGGTGGATTCGTTGCCGTTGGAAGGGTGGATCGAACTACAGGTGCTGAGTGAGGGGGACTTGATTTTCGGGGCGTGAGGAGTTCGAGAATCTGACGGCCTTGCTCAGGGAAAATCAATGATCTCGTAGATTTTCGCACTATCGGGGTGCAACGATCCTGGTCTCTTAGATTCGATAATTGGGGGATTGCGCCTTCTTCGCGGTTTCGCTGCGACCTTGAGCGAGGACTGAACGGATCGGAGTATCAGACTGTTCACGGTGATGCCTTCCCGCTGCGCCCCTTTCAATAGCTTCGAATGAAGTTCGACCGGGATGTCGAGCGTGAATCTCACGGGCCTATTCTTCTATAAGTCAGCAAAAACGAAACGCCGGAAGCGTGCGCTGTCCGGCGTCAAAACGGAGTTTTCTCGAAATGCTGGTTATTTGCTGCCGCCAGTTGCTGGCACCGTGCTCATGGTCAGCGCTCGGTTCAATTCCAGCGTAAGCTCGGTGCCAGCGGGCAGGGTGGCGGAACGGTGCTTGGCCAGCCAATGCACGGTGGTCGACGATGCGCCAACGGCGCCGCCAATCAGGATTCCGGGGCCTCCGCCGATCAGGCCGCCGATCAGCATGCCTCCGGCAGTGCCTCCTCCGGTTTCGAGGGTGTCGCGGCGGTCGTGGCCTGAACCCTTGAACTGGCCTTCCTGATTGACGTCTGTGCCATGGATGCTGGTGTCGATCAGGGTCGCGTCGAGGAAGTAACGCTCGCCGGTGGGCATGATCACGAATTCAGGAAGAATTCCGATGGTCGGCTTGCCAGAGATACGGCGAGGCTCACTCACCTTGGTGACGCGGCCTTCGACGGTGGCTCCCACGGGGATCACGGTGTTGCCGTTGACCACAACCGCCTGAGTGACCTTGGCCTGAAAGGGATCGCCGACCCGGTTGCTGAAGGTGGCGAGAGTCGTATCGAGCCGGACCATCAGAGCGGTCCCTGCGGGCACGGGTGAACTGGTCTGGGCGGCGAGCGCGGCGGCCAGCAGCAGAATGCAAGGTAGAGCGATCCATTTCTTCATCGTGCCTCCTCAAATCTCCAAGCAATATTCTATCTCTTGACTCTAGTCGAGGCGGAGGGAGGCGACAAGGGCAGGCGGGACAGGGAACCACAGGAGATAAGAGCGGGGCGGCGGTGGCCAGAGGGACGGTCCCGAAGGCGGAAATTGCCGTGCATGAGTGTGTTCGGCGTCACACCGCGTTCGGGGCCATTCGATATAATCGTTGGTTTTACACTACAGGTTTCAAGGTTTCAGAGTTTCAAGGTCTCAAAGTCTGCGGGGTGAAGATCGCCTTGAAACGTTGCAACCTTGAAACTTTGAAACATTGATTTTGAAATCTGGATTCATACAGAGGAAAGAGAACATACCTATGTCAAATATTGCAGCGATTCATGCCCGAGAAGTCCTGGATTCACGTGGCAATCCTACGGTGGAGGCGGAAGTGTTTCTTAGCGATGGCTCGATGGGCCGGGCAATTGTTCCCAGTGGAGCATCGACGGGCGAGCACGAGGCGGTCGAGTTGCGCGACGGAGATACGAACCGGTTTCTGGGCAAAGGCGTGCTCAAGGCCGTGGAGAACGTCAACGGCGAGATCGCCGAGGCACTGGCGAACTGGGATGCGTTCGATCAGCGCGGTCTCGATGCCAGGATGATCGAACTGGACGGCACGGAGAACAAGGGACGACTGGGCGCGAATGCGCTGCTGGCGGTTTCGATGGCTGCCGCGCGCGCGTCAGCACGGACTCTCGATATACCGCTCTATCGTTATCTCGGGGGAGCCGGTGCCAACACGCTCCCGACTCCGATGATGAACATTCTGAACGGCGGAGCTCACGCCGATAACAACGTGGACTTCCAGGAATTCATGGTGATGCCGGTGGGCGCGCCCTCATTTCATGAAGCATTGCGGTGGGGTGTTGAGGTCTTCCATACGCTCAAGGGAGTGCTGAAGAAGCGCGGCTATAACACCGCAGTGGGCGATGAAGGCGGATTTGCTCCGTCGGTGAAGTCGAACGTGGAAGCGATCGAAGTCGTGCTGGAGGCCATCAGCAAGGCCGGTTACAAGCCGGGGGAAGAAATTGCGATTGCGCTCGATCCGGCGGCGAGTGAATTCTTTCAGGACGGAAAGTACGTGTTCAAGAAGTCCGACAAGTCGGCCAAGAGTTCCGACGAGATGGTTGCATTCTGGGCGAAGTGGGTAAAAGACTATCCCATCGTGTCGCTGGAAGATGGCCTCGCCGAGAACGACTGGGATGGGTGGGCGAAGCTGACGAAGGAGCTGGGCGGGAAGATTCAGTTGGTGGGCGACGATATTTTTGTGACCAATATTCAGTTCCTGCAAGAGGGAATCGACAAGGGCGTTGCCAACTCGATTCTGGTCAAAGTCAATCAGATCGGGACGGTGAGCGAGACTCTGGATGCGATCGATCTGGCGCGGCGGAATGGATACACGTCGGTGATTTCGCACCGTTCGGGCGAGACGGAAGACACGTTCATCGCCGATCTCGCAGTGGCGACGGGGGCGGGACAGATCAAGACTGGGTCGGCGTCCCGGACGGATCGCATCGCGAAGTACAACCAATTGCTGCGGATTGAGGAAGAGTTGGCTGGGACGTCGCGGTTTTTGGGGCTGAAGGCGCTGAACTATAAGGGCTGAAAGGGTAGTCATTCTCTTAAGGCGGAGCGTTCTATGAGATGGAGATTGATGTTGTGCGCGGGTGTTCTCGCTATGTCGACGTGCGCCGGAGCGCAGACCACCGTTTCGGTCGCACCCGACGCGGCTTCCAAGGAAGATGTCAAGAAGCTATTTGATGTCATGGCAAGCCGCGAGCAGATGGCACAGATGATGCATCAGGTGTTCGAGCAGATGCGGAGTATGAACCGCGAGCAGCTCAAGAAGAGCCAACCAGGCATCACCGATGCCGAACTGGCGCGCAGGGACCGCGAGTCGGAGGATCTCATCAAGAATTTCCCGCTCGATGAAATGCTGAACGACATGATCCCGATCTACCAGCGGCACTTCACGAAGTCTGAGATCGAAGGCATGACGGCCTTTTATTCTTCTCCGACAGGGCGGAAATTTCTACGCGAGATGCCTGCGGTGACAGCGGAGACGATGCGGGTCAGTTATCCGCGAATCCAGGCGGAGATCGACGCGGCGATGAAGCGGGCCGACGAGAAGAGCGATTCTCCGAAGAAGTGATTGTACTTGACTTAGTCCATGACTTAGCTAAAATGGCAGGATGGAAGTGAATATTCACGAGGCCAAGACTCATCTTTCGCGCCTGTTGGAAAGGGTTGCGATGGGGGAGGAAGTCATCATCGCGAAGGCTGGAAAGCCCGTGGCGAAGTTGGTGGCCATCCCCTCAGAGCGACCGCAATTCAAGCTGGGTTCAGCTAAAGGGGAGTTTGTAGTCCCGGACGATTTCAATGATCCTCTGCCTAAGGAGATCGAAGACCTGTTTTGGTAATGAGGGTACTCATCGACACGCATGTTTTGTTGTGGGGGCTTCAGAACGAGGCAAAGCTGTCCCGCCGAGTACAGGACCTGTTACCCGTGTCGGATGTGTGGGTCAGCGTCGCCAGCCTTTGGGAGATCATTGCGAAAGTACAGATTGGAAAACTTATTTTGCCCAGCCCGGTGGGTGACTACTTAACTGCAAAACTGACGGCAAATGGTATCTCTGTTCTTCCATTGACGTTTGACGATGTGATGCGCCTGGAGGAACTGCCGCTGCATCATCGCGACCCTTTTGACCGTATTCTCATTGCCCAAAGTCTCAATGGAGCAATGCCTCTGGTGAGCGCGGACCCACAATTCGAGAAGTATTCCGTTGAGCTCATATGGTGAAACGCCTATTTCTCCGAGGGCTTATCAATTCAGTTAAGATCCTGCTCGTTTCATTGGCAACTTCTGCGACCTCCCAAAGCCAAACACCTGCCGGCTTTCATTGGGTGGACTTCAAACGTGAAGTTGCCACTGTGCAAAAAGTCGAGCAGGCCCTCAGTGCGGAAGACTACACCGCAATCCGCGAAATCGTCCTCGCGGACAAATTTGCCTTAGTGGTGGCGGTTCGGCGTGAGACTTGGCAAGCCACGCCCGCAGAGGATCAGTCGGTCGTGTATAGCATCTCGATGAAGAGGGGGGACGCCCGAAAACTCCTGATCGGCTACGACTTGCAAATCAAGAACTGGTTCGGTTTTATTCACGCGACAAGCAGGACCTCGGCGTAACTTATTTGGACTGTGATGAGTGCGAGCCAGCGACATTGTTCACGGCTCTTCGTTACAATCCCCGAGACGGTTGGCGTGCGCGCTGGGCGAATAAGGAAGCCCCTGACCATCCCGGTGTAACTCTCCGCGTCACAGATGTTGGAGATCCGTACACGAATGAGGACGTAGACCAGGTGTCCGCTGTGGTCGCACCCAAAAATGGTGTTGCCAGTGTTGGCACGTGGTACCACTCACGAGATCTAGCTACTGGAAAACTAGTTGACGATGTGGCTAGGTTTTCTGTCGATCCCTCGACTGGAGAAGATAGATCAGCTGTTCTCACAGGATCGAACGCGAAAGAATGGGAATTGCACCTCTGCAAGACTATGGATTCGTGGTCGGGTCCTGCGATGGGTCAGTCTAGTCGCGCCTGCAGAAAAATATTGACCGCAAAACGGGCGGCCGCGAAGTAAGGTTCCCGTGGTGTATTTCCGTAAGCTAGAAGCGAGTAAACAGGAGCTAAGAGCTGAATTCATGGTCCGTCCTAAACCACTCATTCTTACCATTCTCGACGGCTGGGGATACCGAGCCGAAACCAAAGCCAACGCCATTGCCCTTGCGCGCAAGCCTACGTACGACCGATTACTGCGGGAGTATCCCAACACGCTCATTCATACCAGCGGGCCGTTCGTCGGACTGCCCGAGGGGCAGATGGGCAACAGCGAGGTCGGGCATCTCAACATGGGCGCGGGACGCATCGTGCACATGGATATCACACGCATCGATCTGATGATCCAGAACGGGGAATTCTTTTCGCATCCGGTGCTGCTGGAAGCGATGAAGCAGGCACGCACGGGCGAGCGCCGCCTGCATCTTTTCGGGCTGGTTTCGGATGGCGGCGTGCACTCGCAGCAAGCGCATCTCTACGCACTGCTCAAGATGGCGAAGCAGAACGGACTGGACCGCGTCTTCGTGCATGCCTTCATGGACGGACGCGACACTCTGCCAACCAACGGCGCCGGATATCTGGAACAACTGCAGCAGAAAATGCGGGAGTACAACTGCGGCAAGATCGCGACGGTGAACGGGCGCTACTATGCCATGGACCGCGACCGGCGCTGGGAGCGCATTGCCAAGGCCTACAACGCAATGGTGTTCGCGGATGCCGAAGGCGGCAAGTGCGCCGACCCGGTACAGGGGATGAAAGACTCCTACAACAAGGGAGTCACCGACGAGTTCGTGATTCCGTTTGTTTGCACCGATAGCCGTGGGCAGGCGCTGGCCACCATTCGAGATGAAGACTCGTGCATCTGCTTTAACTACCGCGCGGACCGGGTTCGGCAGATCACTCGCACGCTGACTCGCAACAGCGGATTGAACGAAAAGGGCGGCAGCGATCTTCCGGGCGCAACCGATCTCGATGCCACAATTCCGCGCGACTGGGTGCCGAAGAATCTGCACTACGTTTGCATGACGCAGTACGACAAGAATTTCAAGCTGCCGGTAGTGATTCCGGCGGAGTCGATGGCAAACATTCTGGCCAATGTGATGGGCGGGATGAACATGCGCAACTTGCGCGTAGCCGAGACCGAGAAGTACGCGCACGTTACGTATTTCTTCAATGGCGGCGTGGAGACTCCGTTCTCCGGGGAAGAGCGCGTGATGGTGCAATCGCCCAAGGTGGCGACCTACGATCTGAAGCCAGAAATGAGCGCGGCGGGGATTGCCGACGCGGTTGTGAAGGCTACCGAGGACGGGACGTTCGACGTGATGATCGTGAACTTTGCCAATGCCGATATGGTCGGCCACTCCGGAAAAATTGAGCCCACGATCAAAGCAGTGGAGACCGTGGACGCCTGTCTGGGCCGGATCGAGGCTGCGGTGCGGGCCAAAGGCGGAGCCATGCTGATCACGGCCGATCATGGCAACGCGGAGTTAATGATCGACCCCGTGAGCGGAGGGCCGCATACGGCGCACACGACGAATCCGGTGCCGTTTATTGTCGTGTCGGAAAATGCGAAGGAGTTCACGCTGAAGCCCGGCGGATCGCTGCGAGATATTTCCCCCACTCTGTTGGGAATGCTGGGAGTCGACGAACCGAAAGAGATGACGGGGGCGGATCTGCGGGTTCCGCTGAAAGACCTGAAGACGAAATGAGATCTGGGGACGCGAGGCATATCGTCCCCAGTGCCTCAAACTTGAAGATTAGTTTGCGAGCAACGCGGGTGCGGTGGCCAGAAGTCCCGCGACCAATTCCAGGTCGTGCAAGTCCTCGCGGCTGAAATCCTGCGCAAATTTTGGATCGAGTCCCTTGCGCGAAATCTGAATCACGCCCACCACCGCTGAAGCCGGGTCCATAATCGGCACCGACATGAGCTTCTGAATAGGCGACGGGTGAACCGGTTCGTCCGAGTCGGTGGCCTCGGGTTTGATGGTCTCAAAGATACTGGCGTGCTTGACCCGGGCAAAGTTGTTGAAAATCTCGGCCTTCTTGCTGAGCGCCGTATGGGCCGCCACTGCTTTGCTGGACAACGGAATCGCGCCCGTCGTCCGCAGGTATTCGGGAAACACAAAACGCAGCAGTCCGCCTTCCAGACGCAGCAGTGCGACTTCGGTGTACTGCACCCGAAAAATCTTTGCCAGGACCATGCACAGGTCCAGTGCCGACACTCCCTGCCCCAGTACAGATCCCAAGGGGAGTAAGTGCTCGGGAAGTACGATCTCTTCCATCATCCCGTGATCGCTATTTTGGGTCATAAGTAGCCCGCATACCCTTCGTTTCGATAAGGAACATAAACTCTATCGCATTTTGTGCGCCAACAGGTACTTCCCAAAGTAATGGGAGGAGTGCCTGTAAGTCTTGTATTTTCAGCGGAAAGCCAAACCAAAGTCGTTGTCCGGTACGAGATTACTCGTTCTTTGACGAGGCGCAAAGCATCATTACGGTGACAGTTTTTGTCAGTTGCACCAGGGCGGTGCGCATCCCAGGTTCGTACTCCGACGCCCCCGGTTCCTACCGGGCCACAAACTCGTTTAAACTTTCAGCCTATGAGTAATCCGACGCAACCCAACGTGAAATTGACGAATGACGCCAACTATCGCGAAAACTATGCTAACAGCGTACAGATGCGCGTCAACATCTGGGACTTCTTCATGGTCTTCGGCACACTGCAGCAACAGACCGAAACACAGGTCGAGATCAAGAGCTTCCAGGGGATCTATTTGAGCCCGCAGCAGGCCAAGGCGCTGCTGGGACTTCTGCAGCAGAACGTCTCGGGCTACGAGAGCGCCTTTGGAGAGATCAAGCTCGATCCGCGCATGGGGCCGCAAGGGCCGGTGCACTAGAAGGCTGCCGACCTCATCGTAGAGAAGCACCTTAATTGCGTCTCGGCCGCCGGCATTCCGGACGATGGGTAGAGAGACGTTGCAAGCAACGTCTCTACGTACACGGTGCGTTCCACAGATAGAATGACTGCACCCATGCGATCGTCTCGTCCGCATCCAGCCTTCGTGTTCGCAGTGATATTTGTCGTGCTGTTTCTGCTGCATGTTCCGCTCCTCCAGCTTCCGTACTTCTGGGACGAGGCGGGATACTACGTTCCGGCCGCGCGCGACCTGCTGCTCAGCGGAAGTCTGATTCCACACACAACGGTATCGAACGCGCATCCGCCGCTGGTGATGGCCTGGGTCGCGCTGTGGTGGAAATGCGTGGGCTACGCGCCGGTGGTGACGCGATCGGCGATGCTAATGGTTGCGGCGTTCACACTGCTGGGTGTGTTTCGTCTGGCTGAGCGCGTGGCCAATACGCAGGTGGCGATCGCCTCGACACTGTGTACGGCGCTGTATCCGGTTTTCTTCGCGCAGAGCTCGCTGGCCCAGGTGGATCTGGCCGCAGCGGGGCTCACGTTCTGGGGACTGTGCGCTTATCTGGAAGAGCGTCCGGTCGCAGTGACTGTTTGGTTCTCGCTCGCGGCTCTTTCCAAAGAGACAGCGATTCTCGCGCCAGTTGCCTTGGCATGCTGGGAGCTTTTGCGTTTCGTTGCACCGAAGCAGAGATGGCTGCGAGGTCTATGGTTCGACTCGGATTCTGAACGCGGCAGGAGTTCGTCGAAACTGATATTGCCGCTGCTGTTTCCTCTTTTGCCGTTGGCGCTCTGGTACGCGTATCACTATTCGCGGACAGGGTATGTCTTCGGCAATCCGGAATTCTTCCGCTACAACGTTGCGGCCACCCTCAGCCCTTTGCGATTCCTGCTGGCGTTGGGGTTGCGGCTGTGGCAGGCCTTCGGTTACATGCATTTATGGCTGCTGACCGTAGGCATGCTGCTGGCCATGCTGTGGCCTCCGGTGAAGGATAGCGGTGACGAGCGCCGGCGCATCGCGGTCCCAGTGCAGATGATCTTTCTCGTGGTCGTGGCCGCGTACGTGGTGGCCATGGCGTTGATCGGCGGCGCGGTGCTGGCGCGTTACATGCTGCCCGCGGTGCCGCTCGTGATCATCGTTGCCATGTCGACGCTTCGCAGGCGGCTACGCTATTGGCCCGCGGCCGTCGCCGTGGTGGCCGTCGCGTTCGTTGCCGCGTGGTTCTGGAATCCGCCGTACGGATTCTCGCCGGAAGACAATCTGGCTTACCGGGATTACATCGTGCTGCACCAGGACGGAGAACGCTTTCTCGAGGCGCGATATCCCATGGCGCACGCGCTCACGGCCTGGCCGGCTTCGGACGAACTGACCCGCCCTTGGCTCGGTTACACTACGCGCCCGGTGCAGGTGGTGCGAATCGAGGACTTTTCGCTCGAAGAAGTGCTATCGGCTGCCGAATTCCGCTCACATTTCGAGGTCGCACTGGTGTTCTCGACCAAGTACGAGCCCGCGCGCTCGCTGCTGGATCGTTGGAAGAGGTGGGAGGATCTGAAGCGCAGATTCTTCGGCTTTCACCGCGACTTGCCGCCGGCGGCGGTGGCGCGGATTCTCGGCGGCCGGGTTGTGTTTTCGGAGGAGCGGAAGGGGCAGTGGGTTGCGGTAATTGAAATGGAGCAGATTGAGGTGCAGAATGCTGCAGTACGTTTGCCCTGAACCTCTACTTCCGCATCAAGTGGCACGAATGCGTCTTGATGACCAACCACACTTCGCGGCCCGGCGCCAGTTGCAGGGAATCGCGAGCGGCCAGCGTTAGGTGGACTTCCATTTCGACTCTGCACTTTACCCGTGCGGTGACGATTACATCGCGCTGTTCGAGTGCGAGGATGCGGCCCGGAATTACGTTCCGCGCGCTTAGTCCGACCGGCGGAGACGTCGCCAGGAGAATGTCGCCGGCGCGAATGCCTATGCGCAGTGCCGCGCCCACTCCGCCGCGGACCAGCGGGGTTTCGAGCACCACCGGGCCGCCTTCTCCCGCGATACGACAGGACATGGTGCCGCGCTCCGGGTGTACAGACTCCACCGTGGCGTCGAAGATGTTTTCGAAACCTACCAACTGGGCGACGGTTTCCTGCTGTGGCGCAGCGATCACTTCGTGCGGCGCGCCTTGGGCCACGATGTGTCCGGCATCGAGGACGAGGATACGCTCGCCCAGAGCGAAGACTTCTTCCCGGCTGTGTGTGACATACAGGATGGGAATGAGGTGAGCCTGGTTCCAGGCCCGCAGATCGTCAATGATCTTTGCCTTGGTTGCGGCGTCGAGCGCGGCCAGGGGTTCGTCGAGAAGCAGCACGGCGGGATTGGTCACCAGGGTTCGGGCCAATGCGGTGCGTTGACTTTCTCCACCAGAAATCTCCCGTGGGTAGCGCCGCGCGAGATGAGGAATTCGAAATGCCTGAAGAATTGCGGATGCTTGCGCCGCACGCTCCGCCAGCGGCAAATGCGCGAGGCCGTACTGAACGTTCTGTTCCACGGTCAGGTGCGGAAAAAGGGCCAGGCTTTGAAAGACATATCCGATGCGCCGCTTGGCCACGGGAAGAGAAGTCCGCTGCGTGGCATCGAACAAAACGCGGTCGCTGATCGCGATGCGTCCCGAGTCGGGTTTGGTCAATCCAGCAACGCAGTCGAGCAGAGTCGTCTTGCCTGCACCGGACGGGCCAAACAGGATCGTAAATCCGGGCGCGGCCTGGAACTCAACTTCCAGAACAAACTCCTGGGATTGCGCCGCGAAGCGCTTGCGGAACCGGGCATCGAGCAGGGGCGCGGCCGCGGATTCGTCTGTGCGGGGTGGGTTCATATCGCGGTTATTTTATGGGCCCGATCACCCATGCCTTGCGGTTGAGGCCATACACCACGGCCAGCACGGCGAAGCTGAACGCGAGCAACAGCAGCGCCGTTTCGTTGGCGGAGGCGTAGTCGGAGGCCTGGACGCGATCAAAGATATCGATGGAGACCGTTCGCGTGACGCCGGGAATGTTCCCGCCGACCATCAGGACGACGCCAAATTCTCCCATGGTGTGAGCAAAGCTTAGGGCGGTGCCGGTAATCATGCCGGGAACGGAGAGCGGGGCGATCACGCGAAAGAAAGTCCGCAGCGGGGAAGCACCCAGGGTCGCCGAAGCCGCGATCAGCTTGCGATCCACGCCAGCGAACGATGCAGCAAACGGCTGCACGGCGAACGGCAGACTATAAAGGATGGAACCAATGACCAAGCCGCTGAAGGTGAAAGCCAGCGTGTGACCGGTGAGGGAGATCCACCAGCGGCCTAGCGGGCTGCGCGGGCCGAGCGCCACCAGAACATAGAATCCCAACACCGTCGGCGGAAGCACGATGGGCAGAGCCACGACAGCTTCTACCAGGAACTTCCACCGCCTGCGGGAGAACGCAATCCAATAGGCAATCGGCAGACCGAGCACCAGCAAGATGGCTGATACCGTGATCGCCAGTTGCAGCGTGAGCCAGAATGCCTGCCAGTCGATGGCCATGGTGGTATGGTGCGCTCAGAAGGAAACTATTTGTTCCTCACTTCCAGCGCCCGAGGGCGAGACGCCCTCGGGACAGCCGGCAAGATGCCGGCGCTACGGAACCGGTTTCATCGATGGCGATGTCGCCGCCGAACTACTTGTTCTGCGGCAACGTGAAGCCGTACTCCCGGAGCAAATCGGTCGCTTCTTTCGTCTTGATATATTCCAGAAAATCCGCCGCTTCTTTCTTGTGCTGGGAACGTGACAGGACAATCACGCCCTGCGCCAGCGGAGGGTAGAATTCCGCAGGAACTTCCCAATACTTTCCTTTGCCGTGCATTCCAGGAGCAACGGCGTGCGCCATGGCCACGAACCCGGCCTGCGCGTTGCCTGATTCTACGAACTGGGCCGCCTGGGAGACGTTTTCGCCCAAGACGAGGCGATCGGCAACCTTATCGTACACGGCAGCGTGTCGCAAAGCCGCAACTGCCGCCCGGCCATAAGGAGCATGCTGCGGGTTGGCAATGGCAATCTTCTTGACCGAATGATCGAGTAGAACACTCATGCCGTTGTGCTCAATGTCGAGCGGGGAGTCCGCTGGAACCCAGAGCACCAGTTTTCCAACCGCGTATTGGTACAGAGTTGCTTCGTCGGCTTCTCCGGCGGAAATCAGTTGGCGCGGATAGTCCATATCGGCCGAAAAGAACAGATCGAAGGGAGCGCCATTCTGAATCTGCTGGGTGAGCGCGCCGGACGCGCCGAACGATAGCTTCACGTTCACCCCGGTCTTTTTCTCGTAGGTTTCGCCAATCTCTTTGAGCGCGGCGCTCAAGTCGGCCGCCGCAGCCACGGTCAGTTCAGGGGCGCTTTTTTTCTCTTGCGCGCAGCCCGAGATCGTACTCAGGAAGAGACCCGCTGCCACGAATGCGCAAAACGCAGTCCTCATGTTCCGGGCTGTCCTTTCTAGACCTCGTATCCCTTCTCTATCGTGCCCATCATGGAAAACAGCATTGTACAGGCCCATCGCATCCCGGTGGTGCGCATCCAGGGAAATGAGCTTTTCCCAAAGTGGTCCGTCGCAGGCCGTCGATGCCGCTTTTGCGTTGCTTCGCCCGCGTTCGCTTCCGATACTGGCAGGTGAGCGTCATCATGCCAAGCAGTCGCTTTCTCTCTTCGTTGCGAGTTGCTCTCCTCCTTCTGATTTGCTTCGCCGGTGTTTCGATCGCGCAAGCGCAAGGCGCGAAGCAAGCTGTTCCTGAAACCTCTATCCCCGATTCCGACGGGGACCACGTGAAAGAACGCAGCGAATGGTTCTTTCGGGGTCGGTTGGTCCGGGGGAAAGCTTCCGCCGAGCTTCGGCAGCGAGCTTATCTGGCTAAGCTCCAGATGCGAGTGCAACACGCTGCAGCACTCGGCTCCGCTGCGGTTCGCGGGAATGGGCAGGTCTCGCTCTCGTCAGGATCGTGGATACCGCTGGGCCCCATGCCCCTGGCATCCGATGCGACTGGCAACGGTACGCAGGATTACCACCAGGTTTCGGGACGGGCGACGGCCGTCGCGATCGATCCCGCCGATGCGACCGGCAACACTGTCTACATCGGCGGAGCACAAAGCGGGGTCTGGAAATCGACCAATGCGGCCAACAACACGGCCAACAGCGTAACTTGGACTGCTGTGAGCGACGATCAAGCTACGCTCTCGATCGGAGCGATCGCGATTCAGCCCGGCAACACCGACCCCGCGAAGACCGTACTTCTCGCTGCCACCGGGGAAGCGGATAACTCGGGCGATTCGTATTTTGGCATCGGCATTCTGCGCTCCACCAATGCCGGTAATTCCTGGACTCTGATCTCCACTGCTAACAGCGGTACACTCTCGTTCAGCGGTCTGGGCGGAACGCGGATGGCGTTCAACACGGCCAGCGGACAAACGAACACGGTGGTTTCCGCCATGGCGACCAGCTCCGAAGGCATGATCGACGGTGCCGTCTCCGGCAACACTACGCGCGACCTTTATACGTCGCTCGACGCCGGACAGACGTGGACCTATGACGCCCTTGTCGATCCCGGAGGCGCAACGGATGCCACTTCAGCGACATCCGTGGTCTATAACGACGGCGCTGGACAATTCTTCGCTGCGGTCCGTTACCACGGTTTTTACTCGTCATCCGACGGTACGCACTGGACGCGTCTCGCGGCCCAGTCCGGTGGCGCGTTGCTCAGCACTACCGCATGCCCGCCGCAGTCCACGTCGAATAACTATTCATGTCCCTTCTATCGCGCAGAAATTACGGCGGTCCCGGGGCGCAATGAGATGTATGCCTGGTTCATTTACCTTTCCTCGACAGGCAGCCCGGTCGACGGCGGCATTTGGCAAAGCTCCAATGGGGGTGCGTCGTGGACTTCGATCTCCGACACTGCCATCACGAATTGCGGCGATTTCGATGGCTGCGGTGTCCAGCAGGGTTCCTACAATCTGGCACTGCTGGCGGTTCCAAACGCAGCTGCTACCGATTTGTACGCAGGGGCGGTGAATGTCTATCGATGTCACATCACTACTGCGAATCCTACGTGCGCGGCTTCTCCGTTCCTGAATCTCACGCATGTTTATGGATGCGACCCGATTGGCGCGCCCGCCCACGTGCATCCGGACCAGCACGCGCTGGCTTCCACCATCCCCAGTTCAGGCACCGACTCGGGCAACGCCCTGATCTACTTTGCCAACGATGGAGGCATTTACCGCGCACTCAACGGGTTTTCGGGGCTCAACACCGGCGCATGCTCGGGCACGAATCAGTTTGACGATCTCAATCAGAACCTGGGATCGATGACGCAATTCGTCAGTTTCTCGCAGCATCCTACCGATGCGAACACCTTGCTGGGCGGAGCGCAGGACAACGGCTCGCCCGCATCCAGTCAGGCGACAACGAACTCCAGCTGGTCGAATGTGCTCGGGGGAGACGGCGGATATAACGCCATCGACCCCGGCGCGACTTCCAATTGGTATGCGTCGAATCCAGATGTGCCTCCCGGCGGGCTGGGCGTGCAATTCTGTCCGAGCGGCGTGAAATGCGTGGATAGCGCCTTCAACCTCGTCATCAGCAGCGGTTCGGTTGGGGGCGACGATGGCGGTTTTTATTTTCCTTACATTCTCGATCCGAAATCGTCGACGGCGATGATCCTTGGCACGTGCCGGGTGTGGCGCGGACCTCGGACGGGAGGGGTTTTCGCGGCTCTCAGCCCAAACTTCGATACGCTCGGGACGGGAACATGCTCGGGAAGTGAAGTGAACCAAGTGCGAGGGTTGGCTGCTGGTGGTCCGACGGACAATGCTGGGTCCACCGTCCTTTACGCAACCACCAGCGGATTCGGCCCGATCGAGGGTTCTCTCTATACAAGCACAGGCGGTCACGTATGGGTCACCACGAATGCCACGGCGGGGATTCCAGCGTTTGCCGATGTCACCGACAACGGGCCGCTGGGCAACATCAACCCGAACCAGTTTCCGATATCGAGTGTTGCGATCGACTCGTCCGATTCCAGCGGCAAAACAGCGTACGTGACTGTGATGGGGTTCACGGGAGGTACCGGCCACGTTTGGAAAACGACCAATGCTGGCACGACTTGGACCGATTTCACGGGGAGTCTTCCGGACTCGCCAGCGAACGCAGTGGTGGTTTATCCCGGATTGTCTCAGGTATATGTCGCGACCGACGTGGGCGTATTCGGGAGTTCGACCTCCTCTGCCAGTTGGACCGAGCTTGGACCGAACCCCACCACCAAACAATTCGGGTTCCTGCCCAACGTTGCAGTCACGGCGCTTGGAGTGTTCAATTCCGGGGGCCAGCAACTGCTGCGGGCTTCCACGTATGGACGGGGCATCTGGCAATTCAATCTGGTTATTACACCGGACTTCCAGATGGGCGTGTCGAATTCACCCGCGACCGTGTTTCTCGGACAGACCGCTGCTCTGAATGGAACGGCTAGCGCGCTGAACGGATATGCGAGTTCCGTGACTTTGAGCTGCGCCGCCGGCTCGACGGCTGCGCCGGGAACTTGCTCTCCGTCGCCAACGACGCTGACTCCGGCAAATAAGACGCCGTTTGCAGTTACGGTGGGTGGCGCGGCCGGGGATTACAACTTCAACGTGCAGGCAGCGGGATCCGATACAAAACACATCACCCACCAGGTTCCTGTGACGCTGCACGTCATTAGCTTCGGGATGACGACGCCTTCGCCTGCGAGCGTGACGGTGGGGCGAGGAAGCACGTCGGCGCCGGTGAGCTTCCAGGTTACGGCCGCAGGATCGTTCAATCAGAGCGTTGCGGTTTCCTGTGGCCTGGCTTTAGCGAACGCAACCTGCGCGCTGACGCCGGGGACTAACGTCAACCCAACTTCTACGGCCCCAGTGAATATGACGGCCAGCGTTACCGTGCCGGCAGGATCCTTGGCTGGCAGCTATCCTGTGACCATTCAAGCCACGACCACTGGAGCACCTTCGGCTGTCACGGTTTCCTTCACGCTGAACGTCACTGTAAACCCAGACTTCATTTTGACCGAGCCCTCAGCCTTCCCCGAGGTGAATGTGGGGAGCACCGGTACCAGCGGGACGATCTCGATCGCCTCGCAGGACGGATTTAGCGCCACCGTCGGCCTCAGCTGCCCGACGACTTACGGTGCGGGCAGTTGCAGCATCAGTCCCACCTCAGTGAGTTCGTTTCCGGCGACTGCGACTCTGACCATTAACGGCACAAGCTTTGCTGCGGGGAGCTATTCACTCTCAATTACCGGTACCTCCGGAGCCGTCGTGCATTCTCTTGCAGTTGCTTTTAATGTGGGCGACTATTCGATCTCTGGAACGCAGGCGCTCTCCCTGGCTCCGGGGGGCCAAGGGACGGCCAGTCTCAAGCTGACTTCGTCCACGTCCTACAGCGGAAAGATCAATGCCAGCTGTGATGCCAGTGCTCTCTCTGGAGCAATGTGCGCGCTTTCGCCCGCGAACCCGATTGTCCTTGCCAGCGGAGGCACGGCCAACCTCAGTGCGACGGTCAATGTTCCCAGCAACGCTGTCGCAGGCACCTACAACATCAACATCACTACCCAGGACACCACCGGAGCGCCCAACCACACTTTTGCGGTTGCGATGACGTTGGCGCAGGATTTTATCGTCACCACTTCGACCGCAAGTCAGAGTGTGACGGCAGGGCAGACCAGCGGTCCTTATAACTTGACGATCCTGCCGGTGGGTGCCTCGTTCAATGGAGCGGTGACGCTGGCATGCTCTGCTGGAATGCCCGCTCAGGCTCAGTGTGTCTTCAATCCTTCCACTGCGGTGACACCGGGAAATTCCGCGGTCGACGTTGTGATGAGCATTTCCACCCCAGCAAAGAACGGCAGTCTACAGTTGCGTTCAAACCGCGCCTCGGTTTTTCTGCCGTACGCGCTGTGGTTGCTGTTGCCTGGGATGGTGCTGGGCTGGGGTCGATTGAATACTTGCGATGCGAAGCGCAAACGGCTGAGCTTGCTATCCATCACGCTGCTGGTTTTTGTTATGGTGGGTCTCTCTTCCTGTGGCGGAGTCAGCACGGGCGGCACGACGCCCCCGGGCGGAAATCAGCCTGTCATCTATAACATTACTGTGACCGGCACGTCAGCGGGAACGGCGCCCGACGCGGGGCAGAGCGTGCAAGTCATTCTCGTCGTAAACTAGAGCATTGCGCGATAGCCGGCGGCTGAGACTTGGCTTGCGGGATCGCAAGCTCAATGGCTGATTCCCGCTACAACGTGGTCATCATCGGCGGTGGTGTGGTGGGACTCGGGGTCGCGCTCGAGATCACGCGCCGCTTTCCGCGGGTGCGCCTGCTGCTCCTCGAGAAAGAAGACCGCGTAGCCCGCCATCAGAGCGGCCACAACAGCGGAGTGATTCACTCCGGCATCTACTACAAGCCTGGTTCCATGAAGGCGCGGCTGTGCGTCGCCGGAGCAGCAGCCATGATCGAGTTCTGCCGTGAGCACGGGATTGCTCACAACGTCTGCGGCAAAGTGATCGTGGCAACTCATCCCGAAGAACTTCCGCGCCTCGAGGAATTGCGTAGGCGCGGAGAAGCCAACGGCCTTACGGGCGTGCGCTTGATCGGACCTGAGGAGTTGAGGGAAATCGAACCTCACGCCAGCGGATTGCAAGCGCTGGTGGTCCCGTCGACGGGAGTCACTGATTATGCTCTGGTATGCGAGAAATACGCGGAACTGATTACCAAGGGCGGGGGGACGGTTCTCATTTCGGCCGCGGCTACGGGGATTCGCCGGATGGCCGATGAAATCGTGATCGAAACCCCACGCGGCGCGTTCTCCACAAGTTCACTGATCAACTGCGCGGGACTGTTTAGCGACCGCATCAGCCGAATGGCTGGCGACGATCCGGAGGTCATGATCGTTCCGTTCCGCGGTGAGTACTACGATCTGGTACCGGAGCGGGCCGCGCTGGTGCGCGCGTTGATCTATCCCGTGCCCGACCCACGCTTTCCGTTTCTCGGGGTGCACTTTACCCGGCGCATCAGTGGGAAAGTGGACGCCGGGCCGAACGCCGTGCTCGCTCTGGCGCGCGAGGGCTACAGTCACCGCGACATCAGCGTACGCGACCTGGCTTCCTCGGTTGCGTACCCCGGTTTCTGGCGCATGGCGGGACGGCACTGGCGCAATGGACTCGACGAATGGCACCGGTCGCTTTCCAAGCCGGCCTTCGTTCGCGCATTACAGCGCTTGCTGCCGGAGGTAGGAGCAAAGGATCTTGTTCCCGGCGGCTCAGGCGTTCGAGCGCAGGCGCTCAGGCCTGACGGCGCGTTGGTGGACGATTTCCATTTCGTGCCTTCCGGTAAAGTGCTGCACGTCCTCAACGTGCCATCGCCGGCGGCCACGGCCTCGCTGAGCATCGGCAAGGCTATTGTCGATAGTGCAGCCGGCAGTTTGGGCCTTTCCTAGAGTTCTCTTTACTGCCTCGTCAGAAGGCAATGCTCAGTGTCATCTGGACCTGCCTCGGCGCGCCAATTGTTTTGTTCACAACTCCCAGTCCTGCCGGAGCGTTATAAAAGCTGCTGGGCGGAGTTCCCACAACGGGGAACTGGTTGTAGAACGCGTTCTGCGAGACGTCATCGATGGGAATGTCGAAGCTGGCGGTGTTGGTCACATTGAAAATGTCCAGGCTGTACTTCAGCGAATAGCGCTCGGTGAGCGCCGTGGTTTTCACGAAGGAAATATCGGCGCGTTTCTGCCACGCCTGGCGGAAGATATTCCGCTGGCCGCTGGTGAAGTTGGTCTCGTAAAGGTCGCCCGCGGGAATGGCTCCGCCGAGATCTCCCGGGCTGAGCAGCGGCAGAGTGAAGCAAGAGGACTTGAGTGCTGGAGTGCTGAACGCGCCCGAGGCGCCCGTCAATGCGTTCTTGGGCGTGCAGCCGGGAGCGAGCGGAACGATCGGATTCGTGATGCCGTCATACACGCTGTAGAAGATGCTGCCGACTGCGCCGGTGTAATCGATGATGCTGTACGGCTGCCCGCTTTGCACCACCGTAATTCCATGGATCGCCCATCCGTTCGCGATCTTTCCCTTCAGGGAGGACGCGCTGAAGAATCGGGGCAGTTCGTAGGAGTAGCTGAAGTTGAAAACGTGGGTACGGTCGAAGTCGGACGATCCGTAGGCCGAGCGCAAGTTCAGCGGGTTGTTTCCATTGAAAAACAGACCCATGCCGCTCTGCTCATCCAGCGCGTGGGAATAGGTATAGGAGAAGCCCACCTGCAGTCCGTGGCTCATGCGCTTTTCGATGTGCGTCTGCAGCGCGTTGTAAGCCGAAACGCCAGCGGCTTTGTAGGTCTCCGACTCCGCCGAGTAACCGAGGTAGGGTACTCGCAGGTCCACGTTACCGCCTTCATAGTTCGCGAGAAACGGTTGTCCATTCGGCAGGTTCTGGAAATTGAAGCTGGAATCGACCAGGGTGTAGCCGTAGGTATAGGACTGCGGAAACTGAGAGTTCGGATGGATGACATTGGTGGGAGAGGCGATTCCCGGTTGATTGAAGGGAATTGGGATGACTCCATGACGTCCGAGGTTGCCGACGTAGCCGACTTCGAACATCAGATCGTTGCGCGGCTGCCATTGAATGTCGAAAGTCTGATTGATGGTGTACGGCAGCTTATTGGCGCGATTATAGGTGGCAAACGAGAACAACTGAGCGCCGCTGGCGATCGCCGCCTCGTTGGGCAAGTACTGCGTAATATCAGCGGGATTGCCACTGGGAGCGGCGCCGAGAGAAGGACCCCAAGGGCTCGAAAGCGAATAGCCGTTGGAAGGACAGGTTGGAATGTAGTTCAGGTAGTAGAAATTAGGACTGCAGGCCTGGGCGTTCACGTAGGGCGGAGTCTGGTTCACGCCGAAGGGTCCCCCGTTGATCACGCCTTCAGCGAATCCGGGAGAAAGATAGGAATACAGTTCGCCGCGGTCGTAGTAAAGTCCCATTCCCGCGCGCACCACGACTTTGTCGTTGAACCTTTTGGGACTCCAGGCGACGCCCACACGTGGTGCAAGGCCCCACTGGCGTCCGGTAAGGGTCGTGTTGCTCACGCCTTTGGTGGGAAACAGTTTGTTGTTGCCCGCGATGATGAAGCCGTTCGACGTGATCGTGTCGGTAGCGTCGCTGTAAGCGTAGCGCGATGGATCGAAGTTAAAGATGCGCCCGTCTTTCTCGGTCAAGCCTCCGTTCCAGTCGAAGCGCAGGCCGGCCGTAAGGCTTAGATTCGATCGCAACTGGAATTTGTCCTGGATATAAGCGCCTGCCTGCCCAGCGCGGTAGTAGCGGTTGGCGTTGCCCTGCAGGAACTTGGTGGTCGTGAAATCGTCGTTGGTGGTGACCAGTCCCTGAATGAACTGAGAGAAATCCGCCGACGAAATGATGCCCTGATTTGTCCTGCGGTCGCGAGTGTTGAGTTGGGTATAGGAGTAGCTGCCGCCAAAGGTGAGCGTATGGCGGCCGCGGATCCAGATGGCATTGGCCGAGGGCATGATGCGGTTCTGAAAGACTCCAGTGAATGCGCCCTGCGAGGCGGCTCCTTGGCCGATGGTCAGAAACTGAAGATTGGCGATCCCTCCCGGATTGGCAGTCGCGTTCCCCAGGCCCAGCGGATCGACGATGGTGATTCCGGGAAAGAAAGAGGAGCCGAAGGTGTTGATGCCTAGCTGCTGCGGAGTGAAGGGCTGTGCGATCGTGCTGTAGACCTTCTCCCGCAGGATGCCGAGCACCTCCGTGACGCTAAGGTTGGGTCGAATTGACTGTGTATTTGTGAGGGAGGCCACCTGGCTCCCCGCGTCCAGGTGCTGGGCGAATCCCGCAACACTCGAATACGCATAGGGCGCGATGCTGGGATCGTGCTGGTAGTAATACTTGGCGGACACCGTGTCCTTCGCACTCTTGTTCCAATCGAGATTCGCGACTGCCTGATCTGAAAGGAAATATGCCGTGCCTGGGCTGATGGCATTTTCGGGAAATGCCGGCGTGGGTGTCTGGCCGTCCGCCCACGGAATCATGTACTGTCCATTGGGCAGCTTGGCTTGAAATAGGGCCAGGGCCACCGGGCTCACCTTACTGCCGTCAAAGGATGTCTTCCATTCATCGGTGGAAATGGCGGCCAAACACGAAGCAAACAGGGGGCTCTGGCGATCGGAAGTGCCACAACCTAGCGGCCCAGTCAGAAACGAGGGTGTGAAGTCGGCCGGAACCAGCATGCGCGAGAGCCCGATTTCCTGATCGGACGAGTGAACGTGCTGGTAGCTTACGAAGCCAAACAACTTGTCCTTGATGAGGGCCCCGCCCAACTTGCCCCCGGCGGTGTAGCGATGCAGTTGAGGAACCTTGTCATTGGCGGGAAGGTTCAGATCCTGTTTATTGAAGAACGGCGCCGCGTTCAGCCAGTCAGAGCCGCGATGCACGTATCCTTCCCCATGAATCGTATTCGTCCCCGTGGCGGTGCTCATGTCGATGTGCGCGCCGCTGGTCGAGCCTTGTTGCGCGTCATACATGGAAGTGTTGACACGAAGTTCCTGGACAGTCTCCGGAGCGGGAGAGGGCAATGCCTGCCCGATCGCCAGGTACACGGAAGCCGTACTCTGAATGGGTGCCGCGCTGGTGCTGGCAGCGTTCGCCACGCCGGTATTGTTGACAATGCGCGCCGACGCTACCTGACTGGTGCTCTTGCCGTTAAACAGGTTGCTGGCGTCGACGCCGTTCAGCAGGAAAGTGTTGCTGGTGTCGCGCTGGCCATTGGCCCAGATCGGCTGGTTGCCCAAGCCGGTGTTGGCGCCCGTTCCGCCGCCCAGTTCCGCATTCACGCCGGGCGAAAGAATCGCCAATCCCGTAAAACTCCCCGTGGGTAAGGGCACGGCTTGAATCTGCGCGTCCTCCAGCACGTAGCCGTTGGTGGTGTCGACCGCATTCATTGCGGGCGCGGCCTCGACGTCAATGGTCGTTCCCACCTGGCCAACTTTCAAAGCCACGTTCAAGGTTGCGGTGCGATTGGCCTGCACGAGGATAGAGGGCAGTCTCTCGGTTTGGAACCCGTCATGGGCGACGGTGACGGTGTAGGTGCCGATGGGCAGGTTGACGAAATCGTAGGCGCCATTGCCGTTTGTTTTTTGGGTGCGCGTGAGCTTGGTTTGGTCCCCGACGATGGTGACGGTGGTGTCGGGCAGCACGCTGCCGCTCTTATCGGCGACGGTGCCGGTAATGCCGCCCAGAGTCTGCTGCGCCAGCGCACCGAGAGAGAACTGAAACAGGAGAATCAGTGAGAAGATGCCCAGCTTCATCCTAGTTGCCATGAATGTGAACCTCGTCAGGGGTAGAAACACAACTCCAGAGCAGCCGTGAACGACCGCAAACTACTGTGTGACTCTGTACGACGTAGTTACAGAGCTGGTTTGCTCCGCATCTTGCTCTGCACTGCCAGGCTGGAAAACTATGCTGCCAAATGTACGCGAACTCAGGCGAAAGGGAAAGGCAGAGACGCAATGAAAATTCTTTTGGCCGGAATCACTAATTTTTATGGCTCTGGTGCCGGCCCGACGTCTGCGCTTTGAGCCAGGAGTGCTTTCTTGCTTCGTGCTCGAACCACAAACCATCCGAGCCCCATAGTCAAGTACGCCAGGTAGATGTAAGGAAGCTTTCCGTACGGGCCTTCCGGCACGGGATAGAGGTTGCCGACCAGAGCCAGCAGCATGGCCGCCGCAGCCAGCCAGGGAACGACCTGCGCCCCGCGAGTGTATGCGTCATGCTGCCGCAGGTAGCGCGGGAGGGAAACGCACACCAGCGCGTAGGCGACGATGAAACCATAAGTCGCGAGCGCACCCAACCATCCATACACGTCCAGCCCACTGGAACCGCGGTAGGCGAGCACAGCTACCGGCAGCACGGCCGCGATGCCGGTGAGTACCACCGCACGGCTCGGGGTCTGATTACGGGCGTGAGTGGCCCGCAGCGATTCATGCGCCAGCCCGTCGTGCGCCATGCGCAACAGCACCCGAGCTGCGGCCGTGATGCAGGCCAGAGTGCCGGCGAACATACTCACCAGCGCACCAATATCGATCAGTATCCCGAGCACCGGCACGCCGCCCACCCGGGCCAGTACATGCATTTGATCGGGGGTAGTTCCCAGGTCTTGGCCGACGATGTGGAAGCCCAGGACTTCGGCGTACGCGCAGATGGTGAAGAAGGCTCCGGCCAGAACGGCACTCTGAATCACCGCGCGGGGGATCGTCTTCAGAGGACTGCGAGCCTCAGATCCCAGAGTCGTCGCACTCTCAAAGCCCACAAAGCTAAATAGCGCTAATACCAGACCGAGGCGGAGTCCGCTGCCGGTCATGCCGCGCAGATGGAGTTCATCCTGATCCAAGTGCCAGCCGCGATGAAAAAGCAGCAGGACAACGACAATCACAATCACCGTAACCGATGCGGCTTCAATCCAAAGCATAAGGCGCGCGGAAATCTTCACGTCGCGATAGGCGATCCAGATGGAAAGTCCCGTGACCAACAATGACAACAATACCGCCGAGAAAACGTGTCCCGTGGCATCGCGCAGCAACAGGTTCGCGTAGTGATAGAAGCCGCCAATCACGCTGGACCCCGTGGCCACATAGGCCAGCAAGAGGCTCCAGGCGACGGTGGCGGAGAGCCAGGGCGGAAGAGTCATCGATGCGTACGTATAGAGCGAACCAGGAGAAGCCGAATGACGCGCGAAGCGCGCAATGCACAAACCGACCAGAAAGATCGCGACTGTCGCAAGAACGTAAGCGAGCCAGGTCCCGTTGCCCGCGAGCGCGCAGACCAGGGGAATCGTAGCCGCCGGCGTAGTGGTTGGCGCCATCGTGGAGACGGACTGCGCCAGAGTCTCCATGGGAGAGAGAATTCCGCGCCGCAAACCGTAGTCTGCGTTCTGGGATTGCTCCGGCGGTGTTGGCTCCATTCGGTAGGCTCCTCCTTCGTCAACTAAGTTCGATTGGGGTGGGATTGTACAACACTGTCCCGGCGCGTCACGGCGCATGAGACCGACCTAGAAGAAAAACTAATTTGCGGGAAAAGAAAAGACGTTCGTGAGCATGGGTGCTTCGTGCTAGTGTGAATTTCTGAGCCCGCTGATTCGTAGTGGACAGTCGTTTGGAAGTTTCGCGGCGGCTTGGTGGTTCGTATGAGAGCTTGTCCCAATACCGGATGCGTGGCGTTTGGCCGGATCGTCTACTCCGTGGCGACGCGGTGCCCATTGTGCAGGTGGGACTTGAAGAACGCGCTCCCAGCGAGTGAGACCGTGGCTCCGTCCAAATCGGACAGGCACCTTCCGGCGGCCCGCTAATCGCTCTCGGTCACCGTCCAATATCTTCGTTCCAGAGATCTGAATGCGCGCTGATGAATTCGCGCATCATGCGGACGCATTCCGCATCGTCGAGGACGACGACACTGGCGCCGTGTTGTCGGAAGAGGTCTTCCGCGCCCCGAAAGTTCCGATTTTCTCCAATGACAATGCGGGGAATACGGAACAGCAGCGCCGTGCCCGTACACATAATGCAGGGGCTGAGCGTGCTCACCAGCGTCAACTCAGCCCAATCACGCCGGCGTCCCGCGTTGCGCAGGCAGACGGTCTCGGCGTGCGCGGTGGGGTCGCCACTTTGCACTCGCAGGTTGTGTCCTCGGGCGACGATTTTCCCGTGCTTGTCCGCCAGAACGGAGCCGATAGGCAAGCCTCCTTGGCGCAGACCGGTCCTCGCTTCTTCGATAGCCTCGAGCAGTAGCGCCTCATCGTTCATGATTCCCCAAGCCGTCGCTATGTAGGTTCTATCCGTGGGGGTGTGATCCGAGACTAGTCAGAGTGCGCGCGCGCATGGCCATGATTTCCTTGACCGCGCGATGGCCCTGATCGATGGCGATGTTCGTGTAAGCGTGCCCATCAGCATCGGAATTCGCAATCGTAATCCGGCCGAACGGCTGACGGCCGATCACACAGGGACGCTCCGAATCCGGGCGGTCCAAGAGTTCAAACAGGCGATTGTATTCGTAGGCATAGCCGTGGGGCCACCGATTTACCGTGATGGCTTCGATGTCTGCGGCCGGATCGAATCCTCCGGCGGACAGCATCCGTCCTAACTGATCGCGCACCTGAAGTTCGAAGGTTTCGAATTTTGTGCCGAACAGCTCCCACCGACCTGCCCGGTATTGATCTTTGCAAGGCAGCCCGGGCTGACATGGGGTACGCAGCAAATGCAGAACGCACGGCTCTTCGGGCGAGGCCGAAAATTTGTAACCACCCATCGACACGGGGTAGTCGAGAGCGATATTCGAGAAGTACGCTCCCGGAGCATAGATGGAACTTAACCCCAGTTTCTGAAGCGATTTCCAATTCCTGATTTGCACATTCACATAAACCAGCGGAATCTTCACCGCATAGGCGAGGGCTTCTTTTTGCTGGTCCGGCATTTCCGGGCAAAGATAAGGGATCACCATGTTGTAGCAAGCCAGCACACAAGATGATGCGCGCACCCGGCGAGCCTGTCCGCCGCGAACATAGGTGACCTCAACTTCTTTTGCTCTCCGTGGATCGCCCATATGCTGCACGTGGATGGCGGTGCTGTTCAGCCGGATCCTGACCTTGGAACTCGGATCGTCGAGCGTGGCGTAGTTCATCGGCGCCGTCACGATGTCTTCCATCGTGTGTCCCGGCGCGGACCCCGGCACCAGGGAACTCACTAACATCCTGGCGATCGAGGCGTTGCCATCGGGGAAGTGAAAAATGTAAGGCTCGTCTTCTTTCTCCTCGTCTCCGGCGTGCCGCTTCGGCAGGTGCATACCGGCGAAGCCAGGGAATCCATACTGGGCGCAGTCGTAGGCGCAAACGGCGTCGATGCCAACCGCATACAAGTCGTGCGTGGTCGTCTGGAACAGCTTTACGACGTCGGCATGAGCTTTTACGTCCTGCAGCAGAAAATCTCTGTAGCTCTTCCGGATTAGCTTGACGCGCTTCTGTTCGGAACTGAGCCCCGGCAGATAGTCGACCTTCGCATCCTGCAACCGCATCAGGTCGCGCCGCGCTTCGGGCGCAATCGGCATCAACTCTACGGCCTTCGCGGAGTAGCGCGGACCCAGGTAAGAGGACTCTTCTTCCTGCACGAGACGATCTTCCCCGAAGGTTTCCCTGTCGAAAAATGTAGCCTCGTTCAACTTCATGTGGGAGAAGAGCTTTTGGTCGTAGTATTTGTAGAAGCGCTGAACGTCAACGTTGAGTTCGCGCAGAAGTTCCTTCGCAACGGGACTGTAGCGTGCCGGCGCTTCGATGGATTGCGTGCCGCCATATCCCAGCAGCAAGCGGTTGCCGGAGCGAAACTCATTTCGCTTGGCGTGTCCGCCGAAGTCGTCATGATTGTCGAGGATGAGGATTCTGGAATTTGCCCCGGTGAATTTGCGGAAGAAATACGCAGCGGCCAGACCGCTGATCCCGCCGCCGACCACGATCAAGTCATACGCTTCGCTGTCGGCGGCTGCTTCCGGCCGCTGCTTGCCGTCGCGCAGATCATGTGCGACTTCCCACGAGCCATCATGGCTGCCACGCATGCCAGTCTTGGCTGGCGGATAATAGCCCGATTCTTTCTCAGGAGCGAAGGGAGAATCCGGGATTCCAAACGCTTGGACCCATGGGCTGCCCGCCACCAGGGAAGCACCCACGGCGATGCTTACGCCGTTGAGGAAGTCTCTGCGCGTGATGGTTCGGTCCATGCCCAATTCAAGATTCTCGGCGGGATTCATTGGAAGCGAGTCGCGTTCGTCGCTCATGATGATGAATCAGTTCAGCTAACTGCAGGTCAGAATATTCCGCTGCCGGCGATCGGCCCCCGCATTGGATAGTCTTGGAGCCCAAGACCGACGGGTGACTGGCCTCGATAGCAAGCGAATTCGCTCCCAGAGTTAGTCCCGAATCTTTGGTGCGAAAGGGGGGACTCGAACCCCCACGGTTTTACCCGCCAGATCCTAAGTCTGGTGCGTCTGCCAATTCCGCCACTTTCGCCTGCTTCCGCCTATTGTAAATGGAGGCCCACAGGCCGCGCCAAGGTCCATTCGGGGCGGCGCACCGCCGCGAGGAACTTTCAGCAGGTCAGAAAGCCGAAAGACAGAAGCTCCACGGAGCTGGATTTTAGAACTGATTCTGAGGCATTTCAGCTATCATGAAGCGAACTGGGGCCGAGTGTCAGCCATCGAAGCCACGGCGTCCGACGGACCGTCACCCGTTTCTGGCTTAGAGTTTGTCGCGATAAACCTTATCGGGGTTTTTGGCATCTTTTGTACGACTCGCCGCAGTGAACGGGGCGGATCCCGGCCTTGAGGTATTTTGCGGCTTGTCGATCTTGCGGCCGCAAACCATAAAAAGGAATGAGCGGGCGGTATGGCGGAACGCCAAAATATGTGGAGCGGATGGCAGGACCGCATCTCCGCGCTCCGCAACGTGCCCGCCGTGCTCAAGATTGTGTGGGACTCGGGTCCGGCGGTCGTGGTCTTTGGTCTGGTATCGCGGTTATTCTCGTCGGTCCTGCCGGTCGTTCTGCTATGGATTACGAAGCTCATTATTGATGGCATCGTGCACGCTGTCTCGACGCATCAGGCGGTGCAACCCGGATTCTGGTGGCTGGTTGCCGCGGAGTTTTCCCTCGCAGTACTGAATAGCGTTCTTATTCGCACCATCGACTACTCGGATTCGTTGCTTGCTGACAAGTACACGCGGCACGTCAGTATTCGCGTGATGAATCATGCGGCGGGGCTGGATCTCCTGACCTACGAGGACCCCGTTTTCTATGACCGACTGGAACGGGCACGAGTGCAGGCCACCGACCGGCTGGTGATGATTCAGGCGATTGGACGCTTAGTGCAGCAGGCGATCACCACCATCACGCTATCGGTTTCGATCATGTTGTTCTCCCCGTGGCTGATGCTGCTGCTGATTGCCGGCGTGGTTCCGGCATTCCTGGGCGAAAGTCATTTCGCGTTGCTGGGATATGCCAAGAACTTTCGCCAGACGCCGATGCGGCGGCAACTGGACTACTTGCGCGTGCTGGGTGGAAGCAAGGAAGCCGCGAAGGAGTTGAAGCTTTTTGGACTGCGGCATTTTCTCCGGGATCGGTTTACCCGGCTATCCGATCAGATCTACAAGGAAGATGTTGCGTTGTCCCGACGCAAGCTGGTCGCGGGCTCGGTGCTGTCGATGATCGGGACCATGGGATACTATTCTGCCTACGTCTACGTCATCTGGCGCACCGTCGCAGGGGAACTAAGCATCGGCACCCTGACGTTCCTGACCGGCGCAATTCAGCAGGCGAGCAGCAACATCCAGCAGATGTTCTCGACCCTGGCGGCGATCGGCGATCAGGCCCTGTTTCTCACCGACCTGATGGCCTTTTTTGAAATGAAGCCGACGATCCGCTCCAAGCCGAATGCGTTGCCTGCGCCCCGGCCAATCGTCCGCGGAATTACGTTTCAGAACGTGTCGTTTCGTTACCCGGGAAACTCGCGCCTGGTGCTGGATCGCATTAATTTTCAATTGCATCCCAAGGAACGGTTGGCGCTGATTGGCGAAAATGGAGAGGGCAAGACCACCGTCGTAAAGTTGATGACGCGGCTATACGACCCCACGGAAGGAGAAATCCTGCTCGATGGCGTCGACCTTCGCGAGTTCGACATCGAAGATCTGCATCGCGAGATGGGTGTCATTTTTCAGGACTTCATGCGCTACGAAATGACCGCTCGCGAGAACATCGCGGTCGGCCGCGTGGAGGAGATCGACAATCTGGGACTATTGAAGACAGCATCGCATAAGAGCATGGCGGATGGCGTGATCGAACGGCTGCCTCTCGGTTACGAGCAAATGCTGGGCCGGCGCTTCGATCAGGGAGTGGATCTTTCCGGTGGCGAGTGGCAGAAAGTCGCGCTGGCGCGGGCCTATTTGCGCGACGCGCAGATTCTGATTCTGGACGAGCCCACGGCGGCCCTCGACGCGCGCAGCGAGTTTGAAGTCTTCAGACGTTTTTCTGAGCTGACGGCAGGGAAGATGGCGCTTTTTATTTCCCATCGCTTTTCAACCGTGCGCGCAGCGGATCGCATCTTAGTCCTGGCGAACGGGAAAATTGCGGAAGAGGGCACCCACGATCAGCTATCGAGTTTGGGCGGCCGCTATGCCGAAATGTTCGAGATGCAGGCCTCCAGCTATCGTTAGGAAGCATACACAATGAAAGAGAGCGGCCATCTGGAACTTGTCAACGGAGAAATCGAGAGCCTGTCTTCGCCTCCAACCAATTCGGCTCCGGAAGCATCCATTCTGCGCTCAAGCGCTGCCGATCTGGCCCATAGTCTGGCATGGATGCCAGGGCAGCGGGAATCGCGCGGCTTGCGTGATCGGTGCTGCAAGCTGTCCCGCGCCTTCCGATCGTTGCTAGCGGCGCTGGACTCTCCATTGGAGAAGCCAGTATCCGATGATTTCCGCCTGTTGCGGGAATCGATTTTTCTGCTTGAAGCGGAACTGGAAGACGTTTGCGCTACTTTTAAAGTCCTCACCAAAGTGCCTCAGGTTCGTGCCCGAGGCGGCGCCATCGTTCCCCGAATCGCGGCCCTGTCGGAGGACTTTCTCGTGACAGCGGCTTACCAATTCACTGAGCCGGGTTTCAACAGTTACGTCCAAGCCTTTCAGGAAGTGTCCGTGCTGAAAATGGCGGAACTGTGGATGCTGATCCCAGTCCTGAAGTTAGTGTTGCTCGAGCAAATCAGAGAGCGCGGCAGGCAGTTAGTTGAGGATCCCACCAGGTCCTACGATCTCCAGACTCTGGTCCGGAGCCTTCAGGACGTTCGGCAAACCTCGTGGAAGGTTGTCATTGAACCACTGATCTTGTTTGATCACATCTTGCGGCAAGATCCGGCGGGGGCTTACGCCCGGATGGATTATGAGAGCCGTGACCTCTATCGAAAAGAGCTCGCAAGTATTGCCGATCACTCTGACGCGACTGAGATGGAGGTCGCGAGCGAAGTCCTCCGCCTTGCGCAAGAGGCGCAGAAGCGACTGGACGATGACCCGCGCGTGACCCTGCGCGGGTCGCATGTGGGGTGCTACCTGTTAGCCGAAGGTGTCCCGGTTCTGCGCGAGAGAGTGGGCTTCAAGCCTCCGATTGCTGACCGCCTGCGCGCTCGACTCCTGGGCCACCCGGATGAATTCTATCTGCCTGGGATTGCCGCCCTTACCTTCGCGATTGTTTCGGTGGTGGTGCTCCGGGTGACGGATCCGGCTACTTCTCTGGGTCTTATCTTGCTTGCGACCCTTGCCGTGCTGTTGCCGAGTTCACAGAGTGCCGTCCAAATCATGAACTATCTGGCGACGCTGCTGCTGCCTGCGCAGATTCTGCCCAAGCTGGATTTTTCTGAAGCGATTCCAGACGATTGCATCGCCTTGGTCTCAGTGCCCGCCATGCTTCTGAACGAGAAGCAGGTGCACAAACTGGTGGACGATCTTGAAGTGCGCTACCTGGGAAATCAGGATCCTAATCTTCACTTCGCATTATTGACAGATCTGCCGGACTCTCCCGCCGACCCGCAGGAAGAAGAAGAGGATCCCCTCGTAGAACTATGTTCAGACCTGGTCGGCAAGTTGTCGGCAAAGTATGCCGGCAAAGAGATGGGTTCTTTTTTCTTGTTCCATCGGCGCCGCGTCTACAACCCTCGCGAAAGACTCTGGATGGGGTGGGAGCGAAAGCGCGGGAAGTTGATGGATTTGAACAACCTGCTATGCGGTGAATATGACAGCTTCCCCGTGAAGGTGGGCAATCTTTCAATCCTGTCCAGCATTCGCTTCGTAATTACCCTGGATGCCGACACTGAGTTGCCGCGTGGATCAGCGCGCAGACTTGCGGGTGCATTGGCACACCCTCTGAATCAGGCCATCATCGATCCAAGTAAAGAGATCGTTGTGGCGGGATACGGCATCCTGCAACCGCGGGTTGGGATCAGCGTTCAGAGCACCGCGCGTTCCCGGCTGGCCAGCATTTATTCCGGTCAGACGGGCCTTGACATCTACACGCACGCTACCTCTGACGTTTATCAGGATCTCTACGGGGAAGGGATCTTTGTTGGAAAAGGCATTTACGAGGTGAAAACGCTCGAGCGGGTTCTAGCCCGCCGGTTCCCCCGGAATGCCTTGTTGAGTCATGACCTGATTGAAGGCGCTTACGCTCGCGCTGGCCTGGTGAGCGACATCGAGGTGATTGAGGACTACCCCTCGCACTACAGTGCTCACAACCGGCGCAAACACCGCTGGTTGCGAGGGGATTGGCAGATCACGGAATGGCTGCTCCCTGAGGTTCCCGAGGAATCAGGACGGCGGGTGCCCAATCCACTTTCGGTGAGTTCGCGCTGGAAGATTCTGGACAACCTGCGGCGCAGCCTGGTGGAACCGGCTACCTTCATTTTGCTTTTGCTGGGTTGGACGGTGCTGCCCGGACACGCCTGGGCATGGACTCTGGCCGTCGTCGCAATTCTGTTCTTGCCCGCGCTGTGCCAACTGGGAGTCGACTTGGCGTATGCGGCGATACTGAGTAAAGGCGATATCGTGGTTGACGCCTTGGATGCTGTCCTGAACGCTTTCATCGCTAACTGCTTGACCGTGACGTTCCTGGCACATCAAGCGCTCTTGTCCATGGATGCGGTAGCGCGAACCGCCGTCCGTCGCCTGATTACTCGGCAGAGACTCTTGCAATGGGAAACCGCGGCGGAGGCAGAACTGGCGGGTTACCAGCGCACGATGCTGGATGTTTATTTGAATTGGACTCCCGCCCTCGCGTTGGTGATCGGTCTCCTCGTTTGGCTAACCAATCGCAAGGCCGTTCCCGCTGCGTTGCCGATTCTCATCCTTTGGGCCTGCAGCAAGCCGATTGCGCTATGGCTGAACCGGCCGAGTCGCGCTCCGCGCCAGCAGGCATCGGAAGATGATCAGACGCTGCTCCGTTCGGCCGCGCTTTGCACCTGGCGTTATTTCTCCGAGTTCAGTACCGAGGAGCACCATTGGCTGATTCCTGACAATGTGCAGGAAGACGACCGCCGAGTCGCGCCGCGCATCTCTCCGACAAACCTTGGATTCCTGCTTAACGCCCGACAAGTCGCCTGCGAGTTCGGCTATCTCACGGCTCCGGAATTTGCCCATCAGACCCTCCGCACCTTGACGACGGTGTCACAGTTGCAGCGCTATCGGGGCCATCTGTTCAATTGGTACGACACGCAAACGCTGGCCCCTCTTACCCCAACGTTTGTATCGACCGTTGACAGCGGTAACCTTTTGGCTTCACTTTGGACTCTCCAGGAGGGAAGCCTTCAACTTCTCGATCAGCCCCTTTTGCGAACCGAATTGCGGGATGGATTTGTGGATCATCTTCACGCCCTCACGGGCGACCGCGCCTTGCCGCTTCGGAAATTTTCCGTCATCAAGAAAGCGCTGAAACGAGCGGATTGGCTGACCTACCTGCTCGACGTTCCCGACGCCGCTCTGAAGGACATTCGTCGCTCGGCGCCCAGGTCGAGGCCGGGCGCTGACGCCCCGTGGTTCCGGGAGCAGACAGAAGATCGGATCCGGCAAGTGTGCCGCGTGGCGCAACTATACGCTCCGTGGTTGTTGCCCGAATTCGCGGCTCTCGCGGCTGATCGCGTGATTGATCCTCAGGGCCGACTGAATGAATGCCCCGCGCTGAGAGCAATGCCAGGTTTCATTGACAGTCTTGCTGTCCGGCTCCAGGCGGCGCTGGATTCAGATGACAACGGAGAGTTAAGTCCCCTCTGCCGGGAAATGCTTTCGCTGCTGCCGAAGGCGCGCTCGCGCGTTGCCAGTCTGATCGAAGATCTGAAGAGAATTGCGGCGCAGGCAAGCGGCTTCGCGGAGGAAATGGACTTTCAATTTCTGCTGAATCGGAACCGGCAACTGCTCTCGGTTGGTTACGACTTCGAAAAGGAGGAGTTGCATACCGCATGCTACGACCTGCTCGCCAGTGAGGCGCGCATCGCTTTGTTTGCCGCCATTGCCAAAGACGATATTCCGCAGGAGAGCTGGTTTCAACTCGGCCGCACTCACACCATCGTTCGGGGCATGGCAGGCTTGCTCTCCTGGACCGGGACGATGTTTGAATATCTGATGCCGCCGCTCTGGATGCGTATCTACCCAGACACCCTTTTGGAGCGGGCAGGCCTGGCCGCTGTGCGGTCACAGCGGGCCTATGCTGCGAATAAGGGCATTCCGTGGGGAATCTCCGAGTCGGCGTGTTTTCGAACGGACCAGGCGGGAAATTATCAGTACCACGCCTTTGGCGTTTCGCAACTGGCGATACACAAGAGTGACCAGGAGGGGCCGGTAGTCTCGCCGTACTCAACGTTTCTGGCGCTGGATGTCGACTCGTCCGCTGCTTTGAAGAACCTGAGAACGCTGCAAAGCAAGCGATCGCTCGGAGCGTACGGATTCTACGAGGCCTTGGATTTTAACCCTGCCCGGTGCCGTTCCCGGTGGCGCCGTTTTGAACTGGTACGGTGTTGGATGGCGCACCATCAGGGCATGAGCCTGCTTGCCATCGCAAATTTCCTGCGCGGGGAAGTGGTGCGGAACTGGTTCCACAGCCATCCCCAGGTGCAGGCGACTGAATTACTGCTGCAAGAGAAGGTGGTCAGTAGCAGTCGTCCGCAAAGACCGCGATCCAGCGCGGCCTGACTCTGTGAAGTCGAAGGGCCGACGAGTCGGTGGCGGTCTCCTAGGGCAGGTATTTCTTAAATCCCGCGCGCTGCATGCCGCGCTCTGCTTCGGGGTTTTTCATGAATGTATTCCAGACGAATCCTGTCCGCGCGTTTTCCGCCATCAGCATGGTGATGCCTACGTCAATCCCGACAACATCGCTGTCGTACCAATTCTTCAGCGGATTGAATGCGTTCACAAATCCATAGCGGCTCCATGCCCGCGGATAGTGATCTTTGATGTTCGTCAGCACACGCATCACGGGCTGCGGTAGAAATGGGAGGGAACCCGCCGAGGCGCTGGGGACCACCGTTCCATCAATTGGTCCCATCGTAGGTGGACCGCCCCAAATCACGTAGCCCTTCTGCGAATCGGAAGCCGAAATGCCCCATAGGTCGTCGCTGTAATCAGGAAACTGCTTGGCCAGCTCCAAACAGAAATGGCGATGGGCGTCCGTGGCCAAGGCTGAGTTCCGGAAGTAATCGGTGAACGCGTCGCGCTTATTGCGGAAATCAAACCAGGCCTGCGAATACTGGTGCACAAACAAGGGGGCGAACGAACCGACATAACGAATGCCGTCAAATTCGAACTTGGTACGCTTCCACGCATTCCATGCGCCTCCCGGCAAAGGATGTACAAAGGATCCCAGACCCAGCAGATAAATCATCATCATCTCGCTGTAGTAATCCCAGCGATGGGGCAAGAAACCAACTTCCGGGGTCCAACCATGCGACAACAGCGTGGTGTCTTCGGAGAGCCAGCTCCAATCGACGCGGTTAAAAATCTCATAGGCCAGGAGACTGATTTCAGAGTGTTGATCGAAGTGTCGACGGCAGGTAAGAATCCCGCATAGCAGAATCGCCGTGTCGACGGAGGAGACTTCGGAATCCCACACCCGCTCCCCGGTGTTGATGTCAGCGAAGTGATAGAAGAAGCCGCGATGCGTGGGCATCTTCTTCCCGAGGAATCGCAGAGTGGCCAGAACCCGATCCCGTGCATCGTTCAGGGAGACATATCCCCGTTGTTGCGCGATACAAAGAGCGGTCAGCCCGAAGCCGGTGGCCGCAATACTGCCGACGATGGTGTTGCCGTTGACCAATGCATTGCACCGGTCCCGGACCAGTCCGGTTTGCGGACTGGCTTGCTCCCAGAAAAACTGGAAGTTTCGCTTTTCAAGATCGTCTAGAAATAGGTCATCCTCGGATGAAAGAGCGGGAGTGACGGCAGCTGACTGGGGAGCGGGCGACTTTTCCTGCGTTTCGGCCAGAAGGGAAGATATTCTCGATTGGTCGAAGGTCTTCCATAGACTTAGGCCCCCAATCTGCAGGAGAATGTCCCGTCGTGAGAGGCGGTTCTTAAAAGGCGGGCTCTTTTCTTTCTCGCGCATCAGCTAAAGTTTAGATGCCTCCCACAAGGGCATTGGAGTTTAGATGATAAAACAACAGTGGATGCTAATTTTATCGAAATGCGCACCAGTGAGGAGGATTAGCCAGCAAACCTTTCCCTCGGGAAACAGCGTCCTAAGGTACTAAGCGAAAGGGTGCAATGAGTCGCCGAAAGACCGCTGTGATATGGACGCTTGTGGTTTTCGGCATTTTGACGACGGTTTTCGCTGCAGTGTTTCTGCACCGGCGGCAGCCAGTCACCCTGCGGGGAGCTGTTCTGCAGCAGGACCGCGACCCAAATAAGCAATTACCGCTTGCCGAAGTTGAGATCGTCGCGACCAACGCCTTGGGAAGCGCTGTTTCCGTATCCGATTCGTCCGGGGCTTTTAGTTTGACGCTTCCGAAAGGTTTGCGCCGGCGCCAGCAGGTGCTTTTGCAATTTCGGCGTAAGGACTATCGACCCTTGGACGTAGACGACTTCATTGGCGACAAGGTATACATCGCCCGCATGGTTCCAGTCCGTCAAGAAACCGTTTCTGAGGCGCATTCCGCGTCGTTTGTCTCAAACGCCCGCATCCGGTATTCGGTCAAGGCCACAACCGAAGCGAATATCGGCACTGCTGTGAAAACGTTCCAGGTCGTGAATGACGGGAATATGCCGTGCAACAAGCGACCTCCCTGTTCGCCGGACGGGAAGTGGAAGGCGACGATCGGGTCTTTATCCCTGGATGCCGGCGAGGGGAACGAGTTTCGGAATGCGAGAATCTCTTGCATCGCTGGACCATGCCCCTTCACCAAGGTCGAACAGGAGAGCTTGTCGGCAGAGCGTCGTCACTTCAACGTGGCGGTTCGCGATTGGTCAGACACTACGACGTTCTTGCTGGAAGCTGAAGTAGTTCACCCCATGACCAGTGACATGATTCGGGAAACATATCCGGTAATATTTGGGCGAACCGTGAATTTCAGTTTGCCGCCAGCGGCGGAAGGACCTAGCATCGAAGCCGAGATTGATGGAGAGGCGATTGTTTTTCCTTTGGGCCCCGATCTCATCGTGCGGTGGGCGAACTGTCATGTGGGAATCGATAAGGACCAATCCAAGACCTATCGATGCGAACTTAAGCCGGGATACCAGGTTCGTTAGGGCGCGGCGCGCTGGCGCTCTAAGATCGCGTCGTCCCGGGCAAATCGCGACGAATCTGAATTCAGTGCGTGCGGTGGGTGCGATCGTCGTGGGTACTTGCCGAACGCGCTCTGCGATGGATGAGAACGGTGTTCAGCCTTGCGAGAGGGGAGTCGCAGAAGGAGTTTGCAAACTCCGAGCCCAGAGCGAAATCAATATGCATTCTTGCTGTTGAAGATGCGCAGTAAGGTCATGGTGATAATTTGCAGGTCGAAAGTGAGGCTCCAGTTGCGAAGATAGTACAGATCGTACTCCACGCGTTTTGCGATCGAAGTGTCGCCGCGCCAGCCGTTGACTTGTGCCCAACCGGTAATACCGACCTTAAACGTGTGGCGGAAGTTGTAGCGGTCGAATTCCTCAAGAAACCTCTCTACAAAGTGCGCTCGTTCCGGTCTCGGACCGACGATGCTCATGTCCCCCTTCAACACATTCAGGAATTGGGGTAGCTCGTCGAGATTCGTCTTGCGGAGGAAAACGCCCACAGCCGTTCGTCGCGGATCGTTGTCGCAGGTCCAGCGCGTATCCCCTTCCTCCCGGCTTCCGACCCGCATGGTACGAAATTTTAGCATCCGGAACACCCGGCCGTTGAGTCCCACCCGCTCCTGACTGAAGAAGATCGGACCACGGCTGGAGACTTTGACAGCGAGTGCGACCAGGAGGAAAATCGGCAACGTGAGCAGCAGAATGAAGAGCGAGAGGGCCACGTCGAAGGCGCGCTTCTGGAACAGATAAGGACCAGTTTCCGCTAGCGTGGGCCGCAGATCGAGCATGTGAATCCCGCCCAGATCGATTAGACGATCACGAATGCCCACTCCGTCTCCAAGATCAATTACAACCCGAGTGGGCACACATAGCTTCTCTAACGCGGGCGAAATTTTCTGAACGTCGCTCAGGCGGGCAGCAGGGAGCGCAATCACAATGTCGTTGATCGAGTGCCCGTTGGAGAAATTCGGAATCTGGTCCATCTCGTACACCGGACCTTCGACAGCTATCTCCTGATCTGGTAATCTCACGAAGCCCACCACCTTGCAGGGAAGGACTTCTCCGTGCAGCAACGACGTGGCTACACGACGCGCAAAGCGGTCCGTACCAACCATCAGAATCTTGACTTCGTTTCGACCATTCTTCCGCAGCAACTCCAACAAGACTCGGGAAATGATACGCGCGGCGGTAGCCAGGACAAAAAGGGTGACGGCGCTAATAGCGATCACCAGGCGCGAATAGCTGGCCTGCCGGTACAGGAACCCGAGCGCCATCACAATCGCGTAGGTGAATGCCAGAGCTTCCAGCAATCGCCGGCTCTTTCCGCCCGGTGCATACAATTGCTCCACGTTCCAAAGTCCTGATTCCTCAGCAGCGAGGGCCCAAACGATCGTGGTCAGCAAAACAATGCCCCAATACGAGGGCAAACCCGGGGCCGGAGTCGCGGAGAAAAAGAGATTAAAACCGAAACGCACTTTGACCGCGATGAAGTAGGAAAAGGCAGGCAGCAACAACGTCAGAATCTTCAGGTTGAATCGGACGTAACTAAGGCGGCTACGAATCATGCAAATCAGCGTGCTCCAGAGCAGGAATGACGAGGAAGCCGTCAAAAATTCCTGTTTCTATTTCATTTAAGACCGCGCCGAAGTGGCCGACTAGCTATCTGCTTAGATGCTAGAACCTCGGCGGTTGATGGCCCAATTCTCCGTGGAAACTCGGCTGTGCACCACATCGTGGCGCAACCGATTTTCCGCGCAAACGGGGCTTTACCAGCGAACTGCTGGCGCAAACAATTCGGAGGGAAGCAGCCCCTAGAGTCGCTTGGCGGGACGGAGCAGTCTGTCGTCGCCTCGGCCAATTCTGAAGCTGATGATTATGGTTACAGAATGTAGATGGCATATATTCGCTTTGTCAATAAGAGATCGTGTTCCGGTGATGCGAGTCACAACCGTCAGTGATTCGCGCGCCAACCGTTGGCCCATTTCGGGCCGAACCCACAGGCGGCGGCTCTAACGTCAAAGTCCCACGCGACTGCGAAGTAGACAAACCAGCTTGTTCCTGAGGAGACTGGCCCAGGCCGCGATTTTCCTCCTTACTTTCAAAGACTCGAAAGGCACTGAGACGGCGCTTAAGCACAAGCGGCAAGTAACTCTGGTTTAGTCCCAGAAATAATCCGACCGACTTGGCGATATCCTGCCGGATCCCTTCGCTCGCAAGTTGTCCATTGCCGCGGCGCCCCATGCGCCTGACCTTATTTCTCAACAACTTCCAAAACTCCGCGAGCATTGATTTTCGCGTCCCCGGAGCGTCCCAGATCTGCAAGAGCTTCAGCGTGTAACCGATGTCGAAGTAGCGCTTGAATAGGCCGACTGTCGTATGGCTGTGCGAGTGAAAGACCGCAGATTTCGGTTCGTACACGATTTTCCAGCCACTATCGAGAATGCGTTTTGCGATGCCCAGGTCTTCAAACACCCTCAGGTCTTCAGGGAACCGCGCCCCCTCCCACACGCTCCGGCGAATCGCGGCGTTGACGTCGGAAAAATGGTAGAAGCGGTAGCCCAGGCCGTTGCGGTGGGCGGGGTCCTTAACTACCCGTACCTCACCGTAGATGGCATCCAGAGCATCTTGCCGCTCCAGTGAAGACCCTGGCTTCGGCAGTTGCCGGCCATATACCGCGCCCACGCGAGGATCGTCAAAGTTGGAAACCATTGTGCTCAGCCAGACTTCAGAAGCTGGAATGGCATCCTGCGATAGAAAGATCAGGATCTTTCCTCTTGCCAGCGTTGCGGCGAAGTTTCTGGTGCGCGCGTGATGGAAAGATTCGGCGGGAATTTCTTCCAGGCGTACGGGAAAGCTTTTCGCGGTTTCTCGGGTCCCGTCGGTTGAACCGGAGTCCACGACAATGACCTCCGTTTTTCCGGTTTGAGTCTGGGCGCAGACCGCTTCCAGGCAGCTCCGAAATATTGGTCCACCGTTCTTCGTGAGAATCAAAATGGAAATTTCAATCATGCGAAGTTCAACCCGAAACAGTCGATCATTCGGAGGCAGCGAAAACTCGCAAACCCATGTATCTTGTTGTAGATACAACCATTGTACACGCCACCGCCGTAGAACCGAAGTTTAACGGAGTTGCTTCTTGGAATCCGCGCGCTCCGACCGCGACCTGCCAACATTCCATTCACCGAGGTTTCAAACCCTCTCATTAGGTAGGCTGCGCCCAGACCGAACGAAACTTCTTCCATTTCTCGAAGAATAACGTTTTTTTCAGGATTGCCCGCATCTGCGAGTTCGTTATCGTTCTTCTCTTCTGAATCTCTCGCCGCTTCCGCAGGGTCGGCAGCAAGCACTTCACCACATCGAGCTTTGCCCTAAAGAACGCGGTGCCTGTACCTTGCTTGCTGAAATAAATCGCCGCTCCAACCTCATACAGCAAACGCTGGGGAGCCGACCGCAGGATCAAGCCCAACGGCATATTCTTCAGGTATACAAAGTCGATATTCCGCTGCGAATAAAACACCTGGCGCGATGGAGCTTTGCCGATCGTGACCCGATAGCGGTGATAGACAATCGCCCCTGGAACATAAACACACGCATAGCCACGAAGTTGCGCGCGAAAACTCAAATCCACATCTTCATAGATCATGAAGAAGTCAGAATCCAGAAAGCCGATGTCTTCCAGCATCCTTCGCCGATACGCCACCGCTCCCCCACAGCCGCCAAACACCTTACGCGGTTGAGTCCACGGTAGCCCGTCGGACTCGTTTCTTCCGAGATCTACCGTAGCCCCTGCGGTGCCCAGGTCGAAGCCGCAATTCTCCACCCGGCCCCGGTCATCGAAGTACATCATCTTCGACGCAAAGCTCCCAGCGTCGGAGTAACCCTGACTCGCCTTGCGGATTTCCTCCAGCCAGTCCGGATGCGCTTCGGTGTCATTGTTCAACAGGACGATCAGATCTCCGCTGGCTTGCGTATATCCCGCGATGTTTCCACCCGTGAAGCCCAGGTTTTCCGGCAAGGCAAGCAGTGTCACTTCCGGAAACACCGCTCGAACGTACTCGACCGAGCCATCCTCTGAGCCATTATCGACCAGGATAGTTTCGAAATCCCTGAACGTCTGTCGCCTCATAGCGCCAAGACAGTCCTCCAGAAACGGTTTCCCATTCCAGTTCAGAATGATCACGCTAATCTGAGGCATAGGATAGCTGGATGATGCCTGGGTTCAGGGCAAAGCAGCTATGGAAAGAGTATCACTCGCTGCGCACGGGGCTCCAGAGACAGAGCTGCTGAAACCGTCATCGTCGCTGACGTCGTCGTCGAGCCAGGCGGGCTCGTCGTGAATAGTCAATAGCAGAAGAACAGGAGCGTTGCGGTGACTTAGAGTTCGTATCAGTTCTTCGGCAGCAGCCCGAAGACGGCCACGCCATTTAGGGTTCCGATGAACACCTTGCCGTTCGCGATCGTCGGCGTCATGAAATGGTTGTTGGGACCGGGGAAGCCGTCGCCGAACTGATCGCGGCCGTCGCTGGCCTGGTTGCTGTTGTAAAGCTCATTTAGATTCACGGCATCGTACGCGCGCAACACTGCCGGGCTGCTGTCGTCCAAGGCCCAAACGATACCGCTGTTTGTGGCATTGGCCGAGATGCTGGGGGTTGCCCCGGGATAACCAAAACTGTTGGCGGTTTGTGCCGTGGAGGTGCTGGATAGCTTCGCGTTCGTAATCGCAAAGGCTAGCATCGGGCTCCCCCACGGTCCGTAGTACACCTTGTTGTTGAAATACGCAGGCATCGCCCAAACTCCTCCTGGCAAGGCTCCTGGGAGTTCCTGATAGATGTCGTCATTGTCGGGGTCATACTTGCCCATGGAATCGCGGTTGACCACGTAAAGGTTGCTATCCTTACCCGCGCCGATTGCCAAGTGCATGGTGTGGCCCAACCCGTCGTCCAGATCGGGCAGCACCAACGCTCCGCCGGAGCCAAAGTCGGAGTCTGCGTCGCTCTGTTGCATTCCGTCATGCGTCTCGAAATAGTCGGCGACTGCAAGCTGGTTGCCAGAGGTCGATAGCTTCATGAACGCGTTGCCGTAGTCGCCTTCGCTGGGAAAGCCGCTGGAATTCAGGGTGGAGTCGAAGACGCCGTTGCCGTCGAGAAAATAGATATTGCCTGAACTATCAGCGGCGGGTCCGGCACTGGACATCCAGATGGCGCCCGAGCTGCCATTGGGAGTCACATTCAGGACACTCGTCTGGGCCAGCGTGGATTCGTCGTAGCCGATAATCCATCCCGTGTAGGGCCGGGTGTCGAAGAGCGACGCCCAGGTTGTATAGATCACGCCGTTCAGCAAGAGCAGCCCGCAGCGTTCCCGATACTGCATCGGATCGAAGATCACGTTTGTGCCGTCGCTGTTGTCGCCTGTCCCCGGATAGGTTGCGTGAATATCGACAGGTCCTCCAAGTAATTCTGTGCCGAGCGCGAGATCCAGCGCGTGCAGACGCTGGAAATAGTTGCCGGCAGCGTCTTTCGACCTCGCCACCAGATAAATAGTGCCATTTGGACCGCGGGTGCGATCGATTACCGGTGTAGCGTTCACGCCGATTTGCGGCCTTGATGCGCCACTCGGATCGTCCGAGGGAGTCTCGCCGTTCTTTAATACAGAGACTTGCCAGATCGTTGCACCGGAATCCGGGTCGAAAGCATACACCGAATCGTTCTCCGTAGCCACGATCAGCAGATTGTGCACGCCGTTATTTGGAGTCGCAACGTTCGAGGCATAAAGGGGCTGGGCGTCGACGTGGCCGAGCACAGTAAAGATACCCAGCTTGCCAAACTGTGTCGAGTTCACATTGCTAGTGGTCAGAAGGGTTTCAGTCAGGTTCTGCCCTGTGCGCCCGTTGTCATTGTGATACGTCAACACGTCGGTTGCGGGGTTCACAGTCAGCTGTGCAACACTGCTGGTTGTCTTCCCCGCGGGATTGCTGACCACGACGCTGAATTGCGCTCCGCTGTCTCCGGTAGTGGTGGCCGGGGTGGTGTAACTAGCCGAGGTGGCTCCCATGATGTGCGCCGTGCCCTTTAGCCACTGGTAACTCACTCCCGCCTGGTTCGCAGCCTTCACCGAGAACGTCGCCGTCTGTCCGACGATTACGGTCTGGCTAGCGGGTTGGGTTGCGATGGTAGGAGCTGGTGTGCCGCATCCGCTGCACCATACCAAGATAAGGATAACTATGAGTAAATACTTTTGCTTTTGCAGTCGCTGGTCCCCCCAAAAGATCGCAAGTATACCAGCCCTTTTCAAGTTTGCAAGGGGTAATACGTTTTGTGTAATGCGTTTTGGTGGAATGACAAACTTCTCAAATCAGTTCATCCGGTGCATGTTCAACTCTAAGGGGACTAGGGCCAAAATGGCGGCGTTCGGGCTCACAGCGATGGACGCTCCGCCTGGAGGTAGTACCCGTGCCTCGCCCTGCGGGTCTCTTCTAGCCAACCCGGATGCGCTTCGGTGTCACTGTCGTGAGAGCTGTCAGATCGCGCGTTGCTACCCGTGAAACTCGTCGAGCAAAGCCAAATAGGATGACTCCGAAATGTGAATTCGCACTTGCTCGACAGGGTTGTCCTTCCAGCCATCCCAGCTCTAGCCGGGGATGGAAGCGTGAGAGTTTGTCGCATTTCAAGTGAACGAAAAGCAGGGAGCGGATCAATCGGGGCTTAGGGTCACTTTTCCGTTTTGAGTCCCAATACGAAACGTCGGAGGCAGTATCACACTCTCGCCAGGAACACTAGGTTGTTCAGAAGGCTTGTCCGCCGCAATCCGTGTCGATAGAGAGTCCATTGTCGCACTCCTGCGGGGAGACCCTGCGAATCGCACCAGGCCTGTAGCGTGGCTTTTTGTTGCGCCGTCAATTGGTTCGCATACCGGCTAGCAAAGACTTGCGATTGCTGCCGAGAAGCGTCAATCCCGTATTTGAAGCGTTGATCGCCGCTTATGCGCTTTAAAGCGTCCGCCGTGCTCCGACTGCCTCCGGCTCCGATTGCGTTGCTTTGGTGCTGCCGATATCGGACGGTTGCTTCGCATAGAGGGTAGAGGACGCCAAATGACGCCGCCACCAGCCCGAACCAGAAATCATGCATTACTGCGCCTTCCGGTATGGGCATCGCACGGCGGAGAAGGCTGCGGTTTGCGAGGACCGTGCAGCCGCTCACGAGATTCTGGACCAGCAGGGAGCCCAAGTTGGCACGCCGCGGATTCACCCGCATCATTTTCCACATCGACGGTGCCAGAGTCTGGTTGTTGTTTCCGATGAGTGTCAGGTCTGAGAAAACCAGCACGGGAGTATGGACCGTATGCGCTGCCTCGATGCTCTTGACGGTCGCGACACTAATCTCTAGCTTGTCGTCGCACCAAATGTCATCCTGATCGCAGAATGCGACATAAGGAGCGTCAGACTCCTCCGCCAGTAGCGAAAAGGTGCCGCACGGGCCCCTCCGGCACGGGTTTACGTGGACGACGACGCGGCCCGGAAATCGTGATCGATACCGCTCAACAACATCGAGAGTCGAATCGGTCGACGCATCATCCCTCACGATGAGCCGGAAGCCTTGAAATGTCTGGCGAAACAGGGATTCGAGCTGCTCCTCGATAAACCGTTCACCGTTCCAGGTGGCCAGCAGAACGTCGATTTCAGCCGCCGATGAGCTCATGGCTCCGTTTTCCCATGGGATTGAGCAGGCATGCCTGCAAGCCGTCTCCGGCGCTGCATCTTAGTCTCGTTGGTTTGTCGGCAAAGTTTCTGTCTCGCGGTTAAGACCTTCTTCGGGCAACGATGATGTCCTGGTAGCTCAGATATTCCCGTCGACCACACCACTCTCCGTACCGAACGGTTTCCACGACGAATCCCAAATCGGCGTAGAGTTTACGAACGTATCCCTCGTCAAAGCCGACTGCATGTTCGGGCACATCTTCATCACTTGTCCAGCAGCCCTCCAGCGGGTATCTGATATCCAGTGAACTACGGCCGCCCTCGATGAGCGCTCGCGTTTCATCGTTCAGGAGAAAATAAGTCACGAAACATCTTCCGCTTGGACGCAGTGTGCGCGCAATCTCGAACAGATAGTGCTCCATCTCTAGCTTTCGCATGTGTGTGAAAACGGATGTGAGACAGGTAAAATCGAAGTCACGATCGCCGAACGGAAACCGATATTCGGCCGCCTCAAATCTTCCCTGCGGGTTGTACATCAAGTTCCGAACATCCGCCAGCTGAAAACGAAAATTTGGATAACGCTCGCTGATAACCCTCCGGGACCAATCAATTCCTTCCGGAACAACATCGATCCCCTCGTAACTCCCGCTCGCCAGGTACTTCGTCAGCGGTCGCGCCATGCGCCCTATGCCACATCCCACGTCTAGTACTCTATGCGCCGGACTCAGTCCTCCCAATTCCACGAAGTGCTTTAGGAACTCATCACCGACGGCTGCGAAGTTCCCATCTCCCACAAAGTTCAAATAGCGCGGGGGAACAAGCTCTCCACGCCGGCCTAGTAAGAAGTCCACGCCGTCCATCGGAAGCATCAGCAGACGCCTCCCGCGCCGCAACAGTTGCCTGGGTAACGTGCCCGCCAGAAGTTTCTGCAAGCCGCCTGTCCGCTTCCGCTGGTAGGCGAAGGATGCTTTTGCGAGTTCTTTGTTCGTTTCTGACACGAGTTCTCCTTGAGAGTTAAGGCCCTACATCCCGTGCTTGAGATTCTTACCGCAACCTCCATCGTACCCGATCCTCATTCGTAAGGCTTGGCAGCCAACTTCTTAGCTCTGGATCGACGCCGCGCCTCTGGCTCTTCCGACGGGCTTGACGCACAACTTCTGCGTTAAAGCCTGAACGCAAAATTCGAGGACTGTGTAGAGCGCTGTAAAATAGTCCCAGAAAAAGATAAAGCCAATCGACGACAATAGGATAGGGGACAGCATAAACTTCCGGCTTATTCTTTCTCTGTGCGTCGCGAAGCCTGCAGCCAGCCCGATGGCGAAGTTACATCCCAAAATCCCCGCCCAGGAAAAATCAAGGAAATAGTTAGCCAGATAGGTATGGACACCATCGACGATGTGAGAATCTGACAGGGTGGCTTCATGGGGGTTGGCGGGTAGCCAAAAGGAAGGAAGAACCTGGTACAGGAACGAAATTGATGGTTCGGTAAAGTGGGCGCCCTTAACAATCCAGCACATATTTGAGATGGGAGTCGAGACGTAGGCGACCGGCCAGAGGATAGCCGTGGGCCATCCCCGAAATTCATTCTTGATATCCATCCCCACGAAAAAGGCGTCCTCCGCTGTTCGATTGTTACCAATGACATCCATGGCAGCCAGAGCGATCGCCAGTACGACGAATGCGCGAACATACATCGTACGTTTGCTGGCTGCAGTTCGAATCGAATGCAGGATCAAAACTTGGGAGACGGTGATTAATATTGGGCCTCTGGCAACATAGGCCAGCAACGTCCCCAGCGAGGAAAACCACCAGAACCAACGCCGAACTCGAGATTCATCCACGGTGGAATTGATAAACAGCGCCATCGCCAGCGGGAAAAGCACCTGTTTGAACCTGCCGTATTCAGCATACGGTAAGGTCGGAACTCCAAAAAAACCCATTATGGGCGGAGGGCCCATCAGTATAGAGTTGAAAACAACGATCGAAGCGATACCAATGCAAATGATCCAATTAATCCTGCGGAGGTGTCTAGAATCGATTCTATAAGCGAGCGAGATGGGTGATCCCTTCTCGGCATAATTCGCCAGGCGAACCGCTCCAACGCCCGCTAGCAGCGCGAGCAGGGAAACGAGGAAAAGAATGACGCCCATCGAGCTGTCTGGGTATGTCGACTCGGAAACTTGGATGATCAGCGAACCAAGCATGAGCGCCCAAACAGTTAAGAACAGATAGATAGGATCGCAGTAGAAAGGAAGCTCTGCCAGAGGACGAACCTGATGTGTCGTCGCGTTCATATAGGTCTGAGCTTCTGTGTGAGTTCCCGGCCAACTTGAAAATACAGCGTTGTGCCAGCCATCCTGCCAGCGCAGTTTGCAATCTGTGGTCTCGCGACGCCTACGCACCCCGGAATCGGAAACTCAACTCGTTCAAGTGCCGAGGATACGATTCCGTCCCGCATATCGGGTATTCGGGCCCTGGGGTCCAGCGGCCGCCCAGATTTCCGTCCGAACATATTCATCCAACCATGAATCAGATCAGCACAAACTGCGGAAGCGGCACGATGAACTTCCCCGTCGACGACAGGTAGGAATGTTCCCGCGCCTTGAACTCCTCGATGAAATGCCACGGCAAGACTAAAAAATAATCCGGTTTTGCGGCCCGAGCCTCCGCTTCGGAAATGATCGGAATGCGGGTTCCCACCGTCACCATGCCCCATTTGTCCGGGTTGCGCTCGGCCGCCGCGTTAATCACGGAACGGTCCAACCCGAAATATTGGAGCATCGTATTGCCCTTGGTTGATGCACCGTAAACAAACACCTTCTTTTTTCGCTCGACTTGATCATGGATGAAATCGCAAACTTGCCGCTTTATCCCCTCGACCCGCTCAGCAAACTCACGATACGGGGCCGTGCGGTCCAAACCCAGTTCCACTTCACTTTCACGCAGCTTCGACACTCGTTGTGCAGCTTGCTTCCGATAATCCTCGTCGCCAAAAGCATTTGGGTCCGCAGCGCGGTTGCGAATGAAGGCGCGGATGCTACCACCGTTGACGTCGTTCAGTTGCACATCCACGATCGAAAAGCCGTGCCGGTGGAGTAGATATTCCAGAGACTGCAGCGAGTAATACTCCAGGTGCTCGTGACAGATGTTTCCGAAATCATTCTGTTCGAGCATGAGCGGAAGATAACTCATTTGCACGATCCACACGCCATCGGGATGCATAATCTTTTGAATATCCGAGACGAATTTGTTCGGGTCCTCCAAGTCGTAGAACATCGCAATGGAGGTGACCGCTTTCGGTCGAAATCCCTGCAGGTCAGGATCTGTCAGGAAACGATCCGCGTCAAAAAATCCAATGAGGACTTTATTCGCTATCTTTCGCGAAAGGACCGCCAGGTTTTGGGCTGGATCGAAGCCAATCGTGTAGAGCCCTGGCACCGTATAGGAACCCAGAAGAGTACCGTCATTGCACCCAATGTCCAGAACCGAATCGCCAGCCTTGAGGTTGACCAATTTCGCGGCTGCGCCGGAAATGTCCGTTAGGGCATCTCGCATGGTCTGGTTTGTCCCGGAACGATACCAATAGTTTTGATACATCATGTCGCCCGGAACAGTGTGCCGCAATTGCAGCAGTCGACACTGCTGGCAGAGAACAAGTTCCAGTGGCGCCTTGGGTCCGTCCGGTTGTTCCGGGGACAGGAATGTGGAAACGTACTGATCTCCCAGCGAAAGAATGGCATCGAGAGAGCCGCCGCACACTCGGCAGCTAGTCCAGGTCTTCATCTGTTTTCGTCTCCTTCATCAGCGCACTGCTTTGTGCAACTCTTAGCATATCAAGCTCTGGATCAGGCTTCCCGTCTGAGGCCGCAAGCGACCGCAGATCGGCATCCACCATCATCCTGACCAGTTGTTCGAAACCTACCGTAGGGTTCCAACCCAGGAGACGCTTCGCTTTCGCTGGGTTCCCAACCAGCAACGCGGTCTCGGGCTGGCGGAAGTTCTCGCGATCCTCAACTACATAATCCTCATGACTTAAGCCGACGCGAGCGAAAGCTATTTCACAAAACTCACGCACCGAGTGTGTCTCGCCGGTAGCGACAATGTAGTCACCCGGAGTTGAGTGCTGCAGTGACAGCCACATAGCTTCAACATAGTCTCCGGCAAAACCCCAGTCGCGCCTGGCGCTAAGGTCGCCGAGTCGAAGTTCGCCAGCCAATCCGAGCTTAATCATCGCTGCTCCGCGAGATATCTTGCGAGTAACGAACTCTTCACCGCGTCGAGGGCTTTCGTGGTTGTACAGAATGCACGAACATGAGAACAGACCTCGCTGCTCCCGATACACCGCGGTCATCCAATGGCTAAACGCCTTGGCAACGCCGTATGGATTGCGCGGTTGAAATGCCGTCGACTCCGTCTGCGGCACTTCAGCGGTGCTGCCAAAGACCTCGCTACTGGATGCTTGGACGAATCGGATCAGGGGGTCTACTCGATGAATCGCGTCGAGCAGTCGTACTACCAGTAGGGCGTTCAACTCTCCCGTCGAAACAGGTTCCGTCCACAAAGTGCTGCTCGATGCCCGCGCAGCCAAGTTGTAGACTTCATTCGGGTGAAACCGGAGGAGCAAACTCTCGACCGAACGATCTTCGAGAAGGTTGCTTTCGACAATGTCGACAGCTTTTGGAACTCGGCTAGTGTCGGACCGGCCGCTCGTGCTGTTTGGCTGTCTTCGCACCACGCCCATGACGTGATACCCGTGGTTCAACAACAATTCAGCAAGGTACGAACCGTCCTGACCGGTGATCCCCGTAATTAGCGCTTTGCGCATATCTAGTGGTTAGTCACTCCTGCCGCTAATCCTGGGTTGAAGCGGAGATCCGGCCGCCAGCCCACCAGATTGCGTCGACGACGCGCGATGTCGCACAGATAGCCTCCAGAAACAGAACGGACTGTTCTTGAGATCCAATAGAATTACGGGAAGCGAAGAGGGCCGGCTCAAGATTGAGTAGTAGATGAAGGCTAGCAGATTGGCGGCACGCCCTGGAAAATAAGCGCATGCCTTACTCATCAACCGCGCCCAGCGGGACTCCAGACGCGGCTCCAGTAACCCCCTGTATTCCGTTTTCGTGTAAGCTCCCTTGGCCCTCAAATGCAAAAGGGTCTTAAAGCTTCGCCAGGGCTCTTTGGAACACACTCGAGATTTAGCCGAGTCGGGAAAATCCACAAATGACCAAATCAGGCGGGGCCAATTAAACATAAAGATTTCAAAAGACTTGCCGAGCCACGACGCATTTCCATAGCGAATCGAGATCAACGGTTCGGAAATGACCAGAGCGTCTCCCGGCAAGGGCCGCTGAAAGATGATTCCCATGTGTATGAAGCAAGAACCAAAGTACTTCTCTTTCTCACGCGTAGCCCATAACTGCCGTTTGATGATCACCCCGCCAATAAAACTCAGATAGTCGCCAACATCGGCCAACAAAAGATCGTTCTCGTTTGACCTGTATACTCGATTCGTTTTGAGGACCGTCCTTTTGGGTAGCAGTAACTGTGACATGTCCGCATTCCATATTTCGCTCTCCGCGATAATCAATGCATAATCGTTTTTCACCGCTTCAAGCACACCTCGTATTGCACCCGGTTTGAAAAGATCGTCATCACAGAAGAGCCAGCAATAGTCGCCATGCGCTAACTCGACCGCTTTCGCAAAGTCCTGATCGATTCCAAAATTAGTCCCTTGACGAAAGTATCGCAGCCTCGGGAAGCGACCTTGGTATAGTCGAATTACCTCTTCGGTATTGTCGGTGGAAGCTCCATCCAAGACTACAATCTCCACCTCGTCGCTTGCCTGACAAATGATACTTTCCAGGGTCGCGCCAATGAATGCGCCGCGGTTCCTGGTTGCCATGCAGATCGAAATCTTAATCTGATTCATCTCCGTTACAAATCCTCAGAGGACAGAAGTATACAAAACCTCATGTGCGTCAGCGATGGACTTCCACTCAGACGTCGGATCTCCAACGATTTCGGGACTTCTCTTGCCAACGTGAGTTCGCAGTGCACAGCGCATATCGGCGACGTCATCGGGTCGTGCGTAGTAGACATTGCTTGCAGAATCATAGCCTTGCTGTTCTTGGGCAGTGGTCAGGACGAATGTGCCCTGTTTCACCGCCGCATGAATCGATGTGTTCCAGAGCCCTCCACCATCCTGAAAGGGCAACACTACGGCGTCAGCGGCCGCCAGTATTCGCCCTGCATCTTCGGCAGGCAGAAAACCGGTTACAGTCACCTTTCCGGTCCAAGGAGCCCGATTAAGACGATCCAAAATCTGTTTGTGATACTCGTCGTTTGAGTTCAAGTCGCAGATTAGAACAAGATGATGCTGCGACGGATCAGCAATCTCGAAGAGCAGTTCGACGCGCTTTGGGGGGTAGGCAAAACCAAAGTAGACTACCAAACGAACCGCAGGAGAAGCGAAACTTGATCGTACAGCCAGCCGTTCAGTGTCACTCAATCGTATTTGTGGAATCGCAGAAGCGTTTGGTATGAAACCAAAATGTTTTCTTCGGATAAGCCATCTGTACCAATTCGGCATCGTAGCTTTGTAATCTGGTCTTACCACCACGAGACCGCCGCTCAAAATAGCATTGAGTAAATTGCGTCGAACTGTTTCCATGTGGTACTCGTGCCAGGTTTGGACAATAGGTACGTTCGCTATGCTAAACAGGGCTGGTAACAACCAAGGCAGATACGCGCGCCCATACCCTTGGGTTGGATATTGAATGTGGATAAGATCGGGATGCCAACGCCGCACCACCTTTGCAATTCGGAGAAAATTCGTCATTCTCCATCCGTCGACAATGGGGAATACTTCAAAGTCGAAGTCAGACGGTATCGGTTTCGCTGCAGCATCCGTGAGGACTGCCACCGATGTATCGTCGCGCCGATCAAGAGCCTTAGCAAGATTAGCGGTGTAGTCACCGACTCCGCACTTCATCGGCGGCAGGGAACCCGAAATTAGCAAAACTCTCATCGTGCAAATAGCCTGCTAAAGCCCTTCCAGAAGTAATAGCAAGTCAATGTTCACGTTCCGCGAATTGAAACCGTCTGAAGACGACGAGGGCTACTGATTGGTGTTACGACACAGCGTTCACAAAGTCTTTTGGAGAACCAACCAGGCAAACGTGTAATCCCTCTGGGCACAGTGAATGGGGCTTCCCTGGGCCTCCAGATCAACTTTTCCGGGAGGACGCAAATTGTACCCAGCGGCGTCACTAAGAAAGGTTCGCACCTCCGCCTCCGAGAATATCTTCCAGTCCAATCCAAAAAACGGCGTGTCTTTCGTATCCAACTTGCGTGGCCAGTAATCGAACGAAGCAATAAAATATCCGCCCGGTCGGAGCAGTCGGGACACTTCCGAAAGGAGAGCCGTACTGTCGAAGCCGTGCTCGATCACGGAAATCGCTGTGATCGCTTGACACGACGCACTCTCAAAAGGCGTGTGCATGAAATCTGATACTAGGTAGCGAACGGAGTCCGCGTGCGGCATCTTCAGGATTTTCGGGTTCAGGTCGATGCCAACGAGGTTTGAATAATCGAGATTGTACAAGATGCATGGAAGCTCGGACGCGAATGCACCGATGTCTAGAATCGTCGCGCCTTTTGAGACAGTGCTCTCAATAAAATGAACAGTCTTCAAAACATCCCAACTCTTCAATTCATCGCCTACATCGATGGCTCTGGAAATGCCGGTTTTGCACGCTAGTCTCTTCCACCACGGACTAGTAAAGGACAATCCTCTCCGCTGCAGTTCGCGGCGCGCCTGTGCAATCTCTTCTTTCGATTTCAATACTTCAACGCACATCTTGGATCCCCGGCGGTTCGATCGCCACGGTGGCGATTCCAGTCTTATCGATTCTTGGAGAGTTCGTGCTCTGACAGTCTCCTTGGAACATGGCCTCTATATCTTTCTAAGTTCTCATGTTGCTAAAGTCATTCCCCTGCGGGAGTGAAGACATAATTGAAACCGCTTAAGCTTGATCGTTTCGCAGCTATCCAGTCCCGAACGTCCCTGGGCGTGATAAGACGGTTTTCATGGTCTGCGGTTCTGATTTCGTAGCCGTGACTCCAAAACATCTCGAAAGTAGCAAGGTAATTCGGATTTAGCCCTGCCGGATGGAACTCATTCAAGCAGATTTCAATCATCCAGGTGGGACGAGGCAACATCTTGAGGGTTCTTCCCGCACCCTTCAACACACCATATTCCGCCCCCTCCACATCTATCTTGATCAACAGCTTCTTGCCATCGAAACGGTTGCTAAGCAGAGTGTCTAGCGTCGTCAGAGGGATCGTCTGCTGGAAACGGCTCGAATATGTTGCCCAGCCAGAGAGGAGCGAGGCACCCGTGCCCGACGCACCGTACAGGGTTACAACGCCGTATTTGTCGCCCAAGCCTAGCGGGTAGACTTCGGTGTCCGTCCAGCCGTTCAGCGAGAGACCGGCATACAGGCATTCGAGATTTTGTGGCTGGGGCTCGATGGCGATGGCATACTTGCCTTCAGAACGGGCCATGCAGGTGTACAAGCCGATGTTTGCGCCTACGTCGACAAATACTTCCGCACTCTTTAAGTGGTGTCGGATGATTTCCGTCTCCTCCACTTCGAACGTTCCCGACTGCATCGCCCGGTTTGCGGCGTAGTTACGCGATACCAACTTAAAGCCCGAAGGAGTAAGGACAGCTTTACGGCGTTTAGAAAAGCGGGTATACCACCAATCGGACGCAATAGCGCCCGATTTGAGCAACCTATAACATGCCACGAGAGGTCGATAGCGCTTAAGATGGAGCTTGATGTGTTTTAGCACGCAGCCTTCGCTCTCGATAGCTGTGTGACTAACCATGGTCTAACCAACGGGGAAACTAAAGCTGCCACAGCTGTGGCACAAAAGAGCAACCCTAATAATGCAACAACTTCTGCAGGTGCAGAAATCGAAGTTGCAACCAGTCCCCTGCCGATCAGCGCTATGAGCGAGACGGAGGCGAGGGGCAAGGCAATGTCCCCGAACCACCGCAGGGCCTCGCCTCTTAGCAGATAGTGATGAGTGAGTGGAATGCCGACTGCCACATAGACACAATTTAATGCGGTCCACATCGAGGCTGCAGCGACGGGACCGAAGCGTGTGGCCATAAACCAAGTCGCAGGAACAAAAACGATGCTCAAACAAGTGGCGATGCGCAGGCTGATGCTCGTCCAACCGTAGGCAAGCTGCAGGGAGTAGGGTAAATTCATCAAGCCGTTCAGGGCGGATCCGATCACCAAAAGCGTCGCAATCGGTCCAGCATTGCGTGCGACCTCGGAGTTTCTAGTCCACAATTGCAAGATATCAGTGGAAAACACCGCCAATACGGCTGCCAGAGGCAAAATGAGGACTGCCATCAATTGCGTCGCTCCATGATATAGCCGGGCCAACGCCTGCTCATCGCCTCTTGCGACAAGAGCTGAGAATCGCGGATAGACAATGTTAAATACCGACGAGACGATCATAACCACGCCGACGCCAAACACTCCCCCAATCGTATAGTAACCAAAGATTTTCAAGCTGAACACCCTACTGAGAATCACTTTGTCCGCTTGGCCCAGCACTAAAGAGAGCACGGCGATCCCGCTCATCCCGGCAGCAAAGCGTCCGATGCTCCGCACCAGGCTAAAGTCGAAATGGGTAGCACGAGTTGCTGGAGGCAAGCTCCTCCACAAGAAGGCAGTCCAAAGAACAACGAAGACGGCATTCGTGGCAACCAGCCACAGAAAGAAAGCCTGAATCGTGGGCGAAACCAGCCATAAGACCAGAACCGCGCCACCATTGCTCACCGTCGCCGAAATGATCCGGACAATATTGAAGAGGACCTGTTTGTGCAGCCCCATTAACCCGCCCTGATAAAAACTGACGGGCCATTGGAATGCTGCCAAAACGCCCATTAACATAAGAGCTTGTGTGATGGTGCGGACCGGGACGGCACTGCTTTTAATCCAATGGGTTGCAATCCAAGGGGATGCGGCCACAAGCGCTACGCTGGCAACAATTCCAATCAGCCAGTAACCCACCTCCAAGGTGCGCACAAGATCGCGCGCCTCATCTGCCTTTTCCGGTTGGACCGAATAGCGAGCCATCGCCCGATTGATCGTCGGGCTGACCCCTAGATCCAACACCTGAAGCATGGCTTGGAGCATCAAGTAGAAGCCGATTAATCCGTACGCCTCGATGCCCAGAAAGCGAATATACAGAGGAACGCACGCCAATTGAACTAACATCGCCCAAGCCGAGCCAGTTAAGCTCGCCGCCAAATCAAGCTTGATACCTGACGATGATTTAGAGTCCCAGGGGAATTTCAGAATCAGAAGAAACCGCCTATCTCGATCCGCAAGGTTTACCACGACACCAGAATCAGATGCCCCGTCTCATTCCAAAGATGACGTCTGCCGGGCTAAGCGACCCTCGATCTGGTCCGTGAGCAGTTTCGTATCAGCATCGACCATCAATCTAACCAAGTCGTTCAGCCTCACTTTGGGCCTCCAGCCGAAGGCGCGCTCCGCTTTACTCGCATCGCCCTGGAGGATGTCCACTTCGTTCGGACGAAAGTATTTCTGGTCGATTTCAACGTATTTCTCCCAGTCGAGTCCGACGTAGTCAAAAGCCGTTTGCACAAACTCGCGCACGGTGTGAGTTTCACCGGTCGCTACGACAAAATCGTCTGGCTCGTCGAGTTGCATCATGCGCCACATCGCATCCACGTATTCCGGAGCGTAGCCCCAGTCACGTTTAGCATCAAGATTTCCCAAATAAAGCCGATTCTGCAAACCCGCACGAATCTTTGCAACTGCCCGGGTGATCTTGCGGCTGACAAAAGTCTCTCCACGTCGCGGGGATTCATGATTGAATAGAATCCCATTACAGGCGAAGAGACCATAGCCTTCTCTGTAGTTGACGGTCGTCCAATACGCATGGAGCTTCGAACAACCGTAGGGACTGCAAGGCCGAAACGGTGTAGTTTCTCGCTGTGGCGTTTCGGCCGCCCTCCCGAACATTTCGCTGCTTGAGGCCTGATAGAACTTGGACTTGATCCTGGATTCTCGTAGAGCTTCCAGCAAACGGACGGTGCCCAAGGCAGTAACATCCCCGGTATACTCGGGGATTTCGAAGCTCACCAAAACATGGCTCTGAGCACCCAAGTGGTAGATTTCATCAGGTTGAAGGCGATAGAGAAGTCGAACCAGACTTGTCGAGTCAGAAAGATCAGCAAAGTGCAAAAACAGCCGCGCTTCGCGCTCATGCCAGTCCGGAAGAACATCGTCAATGCGAGAAGTATTGAAACTGCTGGATCGGCGCTTAATACCATGCACAACATAACCCTTGTTAAGGAGCAGTTCAGCCAGGTAGGAGCCGTCTTGACCTGTGATGCCGGTAATCAGAGCCGTCTTTGCCATACGTAGTCTCACTCCTTGCGGTCCGCGCTTGCACGCGACGGCGCAAGGCTACTTCCTAGCCTGCTTGAACCCCTCAATCGGGAGTTTCCCCACCTGTCAACAGAGGCAATAAGCAATCGGCCAAAACGTTTTATTATATGCCAAACGGGGCAGCAGACGCCGGAAAACAATCACGCCCCCTGCGATTCGCTGGGAGGAAGCTCTTTCCGCGAAAGCAAATTGGCGATTTTATTCGCGTTCGTTCGAAAACTCTGAAAAATCTGCCGCAACAGTACCTTCCCGGGATCCCGGGAATCGATTTCGTTCCAGCGCGCGTACGCCAACACCCACAGACTAGCAAGAACAAACACGAATCCAGTCCCCAACGACATCAGGACCATCCGCGGGGGGTACGATTTTTTCTCAGGTATGTCCGCCACATCAAGAACCTTGACGCTGGGCGTTTCTCTCGCCTCTTCCACCTTCGCCATTTCGTACTGCTTCGTTAGAGTCTCAAAGACCGCTTCCTGCACTCGCATGCGACGGTAAAGATCGGCCCATGTGACACCGAGAATCGGTAACTGTCGGATGGAAGGATACAAATTCTGATCCTGTTCGGCCGCTTGGCCGCTCTGCGAAGACGCCTCCTCCGCGCTGTCGGGAGTTTTTCCGCCCAGTTTCCGCAACTGGCGTCGATATTCGTCGATGCGAGCCTGGATCGACCGCACGCGCACATTGCTTGAGGTGTAAATCTGGCGCAGGCCTTCTAGTTCTGTCTGGGAGGCAATCAGTTGCCCCTCCAACTCTGCTGCGGCGCCCATCATCGCGCGTCCCTGCTCCTTGACGTCGATGGCCGTGTTCTTGCTGGAAAACTGGCTGAAATCTTTCTCCGCCTCTTCCAATCCTTGCTGCACCTCGGTGAGCCGTTCTTCGAGAAAGACTCGCTCCTTGTGAGCGGAAGACGTGTTCAAAGTGATGACGATACGGTTCAAAGCCTCCACATACTCCCGCCCCATTGCAGACGCTCGGTCCGGACTTCTGTCCGTCACCTTCAGAGCAATGATCCCGCTCTTGCGGTCAGAGGAAACTTCCGTGTGTGAATCCAGCCCTCTCCGGGCATCCTCGTAACGACTGACGCCATACACCTTTCGTAGATCAAACTTGTTAATGAGATCGTCGGCTACGGTACGGCTGTGCAGCACCCCAACGAACAGATCGCCGGAGGTCTTCAACCCGAGCAATTCTGCTCCGATCCCTCCCATGTCCCCGCCACCCTTTGTCAAAGCCGCCAGCATCGAAGTCATTCCCTGTCCTGCTTGATCGGGAGGCATCAGTTGCGTCGTCGAGGTGAAACGTACGGGGATTAAGAAAGCGATGATTGTCGAAGCAGCCAGGCCAATTGCAGCACAGCGAAAGACAAAGCGCCGGTGATCCCAGAGCAAGCTTAGGGCCGCGACAATTCTTCCTTTTCCGCGAGGTTCTACCTCGACACCCAGGACCAAATCGGGCTCAAGTTCCGGGCCTGGATATTGCGGCTCTCGCTTCGTGATTTCTTTTGTCGCCATCGCTTCTGTTAATCCGTCGTATTCGACCGAACCATCATTCTGAACTGTTCTTACGCGAAAGTCCCTTGGGCCAGAATGTCAACTGCACCGACGAGGTCACGTCCGACTGCTTTGTGGGCGAGATTACTGGAAACGTCCACGCCTCATACTGGACAACAGCCGACAAGCTGAATCTTGAGCGAACCCAGAAGTCTGCCCGGACGCTCCCGTCTGCCAGCGTTCCCCCATTGGTGATGAACTCATGGCTCACCTTCAGATGCCTGAAGTTAAATTGTAGTTTATTCCGGGGCGTGAACCAATATGTGGTCCAAACCTGCACACCCTGACCTTCACGTCCCACCCAATCGCCCATCAAACGGCCTGAATTCGTAAACCCGGAGATCCAAGTCGGGTTGTAATAAAAATAGCCGGAACCGACATTGCCCCCGATCGGAGGATCCGTATAGACCCCTTCGGCGCGGAAGTCCATCTTCGGTATCTTCGGCAACCGTGGTATGTAGATTCCTCCAAGCCAAGCCGCGACGTCAGGACCGACAAGGGGGCTGATCGTGTCATGCTCGGTCATGCCATCGGCATAAAAAGTTAATCCGTTCCGGATTCGGTAGCTAAAGTCCAGACCGGACCGGCGCGATCCGGGCTTGTTGGGTGCGCCAGGTATCGTTTGATCAGGCGAAAACACACTTCGGAGAAACGTGTGCCACGTCAAGGGATAACCCGGCCCGCCGTAGTCGGTGGTTCGCGACATACCAAACTCGAAGTTGGGAGTCGGTTTGAAGCTGAATCGTTCCCCGTGAACGATGGGTTGAGGGTGCAGCGACTCGCCATATTGACCGACCAGGCCCGAAGGGGTAAACATGAATTGGTACCCCGAATATTGGCCGACGAAGAACTCCACGCGCATAGGTCCAAGCAGTCCTAGAAAACTAGGGAGTTTGAACGGCGTGACCCGGTTGATGCGGAACATTGTCAGGGGATCGGCGTTGTCGCTTAACATCATCCCCCCGCTCTCGTCAGGACCCCACCAAAGGCTTTGCTTTCCGTAGGAAAATTGCCAATCGGAAATGTTCATCGCGACATATGCATCCAGTAGATGAGCACGGTCGAGGGAGGGGGTGGGTGTATCAGGTGCCACCGGCCAAGGTGCTGGAACAAGCGAACGACCGAAATCCTCGATCGATATGGCTTCGCGAGCAGCCAAGGGGAGTGCGGGTGCCGAAGGAGAATGCTGCACTTCGCCGCGGACATAGACGGCAAAAGGACCGTCCGCCACCCATCCAGACAGTCCCGAAACATTGTTAAAACCTTGCTCCTCGGCACGGCCGAAGTCGTTGTAGATCGTCTGCCCATAGTGATAGCCGTCGGTCAGCGGTTTGCCCACGATCTCAGTACTTCGTGTGTAGGCTGATTCCAAGCGGACGTCCGCGTTGTCCCCGCCACCTAGCAAGTCCACTTCGTGTCTGAATTCCCCCAGCAGGTCCCGGTGCAGCCGCGCCGCCTCGTTCTCACCCCCATCGTCGTCAACAATGCGATCCGCGGCCTCGTCGACTAGCCTGGCACATTCCATTCGAGTCCACGGGCGCATGCTGGCTACGGCTGTGTTGATGTACCCAAGCGCTGCCAACCGTTCCATCGCCGGATAGATCCAACTGTCGAGTGGAACGTAGGGCGAACCCATGAACTTCACGGGCCAATTTGAGTGGACCCCCGCGTGGACCATAGGAAACTCCAAGCTTCCTCCCGGGAGATCGGGCTTGTGGTGCTTTCGGTAGACGTACTCGCTGATCAGATAGCCGATGGCCGCACCGACAAGCACATCGGAAGGGAAGTGCTGTTTGGCATTGATCCGCGAGACGCTGACCACGCTGGCCATACCGTAGGAAAGGAACTTCATCAGGGGACTGGGATACTCGTGAGCCATGATCCCTGCGATGGACCACACGGCCGCGGAGTGTTCGGACGGGAAAGAAGAACCGCCCTTCCAGAACTGTCCATTGCCGTTGTCCTGCATCGGGCGTTGACGTCCCGTGGCAAATTTGAGCGCCTCCACAGCGATCAGGCTGTCGACAGCCGCCTCTCCGCTTAGAAAGCCGGACTCACGCTGGTGCTCGTTATGGGTCAGAAGTCCTAGAAAGTAGAGACCGCCTGCCCCACCCGCCATGGAGTACGTTCCATAGTCCGAGATGTGGCGGTAGCGCAACAGTGTGTTCGGGTCGTTAGAAAGATGGCGGCTGTAATCGCTGTCGGTGACGAACAGGGCAGCCGTCAGCCCTCCCAGGGGAACCAGCCATGTTGCGTCGGAGAACCGAGCCTTCGATGGGCTAGTCCACATGTCGATCTGATCGTGAAGAATCGCTTGAGGCAGGGTGAAGAGCTTATTCTGAGGCTCGTTGGGTTGGGGTGTTTCTGGAGCATCCGGCGCAGCGGGTCCGTTGGCTCCCCCCGTCTGCTGCGCAGCCGGATGCGCCGGACGCCCATCGTCGTTCGACGGAGAAACGGGGGTGCTGGACTGCCCAAATGCGAGCGCCGAAGTCGCCAGAAAGCATAGCGTTCGGATCCAAACACTTCCCACAGTTAGATTCACGAAACATCCCCGATAGACCGTAGCTAGAAACTAGAAATAGGTGGAAAGTATAAGAGCGCTGGTCGCGATCGAACTCAGAACCTGCGCATTCGCGAATATTGCTTTCCAGATGGGCGGGCCACCGAGCGCTTTTTCGGGAACAACTACCATGTCCCCGGGTTGCAGCGGCACATTCATCCAGTCACCTGCAATCCAGGATGAAGTGTGATTCCCGATCACGGTGCCATCGGCGCGAATTACGAAGGTTGCCTTCTTGTTTGCCAGGTTGGTTGTACCACCCGCCTGTAGCAGGTACCATTTAGCGCTCTTGCCCGGCCGATACGCCACGGCAGTTGGGCCATATACCTGGCCCTGTACCAGTATGTAACTCGGACGCTTCGGAACCACGAGAACATCGCCCGTGCGGACCGTCACGTCACGGGAGGTACGCGCCCAGCTCTTGATGTTCGCGGAAGCCTGGATCGTGACCCGCCCGGTCGGAGGACTACTCATCAGGCTGTCGAGAGTGGTCTGCCATTGCACCAAAGCGGATTCCGCCGAAAGTTTCTGATCCGGATCGGTTGCGCTGGTGGCGGTGAGTTTCAGGTTGGCCTGCTGCTCGCGCACCCTTTGCATCAGCTCACCGTAGGACCTTTGTTCAAGCTTTTGCACTTCCGATCGCAGCAGCACCGCACCGTACGCATACGCCCCCGGCGCAAAACCGCCCGCGCGCAACAGAACGGAACTCAGCGTTTCTCCAGGATGAATTCCGTAAGTACCCGGATGCACCACTTCTCCACGCAACGTAATGGAGGCCCCAAGATCGGACCAGCCCGACATTTGTGCAATCGTGAGCACATCACCGTTATTCAGCGCGAAGTCGCCGTCTGGTTTCCCGACCAGCGCATCCGCGAGCACGATCTTTTCCTGACCGCCCGTGACCTGTTTGTCGTCCTTCCAATAGTAATGTGTGAGGTCGGCGGTTTTGGTATCGGCGCTCTGCTTGAAGCCACCGGCGGCGCGAACCAGATCCGAAATTCTCATCTCGGTCGTGAGCGGATATCGCCCCGGCCGAGCCACCTCACCTTTCACGTAAACCGTCGCAGGATCGGCGGCGGCGCTGTTCTTGTGCACCAGTACCCGGTCGCGCGAGCTCAGAACGATATTGTCCGTCGGGCTGCCGTCGAGCGCGCTGCTCAGCTTGACGTTGAAAATCTTCAACGTGCTGTCGGGCATATAGCGAAACACCTGCGCATCTCCGGTCGCCGCGTCGGGCGAAAGGCCGCCAGCCAGATGGATCGCGTCGCTCAGGTGAATGTCGCCTGAAGTCTGGTACGTTCCCGGCGCGCGCACATCGCCCCAAACAGATACATCCGGCGGATTTTCAAAGTCGTAACGGCCAAAGAACTGGACCGTATCCAGCGGTTTCAATTCTGGAGCCTTTGCGGGATCAGACAGAGCGTCAGCCACGCTAAAGTTCTGCACCGTCGGGCGGTAGTCCGGCAGGCTCAGTCGGATGATCTCGCCATACTGCAGAGCTGGTTCAGGCAGCAGATCCTTGTAGGAGCTGATCAGGTCCGTGACCCGCATTCCGTCCCGGAACGAGTACTTGCCGGGCCGGATGACATGTCCTTCCAGATACACGACATCCTGGGTATAAGGAGCGATGGGGAAAATCCGGATCTTGTCACCATCCTGAATCTGAAATGACTCCAGGCGCTTGGTAACCTGGTCCGGCAGATCATCCTGCGGAACGTCGAGGTTCAGCATCGTCTGCTTCTCGTGGGCGACGGTTCGCTGCACTTCGATGTGGCGCAAGGTTGCGGAGGGCAGCAGACCGCCACCCAGGGCGAGCACATCCGCCAAAGATTTTTCGTCCTTCTGTTCGTAGATGGCTGGACGCCGAACCATTCCCTCAATTGTGATTTCGGGTCCGAGCGGTGGGACCATCACGGTGTCGCCGTTTTCGAGTCTCTGGATGGCGCCCTTCACTCCGTGGAGCAGAAGATCGTAAACATCAACATCCTGCACGAGAACGTCCCCGCGATAGTGCTTGAGGATGCGCAGCGATCCTCGTCCCGTGGGACCTCCCGCTGCAAACAAAGCATTCAGTGGGGTCGACAACGAACCAATGTCATATGCGCCCGGTCGCACTACATCGCCAACGACATACACTCGTATGGCTCGCAGGCGAGACAGCGAGACGTCCGCGGAAACGTCCCGAAACTGCGTGCGCAGGGTCTTTTGAACCGATTCCTGCACTTCGGCGAGAGACTTGCCCGCCACCAAGAGCGGTCCGACCTCTGGCAGACTGAGCCGACCCTCTCGATCGACCACCCGATAGAAGCGCCGTGAGACTCCGCCCCACAGATCGACCGATACACCATCCCCCGGCCCAAGCACGTACTCAGGCCCTACTGGAAGATCCATCGGAATCATCTGCAGGTCCCGCGTGCCGTTTTCAAATACCTGCATGCCGAAGCGCTCGACGGCCGGTGGCCGCGCCGCAGCCTGCAGATACATGTCATACAGCGATGGGATCTCTTCGTACGGATTCGGTCGTCGTACCAGCCGCTGAGTCGGGCTGACGGACTCGCGGGCACGCCGCGCGTTCCACAGCGCGGCGGGATTGTTCCCGAGGTCATAGGTCGATCCACCGCGCGCGGAGGGGTTAGAGCCGCCGTTGTAGGAACCTGTGCTGTTGGTTCCGGAATTCCCGTAGCGGTTCGCGTTCAAACCCTGACTGAAGTCTTCTCCCGCGAAGTCGGAACTCATGGACAAATCTTCAAGCTGGCTCCCGCCCACGCCCTGACCTTGCGCCTGCATGGCGCCCATGGGTCGGCGTTGTGTGTCTCCGCCGTCCTGGCTCCCTTCAGCGGTTTGCCCGTACGCGGAGGACCCTCCGAATGTGCTTCCGGTCTGCGTTTGGCCCATCGAGGTCGAGCCTCCGCCATTGGTTCTCAGCAGTTCGGTAACGTCGTTTGTAGGCGGCGTGCCCGGAGCGTAAGGGACAGTAGGAGGAACGGTCAGAGGGTTCTGTAGTCCGGGTATGTCGCTGGGGAGCGGATTCGTTCCCGGTTGCTGTTGCGGGTATTGCTGAATCGAGGGGTTGCCACTGTTGCTTTGAACCGGACAGTTACGGCTGCGTGGGTCACAATACTGCGTCTGGTTCAATTCCTGTTCTTGCAACTGCCGCGCCTTTGTCCGTGCCGCCTCTTCGTCCTGAACCTGCCACTTCACGCGCTCCTGTGTTAGAAGTTCCTGTTCCTTCGCCAACGGCGATTCGGGGTTGACTGACGGTTGCAGGTAACCGTACTTCTGCACCAGTGCGGTGGCTACCGAGCGAAAGGTGATGTCGTTTTCCAGCCTGTCGAAGATCGCTTCCTCGGTGAGGTCAGAGTCCGTAATCAGCTGACCGTGGTCGGTAGCGTCTTTGGCAATCCAACGCTTCAGCTCGACCATCAGACCCGGATCTTTGTGCAGGATGGCTACCAGTTGGCCAACTGAGGCCGCAACATGCGTCATATTCTGACGCCCCAGTTCGGACTGCGGGACCGGCGGTTGCGGGCGCGTCTGAGCGAATAGGTTCAGGGAACCGGTAGCAAGGCCAAGCACGGCACACAGCAATGCCCGGCAAACCCAACGCCCGGGCGCAAAAATGTCAGCGAAGCTCGGAAACCCCATCATCTCTATATTACCCAAACCTGAAGCCCACCTCACAAAGGCGCGATTACACCAGATATCTCGCACTTCTGCCTGCACCAACGCTAGCTGTCGTAACAATTTCGCCGAAATTGGTCCGGGACACTCCAAAGTGCGATTTTGCGGACCCGAGCGAATACTACGAGCTTTACCTCATCCCCTAACCCTCTTATCCTGCAAATGTTTCTGGAACCCGTCGGCTAATCGAACCTCTCCGGGAAAGCTCGCTCTATGTCGCGGACAGAAGGGTAGGTATGCTGCCCCAGTGCATGATTACTATATTGCATAGTGCGTATTCCTGCATGTCATTGTAAATCAAGGGGGAAGGATCGCCCAGGTTCGCGTCTTGGATGTATCTTGAAGTGAATAAAGACGAATCAGAAATCCCAGATCGACCGCAGGATAGTATTGTCTTTCTGGGTACGCCCTTGGCGACCCGAGATGGCCGCGAGACCCTGCCCGACCGAGCTAGCCCGAAACGGAGAACCGCTCTTCCCGTAACCCTATCATCGATACATCTATGATCTCATTTCGGGTTGATGCCGCAGACCACCGATGCAGAGCAGCCAAGAAATACAGTGAAAACCTGATAATTGCCAGGATGCCCAGACTGTATAACGCTTACGATAGCCGGAGAAGATATGAGCGATGCATTTGAAAAATCTGAGGATGAGCGGTCTCCCGAGCGGAAAAGCGATCTTGAGGCCCAACTAGACGAACTGGGCACGGACCCCGCGCAAGTTGGTGATCGAAGCGCGGGGCAAGGCGGAAGTTCGCAAGGACTTTCCTCCGAGGAGGATGCCAGCGAAGAGTCGGTCGAGGAACTGGCAGACACCGATCAGGCACTGGAAGCCGCCACCGTTGAGGGCCTGGAAGATGCCGCTGATCACCCAGAGCGACCAGTCCACACCCATGAAGAATATGGTCGCCCGGATGAGGCCCCGCCACGCAGGCGTAACAGAGATGCCGCCTGAAAAGACTACGAACGACGGCAGTTGGTGGAATGACGACGCCGTAGAGTCCATTGAGGCATTACTAAGCCCAGCCACGCGGCTGGGCTTATCTTGCTTGAGTATTGAAAAACGTTAGAGACGATCAAAGATCATGCCGCCTCGCGGGACGGTGGCTTCGTGTAAATCATTTGTGGCTTTCCGTGCGCGGGCCGGTGGACTTCCTGAGTCACTTGCAGTCTCCTCTGGGCGGGCAGATCCGGCACCCGAATAGCTCTCTTCATGCGAGCTGATTCGTGAATTGCTTCCACAATGCGTACATCGGCTAAGCCTTCCAGCCCCGAAGGTTCGGGTTTCTTGTCCTTGAGAATGCAGTCCGAGAAATAGAGCAACTCGGCGGCGAACTGATCGCGTTTGGGAAACGTTCTGCTTGTTTTCTTGTCTCCGATCACCAACTGTTGTTTGATGGCCATCGCATACTCATAAGCGGGATCGGCTCGCAGCACGCCCTTGGTCCCAATGAGAGCGTAACGGCTCACATCGCAGGCGCCGAAACTGCAGGTGAAGGTGGCGAGACGCTCGTGGGGAAAACGCATTACAACCGAAGTCATTTCTTCGACGTGCTGAAATCGATCCTCCCCGTTATTTGCGGCTACCGCGAAGACCTCCGTCGGTTCCGCACCAAACAGGTAGCGGGCCGCGTTGATGCAATAAACCCCCATGTCGTAAACTGGCCCGCCTCCGCGTCCAATGAACTCACTCACGCGGACGTTGTTGTCAGCCACCTGCTGGGAAAAGTCCGACGCGAACACTCTCAGGTCCCCTAACTTGCCGCTCTTTGCCACGCGAATAGCTTCGAGATTGCCAGCTTCAAAGTGAAGGCGGTACGCGATCATTAACTTCACATGGTTTTGGTCCGCGGCTGCGATCATTGCCTGGCAGTCTTCCGCAGTAACAGCCATTGGCTTCTCACAAAGGACGTGTACGCCGGCAGCGGCAGCCCGAACGGCGTAGTCGCGATGAAGATGATTGGGCAGTGCAAGGTAGACAGCATCCACGTTGGACAGCGCTCGTCCAAAGTCATCGTACGAATACAGGTGATCGAGCTTATAGATCTTGCCCAGCTTCTTCAGCTTGTCCGGGTCGCCGGAAACGAGTGCGAATAGTTCTGAATTGGCCGCGTTCTTGAATGCCGGGAGGACGGCGATCTGGGCGATGTGCCCCAAGCCAACCACGGCGTAGCGAATCGTGCGTTTCGACATGCCTCGTCGAGTCATCCAGTCCTCCGAATGGTCCCCAAGCCGATGGCGGGACATGCAAAATATCCGCCGCGACCTGTTGCTTGGATGCGGTTTCTGGATGTGAGGTGGGCATACATCTGAATACGTTCCGATGTATAGCCACAGAAACATGCTGCACCTGTAGAGGAAACTCTGCGGTTTTGTGCAGGAAATTAACGGGAGGCCCAATGAGCGGGGCTTTTGCCGTTTGTTTCATCTACAGCGCGCGCGCGACGTGATTACAGGAACCCTTCGATACATTCTGTGCAACCCTCCCCTCTAAGCTGACTATGAGGAGGTCATCATGCCAGAAAAAGAAACGCTCGAACGTGCCCATGAAGATGCTCGGGAGGGAAAGTCTCCCAGTACCCAAGCCGGAGAATTTGTTCGCGAGGAAATGCATCACGTGAGGGAAGGGAAGCATGGGGCCGCTTCTGCCAAGCAGGTCATTGCCATCGGCCTCTCGAAAGCCCGACGGGCGGGCGTGAAACTGCAGGCGCCGCGCAGGGGTAAGGCATCGGCTGGAACCATCAAACAAGCCCAGCGAGCTAATCGCAGGGGACAGCGTGCTTCCGCCGATCAGCCGTCACCGACTCGCTCTCGCGCAACCTTCCAGGCGCTGAAAAAGGAAGGTAACCGTGCGGCTTCGCATGCGTCCTTGTCTAGGCAAGCACGGTCCGCCGCTAAGAAGCGCAGTTCCACGGGTCACAATTCGGCTTTGAAAGCGAGCCGAACGAGAGCAAAGAAAGGCTGAATTCCGCGGGAAGGATAGGAAAATTAAGAGGAACCTTTCGAATGATCCGCAAACTGAAAACCGGCGAGTATCGTTTGTACTCGCGCAAGAAGGATGCCAAGACCGGAAAGCGCAAGAACCTCGGAACGTTTACCACAAGACCCGCAGCCGAGGCCCACGAGAAGGCGGTCCAATATTTCAAACACCGCTAATGGAGCATTGGTACTTATATCGACCTCGCGGGTAAGCGCTCTTCAATCCTGCGAGGAATTGAGAATAGCAACCGGGAACTCCCGAAATAAATCGTTCATGAGCATCTGCGCTTTCCCGGCTCCATTGTCTGACGCCAACCGCCCACCCGTCAGAATGTTATTCCATTGAATCGGAGCCTCCGAAGGCAGCACCAGTGTGGTATCTCCCCAATTGAGCTCTCCTTTCCGATGGCCAGCCATTGCCGGCACTTCAGAAGCCCATCTTGGAACAACCGTTAATGCCCACGATTGTCCCTGCCGGCGAAGAAATGCAATCACGTTGCGCGAATACGTCCCTGCCGGCTGCACGGCAATGAATTCTCCACCACTAAAGAGTTCTGCATGATCGCGCCGGAAGCACAAGGCCTTCCATATCAGGTAAAGCTTGATGCGTCCATCGCGCCAGTGTTCAACGAGATCGCGCACGTTGTTGGCAGAGTCCGCATTCGCGATACTAGCGAGCGCCGCAACCCTCTTATCAAAGTCGATTGGCCCACGGTTATCGGGATCGACCAGGCGCAGGTCCCACAGTTCCGAACCCTGGTAGAAGTCCGGTACACCCGGCGAGGCGATCTTCAGCAGTGTCTGAGAGAGGCCGTTCATCATGCCGAAATACGCTACCTTCGCCTGAAACTGCCGAAAGTCCTGGAGGAACTCTGGATTGTCCTGCGCTGAGAGAATTCTGGCGACGAATTTCAGCAATGCATCTTCATGAGGTTGATTCGGACGCGTCCAGCGAGTGTGCACCATGGCTTCGCGGGTGGCTTTGATGATGTGAGCCTGAACTCTTTCCAGCAGGGTCGCACAACCCTCCTGATCTACCGGCCAGACGCCCAACAGCGTCTGATACAGAAAATATTCTTCATTGCGATAGGGAACCGCTTGCCCACCGATCTGCTCCTTGAACTGGGCGTTCCGTTTTGCCCACGCTTCCAGGTGCGCCGCCCACTCAGACGGCATCTCCGAAAGCGCATTCAGGCGGGCGCGGACGTCTTCACTCCGTTTGGTGTCGTGGGTAGAACTGGCGTCGAGGCTTCCGGGCCAGGTGCGGGAACGGTTCTCGAGGTACTCGAAGAAGTCCTCGCGGGAAGTCGCATCCGACGGGAGCGGGTCCCCACCGACCTCATTCAATGACAACAAAGGATGATAAACATAGAGTGCCGTGTCCTCCAGGCCTTTGGCGACAATGGGGCCAGTCAACTGCTGCCATCTCATCACGAAGGCCAGCCGGGCTTCGCGCTGGTCAGGCAGCACGTGAGGAGGATTCAGGATCAACAACACCTCGCGCACGAAATCGAAACATACAGAGTTCAAGGATGTCGCCCTGCTGCGCGCTGTGGCGATTGCCTCCTCGATGTATTTGCTCGCATAAGCTGGCACGTCCATATTCCGGATGTACGTGCGGTAAACGCTAAGGCAGGCCGTGACCTCAATTAGAGCGTCGATCAACTGGTCGCGGTTCAGTTCCCGGGCATAGCGATCCTGAGTGGCCAGTTCGGCCAACTGCCGGCCCAGCGTACGCATCTCGACTCCAAGCAGAGTATTCATGACCAGTTTCTTCTTCTGGTACACGACGTCGGCAAAGTTCTGCTGCCTACCGAGGAATTGGGAGTAGATCTCCTCCATGCGACGCCCGCCCTCAGGCGCAACGAAGACTCCATTCACTTCGTTCAGGTAATCATAGCCCGTCGTTCCGCTCACCGGCCAGTCTTCCGGCAGACCTTCGTGTCGCGCAAGAATCTTCTCCACCAGCACGTACGAGGATGTTTCCTTCCGTGCTTCATCCGAAGACAGCCGCTCTTGCAGTTTGTTCAGGTACGCCAGAGGATCGCGAAGGCCATCGATGTGATCGACGCGCAATCCCGCGAAAGCGTTTCTCGACACCAGTCGCAGAATGTAGCCGTGCGTAGCCTCGAATACCAGCGGATCTTCCACTCTCACGCCGACGAGGTCGGCAATTGTGAAGAACCGGCGATAGTTGATGCTCTCGTTCAGATTCTGCCAGAATGCCAGCTTGTAGTTCTGCTCCGCCAGCAATCGTTGAAGAAGCCCGAAGCTGGCGGGATCCCCCTCTTTGCCATTGATTTCACTGACGTTTTCCGCGACCAGGTCCGCGACCTCCTGGCTGCTGCTCACTAAGGCCCTGAGGCGATCGCGGGACGCCTCGAATCGCAGTCTCCGGTCGGCAGTGGTGTCCGCCGTACGTCGATCTCCAGCCGAGAGTTCCTGGACGGTCGCGAGGATACCGGAATACTCGTGATAGGGCGGAGCATCCTCCCCCAAAACGTCTTTCAATCGATCAAGACGCTGATTCAGGATCGAGTGATATGAACGGGGAGTGAGCGGAAACAAGGAATCGAAATACTGGAAGAAGAAACGTCCGTCCTGAAAGATAAGCTTAATCTCGCCGCTGTCGAGCGCCTCTCCGAACGGTCGTCCGAGGACCGGCAGAAGGATCTTGCCATCCAGACTGCGCGAATGAGGATGCCATTCGATATCGAAAAAAGCGGCGAAGGCGGATTGAGCTCCATTTTCCAGCACATCCATCCACCAGGGATTCTCCGCGCTGGCCGCCATGTGATTGGGTACAGTATCGAGTAGCAGCCCCATGCCGCGGTTTTGCAGTTCGCTCTGCAGGGCTGCGAACGCCTCTTCGCTGCCGAGATCTGGGTTGATACGGGTTGGGTCGGTGACGTCGTATCCGTGCCCGCTTCCCTTGCGGCTCGCCAGAATTGGCGACAAATACAGATCCGAGATGCCCAGTCTGTGAAGGTAGTCGAGAATTCTCAGAGCATCCGCGAAGCGGAAGTCCTGGTTGAGTTGTACCCGATAGGTCGCTGACGGCAGTCGCTGGGGCCGCATTTCACGCCGCCTGAGGCAACAAGATGTGGAGATGCGAAGCCAACCGGTTCAGATCCTCGTGGCGCCTTAACGCAACCGGATCGGGCGCCGGAGAATGCCAGCCATTCTGCTCAAATGCGGTGATCAATGGCCGGTAGCAAACATTCTGCGCTTCCCAGAGCGTGACCGGAAAGGGAAGCGATGGAATCAGGTCGAGCAGCTTGATGATTCTGTCCACGGCTGTCAGATCGGCCGGATTCGCGGCGAAGCCGGCGGATTCCTTCTCGATACGCTTGCGCACTTTATACTCGAGCGTAGTCGAGTCCAAAGAAATTCTGCTCGCCGCAGCTTCCCTTAACAAGCCCTGAATACCGTCGGTGTCGAGTTCTGGACGCTCCAGGTGCTGCTGCAACTGGCTGTTGATGGCGATCTCCGCCGCCGATCTCAGGGCATTCGGCACTGGAATGTCCAGTCCATTCAAGAAACGAATCAATGGAGCTTGACTCTCGAAGACGGTACGGTACAGAGCCGCGGCCGAATTCAGCGACTCGTTCAAGATGAGGTTCGTGATCTTTCGCTGCTCATCGCGGAACAGCAGGCGCAGAGAGAATATGTTCTTGCCGTACACCTGGTCGAGCAACCGGATTACCTCGGCAGTGTCGGCTTGGGCAAATGCGTCGACCAACTTCTTCTGATCCTCATCGGAGGAGCAGTCCGCGGAGCGGGTGCCCGCGGTTACATTGTGGTCGCCCAGATGGAGAACGGAGAAATCCAGGGCGGCGGTTTCCTGGGTAATCGTAGAGCGAAATTGCGCGCATCCCGTGGCCAGTCGAATCTTTCCTTCCGCTTCCACCAGATATCGAACACGCTCAACTTCATAGCAGTAGATGTGCGTCTTGTCGGGATAGCTCTCGAAGAGGGAACTGATCGCATAGTGCCCCGCGACGCGATCGATATCGACCACCGCGGGCTTGATCCACTTTTCGTAAATCTTAGCGGCGTCTCCATGCTCGGGAAGATTGCTCTTCGCTTTAGCGAGCTGCTCCAGGAATTCGGGCTCGATGCTCTCGCCTGAGCATTCCTCAGCCAGTTGCAAAGCTCGTCCGGCATAGTGAATGACCTGAACGGTTTCCAAACCCGAGAGTTCGTCGAAGAACCAGCCGCAACTCGTGTACATGAGCATGGCGTGACGCTGCATCTCAAGAAGCTTGAGGGCCGTGACCTGCTCATGGGCCTCAAGCGACCGGACCGCGTGGTCCGCGAAGAAAGCTTTACGCGATTCCTCGGATCGATCGAGAATCACCCGGATGTAATCGTCGCGGCTGTCCCACGGATCGCGAAAGTACTCTTTCAATCGCGACTCGAAAATGGGAGCCAGTCGGTCGCGGAGCCAGTCGAGCGCGTCCCGCAGAGGGGCTCGCCACTGTTGGTTCCACGGGTGGCCCCCGGAGGTACATCCGCAGTCGCTGCGCCAGCGTTCGATGCCGTGGACGCAACTCCACGAACTGTCCTCGACGATCTCGACGATATGCTTCGGGGGATGTTGTTCCAGAAACTCGCCATAGTTGGTGAGCTTGGCGACGTTTCCTCGCTCGATTTCGTCGAGTGCAAAGCTGAGGGCCATTTCGCCGTAGCGGTGGTGGTGGCCGTAGCTTTCACCATCGGTGGCGATATGAACCAGTTGCTCTCCCTGGCGAGTGTCGGAGAATCCGCTCAACAGCCGGTCAGCAAACCGTTTGCCGTCATTCAGCAATCCCTCAAAGGCGACGCCCTGAGAAATTGGCCCATCGTAAAAGAACAAATTGATTCTCTTCTTGGAGGGCAGTTCGGTGCGATAGGTTCGCGCAGGATCGATGCGAGCGCCTGTCACATCTTCGTATTTGGAGCTGTTCTTGGATCGGACTCGTTTGGCCTGCCGCGGTGCGAGAATCGTAAACTGAATGCCGTTCTCCGCCAGCACCTCAAGGGTTTCGATATCCACGGCGGTTTCGGGCAGCCACATTCCCTCGGGCCGTCGCCCGAAGCGGTTTTCAAAATCCTGAATTCCCCACTTCACCTGGGTTACCTTGTCACGGCGATTGGCCAGGGGAAGGATCATGTGGTTGTAGCCTTGCGCGATGGCAGAACCATGACCGGAGAAGCGTTGGGCGCTCTCCTTGTCGGCCTCGAGAACGGCTTCATAGACCCGCGGAGCCTGGTCTTTCATCCACGACAATACCGTGGGTCCAAAGTTGAAACTGATCTTGGAGTAGTTGTTGAGGAGCTTCAGGATGCGATTCTCGGAATCCAGAATTCGCGAGGCTGCGTTGGGAGCGTAACATTCCGCCGTGATGCGCTCGTTCCAGTCATGGTACGGATACGCCGAGTCTTGCAACTCGATGGCTTCGAGATACGGGTTTTCCCGTGGCGGCTGATAAAAATGACCGTGGATGCAAACGTATTTCACGCGGCCTCCGTACTTGGTTGTGTTCGCTCTAGGACGAGGAACGAGAATGGTGACAGGCGCAATTCGCCCACTGTCGAAAGATTCATCACAGTGAGCCGATCTGAAGCTGGCCCGTTCCAGCGCGCATCGGCAGAGTGAATCACACTTGTCCATTTCCCCGCCAGGTCGGGCAGGTTCAGGGCGACGGGGAACGCTGCGAAGTTACAAATCATAGCCATCTGCAGACGGCCCGTCTCGCGCAACACCAGAATCGCGGAGCCTCCCAGTTCGCGGACTGTCTGTGCGGTATCTGCCCCTAAATCAGATTCCCGCCGCATACGAATGAGTTGTTTATAAAAGCGAAAGAGAGTTTGGTGAGGTTCTTTTTCCTTGAGGGAATGGTCCAGTCGGGAGCGCGAGAACGTTCGCTCGTCCTGCGGGTCGGGAACGCTATCTTCCCAGCCAAATGCTGCGAATTCTGCGCGGCGGCCCTGACGTACTGCCTCCCCAAGCGCCGTATCTCCATGGCTGGTGAAGTATTGAAAGGGCGCCGTCTCGCCATACTCTTCGCCCATGAACAACAGAGGTACGAAGGGTGAGAGTAGGGTGATTCCAGCCGCCAGTTTCAGGGCTTCGAAATTTACCAGGCTGGCGAGGCGTTCTCCGGCCGCGCGGTTGCCCACCTGATCGTGGTTCTGATTACAAACGACGAACCTCGAAGGCGAGAGGCCTTGCGGAGCATTGCCATGTCGCCGCTTGCGGAAATGCGAGTGTTGTCCGCTGTAGTACCATCCGTCCCGCAACGTCGAAGCCAAGGATGCGATTCCCTGGAAGTCGGCGTAGTATCCGATGTCCTCCCCGGTCAGCAGCGTGTGTACTGCGTGATGAAAGTCATCGCTCCACTGGGCATCAAGCCCATGCCCGCCGGTCTCGGGATTGCGCAGGATTGTGGAATCGTTCAAGTCGCTCTCCGCGATCAAATAAAGTTGCCTTCCCAATCGCTGCGACAGTTCACCCACTTCACACTTTAGCTCAGTCAGAAAGTGCCGGGCGCTGAAATCGAAGATCCCATGCACGGCGTCTAGCCGTAGCGCGTCCAGGTGATAGTCCTCAAGCCAGTACAGTGCGTTCTCGATGAAGAATCGCCGCACTTCGTCGCTGCCTGCGTTGTCAAAGTTGATCGCCTGCCCCCAGGGAGTTCGATAGCGATCCGTGAAATACGGCCCGTACGCATTAAGGTAGTTGCCTTCCGGACCCAGATGGTTGTAAACGACATCCAGCGCGACCGACAGGCCAAGGTCGTGGGCCGCATTTACGAGGCGCTGGAGCGATTCTGGGCCGCCGTAACTGTTCTGGGGAGCGTAAAGATACGCGCCGTCATAGCCCCAATTTCGTGAGCCGGGAAATTGTGCGATCGGCATCAATTCAATCGTCGTCACGCCCAATTCGACCAGTTCCGGAAGATGACCGATCACTGCGTCGAATGTTCCGTCGGTCGTGTACGTTCCTACATGAAGCTCGTAAAAGATGCTCCGTCCCAGCGGTGTTCCTTTCCATCCGTGGTCAGTCCAGCGGAAGGCGTCCGTGTCTACGAGTTGCGACGGACCATGCACGCCATCCGGTTGAAACCGCGATGCCGGGTCGGGTAGGTCACGGGTGCCATCGAGCCGGTAGAGATATGCGGAGCCAGGCTTCAAGTCCTTGATAATGGCCCGGTGGTATCCCCCGGTGACCGGATCCATGCTCACGAATTCACTACTCCCGCGCAAGAGATGTACGCTGGCGCTGCGCACATTCGGCGCCCATAACAGAAACTCCCAACTGCCGTCCGGCAGACGGTTGGCACCTACTCGCACATCTTTTGCAGAAATGTTCGCTTTCGCCATCGGACTACCTTTTAAACAAATCGGAGTGAACGAGGGATCTATACGTCAAACACGTGACAAGCGGCGGATGGCTGTTGGGCCTGAAGTAGGGTGATGGCCACGTTACAAACGGGCTGCCGCCAGTTGTTCGTGCGCACACCAAACCCCATGGGCGTACTCTGCTACGCTAACCTCAAGGAATACAACAGGGTATCCGGTATAGCCTGTAAGACCACCTAAGGTTGACGCGTACTCCGCCGGGTGTCGATGGTCGACACTCGCGACCGGCGTGCAACTGCGCTAATCGGTGCGCTCTGATCTACCCGGAAGCAGGAAAGAAAACGGCCGCGCCAGCAGTTCGCGCCCTACCTCTCGCAGGAAGCGCCGGGATTGGGCCTCTCCGATATTGCGCGCGCGAATCGCCAGAAGGAAGCTCAGCACAAACGACGTGACAATATTGAGCACCCCTACGATCGCGATACCCGAAAACGCAAAAGCTACATCCGTCCAGCGCATTTGTCCATAGATCCGCGAAGCATCGAGAGCATAGCCCAGACTTGCGGCTGCCAACGTCACGTGGCGCACTTCGAGAGGAATTCCAAACAGTTCGAAAATAATGGGCACTGCGCCCAGAAGAAATCCCAGGACGATGTATCCGACGGAACCGGGAGCGTGATGCTTGACCCAGTCGGCGAGTTTGGCCGCTCGTTTCACCCCGAGCTTTTCACGAATCCGCAGGCTGTTGGAGATCGCCGTGCCCATCCTGTGGAGCGCGAGATAATTCGCCGTCCAACCGGTGGCCAGCGAGGAGAGCCACAGAAAGACTCCGGTCGTGATGGCAAAAAAGATCGTCATGGAGGCAAGGGGAAACAGCATGTGAATGCCATGTTCCGCCGCTGGTTCCGTGAGAAACGGCCGTCCACGCACCGCGTTGAAAATCCTGTCAATCGCGATCGACGCCGGCACCGCCCCCACAAGATTGCTGATGGTCACGATGAATTGCGTCTTGCAAATCGCCTGCAGACTGGCCATGTGATCCTTCGCAGGATCCTCCATCGCATCCACGAGCGTCGCCGCCGTTACAGCCGGCATTTTGGAGGCCAGCAGGAATCCTCCAGCCTGCATCAGCAGAAAGCTGACTACATAGTTGAGCGAATGCGCCACCGCCAAAAGCAAAGGAGCATGAATCATGGCGGCCAGAGAGTATTTGAATAGAGCTGTGAAGGAAGTAATCACTCCGGCGAGTACCGCTCCCAGGCCCATCAATCCCCATTGCCCGGTGTTCCGGGCGATATAGTGTTTGCCCGCTCGCCCGGTTCTCTCGACGACACTACGCGCCAGCCGGCGCGTGCTCGCGCTCATGACCGCGCCAATACGACGCTGAACTGCGAACCCGTGCACCACCGTGATCGCTAGTTTGCGCGCATCTGAGTCTTCCCGTCCCAGGCTGATGACCTGGTGCATCCGACCCAGCAGAGATCGCAGGAGACGTACCCGAAAAATGAGGTTGGCGGACGACCCCCGATCGGCCAGAAGTTGGTTCACGGTCTGAAGCTGGGCTTCGCATGCCGCTCGCTGTTCCTCCCATAGATGGAAGTCTTCCGGGTGCCGAATCACGTGTTCAACGATGCTGGAAAGATGGAAGAAAGCGGACTTGGTTATATCCTCATCGTCGGCGAACGAGATCAAGTCTCGTGAGAGCGCCACATTCGCAGCCCGCAACGCAAGCAGCTTGCAGGAGGCCAGAATCGAGAAAGTGGATGGCCGGAAAGTGTCTGCCCATGAAGCGACCAGGTTCTCGGGTAACGACGCCACCCAACGCCCATCCGCTTCCTTGAGGTCCAGCGAGTCCATCAATACATACAGATCCCCTTCTACTTCGTCCACCGGCAGCAGATGTCGGAGCGCTCGGGTCAACAGTTCTTTTATCAGGAAGGCTTCATCCGGCAAGCCGGCTTCGGAGATGACACGAACACACGAATGATGCGACCAGAAGTCGCGCAGCGTCGAATGAATGGAATCGCCGCTTGGGTGCTGCTCGATCGCAAGAGTCATCTCCGAAAGAAAGTCGGTTCGAGACTCCACCGGCACGCTCAGAATCACTCGCAGAAGGCCATACACACGCGTAGCGCGCTCTCGGGTCGAGAGCGCGTCAAGATTGGCAAGATCATCGATCGCAAACCGAATACGCGCTCCAAGATCTCCCGACAGGAGAGGATCTGATGTAAGTGAAAGCGGCTTATAGTAGCGCTTTCGAAACTTTGAAGTGGATACGGTCTATTGACAGGTTCGATAGTACGTGCCGTGGTGCAGAAGGGTCGCCACCGCTTCTACCACGCAGCCCACATCATTCTTGTCGCACGCCCCCCGAATCCCCACCTTCTTTGCCTGGGACTCGAGTTGTGGAGACATATGCAGGGTAACCATCAGAATCGGAACCTCCGGGGTGTCCCGCCGGATCTCTTTCGCAGCGTCCAACCCGTTCATCTCAGGCATTTGAAAATCAAGCACGATCACATCCGGAGCGGATTGCCGGGCTTTTTCAATCGCCTCCCGGCCGTTTGCGGCTTCGCTGCACACGCGCCAGTGATCTTGCTGTTCCAGCAGGGTTCGCAGGCAGCGGCGCATGAGTTCGCTGTCGTCCACCACAAGGATGCGGACGGGCGATGATTGCGCGCTAGCGCCCAAAGAAGACATAATTCAAAGTAGAACCGGTAGCAGCTACTGTCTATACCCCGCATCGCGTAGTTCGCGTAGGGTTTCCGTCTAGTGGCCGCTAAAGAACTCCGTCATATCAGGAGCCGTCCCGGCCAATCCCGGGAAGGAATTAACCCCCGAAGCGGCGAGAACCAGCCGTAAAGCGCTTTGGTGCCCGTAAAGCGTCTTGGACTGGAATCCTTTCTTCGCGGCGGAACTGATGATCAGAGTGGCAACCTGCCCGCCCCCATAGTTAAGGTCCAACTGGTCCCCTTCATCGAAGGTAACGATCAACAGTCCGCTGCTTTGAAACGCGGAACTGGCGATCAACGGTCCGATATTGGTTTGGAGCCAGGCATCCGCTTGGGCGAGGGTGCCATCGTGCGCGTCATCGGCAAGATTCGGCGCGATGAAGGAATATTGCGGTAGTGCATCGTTGGCCAGGTCGGTCGCAAACTGCGTAAATGGAACGATATTGGCGGCCTGGGTGCTGTCGTTCTGCACGTCGGACAGGTAGGTAAACGGATTGTGGCGTCGGACGTAGAGGCCGGAATCGCCCGCCACATATCCAGGAGATGGAAGCGATTCCGCGTATGCTTTCCAGTTCTTACCCGCCTTCGTCAACTCGCGCACGACGTTGTCGTCGCTGATGGTGCCCGCGAAACTGTCATCGAACGTTTCCGTGAGGCCAGTCGTGAGCATCAGGTAGTTCGGCAGGGAAGGATGCGCGTCGGCAAAATACTGTGTGGCCAGGCCGTATTGCGCCGCCAGGCTGTTGAAGTAGGGCATGGACGAATTGCCCACCACATCGCCATAGCTGTGATTCTCCTCTACAACCAAAACGATATGGCTGAAGGTTGGTTGGCTGGCGGGCACCGGTGTCTGTACGATCGGCGAGCTCCCGCCACCACCGCCGCCGCATGCTAGCTCAAGGGCAGCCATCGCACAGAGAATGAACATGGCGACACAGGTCTCACGAATGCGCCCGGATTGGACCCGCATCGACATAGATCTCCCTTGCCAGCGCTTTTAGATGTCGAGACAGGGGTCAAATGTTTGAAGAAATCCGCCGCCGAGCTATTGACTATCTGTTCCCTGAGGCTTCTGCTTTGTCAGATCCAATCCAAACCGAGGATGCTCGTACGTTCCCGTAATGTGCACGGGCACCACCTCACCCTTCTTCCTTTTCTTGAAGAAGGGGTCCATCACTTTCAGTAACAGCGCCTTGACTCCGGTAGACGTCTTCGAGATCTTGGTGTCGACCTGCATCCTTCCATGCATGTCGATCTTGTGATTCAGGATGTTATACGTTCCATACATTCCGGCGGATGCGCCTGGAATTCC
>OBLW0100000037.1_pt1 | contig 91368 bp, 73 predicted proteins | sample 1520161 | NCBI WGS metagenome assembly OBLW01 (sample SAMEA3539309, study PRJEB22396) | soil metagenome | biome: tundra; feature: field; material: soil | place: USA | collected 2010-05 | depth 0.15 m
GAATATAAAAGAGTTAACTCGCCGCACTCCACTTTTGATGGCAAACATGCGCTAGCACCACAGGTTTGCCCGAGGACACCACCGTCTCGAGCATCTGCTCCTGGATACCCGGCAAATCCAGCGTCGCCCGCGAAGCCGATTCGCTGCTCATCGTTGCCATTTCGCCCAGTACCGCCACCACTACATCCGCATCGGCGGCGGCTGCCTTCGTCTTCGTCAGCCAATCGGCCACTTCGTCCGCCGTCGGCGCGGGAGCCGGCTTTGCCCCCGAGATCATGTCGAACAGCGACGGGTACAGCCGCGCCATCGCCGGCCCGACTACATACGTCACCTGCGCATCCGTCCCCACCTTGTTCTTGATCCCCGCCAACACCGTTACTGGATGGCTCTTCCCGCCGCCGCCAAACAATCCCTCCACCGTCCATCCGCCTTCAATGTCCCGCGTCGAGTCGGCCAGCGCTCCAATCACCGCAATCTTCTTCACGCTCTTCGCCAGCGGCAGCGTTTTATTTTCGTTCTTCAGCAAGACCATCGACCGCGCAGCGACCTTCCGCTCCAGCGCCAGTCCCTCCGGCCGCGTCAACGTCGCCTCCACCTTCGTCTCATCGACGTAAGGGTGCTCGAACAGCCCAAGTTCAAATTTGGTTTCCAATACCGGAAGTACCAGGGCATCCAACTGGGCATCGTTCACCTTGCTGTCCGCCACTAGCTTCGCCAGGTTGTGCGTATAAGTCTGGCTCGCCATATCCATATTCACGCCTGCCGTCGCCGCCTTGTACGCCGCGTCTTCGCCATCGCGCGCGAACCCATGCGTCACAAGGCTCCCCACTGCGAACGCATCCGACACCACAAATCCCTTGAAGCCCCAGTCATTCCGCAGAACATCCGTCAGCAGCCACTTATTGCCGCTTGCCGGCACATCGTTCAGGTCCATATACGCGCTCATAAAGCTGCCCGCACCTGCCTGCTCCGCCGCGTGAAATGGAACCAGGTACACGTTCTCCATCAGCTCTTCCGGCACATACGACGAGTCGTAGTCGCGTCCCCATCCGCCGCGCCGTAACCCGCAAAGTGCTTCACACAGGCCAGCACGCTATCCGGTCCCAGCGTGTCTCCTTGGAATCCCTTCACCTGCGCCCGCGCCCTCGATAATCCGTCCCCACCGCGCATCCCGCGCAATGTCCACCATCGGCGTAAATGTCCAATCGATCCCAGCCGCGCGCGCATCCTGCCCCGCCAAATGCTGCGCCTCATCCTCCACACTCGGATCCCACGACGAAGCCATCGCCAGCGGCACCGGAAACACCGTCCGGTAGCCATGAATCACATCAAACGCAAAGAGGATCGGAATATGCAGCCGCGATTTCTCCACTGCGATGTGCTGCAGCCGGTTGATCTCCTTCACGTCGATCAGCCACAAAACCGACCCAACCTTCCCCTGGTTGATCAAATCGTCCGGCTTCTCGCTGCCCAACATCGGCATCATCACGCCTGACGATTGGTTCAGCTGTCCAACCTTCTCGTCCACCGTCATCTTCTGCAGCAGGGCTTCCGCCTTCCGGTGCGCGTCTTCGTGCGACACAGTTTGGGCGGCCAGGTTCCCGGCCAGAATCACCAGGGCGCAGCAGGACAACAGGTACTTCTTCGAACCAAACATGGACATAGTCCCAAGGCCTCTTTTCTTTCAAACCACTGCAAAAACTTGCCTTCAATGAAATCGCCGACCAGCATAGTCCATCCGTCCCCACCCCGTCAGGCCCTCAACCTATATAGCGATCCGTTTCCGAACTGCCACAGCGAGAACCAGCTCTTCAACCGCACAAATCTCAGTGCCCCATCCTGCCATCCTGAGCGAAGTCGAATGGGCAGCGGCTCTCCTTGCCTTTGAATTGTCATCCTGAGCGGAGCACGTTTGGGGCCCCGACCGCACTTCAGTGCGATTGGGGTAAGCGGAGCGAAGGATCTGCCTCTCACGATGCATCGATCAGCACCACACTGGGTGCCCCATCCTTGCGCAGCAAGGGTGCGAAACCACGACCCTCAATTCACCGCCGTCATCGCCCGAAAGCTTCAACAAATGCTGTCATCCTGAGCGAGCGAAGCGAGTCGAAGGACCTGGTTTGGTTCTCTGGCGAACCACCCAAGCGTCGCGGCGGGATGCAGGTGTGCCGAGAGCGCTTCGCCAGAGGTAGAATAGCGGCCGTTCCCGGGCACAAAAAAAGCGCCCCCCGGTAAGTCCTGCCTGGATTGATCCAGGTCTGGCAAACCGGAGGGGCGAGGAGCCGCAATCACAAGAAAACGCGCTTTTCGTAAGCCCTGGCGGGTTAGGACTTTCGTCTTCCGCAGAGGCGCACTGCCAGCACATTTTCTGGACCGGAGAGAACTATAGGATCAGCACTCTTGTCGGAGATAGGTTCCATCGGGTAGCATCGCCCATAATTCCTAATTAAATAAGTAATGCAAATGGGTTAAGCAATCGTAGACAATCGATTTTCTGGGACGTATGATACGCAATGCAGCTGAGTGCAAGCCTCGATCCGTGCGGAGTTTCCCACACGTAAATTGCAGGCAGCTCAAGATATACCGGCATGGCTTTGACCGAGCCAAGCCGCGCTGCCGATTTTTAGGACAAGTCGCCAATACGCCGCAACTCCTCCTCGGCAACCTGGGATTTTGTCCGTCGACACTTGCCCTCTGGGTATTTTGAGCCGCATCAGGAGTTGGGACATGCCGGTGGCGCCGAAATCCATGCAAGATTTGGAGCAGCAGGTCCCCGCCCTTGACCCGGCAGCCGTCCGCGAGCAGGTCGAGCGCCTCGTTGCCCATCCCCTCTTCGCCAACAGCAAGCGCTACCCCGCCCTCCTTGCCTACGTCGTCGAGCAGACCCTCCTCGGCAACGCATCGGATCTCAAAGAGCGCAGCATCGGCATCGAGGTCTTCGGGCGCTCGCCCAGTTACGACGCCAACGCCGACCCCATTGTCCGTATCACCGCAGGCGAGGTACGCAAACGCCTCTCGCAATATTACTACGACGCCTCCCACGCCGGCGAACTGGTCCTCGAGCTCCCCATCGGCTCCTACGTCCCCGTTTTTCGTCCGCCCGATGCCCCCGCGGAACCGGCTCCCCTCGAGACCTCACCCGAACCGGCAACTGCCCCGGGCGCAGTCCTCATAGTTCCATCGTCACAGCCGACCGCCCCCGAAGCGCCTCGCGCCCAACCCTGGCGCCTCCGCTGGATCGTAGCCGGATTCCTCGTCGTCCTCGCAGGCGCGATCGGCCTCGTCGTCGGGCTCCGCATCCATCCCGTGCCGCCCCTCCCGCCTCCCTCCAACATTGACCGTTTCTGGGAGCCGGTAGTCTCCAGCGCCAACCCCGCCACCTTCTGTCTAGGCGAGCCGGCCAAGAACCTCGACACGGAGTCCATCAACGACTTCGAAGCTCCCGTCAGCAAGCCGCAACCCGAAAAGCTCTACGTCCGCCTCCACTACTCCGGCAATCTCGCCCTGGCAGACGTCATTACCCTCACCCGCACCGCTGCGAATCTCGAGACCAAACATAAGTCCTTCCGCGTCGTCCCCGCCTCTGAAGCCAGCTTCGCGCAGCTCCGCGAAGGGCCTATTGTTCTGATCGGTGCGTTCGACAACATCTGGACTCTGCGCGTCACCCAAAAACTGCGCTTCGGTTTTGAATCCAAGGACGGTGTCGCCACGCTCGTCGATCGCAAAAGTCCGCAGCCCACCTCGTGGGCCACTGCATGGGATCTGCCCTACGAGAAACTCTCCCGGGATTACGCCATCGTTGCACGCATCCACGACAGCACCACCGGCCAGCCCGTCATCATCGCCGCCGGCATCTCTGAAGAAGGAACCGAAGCCGCCGGCGAAATCCTCTACAACCCCGTCTACCTCGACTCGCTCCTGGCCAAGGCCCCTCCCGACTGGGAAAAGAAAAACATGGAAGCCGTCATCGAAACCCAGGTGATCCAGGGCCACTCCGGCCCCCCCAACGTCTTAGCCGTGGAAACCTGGTAACCCATAAATGCCGTCATCCTGAGCTATTCCTCGATACTGTCATCCTGAGCGGAGCGAAGCGCAGTCGAAGGACCTGCGTATGTCCTTCACGCGGCGTCAATCTCCAAGAGAATGGGTGCCCCAGGTCCCTGTTTTTGGGACCTGGGAAAGCACGACCCTCAATTCACCGCCATCATCGCCCGAAAAATTCAACAAATGCCGTCATCCTGAGGGGCCGCTCCCCGGCTCACGCCCAGCCCCACTTGCCATAAACTGCAGGGCGAGAATACTCTGTCGTCATGCGTCGATGTCGCTAACACCGTCCTGGTGACTGCTGCGACGCACGGGCGCGCCAAGCGCGCGAGCTGCCCCGCCTGACGAGACGAGTCGACTCCCAGCCAACTTTGTTGAACTCACCTAAGTTGATCCGGCATCGCTTGATCTCACTCACTTGACCCGGACTAACTTGACCTGATTCGGGGCCGATTCCCGAGAAAGAGGAGAACGATGGCACGTATTGCCGCAAATGTGACAGAACTCATTGGGCACACCCCGCTCGTGCGCCTGAACCGCGTGGCCGCCGGATTGCCCGCGACCGTGGTGGCGAAACTCGAGAGCCAGAATCCGCTGGCCAGCGTGAAAGACCGCATCGGCTTCGCCATGATCGACGATGCGGAGAAAGCGGGGCGCATCAAGCCAGGCCAGACCGTGCTCATCGAGCCCACCAGCGGCAACACAGGCATCGCCCTTGCGTTTGTCGCCGCGGTCAAGGGCTACAAATTGATCCTGACCATGCCCGAGACCATGAGCATCGAGCGCCGCGTTCTCCTCAAAGTGTTTGGCGCCGAGATCGTGCTCACCCCCGGTCCCAGCGGCATGAAGGGCGCAATCGCCAAAGCCAACGAGATTCTCGCCAACACGCCCAATGGCTTCATCCTCCAGCAATTCGACAACCCGGCCAACCCGGCAATTCACTTGGCGACCACGGGCCCGGAGATCTGGGACGACACCGACGGCAAAGTCGACTTCCTCATCTCAGGCGTAGGCACCGGTGGCACCATCACCGGCGTATCGCAATACATCAAGCCCCGCAAGCCCAGCTTCAAAGCAATCGCGGTAGAACCAACCGACAGCGCCGTTCTCAGCGGCGGCAAGCCCGGCCCCCACAAGATTCAGGGCCTCGGCGCCGGCTTTGTGCCCAGCATTCTGGACACCAAGCTGATCGACGAAGTCATCCAGGTCTCGAACGACGACTCAGTAGCGATGGCTCGCCGTCTGCCGCTCGAAGAGGGCCTCTTCGTAGGCATAAGCTCAGGCGCAGCCGTAGTAGCCGCGCTCAGAGTAGCCGCCCGCCCTGAGAATGCAGGCAAGCTGATCGTGACGGTGCTACCCGACTTTGGTGAGCGGTATTTGTCGAGCGTGTTGTTCGATTCGCTGCGCCAGGAAGCACTGGCCCTGCCAACACACCCGGTAACGCTTTAAAGCAGTTCAGAGTTCTTAGTTCGCAGTTCTTATTTGTAGTTCAGGTTTGTAATTCAAAGTCGATGTTCTGTGAGAGGACACGACTCTACAGCATGGGAAAAACTCAAATTGGAGGCAAACCGTGATGGCTTTGTAACAGGGCACGACTTCAGTCGTGCCGCAAAGAGGTCAAAATGAGTGCGGGCTTTAGCCCCTGAGGGACGTTGGCAAGTTGGCTCACATCAGACAGTGAACCATCAACAAAAAATGACCTTGGCGAATAACGGCCACGAACTCGGAACTACGAACTCGGAGCCATGGCAATCTTCGGACGCATGCGCGAAGACATCAACTCCATCCGGGAGCGCGACCCTGCTGCGCGCTCCCGCCTCGAAATCTTCCTCTGCTATCCGGGCCTGTGGGCGGTTTGGTATCACCGCGCCAGCCACAGGCTTTGGCGCGCAAATCTGCGTCTCCCCGCGCGCATTCTCTCCCAGCTCGCCCGCTTCTTCACCGGCGTCGACATTCATCCCGGAGCACTGCTCGGCCGTCGCCTCTTCATCGACCACGCAACTGGAGTCGTCATCGGCGAAACAGCCATCGTCGGCAGCGACGTGACCATCTATCAGGGCGTCACACTGGGCGGAACCGGCAAAGGCCACGGCAAGCGCCACCCCACGGTCTGCGACGGCGTCTTCATCGGCAACAATGCAAATATCCTGGGCAACATCACCGTGGGCGAGAACTCCCGCGTCGGCGCCGGCTCCGTAGTCCTCGACGACGTCCCGCCGAACTCTACGGTAGTCGGCGTACCCGCGCACATCGTGTATCGTGCCGGGCAAAGGGTGCTGATCACCGATCCCCATGAAATCAAGGACCCTCTCTCCGATGCGCTCATTGCGCTCTCCGCACGCGTCGAAGAGATGGAACAGCGGCTCGGCGCGCAGCCAGGACAAGCTGTGCCATTTGCCTCCGAAGAAGCGGATCGAACCGCCTACCGCAAGGAACTCGATTACATCCGCGATTATGTTTCGATGGGCGAAGGCATCTGATCCGGCGCTGCGAATTGCAGCGCCCGATGACCTCGACGACCTACTCTCCGCGTAGCGCCTGCATGGGATTGATCGAAGCGGCGCGCAGCGCGGGCAGCGCCGACGCCGCAATAGCCAGCAACAAAACCCCAATCACCGCCAGCGTGAGCACCATCGGATCGAACGGACTCACCCCAAAAAGCAGGGAGCGCAGCAAACCAGAAGCGGCCAACGCACCTCCCAGTCCAAGAACGCAGCCAACAGCCGCAAGCTTTGCGCCGGATTCGAGAATCAGGCGCACAATCGCCGCACGCTGCGAACCAAGCGCCATGCGAATCGCCATCTCCTGCACGCGCGACGCCACTGAGAAAGCGATGATGCTATAAATCCCCAGCACCGCAAGCAGAACCGCCGCGAGGGCGAAGCTCGAAATCAGTACCGTGTTGAAGCGGCGCGGCGCCTCACTGTCAGAAACCGCCTGCTCCATCGTCTGCACCTGCGTCAGTGGGAGCAGCGGATCGATGGAACGCACCATCGCGCGCAGCGCATTCTCCATCCGCTCGGCAGGCAGCGATGACCGCAACGTAATGTAGCCGCCATTCCCATTCAAATCGGTAGCAGGCGATGCGAGCGCGCCAAAGTCGTCTTCTGCCTGTGCCACAGGGAAGTAATACTGATCCTTGGTGACTTCATCCGGCGAGCTGAGCTTCACATAGGCCACTTCGCCAACCACGGTCATCCACGGCGTCTGCATCTCAGGCGTACCGACGCGGATCCGCTTGCCGATCGGATCCTGGTTGGGCCAGTAGTGCTGCGCAAAGTTGTGACTCACGATAGTGACGAGTTGCGAGCCGGAACGATCGTCATTCGTGAAGAATCGGCCGCGCACCAGCGCAATTCCCATGGTGCGGAAGTAGTCGCCAATGATGTACGCCGGGGTGGCGAGATTCATGGTCGCGCCCTTGGGCGGAACGTAGCCATCGACAACAAACGTCTGATTGCTGTTGTTGTTCGAGGCAGGAAGAAAGCTCGTCAGCCCCGTGGCCGTGACGCCTGGAAGCTGGCCCAGGCGACGCAGAAGCTCATTGTTGAAGTTGTCGACCAAGTCCTGTTTCGGGTATTGCTGCTGCGGCAGATTATAGGACGCGGTCGTGACGTTCTCAGGCCGGAAGCCGAGATCGATAGAGCGCATCTTCTCGAAGCTGCGTAACAGCAGTCCCGACGCAGACAGAAGAATCAGTGCAATCGCAATTTCCGCAACCACAAGCGTCGATCGCAGCCGCGCATGGCCACCGCCTACCGTTCCGCTCCGCCCACCGTCTTTCAGGTGGCTGTTCACGTTGGTGCGTAGCGCCGCGAAGGCGGGAGCAATGCCGCAGAGCAGCCCCGTAACAATCGCGAGGAGGAGGGCAAAACCGACGACGTACCAGTTGAGCGCAATCTCACTGATGCGCGGCAGGCTCTCGGGCAGCAGGGACTTGCCCACACGCAGGGCGACAGCAGCAAGCATCAGGCCGAGTACACCGCTCGAAACGCTGAGCACCAGGCTCTCCAAAATCGTTTGCCGCAAAAGCGCCGCAGCTTGCGCACCCAGCGCCAGGCGTACCGCAATTTCTCTCTGGTTCCGAATGGCGCGCACCAGCATCAGGCCAGCCAAATTGACGCAGGCAATCAGCAGCACCACAGCGACAGCGAGAAAGAGCGTGCGCAGCAGGGGACGCGCCTGCGCAATGGTTTCCTCCTGTTGCGGACGCACCATGGCGCTGATGCGCAGATTCGCCATCATCGCCGGATAGTTCTTCATGATCTCCTGCGCCACCCGCTCAGCATCGCCTTGTGCCTGTTGTGCCGTGATGCCGGGCTTGAGGCGGCCGATCATCTGGTAGCTCCAGTTGGCTGCGGCGCCGGGGGTAAGCTCCCCTGGCTGGAAGCTCATGGGCACCCACAGCTCGATTCGATTGAGCTGGCCAGACTGTAGGGGGAACTCGAAATTGCGCGGCATCACCCCAATCACGACGTAGGACTTGCGATCGAGAAGAATCTTGGTGCCCAGGATCGCAGGGTCAGCGTGAAAGCGGCTCTGCCACGCGCCATAGCTTAATACGACCACCTGCTGATGATGCTCGTCTTCATCGGCGGTAAACACGCGGCCAAGATGCGGCGCGACACCAAGCGCGATGAAGACGCCGGCAGTGAGGCGGGCGGCGGTGACCTGCGCCGGCTCACCGTTGCCGGAGAGCTCGTAGCCTGCATACTGATAGCCGCCGAGCCCGTTGAACGAGTGCGTTTCGCGCGTGTAAGCGATGATGTCGGGGACAGTCACGCCTGCTTCGCAGTTGCCGCCCAGATCGGCTCCCTTCAGGCAATCAGCCAGTACCATCAGGCGATTCGAATCCGGAAACGGCAAGGGCCGCAACAGAACCCCTTCAACGATGGAGAAGATCGCCGTGGTTGCGCCGATCCCAAAGGCCAGCATCAGCACCGCGGTAATTGCGAATCCTGGGGATTTGCGCAGCTGCCGAAGAACGAAACGAAGATCGAAGAGGAGATTCTGCATAAAGACCTCGCAGACACGTGTAGGTACGGATTGACGAGCAATTCTGAAGCCAAACAGAACTAAACGGCCGATCCGTAATTTCAAAGAGATAAAACGAAATTCATGCGCGAGCAGTTCCATTGGACGTGCGAAGCCGAGACGCCCTGTCCAAAAATGAACACCGCTTCCGGTGAATCCGAGGGAGCGTCGCCGCGCAGATTCTTTAGCTAGTTGCGTGAATGGGGCTTCAAAGGGCAGGGCTTCAGTTGTCGCTGAAAGGCAGCAGCCGGAGGGAGCAGGGGCAGTCGGGGTCCCCAGCGACAGGTCCACGTCGCTGGGGTGATTTTTAGGCCCCTGAATCGAGCGACCGGATCAGACGGGCTTTAGCCCCGGCGGAGCCCTTTCCCGCCAGCTCTGCCGATAATCCAGATCAATGCACGTCCACCGACCGATCCCCTTCGTACCTCATGATGTGGAAGTAAGCCTCCCACCCACTCCACGCCGCAGGCGCGGGCAACTTGGCCATCGGATCTTTAAGGTGGTCGGCGTAAGCCTGGACCAGCTCGCGCGTGCGATACACGCCCGTGAGCCAGTCGCCCCGGTACCAGTTCTTCCACTTGCCGTATTCAGCCGCAGCCATCGATCGCTGAATGCTGTCGAGAGCTTGCAGAGCCTCGCCGGCTTCAGTACGAGCCTTTTCTTCATCGCCTGCAGCATCGTCCTTCAGCGCCCGCGCCACCAGCAACAGCGCCCAGTTGCTTTCGCGATTAATCGTAATCATGGTCAAAACCGAAGCCTCGTAGTAGGCGCGGCGATCCGGGTCGACCAGATTCTCCGCTGCCTGCGCATGGTTCCACACCGCATCCCACCGCGGCTGCGCAGCTTCGCACTCCTCGATATCGCGCTTCAGTTGCGCAGCCCGAACATCCGCATCGAACGAAGGCAGCACCCGCGGCGGCGTCCATTTGGGCGACTGGCTCGGCACCGCTTCCACCTGGTGTTCGCTCAGGTCGTCAAGAATCAGTCGGCGAATCTCCGTGTGGTAGTGCTGGTCGCCATTGAAGCGCTTCACGTTGCTCAGCGGCGGAGGCGGCGGCGCGTTCCCCGCAGACGTCAGCCCCGGAGGCCCGAACGGAGCCCGCAGTGAGGGTGTATCGAAATACTCCTTATAGACAGCAGCCAGCGCGTCGGCAGATTTCGCCCCAAATTCCTCGGTCGCCCACTGCTTATAGAAACCGTCATCGGTGCTCTCACTCGGAACCCCACCCCACGCAATGTCCATCACCGCCCGCGTCGTCATGGCCACAGGCCGAATGTCGCTGGTGTTCACCAGAAAATACGACGTAGCCCCCGCCCTGATATACCGCCCCAATTCAGACTGGATCACAGAGACCGGCACCATCTCCGAAAGCTGGTTTGACTGGCTGTTCATCATCGCCACGTGAAAATAGGCGCCGTGGCCCGCTGCAACTTTGCCGCCATCCTGCATATCGCCATAGCCGGTATCCGCCCACACCAGCGCCACCTCCGGCGGAATCTTCAGGTAGCCCTCCTGCATCAGGCGTGCGCCCTCCTGCCACAGGTCCGTGACAAATTGCGCGTTGGGATATTTAGCTCGGACGATCTTCATCTGCACCGCAATCGCGTCGCTGATGCGCTGCCCAAGCAGCGGATCGTTGTCGCGCACGCTTGGATCGAGCGACGCGTAACTCGAATCGGAAAGACCGCGCAGGCCCACGCTCCACAGAATCTCTTCATCGGGCTTGTAAGCAGCGACAGCATTGGTCCACGCCCGCTCGAGAATTTCAGGATGCGTCGAGAAGTTGTAAGGCACATCCCGCGGCCAGCGCGCCACATTCACTCCCAGCGGAATCGCGTGATGCTGGTTCACGATGAGGCCCCGCTCGGTGGCCGCGTGTACCTGCGCATCGTCGGGAAAGATCCACGTACCCGGCACGGCCATGTTGCCCTTGAGCCGCAGAATGGTCTCGTACACGTTATCCCAGACCTTCAGCGAGATACCTGTCTGCTCGCCTTTCCCCGCTGGAATCCACCCCGTAAGCAAATCTTCATCGTTGGGAAAGAATCCGCGATATCGGAAGACGGGGCTCGGATACACATGCGTGAAATCCGCAGGTAACTCAATCGAAGTCCGGTGCTCCGGCTCCTTGTCGGTCCAGAGATACATGGGATCCACGTCGAGATAAGTCTGCGAAAACTGGTAGATCGCATAGATGGTGCCGCGCATGTCCGCGCCGGTCAGGCACACGACATGCTTCAGTGGCTGGCTCCCCGGCACGCGCAGAACAGAAAAAGCGAAGGACTCCGGCCCAGTCGGAGTGGCGCAGTTGATTCCCGGATGGACCTTTGAATGCTCTGCGATCAGGATCGCGATCGGACCCGAATCCTCCAGCTGGTTTGCGAGCGCCGGTCTCTGGCCAAACACTTTTGTGAAATCGGAGAGCAAATCCTCCGTGGCGCGCCGCACCGGTCCCGGCTCATCGGCGCTCTCGACGATCGTGATAGAGGAATCGAGCGTGATTGGCTGACTCTTCTGCGCGGCCCAACTATGCGAAGCGGGCGCAAGAAGCGCAACCGCAGCAACCAGGGTCGTCATTCTGAAGCAGCGAAGAACGGAAGGGTGCGACATGACCTCTCCTTCAATTTGAGCCAGCGCCCTGCAGGCTCGAACCACGAATTGGGGACGGCTTAACTCGACAATGACCAACCTAAACAGAGCCGCATAAAGCCGAGTTTGTTCGCGTCCCGAATTATACCCGACAATTTCCATCCCAATCCCACACTTGAATGCCGTCCGCCACACGGGTCCAAGTTGATGCGATGCTAGAGTGGACTTTTCCAATTCATCTCCGGGGTTTGGCTTCTTGCTTCGTTTCTGCGCGCTGTTGGCGGCTGTTCTTGTGTTTGCGCACCAAGCCTTCACCGCGCCCCGCGTCCAGCCCGTGCCGGTCCCCCCCGAGATGCGCTCCTCGGCCTTCACCGTCACTGTAAACGGCAAGCCGGTCGACGTCGCCCATGTCGCCGCAAGCTACGACTTCGTCAACTTCGACATCACTGGTCCCGTAGAAGTCGCGATCACCGCGGCCGATCCGGGATTCTGGGATCGCGGCGTGGATATTCAGCCGTGGCGCCTCGGCCTGCGGCCGAAGCGCGACAGCCAGACAATCAGCTTCAAATTGCAGGCGCCCGCAAAGCTCTCCATCGCCCGGCCGCGCGACTTTTTGAATCATGCCCAGATGCTCTTCCTGTTCGCCGGCAAACCGCCTGCCCCGCCGCCCACTGGCCCCGATGTCCACGTCTATCCCGCGGGCGTCTATCGGCAAAGCCTCAACCCCAAGAGTGGCGAGACCGACTATCTCGAACCGGGCGCGTATTTCTTCGGCAGCCTGAACTTGTTCAACGTGACGGGCGTAAAAGTGCTCGGCCGCGGCACCATTGTCTACGACGGCCCGCAGGACCCCAGCAACGACGAAGGCTGGATGCAGAAGCCCGACTGGCACTGCATCGGCACCATGGATGCCCACGACATCCAGATCAGCGGACTTACCTGTGTGATCCGCTCGCGCACCTGGTCAGTGCAGATGAAAGATTCGACCGGCTTCATCTATGACGACCTCCGCGTAATGGGCGGCAATCCTGGCAATGCCAACCAGGACGGCATGGATTGGATCGGCAGCGGCGACGGTATCGTGCGCAATTCGTTCTTTCGCGCGTCCGACGATGTGATCGCGCTCATGGGCAACTGGGACGGCTACACCGACGCCGACATGCTGCGCCCAGGCAAGGACGTGCACGACATTCTTGTCGAGAACAGCGAGCTCTCGACCAGCATCTCCAACATCGTCCGCGCGGGATGGCCGCGCAAGATTTTCAATTCGCGTAATTTCACACTCCGCGATTCCGACATACTGCACGCCGGGATCGGCGCCTGCGGACAGCCGTTTGCCCTTCTGGGATTCTGGGGTGCCAACGGCGCAAAAGGCGACCATTCGAATTACACCTTCGAGAATCTCTTTCTCGACGACTGGTACTCGCTGCTGCAAATGGAACAGGAGGAGCCTGCACTGCACGGCTTCACGTTTCGCAACATCTGGGCTCTCGATCAACCACCGCTGCTCGGCTCTTCAATCATGGGTCAGGTAAGCGGCGTGACGCTGGACAACGTGAAGTATGGGCAGCACCGCGTCGAGACCAATGCCGATGTTCCGCTCGCAGTTACAGACGGCGCTGCTCCGGTCGCTTTTCCGGCACCCCAGAGCCCCATCGCCGCCTTCGCCGTTGAACCGCCAGTGATTGCGCCGGGAGAGCAAGTCACATTCACCGCCGACCCTGCTCCACACGCCCACTACACTTGGCTCTTCGGCGACGGAACCCAAGCCCATGGCCGCAGCGTGACCCACAAATTCGCCGATGCCGACGGGACGGAGCTCGACGGTGCGAACGGCGCAGGCCGCTTCCGCGTACTGCTCCATGTCGAAGGTAGCGCCCAGACGCAGGACTGGTCCGCACGGGGCGTAGTCGTCGTCGCCAAGTGGCACGAAGCGACGTCCGCAACAGGACCTAGCGTCCCGGGGCTGACCTGGCACGTGTATCCCGGCGCGTGGACAGAGTTGCCCGATCTCAGCAAAGAAACGTCCGTGTTCGCCGGACAGTCGGCGGGCCTTCAAGTCGATCCGCATGGATTCACGCGCTACGCCACGGCATGGGACGGCTCTCTCGATGTCCCGGTCGACGGAGGCTACACGTTTCACCTTCTCTCCCGCGATGGCGCGCGCGTGCTGATCGATGGTGTGGAAGTGGCGAAGACCGGCCCGCCGTTCGCGCAAGTCTGTGGAGTAGCGGGCAATGCGATGCGCTATGATCGCGGCTCCCTTGGCCTCCGCGCCGGTCCGCACACGCTCCACGTCGAGGGTCTGCACTATGCAAGCCAAGGCACGCCGCGCCTCCTGTGGGAGGGCCCAGGGTTGCCCATCGCCGACATCCCCGCCGCCGCACTTCGCCACCCACGCGCCTCCGTCGGCCCCTAGAGTCCCTTACGTACGACCACCTGCCCGCTATTCTCAGCCATGTCGTCTCCCTTCCCTCCCCTCCCCTCCGCTGTGTCATCCTGAGCCTTGGCGCGTTTGGGGCCCCGTTGCCGATGAAATCGGCAATGGGGTAAGCCAAGCGAAGGATCTGCTTTCCGCCTATAGAACCCGGTCCCTGTTTCCGTCATTCGTCACAGATTCCTTGCGATGCCTAGCTTTCTAGGCCTAGACTTCTCTGTACCAAGATCGCTAGGGGTAAAAACAAGTATGGCAAAGACCGAACTTCAGGGAACATTGGATCTACTGGTTCTGAAAACACTCGCGCAGAACGGCGCATTGCACGGCTACGGCGTTGTGCAGCACATCCAGAGCGCATCCGGCGAGTTGCTGCGCGTGGAAGAAGGCTCCCTCTATCCGGCGCTGCACCGCATGGAGCAGAGCGGCTGGATTGCCGCGGAGTGGGCAATGACCGAGACCAATCGCCGCGCAAAATATTACAAGCTGACGGCACAAGGGCGCCGCCAGTTGCAGCAGGCCGAAGAGAGCTTCGATCAGCTGGTAAAGGGTGTGCGCGCGGTGCTGCGCTACGCGTGAAAGGAAAACGATGGCCATCTTCCGCAGAATTGCAAACCTGATGCATCGCTCAAGCGTCGACCGCGAGATTGATGCCGAACTCGAGTCGCACATCGTCATGCGAATCGACGAGAACATCGCCCGCGGCATGTCACCGGATGAAGCCCGCCGCGATGCGCTCGTACGCTTCGGCAACCCGACGGCAACGCGGGAGCGCGTCGCCGCCGCCGATGCAATGTTGGGAATCGAATCGTTCTGGGCCGATCTGCGTTACGCGTGGCGCCAACTCATCAAGTCGCCAGGCTTCACAATCACCGTCGCGATCACGCTCGCCCTCGGCATCGGCGTCAACACCGCGGGCTTCAGCAGCATGGATGCCGTGGTGCTCCATCCCCTTGCGGTGCCTGCTATGGATCGCGTGGTCACGATTGCCGAGCAACAGAACCGCGGCAACTATGCAGCGGTGACGCTCGCAAACTACGAGGACTGGCAAAAGCAGAGCCGCTCCTTCGAAGAGATGTCGGTGCGTACCAGCGCCGACATGAGCCTCACTGGCGCTGGCGATGCCGCGCATGTACAAGTAGCGCTGACCTCGGCCAGCTTCTTTACGGTTCTGCTTACCCAGGCGATTCTGGGCCGCGTGTATGCCGAGGATGAATGCCAGCCCGGACGCGATGCCGTCGCAGTGCTGAACTACGGTTTCTGGCAGCGGCACTTTGGCGGCGATCCGACGATCTTGAATCGAAGGATCGAGCTGGACCAGCGTGTCTACACCGTGATTGGCGTCTTGCCTAAGGCGATGCAGTACCCCTCGGAAGCGGACGTGTATCTGCCCTTTGCGCCTACTCCGCAGCAGCTTGCGAATCGCACCGCGCGCGACTACCTAGTGGCCGCGCGATTGCGCGACGGCGTGGCCGTGAACCAGGCACAGGCCGAATTGCGCACCATCGCCGACCGCCTCGCCAAGGCCTATCCGGCAACGAACCTTGGCTCGTCTGTGCACCTGGAGCCGCTGCTCGATGGAATCAACGGCGACTTGACGCCGCTCTACTACCGCCTCGTGATGGGCGCGACCCTCTTCGTGCTGCTGGTGGTCTGCGCCAATATCGCCAACCTGCAATTCGCGCGCGGCATCGAGCGCCGCTCCGAAATCGCCATGCGCACTGCACTCGGTGCGAGCCGCTGGCGCCTGTTGCGCCAGTTACTCACGGAAAACATTCTGCTCGGCCTGATCGGCGCAGTGGGTGGTCTGATTGTCGGTGGCCTTTATCTCCATTTGATTTTGATCAGCATGCCCGCGCGCGTCGCTCGTTACATGTCGGGCTGGTCCAATACTTCGCTGAACGGCCGCGTACTTGCATTTTCTCTGCTCATCGCAGTTGCCGCCGGAGTTGTATCGGGAATCGCCCCCGCATTCGAGGCGTTGCGCTTGAACCTGGTGGAGCAGCTGAAGGCTGGATCGCGCGCCACCACAGGCTCCGGTCGCAGTCGCCGTCTGCGAAATATCTTTGCCATTGCGCAAGTCTCTCTCGCCGTCGCACTGGTCATCGGAGCGGCGTTGATGTCGAAGGGCATGTGGTCGCTACTGAACGTCGCTGATGCTTACGAACCTGAAAAAGTGCTCACTTTTGCTGTCACGCTGCCCACGGCGCGTTATGACACGCCGCAGAAACAGGCCGCATGGTATGCAGCCAGCCTTGAAAAGTTGCGCGCGTTGCCCGGCGTGACCCATGCAGACGTCAGCAGGGCGCTTCCCTATACCGACCAGGGCTGGAACGACGATTTGGAAATCGAGAACCGCCCTGCAATTCCAGGCAAAGATCAGCGCGCACTCCACCTTCCCGTAAGCGAAGGATACTTTGCAGCATTGCGGATTCCTATCCTCGCCGGACGCGCCTTTACAAAGAGCGATTCGCTCGACACGGTTCCCGTTGCCGTGGTCAGCCGCAGATTTGCAGCGCAGTATTTTCCTGGACAGAACCCGCTCGGCCATCGCATCCGGATGCGCGCGGGTGACAAGCGTTTCGACCCCTGGGTCACGATTGTCGGCATCGCAGAGGAAGCCAAGTACACGTTGTGGGATCAGACCCAATATGCCGCGGTATATCTTGACGCCGCACAAATCCCTCCCCCCGCCGCAACCTACGCCGTGTTCACCAGCGGCAATGCGCTGGCCCTGGCTGCGCCCGCGAGGAAAGCACTGGCGAAGATCGATCCCGCACTGCCCCTCGATACGGTTGAGACCTACAAGCAGTTGCTGAATGATTCGCTGACGGGGCTCATGTATGCCGCCGCCATGCTGGCTATCGATGCGCTGATCGCACTCCTGTTGGCGGCAATCGGCATATTCGGTGTCATGGCCAACCTGGTCGGCGAACGAACCCGCGAGATCGGTGTCCGTCTCGCCATGGGCGCACAGCGCGAAGAGGTTCTGGGTATGATTCTGCGCCGTGCATCGCTGCTTACCGCCATCGGGCTCGGCACTGGACTCGTGCTCGCATTCTGCCTCGCCCGCCTGATCGCGAACCTGCTCCGCGGCGTGCGTCCGGATGATCCCGTCGTGTTTATCGGCATCGCTCTCGCAATTGCCGCAATCGCTTTTGCGTCGAGCTGGATTCCCGCGCGCCGTGCTTCGCGCGTCGATCCCATGCAGGCTCTGCGCAGCGAATAAAAGAGAAGAACGGAGGAATCCCATGGCCAGCTTCCGCCGCATCACGAATTTGTTCCGGCGCTCACACGTCAATCGCGATATCGATGCAGAGTTAGAAACGCACATCGAGATGCGCATCGAGGAAAATGTGGCCCGCGGTATGTCGCGCGAGGACGCCCGCTGCGATGCCCTCGTGCGCTTCGGCAATCGAACCTCAACACGCGAACGCGTGACCGCCGCCGACGCCACCTTGAGCCTTGCCGGCCTCGCGCGCGACATTCGCTACGCCCTCCGGCAACTGCGTCGCTCTCCGGGATTCGCGTTGACCGCAGTTCTCACTCTTGCCCTCGGCATCGGCGCCAACGTGGTCGTGTTCGGCGTGCTGAACGCATTGATTCTCCAGCCGCTCCATATTTCAGGAGCCGACCGGCTCTTCCAGATCGTGCAAAAACAGCAAGGGAACCTCACCCAGTCCTATCCCGACTATGTCGATTACCGCGCGCGCAACACGGTGTTTCGCGACCTCGCGGCGTATCGGTTCGGCGAAGCAGGTCTCAGCTCCGGCGGTTCGGCACAAAGGTGTTGGATGTACGAAGCCTCGGGCAACTACTTCGACATGCTGGGCGTGCAGCCGGCGCTCGGACGCTTCTTTCACGCGAGCGATGAGCATGGCCCTGACTCCGCACCGTACATCGTGCTCAGCGACGCATTCTGGCGCACGCGCTTCAACGCCGATCCGCGGGTGGTCGGCATGACTGTGGATTTGAACAAGCATCCATTCACGATCGTTGGAGTCGCTCCGCGCAGCTTCAATGGCACCGAGATTTTTCTCTGGCCCGATTTCTGGATTCCGATGGTCAATGAGGAACAGACCGAGGGCTACAGCTTCCTTGCCAAACGCGGAAACCACGGCATCTTCGTCATTGGCGTGCTCAAGAGCGGCGGGACACTGAACCAGGCGACCGACAATCTGAATGCAGTTGCGCATCAGCTGGCCAAAGAAGACCCGGCCGATGACGACGGACTGGGAGCGCGGCTGTTGAAGCCGGGACTGATGGGCGATGTGCTGGGCGGGCCGGCGCGGCCGTTTCTTGCCTCCATCATGGCGCTCGCACTGCTCGTTCTCGCTGCAGCATGCGTCAATCTCGCTGGCATCTTTGCGGCCCGCTCCGCCGACCGGACTCGTGAGCTCGCCATCCGCCTATCCATCGGCTCCACGCGTGGGCGCCTGTTACGACAGGTCCTCACCGAGGCCGTGCTCGTCTCGCTGGCCGGAGGCGCAGCGGGCACATTTTTCGCCGCAACGTTACTCGGCGTGCTCACGCGCTGGCAGCCCATCTCGCAGTTTCCCATCCACGTGACCGTCACGCCGGACGCGCGCACCTATGCGATTGCCCTGTTGCTTTCGCTTGCGAGTGGAATTCTTCCCGGCCTTTTGCCTGCTCGCCAGATTTGGCGCACGGACCCAATGCAGGCAATGAAGAGCGGGAATGCCGATCCGAGTTTGCTTCGCCGGCTCACACTGCGCGATGCGCTGCTCGGCGTGTAGGTCATGCTCTGTGCATTGCTCGTAACGGCATCGCTTGTCTCGCTGCGCGGCATGGAGCGGTCACTGCACGCACCGATAGGATTCGATCCGAAGGGCGTGGTGGTGGCCATGGCGGATATGCAGATGGCTGGCTACAGCAACGATTCTGCCTTGCCCGTGCAACGGCGCATAATCGAAGAAGCTTCGCACATCCCCGGCGTCACTGCAGTTGGAACCGTAAATGAAGCGCCGTTGAGCGGCCGCGGTAGCGGAACGGGCGTTTACCGCGATGGCACCTCCGATCTTCGTCCTTCGAATATCTTGTCATTGGCAAAATATTTTGCCGTCTCGCCTGGGTACATGCAGGCAGCCGGCACAAAACTGCTCTCGGGCCGGGATTTCACCTGGGATGACGGCCCAAAAACACCCTGGGTGACTGTGATCAATGAAACTCTGGCACGCCGCATCTTTGGCACAGAATCGCCTCTCGGAAAGCATCTCCTCACGTCGGGCGGATCCCGTTACCTCGTCGTCGGCTTGGTCGAGAATGGCAAGTACGATGCGCTCACCGAACCAGCGGGCAATGCATTGTTTTTTCCCCTTGGCCAATATCACACCGCCGATACAACTCTTATCGTGCGCGCAGATCGGCCGCAACCCGAAATCGCGGCGGCTTTGAATCACCTTCTCTCGAGCATCGATTCCAGCCTGCCTTTTCAATTGCAGGCATGGGACGACCAGATGGCATTCGTTCTCTTTCCCGCGCGCGTGGCCACCGCAGCGCTCGGCGTCATGGGCCTGCTGGCCGCGATGCTGGCCGTCACCGGAGTCTTCGGAATGTCCGCCTCGAATGTATCCAAACGGATGCGCGAGCTCGGGATTCGCGTAGCTCTCGGCGCGCACCGTGGACAGGTTATGAGCACAGCGCTGGGTCGCCCACTCTTGGTGCTCGTTGTCGGATCAGTGTCGGGATTGGCGCTGGGTGTGCTCGCGAGCCGGTTGCTGGCCTATCTCGTCTACCAGGCTACGCCGCGCGATCCGCTGGTCCTGTTAGGCGCGTTGGCGGCGATGGTGCTGATCGGCCTCGTAGCCACATGGATTCCCGCGCGGCGAGCGCTCAGCGTGAATCCCGCCCAGCTGCTGCGCGAAGAGTAAGAAACAGGGAATAGGAATAGGTGCAATCGAACAGCTCTCTGCCAGCTTGTTGTTTACCATCTTCCGTGCCCCATCCTTTCCGCTTCTTTCTGCGGAAAGGGTGGGAAAGCACGAACGTCAACACCGAAACTACCGGAACAGAGACCTGGGAATGCGGAAAAGGTCTCTCCCGCTGAACCCTGCACGAAAATGGGTGCCCCAGAACCGGGGTCCCGGCGACAGGTCTTCGTCGCTGGGGTGGAGATCTCGCTTTTGAGACCTGGGAAAGCACGATCCTCAACGCACCAAACCTCCCTCAAAGACCCCCAATGCCCTGCCCGTGACGCCTCGCGACTGCTTTTCGTGCCGCCATGCGTCCAAGACTCTACAGATGTAGTGCGGCACGGGTGCCGGGTCGAGCAGGTCGCTTGGCCTCGCCTCGGCCGGATACAATGGACTCACGCACAATCGCCCCACGGACGACGACTTTCCGCTGGGATTGCCGGGATGGCGCGGCGTATCGCAGTCTTTCTCGAGATTTGGAGCAGGTGGACGTGACAGGATTGATGGGCCGCGCCTTGCGGCTGGAGTTGGTTGCAGGACTGGGTTTGGCGCTGGCTCTGCCGGCATTGGCTGCCGCAAGCTCACGTGGCGTCGCCACTGAGACGATGCTGACCGCGGAAACTCACGACCTGAATGGGCGTACGCAAGCCACCATCACGGTGAGAGTCACCGGCCAGGATGGACAGCCCGCTCATGGCGCAGTGGCGATCGCGGATCAGGGCACTCAACTGGCAGGCGTGGCGCTCGATTCCGAAGGACACGCAACCACCGTCCTATCCCTGCCTCCGGGCGAACACGCACTCACCGCCACATACATCGGAGATACCGCGCACTTCCCTTCCGTGTCAGAGGTGACGCCTGTCCGGGCAACCACAGGAACCATGCCGGACTTTTCGATCGGCGTTTCTCCCGCCACCCTTTCCCTGAAGCAAGGCCAGTCCGGATCGATAACGGCTTCATTGACGCCGGTGAATGCCTCGTCGCTCACCGCCCCGATGTTCGTCACTCTCTCGTGCTCCGGGCTCCCCGACCAATCGTCTTGCACGTTTACGCCCGAGAATATTGAGTTACTCCCCAACGCAACCGCTCCGGTCACAAGCTCCCTGGTTCTGGCAACCACCGCATCCAACTCAACGGCGCGCGTGATTCCGCCCCAGAAAGAAACCACGCATCCTGTCGCCTGGGCCATCCTGCTGCCCGGCACGCTGAGCCTCGCGGGATTGGCATTTGGTGCGCGGCGACGCCGCTGGCTGAGCCGGATTTTCTTGATGGCCGGTATAGGCTTGATTGCAGTGCTCGGCACAACCGCCTGCAATCCGCTCTACTACTACAAAAACCACGGACCGTCGCCGAACCTGCCCACACCCACTGGCACCTACACGCTGCTGGTCACGGCGCAATCGAGCAACGGCATCACCGCGACCACTCATTCCACCACGATCGTCCTGACAGTCCAGTAAGCTGGACCGGCATGAAGGCCTGGCACTCGCTTCCCACCGCGGTCTATTCCCTGCTGGAGCGGACGCCCGGCTCCGTACTCCTCGAATCCTCGCGACCTCACCCAAAGGATCGAACCAGCCGCATATTTCCGTCGCCCCTCCGTGTGCTCGAGGCGCGCACACCGGCGCAGGTCGCCGAACTTTTCACACAGATTGAGCGCGCAGTCGGAGACGGCCACGTTGCCGCAGGCTTCTTCACCTACGAGTGCGGACGAGCCTTCGAACCGAAATCTCGAATGCACCCAGGCAATCCCGAAACCCCGCTCGCATGGTTCGGGATCTATGACCAGGCTTACCTGTTTGATCATCTTCACGGAGAATTCGTGGACAGCGAACCGCCGGGCCTTGCCGAATTCCGCGCATCCTCTGGTTCCACAGACGAAACGCCCGAAACGAACCTCGAATTCGTAGCCAGCCTCAAAGAGCACCAATTCGCCGACCGCATCGAGACGATTCACGAGTGGATTCGCGCTGGCGACGTCTATCAACTCAACTTCACATTTCCATTGAGTCTTCGCACGGCAAACAAACCCGCAGCGCTGTATGCGGCCCTGCGCGCACGCCAGCCGGTCGAGTACGGAGCGTTTATCCATTGGCATCCGGGCAGGTACATCCTCAGCTTTTCGCCCGAGCTCTTTTTCCGCATCGACGAAGCCGAGGCGACGCGTCAGATCGTAACCCGCCCCATGAAAGGAACAGCCCCGCGCGGCCGCACCAACGCAGAAGATGCGCAAATCGCCGAGCGCCTGCGCAACGACGAAAAAAATCGCAGCGAAAACGTCATGATCGTCGACCTTCTCCGCAACGACCTCGGCCGATTGTGCAACTTCGGCAGCGTGCGCGTCGAGGAGCTGTTTGCAGTCGAGCGCTATCCAACACTGTGGCAGATGACCTCAACCATCACCGGAGAATTGCGCGTCGACGTTGGCTATCACGAGGTCTTCCGCGCCCTCTTCCCCTGCGGCTCTGTCACAGGTGCGCCCAAGGTGCGAGCCATGCAACTGCTCGCGGAGCTTGAGGCCGCGCCCCGCAGCGTCTACACCGGCGCCATCGGATTTTTCGCACGCGAGCAAACCGTTTTCAACGTAGCCATCCGCACATTGCAGATCGACAAAGAAAAAGCCGCGATGGGCGTGGGCAGCGGCATCGTCATCGATTCCAATGCCTCCGACGAGTACCGCGAATGCCTCCTCAAAGCAGAATTCCTGGCCCACGCCACGGAGAGCTTCTCCCTGATTGAAACCATGAAGTGGCAACGCGACTATCCGCTCCTTGAACTGCATCTAGATCGTCTGGAAGATTCCGCCGCCTATTTCGGCTTTCCCTGCGACCGCAAAGAAATCAAATCAGTTCTGCTCCGAACAGCAACGGCCTTCCCGGATCGCGCACCACGCAAAGTAAGGCTGCAGCTCGATGCAGCCGGATGCATCCACATCGAACACGAAATCCTGCCGGCAATGACCGAAGTAGCCAGTCCCGCACAAGTCTGCATTGCAAACCAGCGCACCGACGCACGCGACCGCTTCCTCTTCCACAAAACGACGAACCGCCCCCTCTACGCCGAAGCCCTCAAAGCTGCAGCCGCAGCGGGTTTTGCCGATGTGCTCTTTCTGAATCAGGAAGGACAAGTCACGGAGGGCGCAATCAGCAACATATTCATCGGGAAAGACAGCCGCTGGTACACCCCACCCGTCGAATGCGGAGTCCTGGCAGGCGTGTATCGTCGCCACCTGCTGGCAACACGCCCCGACATAGAAAAACGCGTCCTCTGTCCAGAAGACCTCAAAACAGCCGACGCCATTTATCTAGCCAACGCAGTGCGCGGCCTGCGCCAAGTCACGATCGACTGGGACCGGAAGCTCTGAACTAAGAACTGCGAACTAAGAACCGTGAAGTGATAAAACGGTACGGTGCGCAGCAAGCAAACGGACCGGAAGATCTAGCAATGCCGAGAAAAGTCGCTTTGTCCTTTTGTCTGGCGCTGGCCGTAGCCATTGCCGGAGCTTCGCATGCGCGGGCGCAAACTGCCGATCAGGCCTGGCTCAAATACGATATCGCCGGCAGAGCGCATCCGGGCATGCCCATCTCCGTACGTGCGCTCAGCAAGAACGCTCTGGAACAATCCGCCGTAAGCGAACTCAATCGCGACCTGGGCCGGCTCGCGGGAAAGAACGCGGACGGCCCCGGCTTTACCGCGCGAGCTCAACAGGCTCTCGGAGGACAAACCGTGGTGGGAACGGTGCAGGAGGTGCGCAAGGCCTTTCCCAATTTGCCCATCCCGACCGATCTCAAGCCAGACGGCTATTGGATCCATGCAACGGAGGCGCAAGGCGCAAAGTCGCTCCTTGTGATTGCGGGCGCAGACCCGAGGGGCGCGCTCTACGGGACGTTTGCCTTCTTGCGCTATCCGACCACGGCGATCGAGAAGCGCTACAAAAATGGACAGATGCGCAGCGAACCCGCCATGCCTATCCGCTGGGTCGACCAGTGGGACAACGCCGACGGCTCCATCGAGCGCGGCTACGCCGGCCGCAGCATCTTCTTCGAAGGCGGAAAAGTTCGCGACGATTTGAGCTCCGTAGCCGAATACGCGCGCCTCCTCGCCTCCATCGGCATCAACGGTTGCAACGTAAATAATGTCAATAACGCCGCGCCATTCCTCGATCCGCAAATGCTCCAGGGCCTCGCCCGCATAGCCGACACGATGCGCCCCTGGGGCGTGCGCCTCGCAATCAGCGTCGACATTGCCAGTCCGCAGAAAATCGGCGGCCTCGCCACCTACGACCCACTGGACCCCACAGTGAAAGCGTGGTGGAACGAAAAAGTGAACGCAATCTATGCGCTCATTCCGGACTTCGCAGGGTTCACCGTCAAGGCCGATTCCGAAGGTCAGCCCGGGCCCGCCAGTTATGGACGCACTCCCGCCGACGCGGCCAACACGCTTGCTGCGGCCCTCGCTCCACATGGCGGAGTGGTGCTGTACCGCGCGTTCGTCTATAACCATCACCTCGACTGGACGGACCCCAAGGCCGATCGCGCCCGCGCGGCATACGACATCTTTCATCCCCTCGACGGCAAGTTCGCACCGAACGTCATCGTGCAAACCAAAGAAGGGCCAATCGATTTCCAGGTGCGCGAGCCGGTCTCGCCGCTGTTCGGCGGGTTGACCGAAACCAGCCAAGCCATGGAACTGCAGATCACGCAGGAATACACCGGCCAGCAACGGCACCTCGTCTACCTCGCGCCCATGTGGAAACAAGTTCTTGACTTCGACATGCACGTCGGTGGTTCCACAGCTCCCGTCAAAAAGATCATCGCCCGGAAGGGTGGAGGAATGGTCGGCGTGTCCGGCGTGGGCCGCGATGCCTGGCTCGGTTCACCGCTGGCCCTGGCCAATCTCTACGCCTTCGGACGCCTCGCCTGGGACCCGAATCTTTCGCCAGAGGAGATCGCAAGCGAGTGGACCCGCCAGACCTTCGGCAACTCTGAAGAAGTTGTTCCGACAGTAGTCAGGATGCTCATGCAATCGTGGCCTGCCTATGAGGACTACACCGGCCCCCTTGGCCTGCAAACCCTCACCGATATCACCGGCAGCCACTACGGCCCCGGCATCGAAGGCAGCGAAAACAATGGCTGGGGTCAGTGGCACCGCGCCGATCACGAAGGCGTAGGAATGGACCGGAGCGTCGCCACAGGCACCGGGTTCGCAGGACAATATCCGCCGGAAGTCGCAAAAATCTGCGAAACCGCCGCAACCACTCCCGACGATCTGCTGCTCTTCTTCCACCACGTGCCGTACACATACAAACTGCACGACGGCAAAACCGTGATCCAGTATCTCTACGACAGCCACTACGCGGGCGCAGCGCAGGCAGCCGAGTTTGTGCACGACTGGAAAACCCTGCAGAGACGCATCGATCCAGCGCTCTACGACAATGTTTTGCCCCGCCTCGAGTATCAGGCCGGCCACGCCATCGTCTGGCGCGACGCCATCGTGCAGTATTTCCTCAAGCTCAGCGGCGTCCCTGACGCACAAAGGCGCGCCGGAAATTATCCCGGCCGCATGGAAGCCGAAGACGCGAAGCTCGACGGCTATCAGATCATCGACGTGAAGCCGTGGGAAGATGCATCCCGCGGGAAAGCCGTGACGTGCGGCCTCGCCACGGAAAGCGTTACCCCCCGCAGCTGCTCCGCCGAGTGGACGTATACCGGAGCCCCGGGCCGCTTCGACATCGCCGCGCAGTACTTTGACCTCCAGGGCGGTTCCGCGAAGTTCGCCTTGAAGGTCAACCGCCAACCCGCAGGACCGCAATCGAATTGGGCCGCGGATGCAATCCTGCCAACGCGCCACCCGCACGGTGACAACTCGACACGACACATCGTCGAGAATGTGCCGCTGAAACCTGGCGACACCATTCGCGTGGAAGGCACGCCCGACGCGAGTGACCCCGCAGCATTCGATTATATTGAGCTGTTGCCCGCGACGACCGATCCGCATTGACGGCGTTTCGGGCCAAGGGCGCACGGTTGCAGGCGCGAACGCGGCGCGTTCACAGCGGTCCCACAATTGCTCTACCCCGAAGCCGCTACTGCTGAGTGGCATTTTCCTGCCGGGTCCCCAGCGACAGGTCTTCGTCGCTGGGGTGGAAGTAAATGCCACCTCGCACTGAAGTGGCAAGGGCACATGAATTGTGGAACCGCTCAGAAAGTAAGTTGGACGCGGTAGAATGGCTGCCACGATCCGCAGTGGGAGAAAGCAAGATGCGCATTGCAATGAGCATGGTTCTGTGTGCGGGATTGGCAGCCGTATCGGCGGCGCAGGATGCGGCGAAGCCGTCTGACGCGGCCGTGCACGTACGAAAGCTGACGCTGACGGCGACAGATCTGCCCAATGCCGATTGGCGCCCGATCGCGGCATCGCTCGAGGGCAGCTCCTTTAGCGCGGAAGATCTCGAAGATCGCATCCAGCAGAAGCTCCGCGACCAGGGCTACTATTTCGCGCACATCGAAAATCCCCAGTTCGCCAATACACGTCCCGACGGCTCTGCGAATTCCGCGGATGTGTCGGTCGCATTCGAAGCGGGAAATCAATACGCGATGGGCGAGATCACGTTCAAAGGCGCAACGCAATTCAAGAAGGAACTGCTCCGAAGCCAGTTTCCGATTACCGCCGGAAGCGTGTTCAACGCAAGCACCATCAGCGCGGGTCTTGAGAATCTGAAGTCGATGTATGAAGCGCAGGGCTTCGCCGATGTAGGGGCAGTTCCGGCCATCGCGGTGAACGAAGAGCATCGCGTGATCGACGTTACGGTTGAAGTCGAGGAAGGTTATCCATATCTCTTTGGCCAGCTCACGCTCGACGGCGCGGAGCCGATGCCCGGCGAAGATAAGAGGCTGCTCACAGCGTGGAAGGAAGTCGAGGGGAAACGCTACAACCCTGAAGTGCTGAAGAAGTGGCTCGCAGCAAACGCTCCCAAGTCACCGAAGGATGCGCCGCCAATCCATCCGCACGCCGAGGGCATCGCCGACACTGCAGCGCATTTGATGAATGTGCGGCTGCGGTTTCAGTAAGCATTCGAGTTTTGCTGCTCCACGAGCTATCATTCCAGCGTGTTCCTTCCGTCGCTCGCTCTGCGCCGTTGCGCCTGCGCATGTGCAGTTCTTATCTTGCTTGCGCTCACCCGCAGCTTCAGTTCAGCCAAGCCCTCTTTTGCGCAATCTCCCGACGACGCCCTCTACGCAGCTCTAAGCGCCGACTTCGCGCGGCTCGCTCCGCAAACCATCCGCCCTGCCGAAGGCTACATCCGCTACCCCTATCTCATTCCGGCGGGCTACTACGCGCAGATGTGGGACTGGGATGGATTCTTCATCGGCCTGCACTGGGCAAATCAGAATCCCGAAGATGCAAAGTACCTGCGCGACTGGGCACTGAGCTTCGCCTCGTCTGCCGATGCGGACGGCTACGTGGCCGGATGCATCACGCCCCAGGGACCACGGCCGCTTTTCGGGAAATTTGCCATGAAGCCGTTTCTCGCGCAGGGCGCACTGATCGCCGCCCAAAGTCTCCACGATTACGAGTGGGTGCGGTCTGCGTGGCCTGCGATGCAGCGCATCGTTGCCTACCGCGAGCGGACGCAGTTCGACGAAAAGTGGCGCCTCTGGTTCTGGGACAACGCAATGCAGTCGGGCGCGGACAACAATGCCGCGCTCTCCAACGATCCGAAAGATCGAAGCGCGATCCTTGCCGTAGATGCATCCGTATATGCGATGCGCGAGTACCTTGCCATGGCCGCGCTTGCCGAGCATCTCGGCTACGGCGCCGCCGTGCGCAACTACCGGCTGCAGGCCGCCGGCACCAGGCAGTCGATTCTGAGAAATCTGTGGTCCCCCAAAGACGCGCTCTTTTTCAATCGTCGCCGCGACACCGGGGCATGGATGCGCGTGATCGATTGGACAGGTTTTCTTCCCCTCGTAGACGGACTGCTTCCGCCTCCCGATGCGCAGCGCATGATCCGCCGGCATCTTCTCAATCCGGCAGAGATGCGTTCGGACTACGGGTTTCGCAGTCTTTCGAAGAGCGACGCCGCGTACAACAACGAAGCCACAATCAATCCATACTCGAATTGGCGCGGTCCCATCTGGATCAACGCCAACTTTCTCGATTGGATCGCGCTGCGACGTTATGGCTTCAACAGTGAAGCCCATTGGCTCGCACTCACGCTGGCCGGCGAACTCCATCGCGATATCGCGCGCTGGGGCTCGATGCATGAAGACTACAGTGCCGAAACCGGCGACGGACTTGCGCCGACAGAAGCGCAATCGCCGGGCGGCAAGTTTGCCGGATTTGTCGGGTGGAATCTTCTTGCCCACGACATGCTGCAATGCGAAACCGGGCATGGGCACTGCGCCACTCTGGCAATTTCAGATGCGCCTTAAAAACTGACCTCTTTCGCTACTTCGCCGCGTGCGGCGTGACTCCTGTCCACGTCCAGCCAGTGATCTTCCAAGCACCCGCTTCTACGCGCAATGTAAGCGTCAACTGGCCTTCCTCTGTGAGCGCCTTGCCGCGCTCCTTGTAGAGATACACCGTCGGAACAATCACATATGCCTTATCGCCTTCGATCTCTTTCCGAGTCGGCGCGCCATACGTGACTCGTCCCTCCGTCACGCCAGTAGCCTGCGCATGCTTGTCGTAGTCGGCAGCCCATTGCTGCGGCGCATGCGGGCCGATCCAGACGTGAGGCGCAAATTCATCAATAATCGCGATGTCGCCTTTTGCGCATGCCGCGTATTCGGTTTTCGTGTCGCCGCTATTGAATGCATCGATGAACTGGCGGATGGGAGCCGTAACATCGCCAGCCGCGGCTGCGATGGCGGCAGGAGCACACAAGGTGCTCACCAACAATGCGAACATTGCTTTCTTCATTCGCTTCTCTTTCTTGAATTGGAATGGAAACTCGACGGAAGTGTCCTTAGAGGCTCACACCCGGACACGAACATGTCAACAGTAATCTCGGCAGGACAGCGAATTATCCCGCGTCCTTCACCATCTTCACAACAGGCAGCGCTTCGCCATTATGCAGCGGCACCGCATGCGCTCCACCTCAACGTAGCCCTTCAGCCCCGCCGCGCGAATTCAGGATGCACAAAAATAGCGCGTACCTTGGCAGCGTCGATCGCCGGATTCAGTATGCTGTCGTCGCGCCAAGCCGGGGTCCCCACGGACAGGTCTTCGTCCGTGGGGCGGAGCTCCGGCTCCCGCCCCGGACCGCGATCAGCGCCAAACAGAGTTTTGCGCTTCGACCACCCGCCGCACCCAGCCAATGTGGGCCGTGCTCCTGCGTCCAGAGCTGCAGCCTCCGCGACAAAATACGTCTTGTCGCGAATGAGTTGTGTGTCGAGACCAAGCACAGTGCCCAGCGCGCCCTCAATCTGCGCACGCGAGTAATCCTCCGCCTGCAGCCCCCGCACTGAAGCCTCGATCAGTAGGTGCAGAGCAGGAATATCGTCCTCGGTTGCCAGGCGAAGCGTGAAAGCGGGCGCCATTGCGCTTTTATAGCACGCGTATATTTCGGAAATGCTCCAGCGCTACAGCATTCTTCCGCTGACAATCTTGAAGGCGCGCTCATACGACCCAAGGATAAAAACATTCTTGTAGCCAATGTGCTGAAGACGCTCTTTGGCCTTCTTGCTGCGCAGTCCAGTGCGGCAGTGAACCAGAATCACGCGATTCTTGTCTCTGACCTTCTCCGGCAACAACCCCTCGAGCTCCTCCAAAGGAAAATTGAACGCCTGCGACAAATGACCGCTGCTGAATTCGTGAGGGCTGCGGACGTCCACCACGAGAGCGCCGCTCTTGACGTAGTTGGCTGCTTTCTTCTTCGAGATCTGCCCGCTGCGCCGCATTACCATGAAGGCGAGTAGGCCCACGACAGCAAATGCATAGAGAGTCCAATACGTGCCGGTCATAAAGCGTTCCCTCCTTTCGTCGCGCGCTGGTCACGCTGAAACTGCGACGGCTTGGCCTGATTCTGCGAGTTGAGCGATGACCTGCGCCGTCCCCGTTTACCGGGCAACTTGTGCGAAATCTAGTCAGTTGTTTGGGCCCGTTGTTAGGGGAGAGGGTTCAAAACGCTGTTAACGAAAAACGAAATATCGCGTCGCTGCTTCACGCTTGTTTCGTTGAGGCCCAACTGCCTCGGCAGCCGATTCATTTCTCAGGGACGAGCACAGTTTACGCGGGTTTTGTAGAATCAGGAAAGAATTTTGATTGAGGAAAACTTAGATTACTATCTGGTTACTATTTTGCTACTTCCACGAGCGTGGAATAGAACGTAGCGCCCCCGCCAATGTCCGTGAGACGCTCGCTCGTGAGGCTGTTCACGTTGTTGCTGTCGTTGTGGAGTTTCGCCCAATCCAGCTGTGCCGCCACCACGCCCGCAGGCACACTGCCGTTCACATGCGCAGTCAGTCGCAGCGAGCCGCGGTCATTAAAGATGCGCACAGACTCGCCGTCAACAATGCCCCGCGCCTTCGCATCGATGGAGTGCATTTCCAGGATGTGCGCCTTGCGCGCTTCCATTTTTCGATGTCCGTCAAGGTTCGCAAAAGTGGAATTCATGTAGTTGTCCGCTTTCCGCCCCAGGAATTCGAGTGGGTATTTCTTGCTATTACCCCAGCGCGATTCAGTCGGAGGAACGAAAGCCGGCAACGGATCAAGTCCCCGCGCAGCGAGTGCTTCAGAGTAGAACTCGATGTTGCCCGAAGGCGTGGGCACCCGCCCGGACACATTCGGCATGAACGGCTGCGTTTCAGGATCGCGATGAAACGCGAGCGGAATATGTCCGTCGCGTTTCAAATCTTCGAGAGTAATGTGCTCCATCCCGGCATTGGTCGCGTGCCTGTCATTCCCCGCCGCAATGCCGAGCGCCTGCTGAATGATTTCTTCCGGCGTATCGCGGAAGCACTCTTCAGTGAAACCCATGCGTTGCGCGAGTTGGCTAAACAGCCACACGTTGGACCGTGCTTCGCCCAGCGGTGCGATCGCCTGGTTCGAGAGCTGCACGAAATAGTGGCCGTAGGCGCCCTGGATATCGGTGTGTTCGAGAAACGTGGTCGCCGGCAAAATGTAATCCGCGTAGTCCGTCGTGTCGTTGAAGAACAGGTCGTGCACCACGGTGAACAGGTCGGGGCGCAGCAAGCCACGTCGCACCGTGTTCTGATTCGGAGCGACAGCACCGGGGTTCGAGTTGTAAACGAACAGCGCCTGCACCGGAGGTCCATCCGCGGCCTGCGTCTCTGCCGATTGGCCGAGCTCCGTCAACGCCTGGCCCAGTGAGCTCATGTTCACTACGCGCGCCAGGCGCTTGAGCGGCGAAGCCAGCGCGAGCTCCGGACGCTCGACAGCTTTCTTGTTCCACTGGAATGCGCCGGACGTAGAGAGCTGCGCGCCACCACCGCGATATTTCCAAGCGCCAGTCAGTGCCGGCAGCATCACGATCGCGCGCACCGAGGTGCCGCCATTTTCACTCCGCTGCACGCCGTAGTTGAGCCGCAAAGCGGCTGGCCGCGTAGTCGCATATTCGCGAGCCAGGTGCTCCACTTCGCCCGGCGTCATGCCCGTCCACGCGGCCACGCGCTCCGGCGTGTAATCCCGCGCGCGCTCGGCCAGCGCATCAAAGCCGTGCGTCATCTCGTCAATGTAGGCGCGGTCTTCCAGGCCCTCGCGCAAAATCACGTGCATCATGCCCAACGCCAGCGCACCATCCGTGCCGGGTCGTATCGCAATGTGCCAGTCAGCGAGAGCGGCCGTGCGCGTCTTGTAGGGATCAATGACGATCAGGCGCGCGCCGTTCCGCCGAGCCTGCTCCACCATCGGCCAGAGATGCACATTGTTGCCGTGGATATTCGCGCCCCACGCAACGATCAGCTTGGCAAGGCGAAAGTCTTCCGTCGGCGTGCCCACCTTCTTGCCGTAGACATAGTTCCACGCCGCTCCGCCCGCCTCGGAGCAGATGGTACGGTCAAGCTGGCTCGCGCCGAGACGATGAAAGAATCGCCGGTCCATCGATCCGTATCCGAGCACGCCGATCGTTCCCGCATAGCTGTACGGCAGAATCGACTCAGGGCCGTAAGTATCCGCAATTTTCTTCAGCCGCGTGCTGATCGCATCGAGGGCTTCATCCCAACTCGCGCGCTCAAAAGCTGCGTGCTCCTCGCCTCGTTTCAGCGGCCCCTTCGCCGCGCCGGCCTTGCGCTTCAGCGGATACAGAATGCGATCCGGCGCATAAACTCGATCGAGATACTTCGCGACTTTACCGCAAAGAAACCCCTGCGTGACCGGCTGCGTTGGATCGCCCTGCACCCTGACGGCGCGCCCATTGCTGTCCACCGTCACCAGCACAGCGCAGCTGTCGGGGCAGTCGTGTGAGCAGACAGTGTGCACGATACGAAAAGGGGAATTGGCTGCGGCGGCCATGCATTCATTGTAAGCTGAAGCCATATTCCAGCGGAGATGGAGGGCTTGCAATGAGACGAGCGTTTCTTTTGGTGCTGCTGTGTTTTTGCGGAGTCCTTGCAATGCGCGCACAACCGCATTCTGCGGATGAAACGGCGATCCGTGCCGCAATCGAGGCGCAGGCCGATGCATGGAACCGTGCGGACATTCCCGCGTTCATGCAGGCCTATGAAAATTCTCCTGACACCACGTTCATCGGCCTGACGCTACGCAAAGGCTTTCAGCCGATTCTCAAGCGTTACCAGGAGAACTACACCACCCGCGAACAGATGGGCACGCTCACATTCAACGATCTCGACGTGCGCCTGCTGCCCGGCGGATGTGGCAAAGCGGAAATCGCTCTGGTCACAGGAAAATTTCACCTCGAACGCGCCGCGAAAGGCGAAGCCAAAAAGGATGACGGCATTTTTTCTCTCGTCTGGCGCAAAGGGCCGCAGGGCTGGAAGATTGTCCTGGACCACACCAGCTGAGCGACCGAAACGACTGGTGCAGAGTGAAATTCCAGTGATCCGAGAAAGGTACCACCGGGATTAGGTGGGGAGCGACAGACGGCAATTAGCGCGCGCGTATAGCGATTCTCTAGCTGCTCTATAGGAAACCAGAGGAATTGAGTGGCTTCTTCCTTAAGAAAAAGCCGCCTTTCGCGATGCCAAAGACTCCACCTGGACTGGTGAACCGCTCTAGAAGCAGGATAATTAAATGCAGCGCAATTCTGACGCGAATTTCTCCGAAGGTTAGGCCGCTTGGATTCCGTAATCGCCGAAGCGCCAATCGCAAAACAACCACAGGCGCGGGTCCCGCTGCGCGGGCTGCTTGCCGCGGCCATGGCGTTCGTGTTCGCTCTGCACGTGGCTCTGCTGGTTGTGCTGCAGCCGCACGCAATCGCGGCATCCCGCGACGCAACGGTCGCGCTGGTGTTCCTCGCGGTGACATGCGTCTGGCTGCGCGGGCAAAAAGTGCAGGCCCCCGAGCGCGCCATGCTGCGCTGGTTGGGCGCCGGGATGTTTCTGTGGGGCCTGGCGCATCTTGTAGAAACGATCATCGGGCCGCCCACCGCCGCGAGCAGCCTCGCCGTCGATGCCTCGGACCTCATCTATGTTGTCTCAGCTTTTCCCCTCCTGTTCGCACTCTCCTCCACGCGAGAAACGGAAGGGCATCGCTCCATCTTCCTCCTGAACTGCGGCCAAATGGGCCTTGCGATTCTGCTCACCTACGTTTTGCTTTTCCGCACACCCATGACGCCGCAAGCTGCATCCACCGCCATGGGCAGCATCTATGCTGTCGTGTGCGGGCTGCTGGTGCTGCTCACCGCGCTCCGCTTCCTCACTTGGACCTCTAAAGAAGAGAGGCGGGTGATCGGGTCGATTCTCGCTTTTCTCGCTGCCTATCTTCCAGTGGAGGTGGGCATGGACTACGCAACCCTGCATTGGAATCTCCATGCGGGAAACTTCTTCGATTTGCTGTGGAGCGTTCCCTTCTGCGTCGCCGGTTGCCTCGCGCTCTACCTCCCGCTGGATACAGAACCCGCCGCACTCCATGTCCAGCCAGGACGCAATCGCATGCTGGTCGGGAACCTGTCACCCCTGCTCATGACCATCGGCGTTTTTGTACTGGCAGCGTCAGTCACGGCGCATTTCCCTCTATTGGCGCTGGCTTCCATTTTTCTGCTTCTCATCGTGCAGGGCCTCGAAGCAGGCGTGCTGCAGCGGAAATACCTTACCGGACAGACGCAGTTGATGGATCGCGAGCGCGACCTGTGGGAAGCGAACGCTGCTTTGGAGAAACTGTCTCAACTGGATCCACTGACCAACATCGCGAATCGCAGACGGTTTGATCTGGCGCTGGACCAGGCAGGACGCCGCGCAGCGCGGCAAAGAAAGCCGATTTCCCTGCTGCTTATCGACTTGGATTTTTTCAAAGGCATCAATGATGTGCATGGTCACAGTTACGGCGACGTGTGCCTGGTAAGCGTCGCACGCATGCTGGGGCTCCAAGCCAGGCGTCCTTACGATCTGCTCGCGCGCTATGGCGGTGACGAATTCTTCCTTATGCTGCCCGACACAGGCGCCAACGGCGCAGCGGCAATCGCCGACCGCATTCATGAGGCCGTCGCCAACATGAACCTCGAAAACCGCGCATCGCCCATGGGCGGCCGGTTGACGGTAAGCGTGGGCGCCGGCGTGAGCGACGCAGAGTTTCGTATTGGCGCTGCAGCCCTCGTCGACCTCGCCGATCACGCGTTGTATGAGGCAAAGCGGCGTGGGCGCAACCAGACCTGCCTGCGAACCACCGTGAGTGGCCCCGAACTCGTCAGCAGTCCCGGCAATCCACCTGCGGATAGCTGAATGTCGCGCAGGCTACACAAACTCTGAGAGCTTGAATGAAAGATGCAGTCGTGGATTTCTACGATCCGCTCGCCGAACACTACCACCTGATCTTCGAAGATTGGGACGCGTCGATCGAGCGGCAAGCCGGGATTCTGAATCCGCTCCTCGCCTCGCAGTTGCGCTCCGGACCGCTCAAGATCCTCGACTGTGCGTGCGGCATCGGAACGCAGGCTATCGGCTTTGCGAGATTCGGTCATCAAGTGGTGGGATCCGATTTGAGTCCAGCCGCGGTCGCGCGGGCAAAGCGAGAAGCAGAGAAGCGCGGTCTGCGAATTTCGTTCCACGTCTCAAACATGACTTCGCTCGCCGAGATTCCCGAGTCCGACTTCGACGTTGTAGCCGCGCTCGACAATGCTCTCCCTCATCTCTCCGCTGAGCAAGTTCGCGCGGCGGTACGAGCAATGGGTTCCAAACTCAAGACCGGCGGCATGTTGATCGCGAGCATCCGCGACTACGACACACTGATCGAAAAAAGGCCCACCATCCAGGAACCGGCTTTCTACGGCAATGCCGTCCGACGCAGAATTGTTCACCAGGTCTGGGATTGGATCGCTCACGATAGATACACGCTTCACCTTTACATGACGAGCCAAACGGAGGAAGGCTGGAAGGCACACCACTTCGTCTCGGAATATCGCTGCCTGCTCCGCGCTGAACTCACTCAAGCACTCGAGTCCGCCGGCTTCAACCAGATTCGTTGGCTGATGCGGAACGAGAGCGGTTTCTACCAGCCGATTGTGGTGGCAAAAAGGAATTAGCCGCGCTGCTTGCCCGAGGCACGCGTCGTGGCCATGGAATCTGCCCCTTCATGCCTCGTTTCGGCTGTGCGACGACCTCGCCATCCGGCCCACAGCAACCCGTTTGCGAGAAGAAAAAGAAGCAGACCGAGGAAGGCGGGGAGCAGGTGCAGAAAATCGAGATAGCCGACGGCGAAGTGGACGCCGATGGCGCCACCGAATCCGGCGATCCCCATCACCGCAACAACCTCAACAAAGCTTCGCGTGAGCGGTGCGCAGCGCGCCATGAAAAGCAGCAGGCAGCCTATCGAACACAAGCCGCCGCCAAACCCTGCGCGATCGTGAGAGATGACAGGGATCAGCGAGTGGGAAATATGGCTCAGGGCGCGAACGTCAAGCCCAATGAATCTCAGATCGGACGGAACAAAGACCGTGGTCATGCCAAAGATCGCGATCGTGCCTCCGGCGAGAATCAGGCCCGCGGCACAAGCGCTCAACAGCCTCCTGCCCCACCGGCCAAATACACCGTCGTTCTGTCGGCTCTCCATCCATGCCACGCGAAGAGACAGTTGCGCTGGCCGCGACCTCCATAATCCCAGCAAAAAAACCGGCAAGAGAAAGAGCGTGGCGACACCGTGCCACGAATCGAGATAACCCTGGCCCAGATAAGTCAGGAACGCCAGAAATCCGATGCCGCCCGAGGACACAAGCGTCCACCATGCCCAGGCCGCACGCGTCTGCACCGGAAACGCGGCGAGCCACAGGTAGCCCGTCCCGATCGAAACCAGCGTTCCGCCATAGGCCACGCGGTCATGAAACATGAACCCCAGCAGACGAGGATTCGCGGCCCTCATCAATGCAGCCGAGTCCATACCGATAGCGTGACTATCCTGCGGCAGTAATTGTCCTGAGACCGATTGGAGAATTGCGAATCCCCCGCTTAGCACCAGGGCAATCCCGGTAAGCGCAATCAGGAACCGGCCGTCGCCGAGGGCCACATCGAGCAGGCTGGGATCGTCTCTCATCGGTTGTTGCAGTATAAACACGAACTCGAGGAACATTTCTGCGCCGGTGCCCCACCCCGCCCACTGTGCCGAATCGCGACGCTGAATAATTCTCTTGCCTATGCGCGTTTCAACGGACTAATCTCATCGATCCTTCCCGATGATTTGGCTCGATGGGCATCTCCCCGGCTGCCCGAACCTTGGAGAACTTGTTGCTGCACGGAGGATGATTTGAAGATCTCGCGACAGGTCTCGCCGTCGACACGCGCGTCTAACGCGCCGTCACGCATGGATCGCAAACTTGGAATTGCCGCCTTCGCCGCTCTCACCGTTCTGCTCTGCTCCGGCGCAAGTTCACCGACAGGCTGTCCCAGTTCATCCGGCCCCATTGGCCCAAGCGAGGGCGAGGTTGTCGGTGCTGCCGTTGGCATCGGCGCTGCCATCGCCGTCGTAGTCGTAGTACTGGTCGAGGTCAACCACAGCCATCACTCGCTAAGTGGCTGCGTGCTTTCAGGGCAGAATGGACTTGAGCTTCAGACCAGCGACTCGAAAACCTACGCTCTTGCAGGCGATGCAGCAAGCATCAGGGTCGGCGATCGCGTGAAACTCAAAGGGTCGAAAGTGAAGAAGACGAAAGACTCGACCGGAGATCAGGTTTTCCGCGTGGCTTCGATGAACAAGGACTACGGACCCTGCAAGGTCAACGCAACGACTGCAGCGAATTCGACGCCATAAGCAAATCTAATTGCCGTTCCCTATTCCCTGCACCCTGGCTTCAGCTCAGCGGCGCCAGCGCGCGGCTGTCGAGATACGATGCCACTGCATCGGCAACGCCGTCGGGTTCGGCAAGCGCAACATAACCATCCGGCCGCAGCAGGTACGCCGCATTGCGGCGCAACCCTGCATGACGCGTCGCCGCGCTGTAAGGGAAAACATGCAGCGGCAACCTCCGTTCGTCGCACAAGGCCTGCATCGCGGGTTTGGCCTCGCCATACACATGCACCTGCCAATCAAGCGACTGCAGCGGCGCAAAGTTGTCGCTTCCGCTGCCGTTGGATCCGATCTTGACCCAGGGCAGGCGGTCCCCGCCGCGCACCGCGCCCGCAATGCCGCTGCTCAGGCTGCTTCCCCGGTAGTTAATCGCCGTTTGCGAAATGGTGCGGAACAAGAGCCTCCGCGTAGGCTCGAACGAAAAGAAAAGCGGAGCGAAAAGCGGCGCAAACCGCAGCCGCAACAGGCGCGCAGTCGGGCTTGAACTCGTCACCTCGGTAAATACCCGGTCCGTCGTCTCCACCAGCTTGCGTGCGAAAGCAATGCGCTCCGGTTCGTAGGATTCGAGTAACGCAGGTTTGGCGCGGCCTCGCAGCACGGCGGCCAGCTTCCACGCCAGGTTCACTGCATCGCCGATCCCGGTGTTCATGCCCTGCCCGCCCACAGGGCTATGGATGTGAGCAGCATCTCCCAACAGAAATGCACGACCCGAACGGAAGCTGCCGGCAACCCGATGATGAACACGGTAGGTCGAGAACCAGTTGACCTTCTCAACGGCAATCCGCATGCACTCCATAATGTGTTTGCTTACGTCGTCCCAAGTGAGGTCGCCGTAAAAGTGGCTCTGCTCCTCGCGAATGGTCCCGATAAACCGTGCGCGGTTGTCGCCCTTGAGTGGAAAAACTACAAGGAAATCGCTGCGATCGAAGACAATATTCAATTCTCCGTTCAGAGCCTTGCCATCCGCTTCGACATCGGCAACATAAAAGAGATACTCGTAAGTCCCGCCCGGAAAACCGATCCCTAGGCGCTCGCGCACAGTCGAGTGCGCACCGTCGCAACCAGCGACATAACCTACCCTGCAGAATTCCTTCGTCCCATCCGGCTTCAGGATCTGCGTGCGTACCGAGAGATCGGCATGCTGGAACCCGACCAGTTCCGTGCAGCGCTCCACGGTGACGCCAAGCTCTGTGAGGCAATCGATCAGGAAGCGCTCGTGCTCATCCTGCGGATAAATGAGCACGTAAGGAAACGGGCTCACGGAAGCGCCAAGGGCTCCGAATTCAAGATGCGCCGCGGGGCGCCCGTTCGACCAGAGATTTGCCGCCGAGGCCCATCGCCCTTGCTGGACAACCGAATCCGCGATTCCAAGCTGCGCGTAGAACTCGAGCGTCCGCGCCTGCACTCCCAAAGCGCGCGACGTTGTGCCGGGCTCCGCGGTCTTATCGAGGATGCGTACGCGAATTCCCAAGCGTGTGAGCCATAACGCCAGCACCAGACCAGTCGGACCGGCGCCAACGATAAGTACGTCGGTAGCGCATGTGGGGAAGTTGACCATACAGATTGAATTACGTATCGAGACAGGCAAGCGTTATACCAGAGCGGCCGATTCTACGATGTGACTAGAGGCGCCCCGTCCTGTGTCCTGTTCTCCGGCGAGCCCGCTGGCGTCGGTCGTCGCCCATTCCACTCCTGGCTCGGATACTCCTCACAGTATGCGCGCACAGGGACCGACCCTGCCTCAGTTGGATGTGGATTGCGCGGAGATGGTTCACAAGCTTCGACCTTCTTGCGCATCGTCGCCGCCAAGCGCCGAGCGGCACTGGATGTTTGCTTCTCGCAGCACGTGAATCAGCACCACCATGGGTGCCCCATTCGGACGCGCTCCTTTGCGTCCAGGGTGGGAGAGCACGAACCCACTCCAACCGGTGTCATCCTAGTACACTGGTCCAGTCATGAGCTGCCTTTTCTGCAAGATCATCGAGGGAAGCATCCCGTCTAATCCCGAATACAAGGACGACCGCTGCTACGCCTTCGCAGACATTCATCCCCAGGCACCAGTACATCTCCTGATTGCGCCCCGCGAGCATCTGGTTTCTCTAGTCGAGGCGGGCGAGGAACATCTCGCGCTCCTGGGCCACCTTCTGTGGGTCGCAGCAGATCTAGCCCGCAAAAAAGGCCTGGCCAAAGGCTACCGCGTGGTCATCAACACCGGCGAAGACGGCGGCCAAACTGTCGATCATCTCCACGTCCATCTACTAGGCGGCCGCCCAATGACCTGGCCCCCAGGATGAGAAAGACAGGGAGTAGGGAACAGGCACTAAAGGAGAGAGCGCACCTTATGGGTGCGCTCTCTCCTTTTGGCGCGAAGGTTATCGCTTCGTGCGAGACAATTGTTTCACGCCTTCCGGGCTTTCCCTGTTCCCTATTTCCCTGCTCCCTGCCTTCATCCCATCGGCTGCGCGATGGATTCGTCTTCCTCTTCCAATCCGTAGCGGCGAAGCAGGTTCGGCAGGCTTTGCGAGAAAGCTGAACGCGGCATGACAGTGTCGCATCCTGCTTCCACAGCCTTCGCCTTCAGGTCGCCCTGCAAGTGGTTCAGGAAGCCGATGATCGACGTCGCCTTCTTGAACTTCGTCTTGAATTTGGGAATCAGCGCCAGTGGTTTGGCGTTCAGGTTGTTCAGGTCGAAGACAACAAGGGTGGGCCTGGCGCCGTCGGGCGTATCGATAAGGCGCGCGACCGCTTCCTTGTCCCCCTTCACGAATTCAACCTTGATCCCAAGTTTCCGCGAGGTCTCCTGGATCTTGGCCTGGAAGAAAAGATCCTCGATAAAGCAGAAAATGCGCGTGGGCGCGTCTTCGCGCACGGGAGCAGGCGGGATCGCCTGGTAGACATCGGGATAATAGCTCCCGTGCCCGTTGGACGAAGTGGGAATCGTGGAAGGCGGACCGTCAGCCACGTTGCCGTTCACAATGCGATAACTGTGGTCCATCGGCCCCACAAACGTGCGCGGACCCTTTTGCCTGTCCTTGCGCCGGCCGTTGTTTGAGCCATTAATACTGTTGCCCGGCTGTGGGCCTTGACCGCCGCCACCACCGCCGCCCTTCTGGAAGAATTTCTTCTTCTTCCGGCCCTGGTTCTGGCGCATGTGGGGCGGTTTCTGCTGCCCAGATTGCTGCGGCGGAGGAGGCGCCTGCTGCACTTGCTGCGGTTGGGCCTGCTGCGCCTGCGGTGCGCCCGGCTGGCTGGACTTGTTCTTGCGGCGGCGCCTGCGGCGCCGATGCCCCTGCGACGGCCCGAGACCATTGGTCGGAGCCGGCCCCATTTCTGGTTGGGGCTGGGTCGGTTCTGTCGTCATGCGTGTACTTCCTGGCACATTTCTCTATTGTGCATTTGCGTTGCGGGACCCAGCCTTCCCATGGCGGGAGCTGCTTCCCTTTGCGCGCCACACGCCCTGGTCGGGGCGGGGGAATTGGTGGCGAGCAGTTCTCTTTCCCATCCGGAACCCGAAAGAACGCGGCGAAACACCCTTCGCACGCAGACTTTCATCGTTCCTGCGAAGCTATAGTCTTTTCACAGCAAGTCAGGCCCTTAGGGTACCGAAGCAGACATACTGCCAAAACAACATTCAAACAAAGCTAAAGCTGCTCCCGAGAGCCCTGCAACTCTGAAAAACGCTCCAGCCACTTGGTACGTCAAAACCCCAACAACAACTCTTTCCGGTTGTGAGGATCGGCACGCAGCCGCCAGCGCCTTTTCTGGGTAATGCCCTTTCTCTGGGCGTTCGCCGCACTCGGACTACTAAAGTCTCTGGAGGCTGGCAAAGAATCCCTTCATCCGCGGCGAGCTTTCACTTCCCTTAACGGGTGGTCCGCATCAGCCGCTTTGATAGGCAAATTCGATACTACAGCGACCCGACCCGCTGCGCAAGTCCGCGCTTCGAACGACAGTAATCAAAATGAGCAGTAACTTAAGAGCGCATTAACTTAAGGGTAGCTGCACAAAACGCCACCCCTCTCAAGGTGGCGTTTTGCGTTTCCCGTGCTGGTCACTGGCCTCCCAGCAAATCATGGCCGGTGGTTTTCCACCGCGCCTGTCGCAGACTCCCCCGGCCGGTTTTCCCTTCTTGCGGGGCCGCTCAATGGCGGATGCTCTTGCCGGGTGCCTGCTTTTTTGTGGGCTCGCCGGAATCTTCCAGCAGCCGGTACATCACTGGCACCCTAACTATTAGCAATCGCCGTGCCGTTCCTATCAACTCATAGTTTCAGTTGTTTACGGAAAGCCGAGAGTCCTATTCTTCTGGAATCCAATAGCTCCATGGGCCAAAGTCTCTCAAAAATCATAGAATCCACAAGCAGGCATCCTAGCCAACCTCATCCATCATCGAAGCGCCGACAGCCTCTCCCGAGTCGCTTCTCGCATCCCATTTCTAACTCGCTCTAGTGTTGGCAGTGCGGACAATAATGGGTGCTCCGCCCAGCTACAATGATGCGCTTGATCGCTGTTCCGCACACGCGGCAGGGCTCCCCCGTACGCTGATAGACGCAGTGTTCCAGCTGGAAAAATCCCCGCACTCCCTCCGCATCCACGTAATCGGAAACCGAGGACCCTCCAAGCCGAATCGCATGCTGCAAGACTTCCCGTAATGCGAGTCTCAGCCTCTCTAATTCCACGCGGGTCAGCCGTCCGGCGCTCCGTCGGGGCCTAAGACGCGCCCGAAACAGGCTCTCATCGGCGTAAATATTCCCTACCCCCGCCAACAGAGTCTGATTCAGCAATGCCGCCTTGATCGCCAGACGCCGCCCCCGGAAAAGCAACGCAAACTCATCAGGCTCTATGCGCAGCGGTTCCGCCCCAGGAGCCCCAAAACCTTCCCCACGCGCCAAATCCCGAAATTCGAGCCGTCCAAACCGCCGCGGGTCCACAAAACGCACCTCGCGGCCGCTGGCCATGGTCAGACGTGCATGAGTGTGGGCGGCAACCGGGGCTTTCGGGGTCGTGACAAGCAGCCGCCCCGTCATGCCAAGGTGGACAACCCACTGCGCATCAGGTAGTTGTGCAGTCGAGGACTCCGCTATTCGTTTTCCGCTTTGCCGCCTTCCGAGATTGCAAACAATGTGCTTCCCGACGCGTTCCACTCCCAGAATGATTCGCCCTTCGAGCCCTCGCAATTGTTGGCTCGGCGGTGTTTTGAACGGCTCCCGGTGCGACCCAAACCATGCCGTGAGAATACGATCGCCGCGCACCCGCGCATCCACCCCGCGAGCGATCGTCTCCACCTCGGGAAGTTCAGGCATCTATTTAGTTTAGTCAGGCTGGCGGTTCTAGCAACATTTCCGTGCCCCGTCCTTTCCGCTTCATTCTGCGGAAAGGACGGGAAAGCACGAGCCTCCCAAGTGTGAAATCACACGTTCAGACACTTCGGCACCGGAATATGGGAGCGTGGTGTCACTCCACATCCGCTTACTTGTGCTCGCCCACATCCCGAATCCGGCTGGCTTCAAAGCTCACGATGCGCCATACACCGCTGGCATCGCGCACATAAACGCGCGTATAGCGATAGCTTCCTGTCAGATCGCCCTCCGGCGTGGTGCCGCTCACCTCCGCCCGCGAGGTCACCAACGCTGTCGACCCGTAGAAGCGCACCTTGCGGTCTGAGATTTCAAGCGATTTGATCTTCACGGCCCCGCTGCGCAGGTTGGCCAGGGTTTCTTCTTTGGACTGAAGCGTCCCGTTGGGCGTGATGGCCATGTAATCGTTGGCCAGCAAGGCATCCATCGCCGCCACGTTCCGGCTCAGAATCGCATCCCGCCAATGATCTTCGAGATGGTCGATCTTCTGCCGAACCTCGTGGCGCTCGCCGCGCGGCATCGCCTTCATTGGAAGGGCCACCCCAAATACCAACAGCGCTGCCAGACCGGCCATAAGGCTCCGGCTGGCAACGGGGATGGAATGGCGGCCCGATTTCCTCATCGGCGTATCGGATGGTAGACCGGAAGGATTACCCTGGTCAATTCCAGGTCGATAAAAATCCATTTCTCCGCAATTCTTGCGATTCCATCTGTTCCAAAACGGGGAAACTATGCGCCCAACAGTATTCCTCAATAAGTTGCCGCCGCTGAAATACAAGACTTTAGCTGAAATATACATAGATCGAACAACGATCTGCAGCTCTCGTGACTAAAGAAATGAGCCGGCACTTCTTTGGACTCAATGCGCGCTCAAATGCTGCCGATAGATTGGAAGATTCCAATTCTTAGGTGGTCCGGCTTTAGGTGGTCCGGGTTCGCTAATTCCGTCTTGCCTCGCGAGCGGAAAGAAAATATCCAGCCAAGTCAGTCGAGTTGCGCGCGGCTCGTGTTCGAGGAGGGCCCATGGCATTTGCACCCGAGATGCAGGAAATCGTAGTCGATGTGTCCGTTCTCGCCCTGTTTGTCTTTCTCTTTTCCGTGATGTCCATCGCGCGCCAGGATAATCGCCTGCGTTGCTGGACCGCCGGATGGCTTTTTGTGGTCGCCCACTTTGCCGTGGAGATCTGGCTGCCCGCTCGCCATACATGGCAGGTCTTTCAGGAGTGCATAAGCGTTGACGCGCTGGCTCTCGCCGGCACATGCTTCGTCTACTCCGCAACCATCTACCGATCGAAGGGTCGCTTTCCCCGCTGGTGGGCCCTTCTGCTCATCGCGCTGACCCTTGCCTCGCTTGACCTCGCCATTTCCGGATCGGCTGTCTCCTGGATCCTTGCAAGTGTAGTCGAGATGCGTCAGACGCTGGCAATTGTTCTCATCGTACGCGGATGCAGGAATCGGTTGAAATTCGCGGCAGCGTCGTGTCTGGTGTGCCTGGCAACGGGCGCATGGATGCTGGCTGGAATCGAGCATGGCCGGCCGGAGATCGTGATTTATGCCCTCCTCGGTGAAATCTACTTCGTCTCGGCAATCGATTTCCTTTCGAATGGATGGCATAATTCCCCCGCGCTGAAAGCGATGATCGGCGGTTTCGTTGCGTGGGGCGCCGTCTTCCCCGTCGGATACCTCTTGTCCCTTCTCTGGCCTCACCTCGCTATCGACCGTGAAGTCTGGAACGTCCCCAAGTTTTGCGTCGCTGTTGGGATGATTCTGGTGGTGACTGACGAGGACACGCGAGCGGTCCGCGCCCTGGGCGAGGATTACAGGTTGCTCTTCGACGAGAATCCCGAGCCGTTCTGGATTACGGAAGTTGCTACGCTGCGCTTTCTGGCCGTGAACCAGGCCGCTCTCGATCTGCACGGCTACACCCGCGAAGAGTTTTTGAAGATGAGCCTGGTCGACGTGTTGCATCCAGATATGCGCGACCTGGCGATCTCGTATGTGCGCTCTCCCGCGGTAACCCCGCAGCATCGGGCATCGCGCCATTTCCGCAAAGACGGCACCAGTTTTTCTTTGGATGTAACGGCGCAGGAAATTGTGTTCCAGGGAAAGCGCTGCCGTTTCGTGATGGCCCTCGACGTGACCGAGCGCGAACAGCTGCAGCAGCAGCTCGACCACCAAGCCGGACATGATCGTCTGACCGGGCTCCCGAATCGGATGCTGCTCCCCGACTTGTTGGCCAAGGCAGTAAAGCACGCAGTCGACTCGAAAGAAAAGCTCGCCGTGCTGTCGCTCGACATGGATCGCTTCAAGCGCGTGAACGAGGTGTACGGATTGCGCATCGGCGACGAATGCATCGAGCGCCTCGCAGGATTATTCGCGTCGCGGATGCGGTCGATGGACGTGATCGCCCGCACTGGCGGCGATGAGTTCACCATCGTGGTGACCGGGCTAAAGAGCAAAGTGACAGCGGAGCAGGCGGTGCACGATCTGATGGAGGCATTGGCGCAACCCCTCATCGTGCAAGGGTACAAAATCGATCTGCCCATGAGCATTGGCGTGGCCGTGGGTCCGGAGGACGGTGTTGACGCCCTGGCGCTGTGGCGCGGCGCTGAACGTGCGCGCGCCGAGGCAAAGGCATCTGGAGGCAGCACCGCCGCCTGGTTTTCTACCGAACTGCGCAAAGCCGCAGAAGAACAAGTGGAGCTCGAGGCTTATTTGCGGACCCGTATGGACGAGGGCGGTCTCCATCTGGCTTACCAGCCCATCTATGGACTCGATGGGACGGTTCGCAGCATGGAAGCCCTGCTGCGTTTGAATCATCCGGACTTCGGCGAGGTGAGTCCGGTCAAGTTGATTCCAATTGCTGAAGCCGCGGGCCTCATCATCCCTTTGGGCGAGTGGGTTATCGAGGAGGCCTGTCGGCAATTGCTCATCTGGAAGTCGCAAGGAGTGCCGCTCGTGCCTGTTGCGGTAAATGTCTCGGGTCTCCAAATCGTTCATGTGGATTTTGCGAGCCGCTTCATGGCCACACTTGAGCGATATGCCATCGACCCGCGCCTGATGAACATTGAAGTGACGGAAACGGTGGCGATGCGCAATGTCGCAGACGTGACCGAGCAGATGAAAGCACTGTCCGTCAGGGGCATCGAGTTTTCAATCGACGATTTCGGGACCGGCCACTCATCGCTTGCGCGGTTGAGGCACCTGGGCGCTTCGATCCTGAAGATCGACAAGTCGTTCATGACCCCAGGCTGCACCGAGAATGCGCACACAATCGTGCAGGCCATCATCACGATGGCGCACACACTGGGCCACCAAGTGGTGGCTGAGGGAGTCGAAACCGAACACCAGATGGCCTGTCTGCGCGAATTGCATTGCGACCTCTTCCAGGGCTACCTGCTTTCGCGGCCCGTCTCCCCGGATCAGATTCCAGCGCTGCTCGGAACCATCCATCCGGCATTCGAAGCTAAGCCGGTGCCGAACGAAACTCTGCAGTTAGTCGAACGTGTCCACGCCTGACGCATCGAAGGCTCTGCATTCACTTTTAACGAAGCATCAATCCGCACACGCATCCGTGCCGCATCCTTCCGTTTGTTTCTGCGGAAAGGGTGGGAAAGCAAAGAACCCAAACCAGCTGTCATCCGTGGGAGGTCCCCAGCGATAGGTCTCCGTCGCTGGGGTGCAAAGTCGAAGGACCCGATGTTGCTTTTTCTCTCTGCATCAATCCGCAAGGAAATGGGTGCCCCATCCTTTCCGTTTGTTTCTGCGGAAAGGGTGGGAAAGCAAAGAACCCAAACTCGCTCTCATCCCGAGCGAAGTCGAAGGACCTGCAGTTGCTCTTGCTCTCTCTGCATCAATCCGCAAGGAAATGGGTGCCCCAGGTCTGGATTTTCAGACCTGGGAAAGCAAAGAACCCAAAACCCGCTCTCATCCTGAGCGAAGTCAAAGGACCTACTGTGGGTTTTCCACGAAGTGAGCAGGCCCCTGAATCGATCAATGAAAAAGAGCGTGGGCTTCAGCCCGGGAAGAAAACCGCGTCCCGAGCGAGGCTCACGCCAGCGCCACAAGGTCCTCGCGGCTGCGCTCAAGCATCTTCTGATAGAGCCCGCACACCGCATACTTCGTGAAATGAGGCGACTGCCGATGGGCGTCCGCTGCGGCGGAGTCCTTGTATTGCTCGTAGATGAGCACCGCATCAGGATCCCCCTCGATACGATGCGGAATGTAACTGATGCAGCCGGGTTCCTGCCGCGAAGCCTCGGTGAGCAGGCGCAGAACTTCGGCGACGTCTTCCCTATCTTCAGGCGAGAACTTCATCCGGACAGTAAAGCTGATCATGGGAAAAAATCCTTCCTGTTGCTCATTGTGTCGATTCGCATTTTATTCAACCCGCTTCGGAAGAGCCAGCCTCTACCATTCCCCACGTGCTTTCAAGCTCTTGCACAGACACAGACCTCAGGGTCACCGGGGAGTGGCCTCAAAGTTCCTAGACGGTCGGGGGTTCGTTTAGTTTACCTATGAATCTCGTCCAGCGCAGCCGCAAAATCGGGGAGCACGATTGTCTGCCCCCGATCCGGGCCCGTCGAAACCATGGCTATCTTCGCTCCGCTTTCCTTCTCCTGGAAGTGCAGGTAGTCGCGCGCCGCCTTAGGCAGCTTATCGAATTCGGGAATTCCCTCGGTAGACGTGCGCCACCCCTTCAGCGTCGTATAGACAGGCTTGATCTGCTGAAGGCCGTGCACATCGGCGGGGATTTCGTCCGTGACCTTGCCGTTGATTTCGTACCCGGTGCAAATCGGAATCTCGTCCAGCTCGTCGAGCACATCGAGCTTGGTCACCACCAGCCACTCCGCCCCATTCACCTTGTTCGAATAGCGCAGCAGTGGAATATCCAGCCATCCGCAGCGACGCGGCCGGCCCGTAACCGCGCCGTATTCGTGTCCGCGCGCCCGCAGCGTCTCTCCCACCGCATCGTGGATCTCGGTTGGAAACGGCCCTTCGCCCACACGCGTCACATAAGCCTTGGTCACCGAGATCACCGTGCCGATCGCCGTCGGACCCACACCGGTGCCCGTAGCCGCCCCTCCCGCCGTTGCCGAGGACGAAGTGACAAACGGATAAGTGCCATGATCGATGTCGAGCATCGTCCCTTGCGCGCCCTCGAACATCACCGAACCACCATCCGCCAGAATCTCGTGCAGCAGCCGTCCCGTGTCCGTCACAAAAGGCCGCACCTGCTCCGCCGCCGCAAGGTATTCCTCGTACATCTTTGCCGGATCCAGCGGCCCCGATCCGATCTGGGGCCCAAACAGCGCCTGGGCGATCTGGTTCTTCTCCGCGCACGCCGCTTCAATGTGCGTCTTCAGCAGGTCAGGCCGCAGCAGGTCCACAACGCGCAGGCCGCTCCGCGCCATCTTGTCCTCGTAGGCCGGACCAATCCCGCGGCTCGTCGTCCCAATCTTCTGCCGCCCCGGCGCACTCTCCGCCGCAAGCTCAATCATCCGGTGATACGGCAAAATGACCTGTGCCCGATTGGAGACAAAGAGCTGGCTGTCGACTGCAACGCCTAGCCCGCGCAACTTCGCCACTTCCTTAAGGAACGCAATCGGATCCAACACCACACCATTCCCGATGACACCCTTGCACCCCGGCCGCAGCACGCCGCACGGAATGAGCTGGAGAATGAATTTCTGATCGCCGTGAATCACAGTGTGCCCGGCGTTGTGCCCTCCCGCGTAGCGCGCCACCGCGCTGAAGCGCTCACTGAGCACATCCACAATTTTGCCTTTGCCTTCGTCGCCCCACTGGGCGCCAAGCACTACCGCCGTCTTCGCTCGCATCACTCGTCCGCTTCCCACAAAATGGCCCGCCGCAGCACGCCTCACCGGCATCGCTACGCGGGCAAAACTCAGGCGCAGTCGATAAACCTGCGCCTAGGACGATGATAAACCGCCACGGGCAAACCTAACGAATGCCGTCATCCCGGGCCCACCACAAATGCTGTCATCCTGAGCGAAGCGCAGCGAAGTCGAAGGACCTGCTGTTGTCTTTGCACACCGAGCGCCCCCCAGAGCTCAGCGAAGCCGGGATCCCCAAGCGATAGGTCTTCGTCGCTGGGGTAAGGAGTCGAATGACCCGCTGTTGCTTTTCACCGTAGAGCCGCTCATCATTGGGACTTCACCTCATCGAGCCCTGAATTCCCCATGCACGAAGGTTGCTATTTCACATACGTCGTTGCGAGCCGCAGCCGCATCCTTTACATCGGAATGACCGGCGACCTTCACGAACGTGTATTCGAGCACAAGGTCAAGCTCCATGAAGGGTTTTCCGCGACTTACAACTGTCACCGGCTGATCTGGTTTGAGCGGTACGACGATCCGAGGAATGCCATCGCACGGGAAAAGCAGCTGAAGGGGTGGATCCGCGCGAAGAAAATTGGGCTCATCGAGAAAACAAATCCGACCTGGAACGATTTGAGCGAAAGTTCGTATACAGCACAGCAATTGGAAGACATGCCGCGTTAACCGCTGGCCATTCAACTACAGCCACCGCCGCATCCAAATGAGTCGCGCTCAAAACGGTCTTACGGGAAACCCCTTGACGGCGGGCGTAGATCGGACGCTCAAGCCGTCGCGAATGGAATCGGTCACACGTAGCCGCTGCATCTCCCTTTTCAGGTTGGAGATGATTTCCCTTGCAATCTCTATCCGGCTAGTCTTTTTCATTAGCACAACCTTTCAGCAACCTCTTCCACCCCGGGATTATGGCGTGACACCTGGATGGTGGTGATGATGATGGTGATGGTGGTGATGGGGATGAACAACCACCACAACCTGCGCCTGCGTCGCTACAGGGACTGCCGCGAAGCAGAAGATAAGAACCAATCCAAGCAATAGCTTTTTCATACCTTCATTGTCCCGCCCTGCCTGGTCCTTTGCTGAGCTACTTTGACCTGTGCGAACAAACGTCGAATCGTGAAGCTTTTTGCCGCTCCTGTTAACAGAAACACTCCCTGAAACGTTATCCCCACAGAAGAACGTCAAACCCGCTCTTCCGCCCGAGGGGAAAAACAAAATGCAAACCCGCCGCAGTATCTTCCGCACCCTTTCGATCCTTGCCGTTCCTTTTCTCTTCTGCGCCATGCTGGCCACCGCACAAATCAAACCAGCCGCGCCCGCGGCTCCGCCCATGCTGAACGACAAAGACGTAGCCGCCACCCAAACCGAATTGATTCGCCTCCTCCGCCTAAGCCCCACCCTCACCACCGTCGTCTCGCACGACCCCTCGCTGCTAGCCGACCAGGAATATGTCGCCCGCAACAATCCCCAGCTCGCCGCCTTCCTCGCCGCGCATCCTGAGGTGGCGCGCAACCCCGATTACTTCCTCTTCTCGCACCTGAAGCATGAAGACGGCCAACCCGACGAAGCCCTCGAGCGTGCCGTCTGGCCTGACGTCTATCGCGCGCAGGGAAGGCCCGGCCCGTTCGACGACTTTTTGCGGAACCTGTCGCCACTCCTGGCTTTCCTTGGATTCCTCGTCGTTCTCACCTGGCTGACCCGCATGTTCGTCGAAAACCGCCGTTGGGGCCGCATCTTCAAACTCCAGAGCGAAGTCCACGCCCGCCTCATCGATAAGTTCAGCTCCAGCCAGGAACTGGCCGCATACATGGAAACCGAAGCCGGCAAGCGATTCCTCGAGGCCGCGCCGATTCCCGTGAACATGGAGACAAGCCAGCGCGTACCCAATGCCGTTGCGCGCGTGCTCACGCCGCTCCAAATCGGCGTTGTGCTCGTGCTCCTCGGCACGGGATTCATGCTGCTCCGCCACGCCGGTCCCGACTTGGACGAGCCGATGCTGATCTTCGGCACTATCGCCCTCATGCCCGGCATCGGGTTTATCCTGAGCGCGGGCATCACCTGGTTGTTGGCGGCGCGCCTCGGTCTCATCCCGCCCCCAGCCACTTATTCCGGCTCGCAAAACGGTCCCAAATGACCCGGGCGGAGCCGAAAGACAGTGAGGAAGCAGAAGCCCATGCGTTGGGAATCCGCCATACCGCAAGTGCTTGCAGGCAACGCGCCGCAGGCTGCCAGCGAGCCGATGGATGGCGCCTGCGGCTCGATGAATTCTGAAGCCTTCGCCGGCTTCTATGAGCGCTCGGCGCGGTCTCTGTGGGCTTATCTCGCGCGCGTCTCGGGCGATCCCGCGCTGGCCGATGACCTCATGCAGGAGAGCTATGTGCGCTTCCTCTGCGCGGCCCATCCTGAAGATGGAGAAGTCGCCGCGCGCCGCTATCTTTTCCGCATCGCCACCAATCTTCTACGCGATCACTGGCGAAAGCAGCGCACCACGCCGATCGAAGATATCCCCGAAGAGCGCTTTGCTACAGCGGATAACGCAGACCACTCTGATTCCCAAATGATGCTAGGACCAGCGCTGGCCCAGTTGCGTCCGCGCGATCGTCAACTCTTGTGGCTCGCATATGCCGAGGGCTACACCCACCACGAAATTGCGGAAGTGACTGGCCTCATGTCCGCCAGTATTCGCCTGCTGCTCTTTCGTGCGCGGCGCAAAGCAGCCCGTCTTCTGCGCCCCCAGCCAGTCCAGGAGGAGTCGCAATGACCAAACTCACCTGCGCCCGCGAGAAAGAAGTGGAGGAGTTGGTGCGGCGTGGCCAGTGGCCGCACGCCTGTGCCGAAGATTTGCGCGCCCACGTGGAAGGCTGCCGCGCCTGCTCCGACCTCGCTTTGGTCGCGCAGGCTTTTCAAGCGGCGCACGCCAGCGCGATCACAACGCCAACCCTGCCGTCCGCGGGCGCGCTCTGGTGGCGCGCGCAACTGCGCCGCCGCAATGCCGCCGTCGAGCGCATCGGCCGTCCTATCCTGGGCGCTCAAATCTTCGCTTTTGCGATGATTCTGCTTGTAGCCGCTGGCGCTCTCGCAGGTCAAATGCGGCGCGGCTTCGAACTAAGGGCGTGGATCGAAGCGCTGCCCCGCGCACTCCATCTCGATGCCCTGTGGCCCACGTCGTTGAGCAGCTTCGACGGCAGCTTCTGGTACCTTGTACCCGTGCTGGCAACGCTGGCATTAGTAGGCGGCGTGGTCGTCTATTTTGCTTCTGAAAAGCAATAGGGGATTCTTTGATCGATGCCGACATTTGTGATTCTGCTCCGCGCCGTCAATGTAGGCTCAACGGGCAAGCTGCCCATGGCCGACTTCCGCAAGCTGCTCGCGGATTCGAACTGCACCAAAGTCGAAACCTATATCCAGAGCGGCAATGCCGTAGTCGATGCAAAGTGTTCCGCGCCCGCCCTCGCCAAATCCGTCGCCGCGGCTCTGGCAAAGCACATGGGCGCACCGGTTCCCGTCATCGTCCGCACTCCCGCCGAAATCGAGCGCGTAATCGCCGCCAATCCCTTCGCCGCCGAAGCCGCGCCCGACGGCGCCAGGGTCCACGTAGTCTTCCTCTCCGCTGCTCCACCCGCAACCAAGGCCGCAGCCCTGGAGCAGGTCATCGCAAAGTACCCAGCGCGCCGCGATCGCTATCATCTTTCCGGCGACACGCTCTACCTGCACCTGCCCGATGGCGCAGCCGACAGCAAATTCACAGCACAAACGGTAGACCGCGCCCTGGGCGTAACCGCCACAGCCCGCAACTGGAACACAGTCCTGAAACTCCACGCCATGTCCGCCCGCTAGCGGCCGTCTCTGAAATTCGTTTGAGAGATGCTGTCATCCTGAGCGACTCTTCACGAAGTGAAGAGGAATCGAAAGCCTGCCCTGAGCGAAGCCGAAGGGGACCTGCTTTTGCTTCTCCGAATGCACCAATGCACGAACACGGGTGCCCCATCCTTGAATCGTTCTTTGATTCAAGGGTGGGGCACCACAAACCCAACCCCGCCATCCTCGCAATGCAGCAATCCCCACGAACCGCCGTGCCCCATCCTTTCGCCTTTTTGGTAGCGAAAGGGTGGGAAAGCACGAACGCCAAAGCGCGAAATCAGCGGATCAGAGACCAGACTCGCCCTACCGCGCGTCCAGCACCGCATCCGCAATCCGCGCCGCTTCCAACGCAGGCCGCACATCATGCACCCGCACAATCGAAGCCCCCTGCAGAATGGCAGCAGTCATCGCGGCAACGCTCGCGGTCTCACGTGCATCCACAGGCGCACTCTTGCCTCCAAAAAGCGGTGCCAGCGCATGTCCCAAAAAAGACTTCCGGCTCAACCCAGCAAGCAGCGGCCGCCCCAACGCAAGCAACTCGCCCTGTCGCGCAAGCAGAGAGAAATTCTCACCAAACCACTTACCAAAACCGTATCCGGGATCAAGCACGATCGCCTCGGATGCAATACCGGCGCCGGCAGCAGTCGCGAGGCTAGCGGCCAGCCCCGAGCGCACCAGGTCGATCAACGAGTCGCCGTCAAACCGCGCCTGTGTCCGCCATTCCTCCGGCCGCCCCCGCGTATGCATCAGCACCACCCCGCACCGCGTCTCCGCGCAAATGCCAGCCAACTCCGCATCCCACGTAAAGCCGCTAACATCGTTGATAATCTCAGCGCCCGCAGCCAGGACAGCGCGTGCCGTAGCAGCTTTGTACGTATCGACAGAAACCACCACGTCGGGCCGAGCCTTCAGAATCCCTTCCAAAACAGGAAGCAGCCGCGCCTGCTCTTCCTCCGCGCCGACCGCTGGAGCGAATTCCGATCCATCCGCACCACCAGCCCGCGACCCAGGACGCGTACTCTCCGCGCCCAGGTCCAGCAAATCGGCGCCTTCGCCAATCAGCCTTACGCCATGCGCCACCGCAGCTTCAGGATCAAGAAAAAGCCCGCCATCGCTGAAGGAGTCCGGCGTAATGTTGACCACGCCCATAATAAGCGTGCGCCTGCCGAGCTCAAGCGTGCGTGTGCGCAGCCGCCAGGGACAAATAGTCCGACTGTGATTTGGATTCGGCAAAACCAAGCATTCGCCCCACGACTCCCAATGATTCTAGGGGACGGCAGCGGCCTCCAGTCCCGTGCTCCCATTCCGTGCTCATCGGGAATCTCTCCTGCTAAACTCCGGCCATGGCAAGCACGCGTGCCGTTTCATTCTTTATTGCGGCTTCTCTAGTCTGTTCGAATGGTCTCCCGGCGCAGACGCATCATGCGCCGCGGCCGTCAACGCAAGCGCCCGCGCATGCAGCCCCCGCGCGCGGTCAGATCGCGGAACGCATTCAAGCCATCCTTTCCGAACCGGCTTTAAGCCATGCGCAGTTCGGCATCAGCGTAACAACCCTCGATGGTCAGCCGCTCTACGGCCTGAATGAAGGCCGGCTCTTCACGCCCGCGTCCAACGCCAAACTGACGACCACCGCCGCCGCCTTCGCCCTCCTGCCGGTCGAGACATTCACGTGGACCACCAACGTCGTCGCCACCGGCGATGTAGACGCCGCAGGCGTGCTGCATGGCGACCTCATGCTCTTGGGCGTCGGCGACCCCACGCTGAGCGCGCAGAAGTATCCGTACCAACCACCGCCTGCTCCGAATCCTGCGCAGAAAAACGCGTCCGGAGCCGCCTCGCCCGCCGTCAAATCGCCTCCGGCTGCAAATCCTCCCGCGACAACCGCCGCACCCGAAGCGCCGCCAAAGCCGAACCCCCTGACAGTTTTGGAGCTGCTGGCCGAGCAGGTAGAGCAGTCGGGCGTGCGCACGGTTGAGGGCAACATCGTAGGCGACGACAGCTTTTTCCTCAATGAGCCCTACGGCACCGCGTGGGGTTGGGACGACCTGCAATGGGCCTACGGTGCGCCTGTTTCGGCTCTCAGCTTTAACGAGAACATGACCGAACTCCGCGTGACGGCCGATGCGTCGGCGCCCACCGGCGTTGCAGCCGACTGGGACCCAAGCATCGAGTACTACACGCTCGAAAACAGCATGACCATTGCCGTGCCGGGAGAGACGCCGCATCCTGGATTGCAGCGCATGCCAGGCAGCATGCTCGTGCGCGCGTGGGGTACTGCGCCGCCGGCAGGATTCCAGGCCGAGCTGGCCGTCGAGGAGCCCGCGGAGTTTACCGCCGCCGCTTTCAGGCAAGCTTTGCTCATGCGTGGAATATCAGTCACCGGATCGGCGGTAGCCGCCCATCGCGATTCGAATGGCACCGGCGATTTTGTAGGCGAACGTGCGGAGCCACTCCGGCTCGCGCGCACCGATCTCACCACAGTGGTCGCTCCCATCACCGCTCGCCGCGTATTGGCGACGCACATCTCGGTTCCTGTCGCCGAAGACATCACGGTAACCAACAAGGTCAGCCAGAACCTGCACGCGGAGCTTTTACTGCGGCTCCTCGGCAAGGTGTTCGCGAAAGACGGCAGCTTGGCGCAGGGCGCGCGCGTCGTGCGCCAGTTCCTGGTGGACACCGGCGTAAGCGACCAGGACTTCTTTTTCTACGATGGCTCAGGCATGAGCATGGATGACCGCATCGCTCCGCGCGCCAACACGCAACTGCTGTCCTATGCCGCGCGTCAGGCGTGGGGCACGGCGTTTCGAAACACGCTCCCCGTGGCCGGAGTGGACGGCACATTGACCAACCGATTCCGGAATTCCCCCCTGAAAGGCAAGCTATGGGCGAAGACCGGCACGCTGAATGAAGCAGTCGCGCTCTCGGGCTACCTGACCGCAGCCAGCGGCAGAACGCTGGTGTTTTCCGTAATGGTCAATGGACACAGGCCGGGCAGCACTACCGAGTCCACAGCCGTAGAACGAATCTGCGAAGCAATCGCCGCGACGGAGTAAAGCTCGCCCTCGCAGCCCCCACATCCGTCAGCTCTTTCCGAAAAGCGGCGCCGGAAAATTCACCAAGTCTGCGCTGACCGGGCTCCCCTGTTGCGTTACGCTGATCCGAGGAGAACCGTTGTGACCCGCCCGAGCCTGGACCCATCTCCATTGCCGAAAGATGCACTGAATGGTCCCGCCCTCTCACTGAGCGGCCTCCGCAAGGCCTTTGCTGATGTGGTCGCCGTCGACGGCATCGATCTCGACGTTCAACGAGGCGAGTGTTTCGGCCTGCTGGGACCAAACGGCGCCGGCAAAACCACCACCATCGAAATCTGCGAAGGGCTCACCATTCCCGATGCCGGCATCGTGAGTCTGCTCGGCATGAGCTGGCAAACTTCGGCCGCCGACCTGCGCCAGCGCATCGGTGTGCAACTTCAGGAAACGCAGTTTCCAGAGAAGCTGACCGTCGAAGAAATCCTGCGCTTGTTTCGCAGCTTCTTCCAGCGCGGCATTTCGATAGAAGAAACCATCCGCATGGCCCAACTCGAAGAAAAGCGCCGCGCACGCGTCGGCACCCTGTCCGGCGGACAGAAGCAGCGCCTCGCCATGGCCTGCGCGTTGGTAGGCGATCCCGATCTGCTCTTTCTCGACGAGCCAACAACCGGCCTCGATCCCCAGGCCCGACGTCATCTCTGGGACCTCGTGGATCAACTCCGCAGCGCCGGTAGAACGATCATTCTAACCACGCACTACATGGACGAAGCCGAGCACCTGTGCGATCGCGTCGCAATCATGGACCACGGAAAGATCATCGCCCTCGGGACGCCGCAGCAACTGATCGCATCGGTGGGTGGGGATCATGTGGTGGAGTTTGCGATCGGGGCTGATGCGGGCAAAGATATGGTGGATGCGCGCTTGTTGACGGCGATTCCGGGTGTTCGGGCCCATCGCGTGGATGCAGGGCTACATCAGCTTTCTGTGGTGGAACTGCACACCACCGTGCCGCGCATTTTTTCCACGCTGGCCGAGATGGGCTTGAAGCCGAGCGAATTTCGCACACACTCGGCGACGCTGGAAGATGTTTTTGTTGGATTGACGGGAAGGAATCTGCGCGATGAGTAGCCTGTCCGAGAGTTCCCTTTATCAGCTCACCAGCACTCGTTTTCGTCTGTTCTTGCGCGAGCCCGAGGCGCTGTTCTGGGTATTCGTCTTTCCCATTCTGTTGGCTGTGGGGCTAGGCATCGCCTTTCGCAACCGGCCTGCGGATGTGCTGGCTGTTGGCGCGACAAGCTCGCAATTGACGAACGCGCTTAGCGGCGACAAGGGTTTAACTGCAGCCACGATGAACCAAGCGGAAGGGACGTATGAGTTGGCGACGGGGCGCATTCTTCTGCTGGCGATACAGGGGGCTGGCGGAGTTGCATACAAGTACGACGACACGAATCCGGATGCGCGATTGGCGCGGCTGCTTGCTGACCGCGCGATTCAAAGGTCGGCGGGACAGAAAGAGGCGTTGCACTCTTCTAACGATTTGGTGCATGAGACGGGCGCGAGGTACATCGACTTTGTGGTGCCGGGCCTGCTGGGAATGAACCTGATGGGTTCGGCGATCTGGGGACTCGGATTTTCAATTGTCGAGGCGCGACAGAAAAAGCTGCTGAAGCGGTTTGTGGCTTCGCCGATGCCGCGCTGGCAATACCTGGCGTCGTTCCTGCTTACGCGGCTGGTGCTGCTGGTGATCGAAGTGCTCGCGTTTCTCGGGTTCTCGAAGCTTGTCTTCGGGGTGCCGTTTCGCGGGTCGCTTTGGCAGCTGGGGTTGCTTTGCGTGCTTACGTCGTTGTCGCTTTCATCGCTTGGTTTGCTGATTGCATCGCGCGCGAAGACGACAGAAGCCGTATCAGGACTGATGAATCTCGCCATGCTTCCGATGTGGATACTTTCGGGAATCTTCTTCTCTGCTACGCGGTTTCCGAAATTGATTCAACCGATTGTGCAGGCGCTGCCGCTGACGGCTGCAATCGCTGCGCTGCGCGGCAATATGCTCCAAGGGATGAATCTTTCGCAATTGGGAGCGCCGATGGCCGTTCTCGCCGCGTGGCTGGTGGTTCCGTTTGTTATTTCGCTGCGGATCTTCCGCTGGCGCTAAGAGCATAGAACGAACGTTCGTTCTAAGACGCCACGAGCCCGCCCAGCTCACCGGTGCGTCCTGCAATCCGCACAATCTACCGTGCCCCATCCTTTCCGCTTTTTTCTGCGGAAAGGGTGGGAAACCTCAGCCCTCACTATCCACTGTTTACGGCCTCGTCTAAGCTCTAACGCTCTTCTTCCGTCGCGCTCACTTCCATCTTTCCGCGCGAGAAATAGAATCGCAGCGTCCACACGCTCGGCTCGGGATGCCCATGTGTCTGTGGCGGCGTAAACTTCCACGACTCTGCGGCTCGCTGCGAGATGCGTGCGAAATAATTCCCCGGCCCTTGCGTAATATATTCGGCCTTCGAAACCGCGCCGGTTCGATCCACAAGAACGCGCGTTTCCACCACCACCGGCCCGTGCATGCTCTCAATCGCGCTGGACGACACGTTGGGCAAAACTCGACTCGCCACCGCGCCCTCCGTGGTCCCCCCACTAGACGCGGACGCTCCCACCGGAGACTGCGGCTCGGTCTGGCTCGCCGCAGCCCCGATCTGATTCTTAATCGGCGAAGCAGCCGCTGTTTGCGGCGTAGGAACGGCCGAACCCGCCGCAGTTGCGGTTGCAGCTTCACCGGTCGAAGCCGTGGGCGACTGCGGTTGCGGCGCGGCTCCATCGGTTCCAGGTGTCTTTCGAGTATCGCTCGGCGAAGCAGCCGGCGTTTGCGATTGGCTCTCAGACGAGCTAGTCGGGCTCGCCGCAGACGGGCTGCCCGAGCTCGCACTCTGATCGTCGCTCGGCGCAGTCGTTGGCGACTGCGGCTGGACTTGCTGCTGGCTCACCGCAGGCGAGCTTTGATTTTGGAACGGCCACGGAATCTTGAAATCGTTACGACGCATGATCACAAATGCGACCACCGCCAGCAGGACAAGCGCGCCAATCAAAATCGATATCTGCGGCAACCTGGACCGGCTTGTTTCCTCATAATCTTTGAACAGCGTTGGAAGCGGAGCCGGCTCGTCGTCAGCTTCCCATCGGCCCACTGGTTGCGCAGCGGCCGGAGCTGGCTCCCTCGCCGCTGCGACTTGTTCCGCGACCACCGGCGTAAATACCTTGCGACCAAAGCCCCTGGTGCCTGTCTCCCCGGTACCTGTCCCCCTGATGTCTGGCTCACTCCGGTCCCCAGGACCTGCCCCAACACGTCCTTCGGTCCGTGCCACCGGCTGAGACTCAGTGCGGGCCGCAAGCCGGCCCTGAATATCCGCAATCGAGCACCGCTCGGCGGGATTCGGCCGAAGACATCCCTGCACAATTTCGAGAAATGGTTGGGGTAGAGTCTCCGGCACAATCGGCACATCCCCCGCCGCAGCGTCCCGAGACGGCGGACGTTGCGTGAGAGCCTCCACCAGCGAAATCCCCACCGACCACACGTCCGCGGCCGCAATCATCATCCCCGCAGCCACTTCCGGCGCATCGTAGATGCCTGGCTTCCGCGGCGGCTTCGGCACTCCGTCAGCGACCAAAAAATCATCCACCGAAATCTTCAACTCGCCGCCGGATACCAGGATGTTCGAGGGCTTGATGTGGCCATGGACGATCCCTTTTTCGTGAAGATACGAGAGCGCCCCCAGAACGGGTTCGAAAATATTGCGCGCCTCGTGTGCCTGGAGTGGCTTCTCCGGAAGAAACTTTGACAGAACTTTTTCAGCATGTTCCGTCACCACATACAACAAGTCGGTGCCTTCCACTGCACAACGGCCCGCCTCCAGCACCCGCATCAGGTGGATATGCGATAGAGCCTTGGCCTTCTCCCATTGCGCCAGCTGTGCGTCCGCATCCACGCCCTCAGCCGGGATCAGCTTGATAACAGCCCGCTGCACCCCGCCCAGCACGGTGAGAAAGACACCGCTATCCGCAGAGCCGCCCAGCCATTCCAGAAGGGCAAATTTTCCGTCGACACTGCGCCCTTCCCAGTCCTCGCGAATCGAAGTAGTCCCCATGGGAACCGATTCTATCGAAGAGGACGAGGTGTTATCTGTGGCGAGCCAATCCGAACGGGCCGTCGATTTGAACGAAGGTGTTTTTCTTATACCCAAGGGTCACACTTATCGGCCAACGCGGCTTTTCTAAAATACCGGCACAATCATTGGATGCAAGTCGCTCGGCATCCGTGGACCGGGCTGCCGCCGCCCCGGTGCCCATTTTGCATTTGACCGGGAAGATTGGCCAAACCGCGGTCATTCCTCACTTTGCTGGATCCACCAACGCCCCATACACAGTCGCATGACTGCGATAGAGCAGCGGATGGTTGTCCGGGCTCGTCATGCGCTGAATCATCCCCACAAATACAACATCATTTGTAGGATCGACCCAGAACCACGTGCCCGCCGCCCCATCCCAAAAGAAAGTGCCCTTCCCGTCAGGCAGGTTCGCCTCCGGCGGGTCAAAGACCACCGCGCAGTTGAACCCGTACCCGAATCCGGGACGCATGATGTGCTGCCCAATGCCGAATTGCCTCGTGAGAATCTCCGCAGGCAAATGATTGGACGTCATCAGCTTCACAGTGGCAGGTGCCAGGACGCGCTTGCCATCAAGCTGGCCGCCGTTCGCCAACATCTGCGCAAAGCGGTAGTAGTCCTCAATCGTCGAAACCAGGCCGCCGCCGCCCGAAGGCATCGTGGGCTGGGTCGCATAATCGGTGGGTGCGCCGCCCGTGGTTGCGCTCGGCACCAGCTGACCCTGTGGATCGTCGCGATAATTCGTGGCGAACCGGGCGCGTTTTTCAGCCGGCACAAAGAACCCCGCATCCTTCATCCCCAGCGGCGCGAAGATGTGTGCGCGCATAAAATCCGGCAGCGTTTGCCCTGAAAGTTTCTCTACGATATACCCCTCGATATCCATCGAGACCGAGTACGTCCATCCCTTGCCCGGCTGATAGTTCAGCGGAATCTTCGCCAGCTTGTCGATCATCTCCTGCAGATTCGCCGACTGCGTCGGCTTCAGCTCCTTGTACATCGCATCCACCGGCGAATTGCCATTGCCATACGAGAAGCCGGCCGAATGCGACATCAATTCGCGCATTGTCGGCGCGTGGTCCGGATCGACCAGGATCATCTTCCCGTCCGCATCCACGCCATTGAAGACCTTCAGGTGCGCGAATTCCGGAATGTATTTCGCAATCGGATCGGTAGGCAGCCACTTGCCTTCCTCGTAGAGAATCATCATGGCGACGCCGGTCACCGGCTTGGTCATCGAGTAGTCGCGAAAGATCGTGTCCTTCGTCATCGGCGCGCCCGTGGCCATATCGCGCACGCCATACGTGCGATACTCCACAATCTTCCCGTGACGCGCCAGGAGAGTGATGGCGCCCGCCAGTTGCCTGTTGTCAATCTCGCCCTGGATCAGCGCATGCAAATTGTCGAGCCGCTCTGTGGAGAAACCGACCGTCTCCGGCTTCACCCGCATCGCTACAGACGCGGTCCGCGTGGGCGTTTGGGCAGCGCAGTTGAACACCGAAGCCACAGCGGCGAAACAGGACGCGACAAACAGCAGGCAGTGAGAGCAACGGATCATTTTCAACGATTCTCCAATTCGACCAAATCTTACACGGGCGCCGAGCCCTCGAGTCGAACGAGTATCATGAGGGCACATGCGCGCGCACAGATTATTTTCAATAAAGGCGATGCTTTTCTGCGCAGCGGGCCTGGCGCTCAGCGTGGCCGGATGCCGCACCCTGCCGCCTTCAAAACCCTCCTCCGAGTGGACCCCGGAAGAAGCGCGGGGCGCGCAGGTGTTCCAGAAAAGCTGCGCGCGCTGCCACTATCCCACCACGACCGCAGGACTGCACGGGCCAGGATTGCAGGCGATCACCAAAGTGAAGGCAATGCCCTCAGGCGCACCGCCCACCGATGAGCGCCTCACGGCCGTGATTCTGCGCGGACGCGGCGAAATGCCCGCGACGCGTCTAGACGATCCAGAGCTACAGGATCTGCTGGCTTATATGCACACCCTATGAGCGAAGAAACCCGCAGAGACAACGAAGCACCCGGCGAAGCACCTCTGGACAATCCCCCGAACAACCTCATCGATAGGCGTCTTCAACCGCAACGCGATTGGGCTCCGCTGCCGGGCCTTCTCGCCATCGGCCTCTATCTCCTCGTCCTCGCCGGCGTCATTATCTTGGGCGTAGTTGGGCGCCATTACCCCGCAATCTTTCTGCTTCTGGCGGCGGCGTTCTTGACCGCCAGCGCAGGCCTCATTCTCCTGCTGCGCTGGGCATGGGCCGGCGCACTGGCCGCCGTCTTTCTCCTCGCCTGCTACAACCTCTGGATCTTCGGCGCCCAGCATGTCGCACCGGCTCTAGTCCAGGGACTGCTCAACCTCGTGTTCTTCCTCTATCTCGTCCGCGCCGAAGTGCGCGAAAAACTGCGCTAGGGCGGACTACCAGACGACGTTGCAGACACCCGACGAATGAATCTTCGTGTCGGCCGTGACGAGCGTACAGTTCTCAACAATCGCGGTGGCCGCGATGATCCGATCAATCGGGTCGCCATGGAATGGTTCAGGCAAGCCGGCCGCACAAACAGCGATAGCAGTTGTCAGCGGAGCAGAACGCAGCCTTTTTTCGATCTCAGCGATAAAGTCTTCAACTTTTACGCGGAGAGGCAGGCGGTTCCGACGCACCGAATAGGCAATCTCATAAATGGTCACGGGGGAGTAGGCAATGCTCTCCCGCTCCACTCTCGCACGCAAGATCCTTTCGCGGGATCGCGTCGATAAGCGATCCGGATCGGCCATGAGCCAAACCACCACGTGCGTGTCGAGCAGGATCATTTGGAGGGAAAAATGGACCCCTCTTCCTTCAGGTGATCCCATTCCTCGATCGGAATGATTGGCTCCACTAGATCGCCAAGGTCACTTGTGGGGCTGACGAAACCGCGCAAGCATCCGAAGATCCCCTCAGGGCTCTCTTTCGAAGACGACTCCGCCGAGGTTACGAGCCGCGCAACCGGCTTGCCGCGCTTGGTGATGAGCACAGGTTCGCCCGTCTCGTTCACTTCGTCCAGCACCGCCAGACATTTGGCTTTGAATTCGCCCGCTGCCATGGTCTTCATGACCCACCTCAACTCGAACGAGTATATCATGACCATAGTCAAATGACCATGGTCATCATGCCATGGGCCTCATTCTTATGAAGTTCCGAGGGGTGCGTGTCTTAACCTCCCGAGGAATCGAGGATCGGTTGAGAACAATTCCCGCTGCTGACGATTTGCTGCCCTATGGTAATCTCGCCCCATGCTGCGTCGCTTCCCTGCTGCCTTCTTGTTCCTTGGAGTCCTGCCTTCCCTACTGACCCCGGCCCACGCCGCCGACGCCCCCAAAAAGCGCGATATCACCCTCGACGACCTCGCCAAGTTGCAGCGAGTCGGTGGTCCCGTGGTTTCGCCCGACGGCGTTTGGGTCGTCTACTCCGTCAACCAGGTCGACACGAAAGAAGACAAGAGCCAGACCCATCTATGGATGGTGAAGTGGGATGGCTCGATCGACCTGCAACTCACCTACGGCAAGGAAGGTGCATCGTCGCCCAAATTCAGTCCCGACGGGCGCTACATCAGTTTCATTTCATCGCGGCCCGGCCCGGCAAAAGGCGACCAGGTGTGGATCATGGATCGGCGCGGCGGTGAGGCCGAGCAGTTCACCGCGATCACCGACCAGGAAATCGGCGGCTACAGTTGGTCCCCGGACTCAAAGAAGCTTCTCCTCACATTGCGTCCCAAGAACGAGCCAGACGCCGAAGAAGGCAAGCCCCCCGCACCGCCCAAGCCCATCGTCATCGACCGCTACCACTTCAAGCAGGATATCCAGGGCTACATTCGCGACGATGCATGGAATACGCTCTCTCTCTACGACATCGCGACGAAGAAAGTCGAGAAGCTGACCACCAGCAAGAACGTAAACGAGAACGATCCCGAATGGTCGCCGGACGGCAAATGGATCGCCTTCGTCAGCAACCAGGAGACCGACCCCGACCGCTCCAACAACACAGACGTTTTTGTCGTGGAAGCCAAAGCCGGCTCGGCGCCGCGCAAGCTCACAACCTGGGCTGGCCCCGATGGCGGACAGCTCGCCTGGTCGCCGGATTCAAAGTCGATCGCCTACACGCAAGGCGCGAAACTCGAGTTATCGGAATATTCGCAGTCGCGCGCGGCCGTGGTTACTCTCGACGGCAAGGTCAGTTATCCCGCCGCGAAGCTGGATCGAGCCGTACGCTCACCCATTTACTCGCCCGACGGGAAGCTGAGTTATCTCATCAACGACGACCGCAACCAATATCCGGCAGAAGTCGAGCTAACCGGCGAGGCCGACAAGCCGCTCGAGACACAGCAGGGCTCAGTAGCAACATGGGATGCCGCCGCCGGTCACATCGCAGTCCTCTACACCAACGATTCCAATCCCGCGGAAATCTACGCTCTCGAAAACGGCTCTCTGCGCAAGCTCACCAAACATAACGATGCATTGATAGCCGAGCTGAACCTTGTGCCGACCGAAGGCATCGAGTTCAAGAGCAAAGACGGCACCGGGGTCCACGGCCTTCTCACCAAGCCTGCGGGATTCAAGGACGGCTCGCCGGTCCCGATGATCCTCGTCATTCACGGCGGCCCCAACGGCCAGGATGAGCACAGCTTCGACTTCATGCGGCAATGGCTGGCCACCAAGGGATACGCCGAGCTGAACGTCAACTATCGCGGCAGTTCCGGACGCGGCCAGGATTACGCCAAGGCGATCGCCGCCGACTGGGGCCACTATGAAGTCGAAGACCTGCTCGCCGGAGTCGACAAAGCGGTCGCACTCGGAGTCGCCGATCCCAACCGCATGTGCGTTACGGGTTGGAGTTACGGCGGCATCTTAACGGACTACACCACAGCCAGCACAGATCGCTTTAAATGCGCCATCAGCGGCGCGGGCATGGCGGCGCCAATGTCCTTCTACGGGGCGGACCAGTACATCCTGCAATACGACAACGAGCTTGGCCCACCGTGGAAGAATCTACAGCTCTATATCAAGATGAGTTATCCGTTTCTCGAGATTGACAAGCGCATCCACACGCCGATGTTATTCATGGGCGGAACATCCGACATGAACGTCCCCTTGCTGGGCGGCGAGCAAATGTACCAGGCCCTCAAATCGCTGGGGCGTCCTACGGAGTTAGTCGTGTATCCCGGACAATTCCACGGATTCACCCGCCCGAGTTATATTCGAGACCGTTATGAGCGCTGGCTGGCTTGGTGGGATAAGTATCTGAAGCCCACCCCGGCGTCTTCAACCAGCATCAGAAGACAAGCCGAATAGGCGGAGGCAGTCCGCTACTCCTGAAATGGTTCACCGCGGCGTCTCGGGGCCGGCTCAACAACCTTCGGCCGCCGCCCGCCAAAGATTGCTAGAACCCACGCGATGAAGAGTAAAAGAGCGCCAACAAATGTGAGAGGAAGGCCAACAAGCACGGGCACGCCAGTCGTAGTAATGTCGATGTGCACGGAAACAGAAGCCAGCGAATCCCCAAGCGTCATGCCGGTGGTGCCGTGGCAATAGCCGAACACCACTCCCACACCCACCGCGAGACACACAACAGAAATAAGCAATAGAGGCTTCACACGAGTCTCCTCTCGGGCAGGATTCTACTCCTCGCCGTCTCAAGCTATACATGTGTCTCGATTTCTAAGAACTGAAGGATCTGCTTTTCCAGACCGCTTCTACCTGCGCGAACATGGGTGCCCCAGGTCCGGGGTCCCTACGAACGGGTATTCGTTCGTGGGGTGGAGGTCCCTGCTGTTGGGACCTGGGAAAGCACGAACCGACCTACCGACTTGCCATCCTGAACGAAGCGATGCAAGCAATGTAAGTTCGCGTCAGTTACAAATTGTCTTCAACTTATCGAATGGTTTGGGCTGGAACGGCGGATACTTCAGGTGCCGCGAATCCATAAACTGATCGGGCAACGTGCCGCCGTATTTCAGCGCCGCATCGGGATCGAGCGCATACGCGGGGTCCATCTCGACCTCGGGCAGCGAATCAAACCGGAACCCCTGTTTGCGAAGCAGATCGAGCAGATCAGGCAGCATCAACGTCGTGAAAGCTGTTTCGTGCAGCAACAGCACGTCAGGGATTTCGTGGCCGAAAGCAATCAGTTGCTCTTCGCGCCCAAGGCGAATGTATTCGGTCGCGGTATCGAGATAGCTCTGCTTAAGCCAGTCGATGGCGGCCGCATCCTGCTTCGCCGAACAGCGGCCGAAAGCATCGTTCCACGCATAGTCTTCAAAGTCGATCGAGACCTGCGCCACGCGGTACCCATGCTCCAGGAGATAACCGCGAACCGCCCGTCGCTTGTCCAACGTGTCACCCTCCCACAGAAACGGATAACGAAACCAATGCCAGTCGCGCGCGCCCGCATACTCGGTCAACGCCGGTTCATTCAACGCGATGTCATGTTCGAATGCATCCGCCGGATTGCTGCTAAGCGACATATGCGACCACGTGTGGCTGCCAATGTTCATACCCGAATCGATCCACGCGTGCAAGGCTTGCTGGCCGTCAGCATTGTTCTGCATCTTCGACGCGTTCACGAACCCGTAAGTTCCGCCTAGATGATTGGCGTTCAGTTCTGCAGCTAGATCGGTTGCGATTTTTGTGCGCGTTGTTCCAGTCGGAAGCGCACCGGCCGCGGGCAGATCGTCAAACGTCAGCGCCACGACGGGGGCGGGATCAAGATCAAGCTTGATCATCGATTCGAATGGTGGTCCAGTCCAGACCTGCTGCACAATCAGCCAGCCATGGGAGGGGTCGCGGCGATAAACGGTAAGATAACTTCCCGTCGAGAAGAGTCGCTTTCCTGTGGCCCGCATGGTCAACACTTCACGGAAAGTCCCCGAGTCGTAAGTCAGGTCCCCCGAAGTTTCAACCCGCTGCGAATCGAAAACAAGATCGCTGTCGAATGTCGCAGTGATTGTCTCGTAGAGTTTTCTGAGAGCCTCGATCCCGCGCACGCGGCCGCCGTCAGGCTGAATAAACTCGCCGTCCGCAGCATACGCGGCAACGCTGGCGTCGATTTTCTTCTCGCGGAGATTCTGTGCCCACTCCTGCCGCAACGGCGTAAATACTTTTGCCGCTGCCGACGCCGCAGCCTCATCCGCCTGGTACGACGACTGTGCAGACACCGCAATCGCAGCCAACCCAATCACTGCACACCCTGCAATCTTCCGGCGCATTTCTAGATGGCCTCCCGCTCTGTGTGCTGAGCAGTTTACCAAGTGGGCTCGCGCGCCTTGCCTCCCGCTACAATAAGACGTGATGGAACTGGTGCAGATCGAATCCGCGCGCAAAGCTCCTGCGCCCAAGCCGGAGTGGCTGAAAACGCGCGCCCCGATGGGCGAAAACTACCACGACCTCAAGCGCCTCGCGCGCTCCCTCGGGCTGCACACCGTCTGCGAAAGCGCGCACTGCCCCAACATCGGCGAGTGCTGGCACCACAAGACAGCGACCTTCATGATGCTTGGCAACCTGTGCACACGCCGCTGCGGATTTTGCGCCGTGCCCAAAGGCCGCCCCGAGCCAATCGATCTTGACGAGCCGCGCCGCGTGGCCGAAGCCGTCGCCACTCTTGGTCTGCAACACGCCGTCATCACCAGCGTGAATCGCGACGACGACCTGGTAGGCGGTGCCCGCATCTTTGCATCTGTCATCGACGAGATTCGCCAACAGGCTCCCGGCTGCCGCATCGAAGTGCTGATTCCTGATTTTCAGGGGAACCAGGAAGCAATTCGCATCGTTGTCGAAGCCCGCCCCGAAGTGCTGAACCACAACACCGAGACGGTGCCGCGCCTGTATCGCGTAGTGCGCTCAGGCGCGCGCTATGAGCGCAGTCTCGAGTTGTTGCGCTACTCCAAAGAGCTAAACCCCGGAGGGCCCACCAAGTCCGGCGTGATGGTAGGCCTCGGCGAAGAGACCCACGAACTCCTCGAAGTCTTTCGCGATCTTGCCGCCGTCCAATGCGACATCCTCACCATCGGCCAATACCTCCGCCCCTCCCGCGACCATCTCCCCATGGCCCGCTTGTACACCCCGCGTGAATTTGCAGAGTTAAAAACCGAAGCCCTCAAGATGGGTTTCCGCCACGTCGAATCCGGCCCGCTCGTCCGCTCCAGCTACCACGCCCACGAGCAAGCCTCGTCCCTCGAAACAATTGCAACAGTAGCCTAGAGTTCTTTTTTCCGTCATCGATGGACCTAAGGCAGCACATCAATCCCCGCGAACATGGGTGCCTCACCCTTGAATCGATTTCGATTCAAGGGCGGGAAAGCACGAACCCAAATCAACCCTTGCGCGATGCCTCAATCCGCACAAACCTCCGTGCCCCATCCTTTTCGCTTTTTCCTGCGAAAAGGGTGGGAAAGCAGGAACCCAAATCAACCCTCTCGTGACGCATCAATCAGCACAACCATGTCTCGATTTTGAGACCTGGGAAAGCACAGATCTGAATAGACGGAATCAAGCGGTCAACAACCTACTGATGCAGCGCCCGGATCTCCGGCGCAAACAAGATCCAGACCAGCACGGCCACCACCAGCCCGCCGGTAAAGGCCAACCACGACCACTTCGTCCACCGCAGAGTCATGCCCGAACCCTCTCTCTCCGTGTGCGGATCGAGCCGCAGCGCTCGAGGCGGGACACTCAAAGGACGTTCCGGCAAGGAAAACGGCAGCTTCCCAAGGTCCGGAAAAATGCCAATTCCGATGATCCCTCCAGTTCCCGAAGAGTCCCCGAATCCCGCCAGCCGGCTCTCTCTTCCGAGTCAAAAGAGCACTAACCCGATAGGCCCTCCCTTTGCACCAGCCGGAGAACCCCTTAAGCTGGAAAACGCCGTACTATATTGTTTTGGACCGAACGAGGAGAACGATGGCAGTCTCAATCATGGCCGGCAATCCGGCGCTCAAAGATCTCGCAGCCGACTTGAAGCGGCGTATGGATCAGGCAGTCAGCGGCTTTCAGGGAAACCTGGCTGCAACCCGCACTGGCCGCGCAAGCGTGCACATGCTCGACCAGTTGAGAGTGGACTACTACGGCACGCCGACGCCAATCAGCCAGATGGCCCAGGTCTCAGCGCCCGAGCCGCAAATGATTCTGATATCGCCCTGGGATCCCACCAGCCTGAAGGAGATCGAAAAAGCCATCCAGGCCTCCGATCTCGGCTTCAATCCCATTTCCGATGGCAAGGTCGTCCGCGTTCCCGTCCCACCCATGACCGAGGAGCGCCGCCGCGACGTGGTCAAGCACCTGAACAAGGTGCTGGAAGAGCACCGCACCGCAATCCGCAATGTCCGCCGCGATGGCAACGACGCGCTCAAGAAACTGGCCAAGGACAAGAAGATCAGCGAGGACGAAGAAAAGCGCGCGCTCGAAGAAGTACAGAAAATGACCAACGACGAAATTCTCCGCATGGAAGAGCTTTCGCGCAAGAAGGAAGCGGAAGTCATGCAGGTGTGACGGGGCCAAATCTATCGCGCGAACCGCACCCATCCAGGACAACACCACAAAAAAACGCTCGCCGGCTGGGACCTCCTGATTGTGCCTCTTGCAATCAGGGGGGCCCAGCCGGCGCGGCGCGAATTCCGTAGTTGTGTGGGTATACCCAACCGCGGAAAGCAAAATCTGGGGAAAGAGGCCTAGCTACCCAGGCGAAGTGTGGCCCGTCGTTCGGTCCGATCCTCGCGCAGGTCCGGTTGACCCCTGCGGCGATCGGTGTGAACTGACATGTCGGGCAGAATAATGGTGCGCGGGCCTGCTCCGTGTGCTCCGGCGGCCTCGGCTCCATGGGCTCCGTCCATCTCGAAATCGTCGTGCTTTGAAGAGCTGGCAACGGCGCTTCCGTTCGTCAGCATCTTGTTCAGAACCGGCATGTTTACGCGCTCCGTCTCAACAAAATCCACGCCGTCAGCGGTCAGGGTAAAGTCGGAGTTGTCGGCGCGCGTAATGTAGCCCTTCCGCAGCAGGTACCAGGTCGTAAAGTCCAGGTAGTCGCGCGGAAAGCCCATCTGCTTTTCAATCTCAGGCAGGCTCACTTCAGGGTTGTGGGGATGATTGCGGCGCCGGTAGTAAAGCACCGCAAGCACCGCCAGGCGGCGATTTTGCTCGCCTTCGAACTGATCCATGAAATCAACGGTCGAGGACAGAGGCGTTTCATCGGCCTCATCGCGCTCACGGCTGACATCGTATTCCGCGCGGCTGTCCGAGTTTGAAAGAACGTCATAGGCTGTCTTCAGCATGAAGAACTTTTCTGGGTCGCCCGACACCGGATTGTCCGGATGGAAGCGGGCTGCCAGGAACCGATACACACGATGGATGGTGTCGGAATCGGCATTCGGGCTGATCTGTAGGAACTCGTAGTAGTCGAGGTTCTTCATCTCGATCATGGTGTGTCTCCCTGATTCGTTCAGCCCGTGTCTCACTTGGCCCTGAATCTTTTCGCTTGACTGATTCGGAGTGTAGACCCGCGACAGAGGGGTCAACAATCACACACTGAGGTCAGCCAGCGACCAATGGTGGGAGCCGGTATGACACCTGGGTGAACCCCCATGACCCCCTTGGGGACAGCGCCGCAAATACCTGAAAATAAGTAGGTTTTTCTTCAGAATTGGGGGGGCTGCTTATTCCCCCGCAAAGGGGTTCCGATAGGGGGCGCGTTCGTGGGCCGAGCGAGCCCGCTCCAGCCGCGTCTTCTCGCGCAGTTCAGCAGCATCCCGCTGCAGCAGAATCGCCTCATGCTGCAGCATCCGCGACTCAGCACGCAGCAATGCTGACTTTGCCCGCAGCACGCGGCTCTCTTCGAGGAGAAGGGCTATCTGTTCCAGCCACTGGCCCGGAGCCGTAAGGCTGGGGACGACCAGGTCAAAAGCGGATTCAGCATAGGAGTGGTTCGAATCCCGAAACAGGATCAGCGGCGCCACGGAACGGGAGCGCGTCAACGTGATCGCGTCTTGCGGAAGCTTGCCCTCGTGATCCGTCATCAGCACGGCCTCAGCAGGACAGCTGGAATCGAACACAGCCTCAAGCTGCAGCGCGGAATAACAGTTTTCGACTGTGTACCCGGCGCGCATCAGCACCGGAAGCCGGTGGCAAGTATCGACCCCGAAATAAACAAGGTTTGCGGCCATACCGCAACTCCGTCGAATCTTGGTTGGGGAGTACCTGGGTAAAGGCAACTTCCGGAACCATCCGCGAGGGGGGAATTCCGGACGGCTACGTACCGCAACGGGAAGAATAGAAAGATCCTACAAAAGTCCGACACCAAAAAACGCAAAAAGTTGCAGGAAAGATGGGTCGGAAACGAGAGGCCGGCAAGTGGCACCGTTCTCTTGAGGCAATTCGGTAAATCGATCGTTATGTAAGGACGCCAAGGCCACCAGAGATGGTGACAGAAAACACTGATCCAATGGAGGAAATGCAGGAAGGATTGGTGCACAGGGTCGGCCTCCCGACTGCCGAAACGGGGCATTGACTGATGCTCGACGAAAAGCGTTGCGTTTGAACCGCCGCCGTTTTTTTCGCCTCCGCGAGCTTGCTGGCATCTTTCCCCGCACTCGTCACTTAAATTGCTGGCCCGCAAGCCGCTGCGAGGTATCATGGCTTGCGCGTGCAAGCCGATCCACCGCCGGCGACTCTTCCCAGAGGTCCCCAACATAATGCAGACTCTCCTGCGCGATCTGCGCTATGCAGGCCGCCAGTTGCGCAATTCTCCCTCCTTCACCGTCGCAGCCGTCCTGACTCTGGCCTTGGGCGTGGGCTCCACTACAGCCATCTTCAGTTGTGTGTACGGACTGCTTCTGAAATCGCTTCCTTTCGAGAGCGCAGACCGCCTCGTCACCCTCCAGGAAACTCATCCCCAACTCAAGGGCCCCATTGAGGCCACCTATCCCGATTATCAGGATTGGCAAAAACAGCAGAAGAGCTTCACCCAGATCGCCGCTTACTCCACGCTGAATCCGAACACCGTCTCGCTCGTCTTCGAGGGACGCTCCGAGCAGATCCATCGCGTGCTGGCGTCCGGCAATTTCTTCGCGGTCCTCGGCATCTCTCCTCTCGCGGGGCGTTTGATTGATCAGCAAGACGACATCGACGGCAAAGATCACGTAGCCGTGTTGAGCGCATCGGCATGGCAGCGTCTATTCAGCCGAGACCCAGGCGTCGTCGGCCGCAACATTGAGTTGAACGGAAGCAGCTACACCGTCATCGGCGTGCTGCCGCCGCAAGGATCATTTCCCGCCGAGGGCGACGTGTGGTTGCCGCTCTCTCTCCTCGACAAGCCAACGCAGGAATCACGCGTATGGCACTCGGTCAATGCTTTAGGGCGGCTGCGTCCCGGAGTTTCGCTGGCTGGAGCGCAATCCGACATGCGGACCATCGCGCAGCGTCTTGAAGCCGCGTACCCCGCAACAAACCGCAAGGTCGGAGTATCGCTCGAGCTTCTGCGCGAACAACTTGTCGGCGCGCTCCGTCCCGCCATGCTCTGCCTCCTCGGCGCGGTGGTGCTGGTTCTCCTGGTCGCCTGCGCGAACGTCGCCAACCTCTTGCTTGTCCGCGCTTCGGTCCACCAACGAGAAGTCGCGATTCGTCAGGCGCTGGGCGCCGACCGTAAACGCCTATTCTCCCAGTTCCTTGCCCAGACGCTGCTGCTCTGCCTGCTCGGCGGTGCACTCGGCGTATCTCTCGCTGTAGCCGCCCTTCCGCTCTTGAGGCTTGCCCTCGCCCACACCGAAGGCCTTGACCCCTCGATGATTCAGTCCATTCGCGTCAGCGTCCCCGTGCCCCTGTTTGCACTTGGGATTTGCACCTCCACCGCCGTGATTTTCGCCCTTCTTCCGGCAGCAAGAATCTCGAAGAAATTGACCGACGCCTTGCGAGCCGGCGATCGCGGAAGCAGCTGCCAATCGCGCAGCAGGGGCGCGCTCATCGCAGGAGAAATTGCACGCGCAGTCGTAGTCGTGTTCCTCGGCGCGCTTGTGATTCGAAGCTTCGAGAAGCTGATGGCCGTCGATCCCGGATTTCGCACCGACCATCTACTCAGCGCGGAACTGACACTGCCTGAACCGCGCTACAGCGATTACGGTCCGGAGACCGGCCGTTTCTATCAGCAGGTCCTCGACAAAATCGCGCAAGCGCCGGGCGTGGTGGCCGCAGGCGCCACCTCGGTGGTTCCGCTCAAGCCATCCCTCGTCATGACGCGCTTCCTGATCGACGGTGCGCCCCCGCTGGCTCCGGGCACATTTCCCGCCGCGCAAATTCGCTACGTAAGTGCCGATTTCTTTCGGACGATGGGCCTGGGTGTCCGCAGCGGCCGCGTGTTCAATCAGTCGGACATTGCAAATCAGGCCAGCCTCTTCGTCGTGAACGAAGCATTCGCGCAGCAATATCTCAGCGGCCGCGATCCAATCGGCGCGCAGATTCTGCTCGGAGTCATGACTCCGCACCCCACAAAGATTCCCGTCATTGGAGTAGTAGCGAACGCGCGCGATCTGGGAGTTGAGACGGAGCCGCAACCGGAGATTTACCTTCCCGGCTTCGGCCTCCACGAAGTCCTGCTCGTGAGAACCGCCATGAATGCGGAACTCGTAGCGCCGATCATGCGCGATGCAGTGCACTCACTCGACGCGAAGCAGCCGATCTATCACGTCGAGGCCGTGGATGGCCTTCTCTCCGACACCATGGAGCGGCAACGGATGACTTCGGCCCTTCTCGGCATCTTTGCCGTAGTGGCGCTCGCTCTCGCCGCAATCGGAATCTACGGAGTGCTGTCCTATTCCGTCGCACAGCGCAAGCGCGAGATCGGCGTGCGAATCGCCGTGGGTGCCGATCGCGCGGACATTCTCGGCTTAGTCCTGCGCGAAGCAGGCAGCTTCACCGCGCTCGGCGTCGCAGCCGGACTCGCCGCGGGTCTTGCATGCGCACGCCTGATCAATGGACTCCTCTTTCAGACCAGCACAGTCGACCGCGTGTCGATGGGGTTCGCAGTGGCTGCGCTCGTGCTGGTCGCCGCTGTAGGTGCGAGCCTTCCAGCGGTCCGCGCCGCGTCCGTGAGCCCGACCGAAGCCTTGCGGACCGAATAGCTCATTAACCAACACACCTCCGTGCCCCATCCTTTCCGTTTGTTTTTGCGGAAAGGGTGGGACAACCAAAGGGCTCCCGAGCGCTCTCTTCCGAGCCCCTTGCGTTTCAGGTAGAACCGCAACCAAACCACGTCAGGGCATGTCGTCAGTCGCGCCGCAATAGAGAAAAATGAAAAGGGGCTTTTCAGGGCCGGCCTTACAAAGGCCAAAAACCTTTGGGTGCCCCATCCTTTCCGCGTCCTTCTGCGGAAAGGGTGGGGAAGCACGAACCCAAATCGATGTCATCCTGAACGGAGCGAGATACATATTCATTTTCCCTTATGAAAAATGCGGCCCTGCAAGGCATTGGAAGGCCACCTGGGTTGGGGAACCGCTCTATACTCGGCATTTGGGGCGAAGTCGCGACCGACCGCGGCACGCACGAGGAGATCTCTGTTTGCCTTTGAACCGCCGAGGATTTTTGAAGTCCCTGTCACGGACCGCAGTAGTGTTTTCGCTCGAAGATGTTCTGAGCCTGGCGCGCCCGCTCTTGGGTCAAGCCCCTGCACAGAAACCAACCGGCAGCGCTCGCCAATCCTATGAAGCCCCCGCCCGTCCCGCACCCAAGGGCGTACCCTCCCCGGTTACGGCCACACCGCTCGGCATCCAGTTCGTCGACGTCGCAAAAGAAGCGGGCCTCAACATCGAAACCATCTTCGGCGGCGAGCACCGCAACAAATATCTCCTCGAAACGACCGGCTGCGGCGCGGCCTTCTTCGACTACGACCAGGACGATTGGGTTGACATTTTTCTGGTGAACGGATGGCGTCTCGAGGGCTTTCCCAAAGGTCATGAGCCTGTCTGCCATCTCTTCAAAAACAATCGCGACGGGACATTTACCGATGTCACATTGAAAGCCGGACTCGCGCGTAGTGGCTGGGGTCAGGCCTGCTGCGTCGGCGACTACAACAACGATGGCTGGAACGATCTCTTCGTCGGCTACTACGGGCAGAACGCCCTTTTTCGCAACAACGGCAACGGCACATTCAACGATGTCACCAAGGAAGCAGGTCTCCTCCAAGACCGACTTCGTTGGAACTCCGGCTGCGCCTTCCTGGACTACGACAAGGACGGCCACCTCGACCTCTTCGTCGGCAACTACATCGACTTCGATGTAAAAACCGCGCCCGCTCCCGAAGATGCAAACTGCACCTACAAGGGCATCGTGGTCGCCTGCGGACCGCCCGGGCTCGAAGGTGGCAAGAACATCCTCTATCACAACAACGGCAATGGCACCTTCAGCGATGTCAGCGCGAAAGCCGGCATGAACGGCACGCTGGGTACCTACGCGCTGAGCTGTGCCGCCGCTGATCTCGACAACACCGGCTGGCCGAATATCTATGTCGCGAACGATTCGACCTCAGCCACCTACTACGTCAACCAGAAGGATGGCACCTTCAAGGACCAGGCAATTGAAGCAGGTGTCGCCTACTCCCCTGACGGCAAGCCGCAGGCCGGAATGGGCGTCAGCATTGGCGATTACAACCGCGATGGCTTGCTCGACATTGTCAAAACAAACTTCGCCGGCGACACCGACTCCCTCTTTATGAATCTCGGCGACGGCTCCTTCGACGACCGCACCTACCAGGCGGGCCTTGGCATCAACACCCGCCTCCTGGGCTGGGGAGTGAGTTTCATCGACATCGACAACGACGGCTGGCTCGACATCCTTGTATCCAACGGCCACGTCTATCCCGAGGTGGACGGCACCCAGGTCGATGCAAGCTACGCGGAACGAAAATATCTCTACCGCAATTTGCGCAACGGGCAGTTTGAAGATGTGAGCCTCACCGGCGGCACCGGCATCACGACGGACGCAAAGGCCCGTGGCTTCGCCATCGGCGACTACGACAACGACGGCGACATGGATGCAATCGTGAATTGTGTGAATGCCGTCCCGCAACTGCTGCGCTGCGACTCGACGTTCAAGCGAAGCTGGATAAAAATCCGCCTCGTCGGCACAAAGAGCAACAAGACCGGCATCGGCGCGCGCATCAAGGTCGTCGCGCAAACAGGCACACCGGTCCTCACCGCCAAATCCGGCACTCCACTCGCCCAGATCGAGGAAGTCCGCTCCTGCAACGGCTATTATTCCGCCAGCGACCTGCGCATTCACTTCGGCCTTGCCGACGCAAAGAAGGTCGATCTCATAGAAATCCGCTGGCCTTCCGGAACAGTGGACACACTGAAGGACCTCGATGTGAACCGTCTCTATGTCATCGAAGAGGGCGGCCACGTCCTCAAGAATGAGGCGCTCGTCGGTGTCCGCAAAACCTAGCCTCCCATCCATTCGACGCAAACCGCCAAAGACCACTATCCTGTAGTGTTGCGCGGTGCTCCTCTCGGCTCCGGTGAAACTGGGAGCACCCACCTCCATACATGAGCAAGCCATCCATCGCCATCCACCTCCCCGACGGCTCCGTCCGCGAAGTCCCGCAAGGCACCACCCCCCTCGACATCGCCAACGACATCTCGCCACGCCTCGCCGCAGCCTCGGTCGTCGCGCGCCTCACGCCAACGATCCCACAGGCCGCAGTGAAGAAGCTCGAGTCCGATGGCCAGTCGTCCGAGCCCGAATCGGAGGCCGACATGTACGGCGCCGAAAATGCGGCCGCGCCGCGCCTCGTCGATCTCTCCACGCCGCTCACCGCCGACACGCACCTCGAGCTCGTCAAGGAAAGCGATCCCGACGCCCTCAAAGTGGTCCGTCACTCCGCCGCGCACGTGCTCGCCACGGCGGTCCTCGAGCTCTTTCCTGAAACCAAGCTCGGCCACGGCCCCGCCACCGACTCCGGCTTCTTCTACGACTTCTACCGCGACAAGCCCTTCACTCCGGAGGACCTCGCCGCGATCGAGAAGAAGATGGCCGAAGTCGTCGCGCGCAACGAGCCATTCGTTCGCGAATACGAGTCCCGCGAATATGCCCTCGCCGAGTTCAACCGTGACGGCGACTTCATGAAGACACACTTCGTCACCAAGTTCACCCAGCCCGGCACCCAAGTCAGCTTCTATCGCAACGGCAGCTTCATCGATTTCTGCCGCGGCCCCCACGTGCCCTCCACCGGCCGCGTCAAAGCCGTCAAAGTCACCAAAGCGGCCGGTGCCTACTGGCTCGGCGACGAAAAAAATCCGCAACTCCAGCGCATCTACGGCACCGCCTTCTTCTCGCAAAAAGAGATGGACGCCCACTTCGCCCGTCTTGAAGAAGCAGCCAAGCGCGACCACCGGCTCCTCGGAAAGCAGCTCGACCTCTTCAGCATTCAGGAGCTCGCCGGCGCCGGCCTCATCTTCTGGCATCCCAAAGGCGCCATGGTCCGCAAGGTCATGGAAGACTGGATGCGCGAGGAGTGCCTGCGCCGCGGCTATCAGCTCGTCAATACACCCCACGTCATGCGCCGCGAACTATGGAAAGTCAGCGGGCACGAGGGCTTCTACGCCGGCAACATGTATACGCCGATGGAGCTGGATGATGCCGAATATCGCCTCAAGCCGATGAACTGCCCCGGCCACATCCTCATCTACAAAAACTCGCCCAAGAGCTATCGCGACCTGCCCCAGCGCTACGCCGAACTCGGCAACGTCTACCGCTACGAGCGCTCCGGCACCATGCACGGCCTGCTCCGCGTCCGCGGCTTTACCCAGGACGATGCTCACATCTTCTGCATGCCCTCGCAGATCGAGAGCGAAGTCGCCGCCTGCATCGACTTCGCCGAGGTCGTGCTCCACACCTTCGGCTTCAACGAATTCAAGGTCGAGCTCTCCACCTGGGATCCCAACGACCGCGCCCATTACACAGGCTCGAACGAAAATTGGGACCTGGCCATTCGCTCGCTCGACTCAGTGCTCAAGAGCAAAGGCATTCCCTACAAAACCATCCCCGGCGAAGCCGCCTTCTACGGCCCAAAAATCGACATCAAACTCGTCGACGTCCTTGGCCGCCTCTGGCAGCTTTCCACAGTGCAGTTCGACTTCAACCTGCCCGCGCGTTTCGAACTCGAATACATTGGAGAAGACGGCGCACGTCATCAGCCCGTCATGGTCCACCGCGCGCTCTTCGGCTCGCTGGAGCGCTTCTTCGGCGTCCTCATCGAGCACTACGCCGGAGCCTTCCCGCTCTGGCTCGCGCCCATGCAAATTGGCCTCGTCCCCATCAGCGAAAAGCATCTCGCCTACGCCAAAAAGCTCGAAGCCGAACTCAAAGCCGCCGGCCTCCGAGTCGAAACCGACGATCGCAACGAAAAAATGAACGCCAAAATCCGCGACTTCGCCAACCAGAAAGTCCCCTACATCCTCGTCTTCGGCGACAAGGAAGAAGCCGCCAACGCCGTCAGCGTACGCACCCGCGGCAAAGGCGACCAGGGCTCCATGCCATTAGCCGACTTCCTAGCAAAAGCCAAGTCGTTAGTCGCGAGCCAGTCGACAGAGTTGTAGCGAACAGCGCGCTTGAGGACTGTCCGGCGAAGTGTAATGGCTCAGTTTGAACCAGCAGACGAGAGGGCGCTTTGAAAATCTATGTAGACTTGCCCGACGAACTCGTAGCCGTTTGGTGTCCCGTCGAGGCTGTTCACATAGGCGGTGACGTTTACCAAATCGTTGAGGTAAATAGCGACCCCGTAGACACGAGATGGGCATTCCATACCGGTGCAAAGGTCAGATGCAGACCGACTCCGACACGCGACACCAAAGAAATCATCCTGGTCGCCTACGAAGAAATCTCAAATTGAGCCACGACCCGACGCTGTCTTACCTTTGGCTGATCGTGTCGGCGTCGAAGGGAGGATGCGGCAGCGTCTCCGAGAGACTGGCGTCCTGTCCGTCGGCTAGACGCGCCTGGGCTTGCTCCTTCTGGTGCGGGGTCATCACGGTCTCGAGATTCTTGAGACTCCGCGTGGCCATTGGCTCGCCCGCGGAGGCTGCGCGGCTGAACCATAGATAGGCGGTTACGTAGTCGAGGGGAACGCCGCGGCCGGAAGAATACAGGACTGCCAGATTGAACTCACCGCGGGTCGCACCGTGCGTCGCCGCGTCCCGGTACAAAGCAGCCGCCTTCGGATAGTCCTTCTCGACGCCGAGGCCGTCCTCGTAGATCACACCCACGTTGCTCTCTGCTTCGGCGAGGCCCTGAGCTGCGGCCTTTCGGTACCAATCGAGCGCCTGGGCATAGTCCCGGGTGACGCCCATGCCGTGGTGATACATGGCGCCAAGATTGTTTTCCGCTGCCGCATTTCCTTGCTCTGCGGCCTTGCGATACCACCCTGCCGCCGCCGCGTCATCGCGCGGCGTGCCGTGCGCGTAGTGGTAGAAGTTGCCGAGTTTGCACTGGGCGACGGCGTTGCCCTGCTCGGCCGCAGCACGGTACCAGCGCATCGCCTGGTCGAGATCGACCTCGCCTCCCCATCCCTTTTCATAAAAAACGGCGAGATTGACCTCAGCCGGTGCAAAGCCCGTGGAGGCCGCCGCCGTCAGCCACTTGAGGGCTTCCTGATAACTCTGCGGAACGCCTTTGCCGAAGGTGTAGTCGAAGCCGAGGTTGTTCTGCGCGACGGGATTGCCTGCTGCGGCCATTCTTGTGAGCGATTCAATGCCTGGCGATTGGCTATTGTTGCTTTGCGGTGCAGTCGCGGGAGCCGCCGGCCGCTGGAGATCTTGCGCGCCCTGCAACGCGGGAGCCGTCAGCGCCAGGCAGGCAAGTGCGAGCGATGCGGACAAGAAACCGGCTTTCATAGGACTCTCCTTCGCGACATGCAGAAGGGAAAATCCTAGCTCTATTTACATACTCTCCTCAAGAAATTAATCGGGCGTTAATGACGAAAGTGCCGAAACGGGAATTTGTATGACGCGTTTTGCATAGTTTCTCTTTTTGGTCCAAAGCAGCGCAGATGGCCACGCAAGCGGCCATTGGCCCCACCGCAGGTGGTATTTGGTTGCTTTTTCATGTACTAAGTTCCGTGCCCCATCCTTTCCGTTTGTTTCTGCGGAAAGGGTGGGAAAGCACGAAATCAAAAGGTGCGAAATTGCGCGATTGGGACCTGGCGCTCAGGAGATTCAACTGGTGCCGCAACACGGCGAACTCAACTAGAGCGGCAGATGAAGTATCCACACTCCCGGCCGCGAAGCGGCAGTTGGCCCCACCGCAGGTGGTTGGCCACACCGGAGGTGGTGGTTAGGCATTGATCGCCATCCCCTCGACAGCTCCATACGCATCCAGCATCGCCTCGGACAGCGTAGGATGCGCGTGAATGGTGAACATCAATTCATCCACGGTCCCTTCGAGTTCCATGACGGCCACGGCTTCGGCAATCAGCTCCGTCGCCTGCGGCCCGATAATATGCACGCCCAGAATCTCCCCGTACTTCGCATCAGCCACAATCTTCACAAACCCATCGTGGCTGTTGACGATCGTCGCCTTTGAATTCCCGGCAAACGGGAACTTGCCCACCTTCACCGTGTAGCCCTTTTCCTTCGCCTGCGCTTCGGTTAATCCCGCCGAACCAATCTGCGGCTCACAATAGGTGCACGCAGGAATCCGCTCTCTCCGCACCGGCCTGTATTTCCGCCCCGCAATCTTAGTCACCGCAACAATGCCGCTCATCCCGCCCACATGCGCCAGCTGCGGGAAGCCCGCGACAATATCGCCAATCGCAAACACGCCGGGCTCCGCGGTCTCCTGCGCCTCATTCACTTTCACAAATCCGCGCTCCACTTCGATCTTCGTCTTCTCAATCCCCACGCCTTCCGTCCGCGGTGCGCGCCCCACCGCAACCAGCACCTTCTCCGCTTCCTTCTCCACAGTTTTTCCGTTCGCCGTCGTCCACCTTACCTTCACGCCCGCTGCCGTCTTCTCGATCTTCTCCACCTTGCAGCTCGTATTCAGATCGATCCCACGCTTCTTGAACAGCCTCGTCAGCTCCTTCGAAATTTCCTCATCCTCCGGCGGCATAATCCGAGGCAGAAACTCGACAATCGTCACCTCAGTTCCATAGCTGCGAAAAATGGACGCGAACTCCACTCCCACCGCACCCGCGCCAATCACGATCAGCGACTTCGGCACTTGCGGTATCGACAGAATCTCAATGTTCGTCAGAATACGATCGTCCGGCTTCAGTCCGAAGATCATCTTCGCCTCCGAGCCGCTCGCAAGAATCACATGCTTCGCCTTCAGCTCGCTCGTCTTCCCGTCCGCACCCGCCAATTCCACCGTGTGCACACCATCTTTCGCCGGTCCAGTCAGCCGCCCATACCCCGGCACCACCGTCACCTTGTTCTTCTTCATCAGGAATTCAAGGCCCTTGGTGTGCTTGTTCACGATCATGGTTTTACGCTTCAGCACGTTCTCCCAATTCAGCACCGGCGCAGGCACGTTATCGATTCCGTACTCCGTCGCGTCCTTCAGGTGATCCCATATCTCCGCGTTGAACAGCAGCGTCTTCGTCGGAATGCAGCCCACATGCAGACAAGTCCCGCCCAGCACGCTATCCTTCTCGATCAGCGCGACTTTCAGCCCAAGCTGTCCGCCGCGAATCGCCGCCGTATACCCCGCCGGCCCGCTCCCGATAATCGCCACGTCATAAATCGTGTTCGGCGTCGTCTCTGCCACAACAAAACTCCATTCCGGCGCTCGCGCCATCGTGCACGGCGGCATCGCCCTTCCCAATTTTTAGTCTAAATCGCGGCCACCTTATCACGGCGCAGATTGCAGGGTTGCAGTATGATGCGGACCGACAAGCAAGGAGGCTGGTATGCAGCGCTCTCTCCTCTTGACGGCAATTTGGTTGGCCGCAGCCGCGGTCACTGTGCCCGCCCAGCAGATCAGCAACGACGCCAACCCTCTTCACCGCAATACATACATTCGCATGAGCACCATCGTTGTGCCGCCGATTCCCGACATGCCTTTCTCAGCAACGGCGGTCATTGAAAACCAGCAGATCATGCCGGACGGCTTGATCGTAACCTCCCGCAACATCAATTTAATTGGACGCGATTCCAGGGGTCGCACCCATGGAGAAATGCGCACGAGAGTACCAGCAACCTTTCAGGGCATGCCGCCGCTGTCCGAGGTTCACATCTTCGATCCAGAAACAGGTGTGAAAATCGTCTACTATCCAGCGACGCACATTGCGACTCGAAAGGTGGCCTCTGAACCGCCGAATGCCGCCGGTCTGGCCAACCTTCCCAATCCATTTGTGAAGATAGAGGACCTTGGCTCAAACATCATCGATAACATCGACGTCCAGGGCACGCGCCGCACACTTACCATTCCGGCCCAATCCGACGGAACCGGCGCGGCGCTTTCGGTGGTCGACGAGTATTGGTATTCGCAGGATTTGCACGTGAATTTGTTTTTGCGCCACAACGATCCGCGCACTGGAATGCAAACCGTTACGCTCACCGAAATCAAACGCGAGGAGCCCGCGCCTGAGTTCTTTGAGGTCCCTGAGGGCTACAAGATTGTCGATATGACGCCGCCTCCGACTCAGTAAAGCAAAGTCAAAGACACTCCCAGGTCGCAATCCGTACTGCCTCTTGCTCGATCCACGCCACCAATCGTCTGCAGCAATCCGCTTACTTTTCCGAGACAATCTCCCATCGCTTCCCGCCTAACATCGGCGCATGGGAACCGCGCCCGCGAGTGCCGAGCCAATCCAATCCGCTCCAGCGCAGCCGCGCCCCGCGCACGACATCCCATCCCTCGATGGCCTCCGCGCCATCTCCATCGGCCTCGTCATCCTCTCGCACACCAAATCGCTCTTGCCCTCCCCCATCGCGAACTCCGGCATGTTCCGCTACGTCATCGGCGGCGGCCTGCACGGCGTCCAGGTCTTTTTTGTTATCAGCGGCTATCTCATCACCACTCTGCTCCTCCGCGAATACAACCGCACCGGCACAGTCTCCTTCAAGCGCTTCTACGCCCGCCGCGCCCTGCGCATCTTCCCGCCGTTCTATGTCTACTTCGCGGTCCTTGCCATCCTATGGGTCATGGGAATAATCCCGGAACATTGGCCCACCTATCTCGCCTCAGCCACGTATACCTTCATCTATCTTCCCAACCCGCATGGCTCGTATGTCGAGCACGCCTGGTCCCTCAGCATAGAAGAACAGTTCTATCTGCTCTGGCCCGCGCTCCTTCTCTTCGCGCACCGCCGCGCCAAAAGCATCCCGCTCGCCCTCGCGATCATCGCCCTCATGCCCATCGTCCGCACCGTTCTGTATCTCACCGCACCGAGCCCCGAGCGCGTTATCATCACGAGCAGTTCTGCCGACACGCTCATGGTAGGCTGCCTCCTCGCCCTTCTCCGCAATTGCGCCGTGGGTCAGCGCATGCATCGTCGCTTCCTCAATGCCTGGACTGCTGCCGTCCTGCTGGCTACCGGCTTTCTCCTCGTCCCTTATCTCAGTACCAAGCTCACCGGCATCGCCGCCATCGCAGACGTCGCCCTCGGCAACACCGTCACGGCACTCTGCATCGGCGGCATCCTTATCTATGTCACGGATAATTCGCAATCACCCGCGGGCAGATTCTTGAATCTCCGCCTGATTCGCCACCTGGGAGTAATTTCCTACAGCCTCTATCTATGGCAGCAAATCTTTACGGGCAATTCGGCCCACATGCGCCCCTATGTCTACTTATGCATGCTCATCGCCGCCGAGTTATCCTTCTGGCTCATTGAGAAACCGATCATGCAGCTCCGCACCTGCCTCAACCTATAGCCGCCTCGACAGCGAGGTTCCTGACTGCTTGTCTATCTAACGTCTTCCGTGCCCCATCCTTTCGCCTTTTTCCTGGCGAAAGGGTGGGAAAGCACAAACCCCACAAGTGCGAATTGTCGCGGTCAGAAACCTGGGAACAACCTACCCCGACTTAGCCTCATGTATGCTTCAAAGCGACCCCCACTAACTCGCATGCCTCGGCAATAACTCCCTCCGCATCCCCGAACCCCTCCAGCCAGTGCACCTCAGGCTCCCGCCGGAACCAAGTCATCTGCCGCTTCGCATAATTCCGATGCCCCTGCTGCGCTTCTGCTAGGGCCACCTTCTCGCTGATGCCCTTGATGAGAACGGAAAGCGCTTGACGGTATCCGAGCGAGTCCAGCACTTTGATAGGGCCGTAGCAGGCCAGCAGAGCACGTGTTTCCTGGAGCAGGCCGGCGCCGAACATTTCGGCACAGCGCCGATTCAACCGTTCATACAACTCTTGCCGTGGCGGATTCAGCCCGATCCGCAGCAACCGAAACCCCGTCAGCGGATCCTTCGCGACCTCGGGACTCGCCAGCACCTCCGAGAGCGGCCTGCGCCCCGCGAAGCACACCTCAATCGCGCGAATCAACTTCGGCGTATCGTTCGCATGAATCCGCTCGGCAGACGCCGAATCAACTTTCGCCAACACCCGATGCAGCCACGCACCCCCATGCTTCTCCACATTCCGCCGCAACCGCGCCCGCAAATCCTCCCGCCGCACCGGCCCCGCAAACAACCCCTCCGTCAGCGCCCGCAAATAGAGCCCGGTCCCCCCAGTCACAATCGGCAAACGACCCCTCGCCGCGATTTCCCGCAATGCGGCCCGCGCCTGCCGGCTGTATTCGCCCGCTGTGAACGCCTCATCGGGGTCGGCCACATCGATCAAATGATGTACCACCCGCGCCCGTTCTTCGGGTGAAGGTTTCGCCGTCCCTAAATCCATCCCGCGATAAACGGCCACCGAATCGCAGCTAACAATCTCGCCGCCAAACCGCTCCGCCAGCGCCAACGACAGCGCAGTCTTCCCACTCCCCGTAGGCCCTAGCAGCAACACCGCGAGCGGATCTGGCTTTCCTAATCGCGTCATCGGCGGCTCATCAAGCGGCGCTTCGGTATCCGATGCATGGAAGCCTCGATCCCTCACTGAACGCTATTTCCTCTTTTCTATTCCCTGTTTCCTATTCCCTGTTCCCTGTTCCCTGCATTTACAGCCGCCACCAGCCCGGCGGAAAAATCCATTTCGGATTGGTATGAAAAAGCCACCAGGCACAAATCGCCGCCGCCAGCACCACCAACCCGATCGTCTGGTTTCTTACAAACGCCCGCCGCTGCGCCGCGCGCCGTTCCTGCTCGGCGATCTGCTCTCCATACGGCTTGATGCGTGTGTCCATCACGGCGCTCAGATTCAGCCGCTCGATAAGCGATCCTGCGGCCGTCCAGGTCTCCTTTTGTTCAGGCCTCAGTATAGGAGTTGGCTCGTCCTGCGCCGAAGGCGCGGTCCGCCGCACGCGCAGTGCGTTTGACTTCCCCCACCCCCATTGCCGACCATAACCTGTCGGGGGAAAACCAATTCCATGAAAGTTCTCATCCTGGGTTCAGGGGGCCGCGAACACGCGCTTGCCTGGGCCGTCGCACGCAGCCCACGCGTCACTGAAGTTGTTTGCGCGCCTGGCAACGGCGGCATCGCCCAACTCGCTCGCTGCGTTCCCGTCGACCTCAAGAACATCGACGACATGATCCGCCTAGTCGAGATCGAAGCCGAATCCGAAGCCCCCGGCCTCACCATCGTCGGCCCCGAGCTACCCCTCTCCCTCGGCATCGTCGACGCCCTCCAATCCCGCGGCCTGCGTGTCTTCGGCCCCACCCAGGCCGCCGCGCGTCTCGAATCCAGCAAGGCCTTCGCCAAGCAGTTCATGAAGCGCCATCAGATTCCCACCGCCAAATACTCCGTCTGCACGCACGTCAGCGAGCTCGAAGAAGCCATCGCCCTCTTCCATCCGCCCATCGTTGTCAAAGCCGACGGCCTCGCCGCGGGCAAAGGCGTCATCCTTTGCGAATCGCGCAACATCGCCCTCGAAGCCGCTCACGGCCTCTTCAACGGCTCGCTCCTCGGCGAATCCTCGCAGCAGGTTGTCATTGAGGAATTCCTCGAAGGCGAAGAGATCAGTTTCCTCTGCCTCAGCGACGGCACCTACGTTGCCCCGCTTCTCCCCGCACAAGATCACAAGCGCATCGGTGAATACGACACCGGCCCCAACACCGGCGGCATGGGCGCCTACTCGACGGACACCATGCTCGAGCCGCAAATGTCCGAGTGGATCCTTCGCCACATCGCCGAGCCCACCATCCGCGGCATGGCCGAAGAAGGCACTCCCTTCGTCGGAGTCCTCTATTGCGGCCTCATGATGACTCCGCGCGGCCCTGAAGTCCTCGAATACAACGCCCGCTTCGGCGATCCCGAAACCCAGGCCATCCTGCCCCGCCTCGAATCCGACTTGCTCGACGCGCTCGAAGCCTGCATCGATGGCCGCCTCGATCAGGCCCCTCTGGGTTGGAGTTCCGGTGCCTCCGCCTGCGTCGTCGCCAGTTCCGCAGGCTACCCCTCGGGCTACAAAACCGGCTTTCCTATCACCGGCCTCACCAACGCCGCGATGGTACCCAGTGTCCAGGTCTTTCACTCCGGCACCGCGCGCCTCGGCAGCCAGCTCGTCACCAGCGGAGGCCGCGTCCTCTGCGTCGCTTCCCAGGGAGAGTCGCTGCGCGAAGCCCTCGCCCGTGCCTATCAAGCGCTCGCCGAAGTTCAGTTTGAAGGCATCTATTTCCGCCGCGACATCGGCTACCGCGCACTCAAGGCAAAACCATGACCGTCGCAATCTCTCTCGAAGAACTGTTGATTTGGAATGAAGAAAGCTCCGCCTTCTGGAAAGGTCTTCTCGAAGATAATCCGTCAATTCTCCGGCTGCCCTGCGGCATCGGGGGCGCACCCGACGTTCAGCAATTCATCCGTCACATCTGGGGCGCCGAACTTCGCTGGGCCCAGCGCCTCGCCGGCGTTCCTGAAACGCCCAGAGACGCAGTCCCCGCCGGCCCGCTCGACGCGCTCTTTGACCTGCACACACAAGCCACCCAGCTCATGCGCGAGCTCCTCGCCGACCCGGCGCACGACTGGCAGGCAAGTTACACCCTCGATGTCAGTTGGCTTCCGCCCCACGCGCGCACGTCAACCCACCGCAAGATCCTCGCCCATGCGCTCTTTCACAGTCAGCGCCATTTTGCGCAGTTGGCCACACTCGTCCGAGCCGCGGGATTCACCTCAGGCTTCAGCGGCGACCTGCTCTTCAGCTCTGCGCTGGGCTAGGATTCGTCGCGGCGGGCGCCTTCTGCTTCTTTGAGAAACAGGTGCGGCACAGTACCGGTCTGCCTTGCGTCGGCTTAAACGGAACCGTTGTCTCTTCGCCGCAGTCAGAGCACTTCGTGCGCGTTTCCGCACGCACCCGCGACCCGCTCGAGCTGCGCTTCGCCTTGCACTGCTTGCAGCGCTTCGGGTCGTTTATGAATTGCTTGTCGTGGAAAAAGACTTGCTCGCCGGCGGTAAACACAAACTCCGCCCCGCAGTCGATACACGTTAGTATTCGATCGGTAAATACCATGGCCGTTCCCCGAAGAAGGGATCCCAGAAATCGGCCATGACATGGGGAGCTTGCCGGTCCCGTTTCCCTGTCTTTGTACGACTTGCACAACAAGGGCCCAGGGCCGCGATAAAAGGGAGCGGCGATGTCAAAAGTCTCCGCGGAAGCGGAAGACTGGGTTGTGTCCGCCTGGCATGTGCACCGGCGAAAAGGTCAAAGATCGAAATCGCGACGCGTCGCCTCAATCTTGTCTTCTTACTTGCGCCTTCCACATCTTCCGCGGAATGCGCTGAGACGGCTCGTCGCGATTCGGTTTTCTAAGGGCCTGCAATCAGGCCCACTACTCAATTAGTCCTGCTCTTTACGAGCCTTCTTACGATTCCGCTTGCGCGCCAAGGCTGCTTTCACGCGACGCTTCTCGCCCGGCTTCAGGTAGTAGGAGTGACGCTTGACTTCCTTGATGATGTCCTCCGTCTGTACCTTCCGCTTAAACCGGCGTAGCGCATTCTCGAGCGGCTCGCCTTCCTGTACGCGAACCTCTGCCAAAGAAATCCACCTCCAAACCTGCCAAAGGGCCACTCTAATGATACCGGAATCTGCAACCCTCAGGTCAAGCGCAGCGAATTCAATCGTTTGAAATTCCAACCGGGGCGTCAAATCACCTCAAAGTCTTGCCAGGATCAAATGGAATCGCTGATGGCAGAGAAATTACTCTGTTACGGAACCCCTGTATGCCCGGTACCGGACAAAGCGGTTGCCTTTCGGATTTCCGTTCAGCACGAAAATGGGTGCCCCAGGTCTCGATTTTCATCGGGACCCTCAGCGACAGGTCTTCGTTGCTGGGGTGGTCTGAGACCTGGGAAAGCAAGAACCTAAATGAACCGCAGTCCCGCCAGCGCTTCCAATGCTCTCTTCGAATGCGGAGCACGCGAGAGCTCAGCGCCGCCCTTCAACCATGTTTTAGACTTGCCCATGAGGTCGGTTTTCCATGATCCGCAGTTACCAGGGCCACACCCCGCGCGTTCCCGAAAGCTGCTACGTCGACATTTCCGCCCAGGTCCTTGGCGACGTCACCCTCGGCGAACATTCTTCCGTCTGGATGAACGCGGTCCTGCGCGGCGACGTCCACTCCATCAAGGTCGGCGCTAACTCCAACGTCCAGGACTGCTGCGTCCTCCACGGCCAACGCAATCTTTACTCCGTGACGGTCGGCGACTGGGTCACCGTCGGCCACAACGCCACCGTCCACGGCTGCGTCGTTGAAGATGCAGTCCTCATCGGCATGGGCGTCACCATCCTCAACGACTGCCGCATCGGCGAAGGCTCCATCATCGCTGCCGGCGCTGTCTTGCCAGAACACACCGTCGTCCCGCCCCGCACCCTCTGGGCCGGCGTCCCCGGCAAGCTCCGTCGCGAACTCGGCGACTCCGATCGCGCCCTTATCCTCGAGTACGCACAGAACTACCTCGACTACACCGAAATCTACCTCGCCGAAATGCGCAAGTGAGCCACACCGTCTTTGTCGTGTCAACGGCACGAACCACCGTGCCCCATCCTTTCGCCTTTTTCCGGGGCCCCCACAGACAGGTCTTCGTCTGTGGGGCGTTGGCGAAAGGGTGGGAAAGCAATGAATCCATCCCTGCTGTCATCTCGAGCGAAAGTCGTCCCTCCTGGGGAACCACCTGTGTGTTTTTTTGGCAATGCCGATCCGCACGACCATGGGTGCCCCACGTCTCGATTTTGAGACGTGGGAAAGCAATGAACCCAAACGAGCCCGCGTCGTCCTTGAGCTGAGCGAAGGACCCAAAGCATCGAAGACACCGAATTACGCAAACGATCTGCAAAATGACGTTTTGTTCATCGAAGCCATTCGCTCGCGTCGTTTAGCATCTTTAGATACCGTGAGAAGTTCGAGAAATATCTCCCTGGCACACAAAACCGCTGTCCTTGTTCTCATGCTGGCGCTGACCTTCAGCGCTCCCGCTTACTCCCAGAACAACGGAACCACGCTCCCGGATGCGCCCCAGCCTCAAGTCCAATCGAAGGACGATACCAACCCGCCCGTCACCCTCCACTCCGTCCCACGCAACATACTTCACGATCAAATAGCCATCTGGACCAGTCCCGCTCACATCAACGAGTCGAACGCCATCGTCCCCGTCGCCCTCGTACTCGGCACCACCCTCGCGATCACCACCGACCACCAGGTCATGTCCTCCTCCAAACTCCAGAACGCCTCTCTCAACAGCCATGCCTCCACTGCCTCCGATGGTCTGGTCGGCGGATTCATCGCCGCGCCCGTCCTCATCTATGGCATGGGCTATATTCACCACGATGAGCACGCCACGGAAACCGGCATCCTCGGCGGCGAAGCCATTCTCGACAGCATTGGCGTAAACGAAGTCCTCAAGATTGTCGCCCAGCGTGAACGGCCTACCGTCGACAACGCAAGAGGCAAATTCTTCCAGACGAGCGTCGGCTTCAACTCATCGTTTCCTTCCAACCACGCCATCATCGCGTGGTCTTCCGCCGCCGTCATCGCTTCGGAATATAAAGGGCCGCTCACCCAGATCACCGCCTACGGCCTCGCCACCGGCGTAAGCCTCACACGCATCCTTGCCCGTCAGCACTTCCCCTCGGACGTCCTGGTAGGCAGCGCAGTTGGTTGGCTGATAGGCCGCTACGTAGTCCACCACCACCATCACTCCTACTAAATCCCACCGCCTCACGCGTCAGGACAAAACTCTTCGATCCCCGAGCGTCTCCCCAATGCTGTCATCCTGAGCGCAGCGCAGCGGAGTCGAAGGACCTGCTGTGCTTTTCAAAGAACATCAATCCCCACAACCATGGGCGCCCCACGTCTCGATTTTGAGACGTGGGAAAGCAATAACCCAAACTAACCTCTGTCATCCTGAGCGAAGGCCGTCCGCCGCGCGGAAGGCCTCAGTCGAAGGACCTGCGTTTGGCACGCCGGCTCGTTCGGTGAAGTTGGATAGACCGAACTACTCTCTATTCCCTACTCCCTGCCTCCCCCCCCCGGCGTAAAATCGGAATCTGCGCCAACCTCCCATGCCCGACAGCTCCAAACCAGAACAGGACGTCCACCGCGGACTCCGCTCGTCCCTTCTCAGCATCGTTTCTAATTTTTTCCTCGCCCTCTCCAAATGTCTCGCGGGCTTCTTCGGCCACTCCTTCGCCCTGTTCGCCGACGGCATCGAATCCCTCTCGGACGTCTTCAGCGCCACCGTCGTTTACGTCGGTCTGAGCGTCGCGATTCGCCCTCCCGATAAAATGCATCCCTACGGCCACGGTAAGGCTGAGCCCGTCTCCGCCGCCATCGTCAGCCTCGCCATGGCAGCCGCCGCCTTCGCCATCGCCGCCGAAAGCATCGCCCTCATTCGCAATCCCCATCCGCTCCCGCGCCCCTACACCCTCTGGGTCCTGCTCGGCGTCGTCGCCATTAAACTTCTGCTCTCGCGCTACGTCTTCTCCATCGCTCACACCATCGAAAGCACCGCGGTGCGCGTCGACGCTTGGCATCACTTGAGCGACGCCGTCACGTCCCTCTTCGCCTTCATTGGAATTTCACTGGCGCTTTTCACCGGCGACCCCCGCATGGACGACTGGGCCGCCCTCTTCGCTTCCCCCGTCATCCTCTTCAGCGCCTGGCGCCAGCTCCAAACTCCCCTTGCCGAGATCCTCGACACCGCCCCGCCCCCCGAAATCGAGCAGCACGTCCGCCAAGTCGCCGAACTGGTGCCCGGTGTCGTTGGTTTGGAAAAATGTTTCGTGCGTAAAGTCGGCTTCCGCTACTACGTCGACCTCCACGTCATCGTCGATGGCGACATCACCGTCCGTTCCGGCCACACCATCTCCCACCGCGTTGAAGATCGAATCCTCGGCGCCGTCAACCGCGTAGCCAAGGTCCTCGTCCACATCGAGCCCGAAGAAGAACTCCTCAACCCCAGCCACAGCGACATGTAACCTCCACGTAATCCGTCAATCCCCACGACCATGGGCGCCCCATCCTTCCGCGCTTTTGTGTCCAGTCCCAAGACATGGTTTACTGACTGTCCCGGGACATCCTTTACAGTTTTGGTTCTGTTATTGGTTGTGCAATCCA
>OBLW0100000038.1_pt1 | contig 91081 bp, 73 predicted proteins | sample 1520161 | NCBI WGS metagenome assembly OBLW01 (sample SAMEA3539309, study PRJEB22396) | soil metagenome | biome: tundra; feature: field; material: soil | place: USA | collected 2010-05 | depth 0.15 m
CCCGCCGCAACTCCCGCAAGGCGGTGCGGCGCCTCTCCCGGCTTGGAATCTGCATGAGCCCGTTGAACATGAACAAGGCGCCGTCGAAAGGGGGAATGAGCTTCTGCTCGATCGCGGCCAGTCGCGTGGCGTCCGCGTGGAAGAAGCGAATCGCGCCGGCTCCCCGCTCCTTCGCGAGGCTTTGCGCCTGATCGAGCGGCCCCTCCGCGTTGTCGAACGCCGACAGATCGCGATAACCGAGGTGCCAAAGCCCCAATGTGACACGGCCGGCTCCGCAGCCCGCCTCGAGCAGGCGCGCCGTGCGAAGGGGGAAGAAACGCTCGATCAGGATGCGTTCGGATGCCCAAAGCCCGAGAAAACAGGCGGCCCGGGTGTAGTGGATGACCGCGCGCAGCGCGTTGAAGTCGGCCCGAACCGTTTCCGGCGTGATCTTTTCCCCGTCGGTCACGTCTTCCTCCGCCGCCAGACGGCCACAAACATTCCATTTGCGTCAAGCGCGTGCGGCCGGAGAAAGACGGCCGTGCCCTGGCTTTCCGCAGCTTCGGCGAACGCAGTCCCGGGGAGAATGCGCGCTTCGGGCTCGAATTCAGGGTGGCCGGCGCTGAAGGACGAGGCCACCTCGGTCGTTTCGCTGCGCGTCAGCGTGCAAACCGAATACACGAGGCTGCCCCCCGGCCTGACGGCCTCGGCCGCCCTCCGGAGGAGGGAAGCCTGGATCGCGGAAAGTTCATGCACGTCCCGCTGGCTGGTCGTCCAGCGGGCGTGGGGGTTGCGGCGCCACGTGCCGACGCCGCTGCACGGCGCATCGACCAGCACGCCGTCGAACTTGGTCTTGAACGGCAGGCGCACCGGACCGGCGGGACCCGCTGAAGCCGGGCGACTCCCTTCGTGCTCCCATCCCCAGGCTTCCGTGCGGCAATTGAAAAGGCGCGCCCTGGCCGCGCGACGCTTCAAAACGCCCAGCCTGCGGAGGGACCGGTCCGTGGCCCAGACAACGCCGCGATTCTGGAGCAGGTCGGCGAGGTGAAGGGTCTTGCCTCCCTCTCCCGCGCAGGCGTCCCACCACGCTTGCCCGGGAGCCGGGGCCGCCAGATGACCGACCAGCTGGGAGGCGAGGTCCTGGATCTCAAAGGCTCCCGCGTGGAACTGCGGGGTCAGAAACAGATCCTTGGCCCCGTTGTAGCGCAGGGCGTCGGGGGCGATCGGAGTCGCAACGCAATCTCCCAAGTCGGCGGCCAGCCGCGCGGCCATTCCGGGGCGGGCTCGGAGCCAAAGAACCGGCTCGCGCTGGAGCTGGCGCAAAAACTCGACCGGGAGTTCCATCTCGTTCCCAAGCCACGGTGGCACGGCCAGGGCGGCGAGGGCCTCGGCCTTGACCGAGCGGGGATCGCGGTTGAACCGTTCGCCCATCGACAGGGCTTCCTCCACCTGCTTTTGGCTCGACGCCTTGGTGCCGAGCCAGCGAAACCACCGGAAATAGGCGAACACGGCCGCGCTGATCGAGCGGCGCTCCCGTGGGCCAAGATGTCGGGCGTTGCCGAGATACCGGCGCAGGGCTGCATCGGCCGGCAAGTCGGGAACGACAGCCGCCAGGACGCGGGCTGCGTGGTTGAGGGTGGAAGAATCGCTCATCTTCGCGACCAGCGCCGGTCCTGCTTGAACTCCAGCCGCCTCGTCTCGAAGTGAGCTCCGCAGACCGCAGGATGCGCCCGCAGGGCGTGAAAAGCCGTGGGATTGAGCCGCCAGCCGAGGGCGGGGCTGGCCTCGGCAACCGGTGTGGCGCGGTCCGGGAAGACAAAGGCGAATTCCGTCCGGGTATCGCCCGGCTGCGCATTGACCGTCTCGCGCAACTGCCGGAGAAAGGCGACGACATCGGCGGCGGCCGGGTCGAGGAGCCACGTGACCTTGCGGATCAGCGCCGCCACGGCCCCTTCGAGGGGGTAGCATTCCCTCGCATGGATGCGGGCGCCGTCCGGTCCGGCGATGACCGTGCCCAAAAGCAGGACGGACGTGTTTTCCAGAAGCAGGGCGCCGAAGGACGCGTACGCGTCCGCGAACATGCTGAGCGCAATGGAGGAATTCCTTGTCGAGAGAGTGAACGCGGCCCATGGCCGGTTGTCCTTTTTCGAAAGCTTCTTCGCGACCCCGCTGATGATTCCGCACAGGCGAAACTCGGACCGCCCGGGCTGTTGGGAAAGCTCGAGGACGGGAAACGTGTCCAGGGCCTCCGTCAGTCCGCTGTAGATTTCAAGCGGATGGCCGGAAACATAGAAACCGAGGAGCTCCTTCTCGAACTGAAGACGGTTGGCCGTCGTGAGTTTGCGCTCCGCGGGAGCCGGGGCGGCGGGCGCCCTGGCCTTCATTCCAGCGGGCGGGGCGCCATGGCCCTCAAGGCCGAGCATCGCGTGCTCGGCCGTGTCGCCGTTCGAGCCGGAGTCCTGCCCTTTCCGCGCCCGGCCGAGGATGCCGGCGAATTCCGCAGCCAGAATTTTCCGTTCGGGGGGGCTTGCCACCGTCTCGGCGAGGTCGAATAGCATCGCTTCGTCCGGTGCGGCCTTCGGCCCGCCGTTGGATTCCCGGCGCAGGGCCGGATACTTTCGCTGAAGCTCCCCCATTGCCGACAGGGCGTCGTCGATCCGGGCAAACAGCGCCTCGGGCGGCGATCCGCTGAAATCAAAGGCCCCGGTCGCGACCAGATTCTCAAGGACCCTCTTGTTGACTGCCCTGCTGTCCACCCGGAGGAGAAAATCGTCAAAGCCCGAAAAGGGCCCTTCCTTCTCCCGCTCCTCCAGGATTTTTTTCGCGGCGAGTTCTCCCACTCCCTTGATCCCCGCGAGCCCGAAGCGGATCTTCCCGCCGACCGGCGTGAAATTCTCCCGCGACTCGTTGACATCCGGCCCCAGGACCTGGATTCCCATCGATTTGCACTCGGCGACGAAATGCGAGACCTTGTCGGCATTGCCCAATTCCGAACTGAGCATGGCGGCCATGAACGGGACGGGATGGTTCGCCTTCAGAAAACCCGTCTGGTAGCTCAGGATCGCGTAGCCGGCGGAATGGGACTTGTTGAATCCGTACCCGGCGAACTTGTTCAGGATGTCGAAGATCGCATCGGATGTTTTCTCGTCGATGCCGTGGAGCTTCCGCGCGCCAACCACGAATTTCTCGCGCTCCATCGCCATCGCCTCGGGGTCCTTCTTTCCCATCGCGCGACGCAGCATGTCGGCGCCGCCGAGCGTGTAGCCGGCGATCACCTTTGCGGCCTCCATGACCTGCTCCTGGTAGACCATGACGCCGTAGGTTTCATGGCACACCTCCTCGAGGAGCGGGTGGGGGAATTTCACCGTGCTCGGATCCTTCTTTCCGCGGATGTAGTCGGGGATCCACTCCATCGGACCCGGGCGGTAGAGGGCGATCAGGGCCACAATTTCGTCAATCGATGAGACCTGCAGTTGGCGGCAGAGGTTTTGCATCCCCCCGGATTCGAGCTGAAAGACGCCCGTCGTGCGGCCGGATTTGAGGAGGGCGAATGTCTTCGGGTCGTCGAACGGGATCTTTTCGATGTCGAAGGCCGGGTCGGCCGTGCGCCGGATGTTGTCCACGGCGTCCGAGATGACCGTGAGCGTCTTCAGGCCGAGGAAGTCCATCTTGAGCAGCCCCAGCTTCCCGACGGCGTTCATGTCGAACTGCACCGTGACATCGCCCTCCTGCAGCGTGAGGGGGACGAAATCGTCGAGCGGCCGGTCCATAATGATGATGCCGGCGGCGTGCTTCCCCGTGTTTCGCACCATGCCTTCGAGGACGCGCGCCTGGTCGAAGACCTTCTTGGCAATCGGATTGCCGGCGATCTCCTCGCGCAGCTCGGCGGACTTGGCGACGGCCTGATCGAGCGAAATGTTGAGTTCGTCGGGAATCATCTTCGCCAGGCGGTCCGCGTCGGCGAAGGCGACGTTGTGCACCCGGGCCACGTCGCGAATGACCATCTTGGCCCCGAGGGTGCCGTAGGTTATGATGTTCGCCACGCACTGTTTGCCGTACTTGCGCCGCACGTAGTCGATCACCTCGCTCCTCCGGCGCATGCAGAAATCGATGTCGAAGTCCGGCGGGGAGACGCGCTCGGGATTCAGAAAGCGCTCAAACAGAAGCTTGAAGCGCAGCGGATCGAGATTGGTGATCCCGAGCAGGTACGCGGCCAGGCAGCCCGCGCCCGAACCGCGGCCCGGGCCCACCGGGATGCCCTGCGACTTGGCCCAGTCGATGAAATCCCAGACGACGAGGAAGTAGTCGAGAAACCCGGTCGAGGCGATGACGTCGAGCTCGTAATCGATCCGCTCTGAAAGAGTGCGGGCGAGCCCCTCGGCGGTGCGGTCGCTCGTGTACTCCAGGCCGTAGCGCCGCTTCAGCCCTGCCAGGCACAGTTCGCGCAGGAAGCGGGCGGGGTCCGTCCCGGCGGAAGGCGGCAACGGGTACTTCGGGTAGCGTTCGCTTCCCTTAGGAAACGGAATCTCGAGTTCGCACATCTCGGCCACAGCCTGGGTGTTCAGGACCGCGGAGGGCACCTCGGCGAACAGGCGCTCCATCTCGGCCCGGGACTTGAGGTAGAACTGCGCGCTGTCGAAGCGCATCCGCTTTTCGTCGTCGATCTTCGCGCCCGTCTGGATGCAAAGCATCGCATCGTGCGGGCCGGCATCGTCGGCCTGCACGTAGTGCACGTCGTTTGTGCAGACGATCCTGAGGTCGAACTCCGTGGCAAGCCTGAGGAGGCCCGCAACGATCGTCCGCTGCTCGGCAAGGCCGTGGTCCTGAATCTCCACAAAATAGTTCTCGCGCCCGAAGATCTCGACGAATCGGCCACACGCGCGGCGAGCTTCCTCCACGCGGCCATGGAGCAGGTGCTGGGGAATGAGCGACGCCAGGCAGCCCGTGAACCCGATCAGCCCGTTCGCGTGCCTGGCGAGCGTCTCAAAATCGGTCCTCGGCTTGTAATAGAACCCCTTCAGGTGCGCGTCAGACACGAGCTTGAGGAGATTTTGATAGCCCGTGAGGTTCCGGGCGAGGAGGCCCAGGTGGAATATGGTCTTTCCCTCGTCGGATCTTCCCTGGCGGTCCAGGCGCGAGCCTTCGACGATGTAGAGCTCGCAGCCGATGATCGGCTGGATCCCCTTCGATCGGGCCGTGTTGTAGAACTCAATGGCGCCGAAAAGGTTGCCATGATCCGTGAGCGCCAGCGCCTTCATCCCGAGCGCCGCTGCGCGGTCCGTCAGCCTGTCGATCCTGCACGCTCCGTCCAGAAGGCTGTAGTCGCTGTGGACGTGAAGGTGTACGAAGTTCTTGTCTGCGGACGGCACAACTCAACCCCAAGAGTTGCGCGACGGTCGCGCAAGAGCTAAACAAGCCGTCCAGCCTTGCCAGAGGTATTCCCTCTCTCGTCGGAGCCGCCAAGGCCCAGACCTCCGTCAATGCCGGCCGCCAAGAGCCGCCGGCTGATGCCGGCCAGATGGCGGCCCGGAGACGTCGGAGGAGGCGGCAACTCCTCGGGAGGGAATACCTTTAGCAAGGCTGGGTGCCTTTGCCTGTGGCGCTTGGGGAAAATTCGGTTTGACGTTGGCTTTCGGGGAAAGCCTAATGAACCCTTTCTCTCCCAGACCACGTCAGCAAACCCATGTCCATCGAAATCAAGATTCGCAAGAACGAGCCGATTGATCGCGCGCTCCGCCGGATGAAGAAGAAGCTCGACCGCGAGAACATCATCAAGGGCGTCCGCGCCAAGCGTTATTACGAAAAGCCGTGCGAGAAGCGCCGGCGCAAGGAAAAGGTCCAGGCATTCACGGCGATGCTCCGCCGCCGGTACGACAGCTGAAAAGCGGCCGGGCACTTGAACGGAGTCAGCGCACCCCCGGCCTGGGAATTTCCCGGCCGGGGTCGTTTTTTTGCCTTCCGAACTCAGCCAAAACACGCCTCGCAGCTTGCTGCGAGGCCACGTCATCGGCCGTTAGGACGCCGCCCCGGGGGCGGCGTTCAATCGGAAGGCCACCCGACGAAGCCCAGCGGGCGAAATCCCGACCGGGCTCCAATAATCGGCTCGGCAAAGGCCGACAATTCCGTGTAAATGATCAAACGAGTGAAGCCGATCCTCGCCCTTTCCACTTCATGGTGCTCGCATCGCCATACGGACGGGCGAGCCATGCTTCGCGAGATGGCGGATCTCGGTTTCGGGTACGTGGAGCTCAGCCACGGGATTCGCATCTCGCTCGTTCCCGGGATACTCCAGGCCCTGGAGGAGGGGATCGTCAAGGTGAGTTCGATCCACAACTTTTGTCCGCTGCCCCCGGGCTTCACACAGGCTGCCCCCAATATTTTCGAGCCCTCCGCGAAGGATGCGCGGGAGCGCCACCAATGGCTGCGCAATACGAAGCGGTCCCTCGACTTTGCGTCGCAGGTCCAGGCGCGCGCCCTGGTCTGCCATCTGGGAAGCGCAAGGTTCCTTCTCTTCGACCCGGGCGCGTGTCTTGAACGGTACCGCAACCGGCACCCAGACGCGGTCCTGGCCGACGACAAGAGCTACCAGACCCTCCTCGCCAAGGCGTCTTCGAAGCTGCGGGCGCGCATGGGGCCGTATTGGGAGCGCTCCCAGACGAGCGTGAAGGAGGTCCTCGACTATGCGGCCGAGCGTGGCGTGAACCTGGGCCTGGAGAATCGGGAGCGGTTCGTGGAGTTGCCGCTCGACGCCGATTTTCCGGAGTTTCTGTCAAGCTTGCCCGAGGGTGCGCCCGCCGGGTATTGGCATGACTGCGGGCATGCGTGCCTCAAGAGCGGCCTGGGACTTCTGAATCATCGCGAGCACCTGGAGAAGAATGCGGGTCGGCTGATCGGTTTTCACCTGCACGATGTCAACGCGGAAGGGCAGGACCACCAGACCGTCGGCAGCGGCCGGATCGACTTCAAGATGGTCAGCGGATTCTGGCGCCCGCAGCACCTGCTCACGCTGGAGCTGGGCCCCCGGGCGAGCGCCGACGACGTCCGCGTGTCCAAAAAGCGGATCGAAGAGCTCATGGGATGAGCGGGGCCGGCCGGTTGCCGCAGGGGTTCATTTCTTCCGAGCGTCAGCCTCCGAAGGGACGCCACCCCGGCCCTGGCCGAAGTGAGGGGCGGTTCCTCAGACGGCCTGGAGGGCCAGAATCTCCTTCACCCAGCGGCGGTGGGGGCCCGACAAGGCGATCGAGTCGATCTTGTCGAACGGAACCCAGACCAATCCGCCGGCCCATGTCCGGCCGCCCGGACGGGATTCCTCCTTGAACGCGACCGCGTGGACCGATTCCGCAATCCGGAAGCGGGTGATGCTGCGCGTTCGTTTTGCCAGGAGCGGCCGTTTTCGCACGACGGATTCGGCGAGTCCCAGTTGTTCCGCCGTCGGCAACTCGTGGAGCCCGGCCAGCCGGCGGGCACCTGCGGCTGCCCGGTGCAGCAACAAAGCGCTGCGGCGCACGCACCAGGCGCGGACGATGGAACGCCGCTCGATGATCTTCGGGGCGATCCTGGGATAGGCTTCGGGGCCGGTCTTCCGTGCCTCGCAGAAAGTCCGCACAGGGCACACGCGGCACAACGGTTTTCGCCGAAGGCAGATGGTGGCGCCGAGTTCCATCATGGCCTGGTTGTGATCGCCCGGCGAGCCTGCAGGCACGAGTTGCCCGGCGAGAGGAGCGAGGGCCTTGGCGGCGCCGGCGCTGTCGCGATACCTGGCCGGGTCGGCCGTCAGGCGGGTGAGGATTCGCACGACGTTGCCATCGACGCAGGCCGAGGGCTCCCCGAATGAAATGCTCGTGATGGCTGCCGCGGTATAGGGGCCGACGCCGGGCAGCCGGCGCCAGGCTTCGGGGCTGCGCGGGATTTCGGGCAATGCTGCGAGTTCCCGGGCGAGCCGGTGGAGGTTTCTCGACCTGGAATAGTATCCGAGTCCCTCCCAGAGCTTGAGAACGCGCTCTTCGGGCGCGGCGGCGAGCGCGGCAAAGTCGGGCAGGGCGTCCATCCAGCGCAGGAAATACGGAATAACCGTGCCCACACGGGTCTGCTGGAGCATGAACTCGCTCACGACCGTGCGGTAGAGCGATGGCAGCCGGCGCCAGGGCAGATCGCGCGCGTTGCGGCGGTACCAGCCGAGGAGGGCATCTCGGAACGCGCCTTTGCGGGCTATCAGGCGGGACGCGGCTGTCTCGGGCATGCCCGAATATGGATGCCTTCATGAAAACGCGCAAAGCCTGTTTCGCGCGCTTGCGCTTTTCCCGCATTTTTGCGGCCATTTCCCATTGATGCAGAAAAAGATCACGGAAGGGGAAGCGCCGAAGAAGCTGTCGGCCTACACGCTCAAGCTGGACGGGTCCCAGATGGACAAGCTTCGCTTGCTGCTCGACGCGCGCGGCTGGGCGCCGTTCGAGGTCGCCTACACACGGTTCGCCTTTCGCGGCCCGGATTGCAACGTGACCGCCTACGACAGCGGAAAGGTGGTTGTCGCAGGCAAGGGGACCGAGGACTTTGTGCTGCACACCCTCGAGGCGGAGGTGACACAGGCCCCCAAGCTCGGCTACGATGAAGTGCTGCATCCCGACTGGTTCGAGCCCCACGCGGGTCTCGACGAGAGCGGAAAGGGCGACTTCTTCGGCCCTTTGGTCGCAGCGACTGTGATCGCGGACCGGCCCGCGATAGACGCTTGGATCGTCGCCGGGGTGAAGGATTCGAAGAAGATCGCCGACACGCAGATCGTGAAATTGGAAAGACTCATCCGCGGGACGCGGGGCGCCGTCGTGAAGACATGCTTTTGCGGAATGCCGAAATACAACGAGCTGATGTCCCGGCCGGGAGCCAACCTGAACCGGCTTCTCGCCTGGCAGCACGCGACGGCGCTGGCCCAGGCCCTGGACGAGAAACACGTGCCCCGGGGGCTCCTGGATCAGTTCAGCAAGCAGCCGCTCACGCAGCGGGAACTGGCCAAGAAAGGATTGAAGGATTTCGAGCTGACGATGCGCACAAGGGCGGAGGAGGACCCGGTCGTCGCGGCGGCTTCCGTCATCGCCCGCGCTGAATACGTGCGCCAGATGCACGCCCTTTCCAGGCGGTTCGGGGCCAAGCTCCAGAAGGGCGCGGGCCCCCGGGTCAAGGAACAGGCTGTGGAAATCATCCGGCGATTCGGAGCCGGCCACCTGGGCGATTTTGCCAAGCTGCACTTCCGGACGGCCTACGAGGTGGTCGCCGCGGAAGACAAGCTCGGCGAACTGCCGTTGCCGAAGCCAAAGGAGAAGGTGGAGTGGGACAAGTGAGCGCTGCGCCGCCCGGATGGTCCGGGGAACGGCGAGCAAACCCAGCGCCATGCCAAAACGCCGACAACTCCGGAGCTTCGACCTGAAGCAAATCGAGGGTTTTTCCGGGCTGATCGGCGTCGACGAGGCTGGCAGGGGGGCGCTGGCGGGCCCCGTCGTGGCCGGAGCGGTCCTTGTCACCCGCGAGTTTCTGGAAGGGCGTTGGGCGGTGGTTCAGGGAGCCCGCGTGAACGATTCCAAGCAGGTGCCCGCCGCCGAACGCGCGGCGCTCTGGGAGGAATTCGAGAACCTCGCGGCCTGCGGCCAGATTCACGCCCATTTCGGGAGTGCGAGCGTGGACGAGATCGAGGGGCTCAACATCCTCGGGGCAACGAAACTGGCGATGCGGCGCGCCCTGGAGGGCATCTATCCCCCGGATGCATTCGAACGGAAGACGGAGCCCGACCTCTTCTCGCCGCTCGAGGAGCGCGCCGCCTTCCGCCCGTCGGTCTCGTGCCGAATCCTGGTCGACGGGCTCGCGCTGCGCCATTTTCCATACCCGCACACCGGGATCGTGCATGGCGACGCCCGTTCCCTTTGCACCGCGATGGCCTCGATCGTCGCAAAGGTGGCCCGCGACCGGCTGATGGTCGAACTGGACGCCCTCTTCCCGGGCTACGGTTTCGCGCAGCACAAGGGTTACGGCACGGACGAGCACAGGGCGGCGCTCCTGAAGCTCGGCCGCTGCCCGCACCATCGGGATTTGTTCCTGCGCAAACTATTCGCCGAGCGGGTGGATCCGGCCCAGATGGATTTTCTCGGTCAGGGCGGGTAGGCGATATGTTTGACCGGAGGGGCCGCCCGGCATAAGTGCATTGGGATGGCCGGCAAGAAGAACACGTCGCTCGACCGCGTGCTGGGGCGGCTCGACAACCTCGATTCCGTCAACCTGGCGAATCTTGTCCAACGCCTGGCGCGGGAGCGCGGGCTGTTCGAGGAGATCTTCAACACCCTCCAGGAGGGTGTGCTCGTCATCGATCCGGACGGCGTCATCGAGTATGTCAACGACTCGGCCCACCGCATCATCGGCCTGAGCGAGGACGAGATCACGGGACGGGTGCTGTGGCGCTTCGTCCCGGGCCTGCGGCCGACCCTCGGTGCGGCCATGGACCACCCGGATGCTGCGACGCCGATCGTCGCGGCGCGCGAATTTGAGCTCACGTACCCCGAGCTTCGCACGGTCCGGCTGTACCTGGTGCCGTTCCGCGGCGACGGGCGGAGCAAGACACGGCGGTACGTCGTCATCCTGACCGACATCACGCGCGACAAGGCGGCGACGGGCCGGCAGATCGAGGATGAAAGGATGTCGTCGATCCTCCTCCTTGCCGCCGGCGTCGCCCACGAACTCGGCAACCCGCTGAACTCGCTGACCATCCACCTGCAGCTGATCGCGCGCAAGCTGAAGAAGCTCAAGCTCACGCCCGACGTCGCTGCGGTGTCGGACTCGGTCCGGGTCTGCCGCGAGGAGGTGCAGCGCTTCGACGGGATCATCAGGAATTTTCTGGAGGCGATCCACCCGCGCCCGCCCGACCTGGTCGAAATCGATGTGGCCGGGGTGCTGGCGGAGGTGCTGCGCGTTCAGCGCCACGAGATCGCCGACCGCGGCATCGCGATCGAGGCGGAGACTCCGGCGACGCTCCCCACCGTGATGGCCGACAGGGGCCAGCTGAAGCAGGTCTTCTTCAACCTGACGAAGAATGCGATCGAGGCGATGCAGCCCGGGGGAAGGCTGAAGATCAGGTCGGGCGCCGACGACGACTCGGTGTATCTCCTATTCGGCGACAGCGGCTCCGGGATCCGGCCGGAGGACCTCGTGAAGCTCTTCCAGCCCTACCACACGACCAAGCCGGGCGGCCACGGCCTCGGGCTCATGATCGTGCAGCGCATCATGCGGGCGCACGGGGGCCAGGTCGGCATCGAAAGCAAGCCGGGCGTGGGAACGCTGGTGACGCTGCAATTTCCGCGAAAGGACCGCCGGGTGCGGATGCTGCAGAGCGGATCCGTGCAGTCCGGATGATCCCGCGCGGCCGCTGCTCCGCAAGGCCGGCTACTTCCCCGGATTCTGCGGTTCGAGCAAGCTCTTGACCGGAATCGTCTGGGTTTCCGTCTTGCCGGCGGACTTCAGGCTCACCTTTACGGGAATCTCATCCGAGGTGACGCCGAGCTGCGAGATCATCGGATCGGGTTCCGCGACCTGATCCGGGGCCATGCTCAGCAGCTCCGGGTGCACGGCGAAATTGCCGAGATCCGATTCGAAATCGAGCACCTCGACGGTCGCCGTCTGCGTGCCCTTGTTTTGAATCTTCAGGTGCATGGTCACGGGCGGCATCGGGCTGCCCACGGCGGCCTTGGCCTGCATGTACGCGATGGCCTGGTCGTTATCCATCCCGCTGAAGTCTTCTGTATCCGCCGATTTTCCGCCGCGGCCCTTGCGCCTGCCGCCGCTCCCTCCGCGGCCGCCCGGGCCCTCGCCGGCCGTGCCGCGACCAATTCCCCGGCTGATTGTTACGGTGACGTTCATCTGGCCGCCAAAGAAGGGGGCGGCGCCGCTCATTGCGACGGGGCGCTCGCCGATTGAGACCGCCTGCGCCAGTTCATCCGGCGGACGGGGGGTCTTGCAGCCGGTTTCCGCAAAAACCAAGCCGGCCAGGAGAACGGCGGCGGATGCGCGGAGGGCGAACGGGAGGATCTTGTTGGGCATGGTTTGTTGGAGCAGGACCTTGGGGAGACCTGGCCTGCACGGAAAGGTTGCATCTTGGGCGCAGGTCAGCCAATTGAAAAAACGCATCTTTCCGGCGAATCCTGCGTCTCGCCGGTTATGGCAATGCGCAATGAATGGATCCTAGTTCAACGACTGCCTTGGTCGATCTCGTCCACCGCGCCCAACGGGGTGATGAGTCAGCCCAGCGCGAGATCATCATCAGCTACCAGCACAGGGTCGCTGGGTTTGTCTATGCAATGACCGGCCGAAGCGACTCCGTGGAGGATCTTGCCCAGCAGGTTTTCATCAAGATGATTCGCGCCGTAAACGGCCTCCAGGCCCCCGCGCAGTTTGAATCCTGGCTTTTCCGCCTGGCGCGCAACACGTGCATCGACCATTTGCGCCGGCAGAAGCTGCGCCGCATCTTCCTGCCCTTCGCGCCCGAACACGAGGACGTGCCGGAGCCGTCGGGCGCCGTCGACACGGAGGAATTGGACGCCTTGCGCTATGCCATTTCCCAGCTGCGCCCGCAGGATCGCGCGCTTCTTGCCCTGGTGCAGGAAGGCCGCAGCCATGCGGAGATCGCCGAGACCCTGAAGACAAGCGTTGCCGCTGTGAAGGCCCGTCTCCATCGTGCCCGCGAGCAGCTGCGCCAACACTACCAATCCGACCATGAAACCTGAGAACGAAGCCTGGGACCAACTCCGTGATTGGGCCGCCGCCCGGCTGCCCCCGAATTTTGCCGATCGCGTGCTGCGAGCTGCGCGGGCCGGCGTCGACGCTGCGCCTTCCCTGCTCAGCCAATTCGCCCTTGGGGCCGCCACCGCGGCGATCTGTTTCCTCACCGTGGCTTTCTTCCAGGCGCGGAGCGCGCACGAGGAGGACAACCGCACAATCGCCGATTGGCAGCAGATTGCTTCGGCCGCTGACGATTCCGGGTTCTCGCAATGAAGCAAAGGCTTGTCGTAGCGGTTTTTACGATCATCGTTTTTTGCGCCGGCTATTTCGCCGGCGTTTGGCGTGAACAGAAGAGGCCGTTGCCGCCGCCCCCGGGGCCCGCGGGGGCTGAATTTACCCGCCCGCGCCAGCCTGATTCCTCGACGCCGTGGCGCGACCGCCCGATCAACCGGGCGGACCTTGTCAAACAGATCGAATCGCTGAAACCCCAGCTCGACGACTTTCGTTCGCGGATGACTGTTATCGAAAGCGGGTTTTCGCACGATTTTGACCAGCTTCTGACCCCGGAGCAGCGCGCCCGCCACGAAGAGCGCGCAAAGCGCCGCCCGAGCGGTCCGAAGGAATCCGGCCCGCCGCTGACGGATGACGAGGTCGGCAGCCTCCGTTTCGAACAGCCGGCCCACACGCTCCTCACTGAGGTCGTCATCGCTATCCGCCTCGATGGCCTGACCCGGGATTACCGGCTCGACGATGCTCAGCGCGAGAAAGTTCGCGCATTGCTCAAGGAGCGCCGCGACAAGGTGATCGCGCTGATCGACAGTTCGCCGAGTCCGACCGTTTCCCTCATACGCTTGGCGCCGTATGTCCAGCGCCTTGCGCAGCCGGCCTCCGCGCCCCAGGTCCCTGCAGCGCCGAACACTGCGCCCAACGGGACCAAGCCGTAATCGTTGGCCGGGGCCGAAAGTGCCCACTTGACCGCGCGGCGTTCCGGCGCGTGAATGGGTGTCTATGGTGCCAAGTGTGCTCATCGTCGATGACGAAAAACACACCCGTGAGGGCCTCCAGCAGGCGCTTGCGGAAGATTATGACGTCACGGTCGCAGCGAGTTCCGACGAGGCGTTCAACTTGATGGAGAGCCAGTCTTTCGACGTCGTAATCACGGACTTGCGCATGCCGGGGAAATCGGGCCTGAAGGTGATCGACCAGGCGCTTGCGCAGCCCAACCGGCCCGCCGTCCTCATGATGACCGCATACGGGACGATCGAGACGGCCGTCGAGGCCATGAAACGAGGCGCGGTCGATTTTCTGACCAAGCCCGTGAACATCGAACGTCTCGAGGTGTTGATCCAAAGGGCGCTGAAGACGAAGACCTTGGAAGTCGAGGTGAAGCAGCTCCACGAGCGCCTGGACGATCGGTATCGCTTTGAAGGCATTCTGGGGAATTCCCCAAAGCTCAAGGCCCTGATCGAACAGGTGAAGCTCGTCTCCCCGTCGAAGGCGACGATTCTCATCGAAGGCGAGTCGGGCACGGGCAAGGAGCTGATCGCCCAGGCCATTCACCAGGCAGGCCCGCGCGCACGTTCCCCCTTTATCGCGGTTCATTGCGCCGCGCTCTCCGAAAGCCTGCTCGAAAGCGAGTTGTTCGGTCATGAGCGGGGCGCCTTCACGGGCGCCGCGGAGCGCCGGATCGGCCGGTTCGAGTCGGCGGACACGGGAACTCTTTTCCTGGATGAAATCAGCGAGATAACGGCCGCGACTCAGGTGAAGCTCCTGAGGTTTCTTGAGACAAAATCGATCGAAAGGGTGGGCGGCTCAAAACCGATCGAACTGGACGTGCGCCTGGTGGCGGCGACCAATCGAAATCTGGAGGAGCTTTGCCGGGTTGGGAAGTTCCGGGAGGACCTGTTTTTCCGATTGAATGTGGTCCGGCTCGTCATGCCGACGCTCCGCGAGAGGGCGGAGGACATTCCGCTGTTGATCGCCCATTTCACGAAGCTATTTGCCGAGGAGAACGGCGTTCCTGAAATCGTTTTCGAGGCAGGCGCGCTCCGCATGCTGGGGGCCTATCCCTGGCCTGGCAACATACGAGAATTGAGGAACTTCTGCGAGAATATCGTCGTCACGCGAAGGGGTGGAAGCATCACCGAATACGACCTCGACCCGAAGTATCGGGGACCCCTGCCCGTTGCGGGCGGCGTCGCCCCGGTTGCGCCGGGTGCCAACCAGCTGTCGGTCGAGGAGAACGAGAAGAGGCTTCTCCGCGAGGCGCTTCTGAAGGTGCGGGGCAATCGCACCCGCGCGGCTGAACTCATGGGCATCAGCCGCAGGACCCTTCATCGCAAGCTGGCGCTGTGGCCTGAGTTGGACGTCACGGATCGGTAGCCCCTGGGGTTTCGCCGACGATGCCGGTTGGCCAAGATTCCAGTTGACGGATGCTTCCAAGGGGCTACTCCTGACTCCCTGCATTGCGGGCGTAGCTCAGTTGGTAGAGCACCACCTTGCCAAGGTGGACGTCGCGCGTTCGAGCCGCGTCGCCCGCTCCATTTCAAGAAAGCCGTCGAATCGTTCGACGGCTTTTTTGCACACCGGGAGTGCCGAGAACCCGACCGCCTGACCAGCGATAAACCTTTATTTTTGCTGGATTTTAGCCCTGTTTGGAGATGCTCCGCTTCAACCCCGCCATGCAAGCCTCCGACTATTTCATTCTGCCCAAATCCCTGTCGCCATTTGCAGCGTTCTTCGCTGCAGATGCCCTGCCTTGGGAATGGCTGCTCCGGATAGGACCGGCGCTGGCGTCGTGGAAATTCGACGGATCCCCGGCTTCCATCCCCCCCGGGGTCCATGTGGAGGGGCCGGTCTACCTCCACCCGACCGTCAAGCTGCCCCCTTACGCCGTCATCAACGGCCCGGTTTGGATCGGTCCGGAGACGGTGATCCGTCCGGGCGCGTTCATCCGTCAGAACGTCATCGTCGGCGCGAAGTGCGTCCTGGGCAATGCCTGCGAATACAAGAACAGCCTCCTCCTGGACGAGGTGCAGACGGCGCACTACAATTACGTGGGCGACTCGGTCCTGGGCAACAGGGTCCACCTCGGCGCAGGCGTGATTTGCTCCAATCTTCGGCTGGACCAGAAGCCGATCGTTGTCTGTGCCCCGGACCGCGCCTACGAGACGGGACTGCGCAAGTTCGGAGCGATCATCGGCGACCATGCCGAAGTGGGCTGCAATGCCGTCCTCAACCCGGGCACGCTTCTCGGCCCGCGTTCGCTCGTCATGCCGGCGATTGCGTTCGGAGGAGTGCTGCCGCCCGCAAGCATTGCCAAGGGCCGGCCGTCCCTGACGACCGTCCCCCGGCGCGACTGACTTTCCTTCATGCGGACTCTTACAGGCATCACCCCTTCCGGCACGCTTCATGTCGGCAATTATTTCGGCGCAATGCGCCCGGCGATCGAAGCCCAGTTGCGCGGCGAATGCTTCTATTTCATCGCCGATTACCACTCCTTGACCGCGCTTTTCGACCCGGCCGAGCGCCGGCGGAACACGTTCGGAATCGCGCTTGATTGGCTTGCATGCGGACTCGACCCCAAGCGCTGCATCTTCTGGAGGCAGAGCGATGTCCCTGAAGTGTGCGAACTCACCTGGATCCTCGGGAGCCTGACGCCGATGGGGCTCCTCGAACGGGCGACCAGCTACAAGGACAAGGTGGCCAAGGGGATTTCATCGAACTTCGGGCTCTTCGCCTACCCGGTTCTCATGGCCGCCGACATCCTGCTTTACGACACGAACGTGGTTCCCGTTGGACAGGACCAGCGACAGCACCTGGAAATGACCCGCGACATCGCGATCAAGTTCAACCAAGGCTATGGCGAGACGTTCGTTGTTCCGGAGGCGGAGATCCGGGATGAGGTGGCCGTGGTCCCCGGACTCGACGGGCAGAAGATGAGCAAGAGCTATGGCAACACGATCGAGATTTTCGGGGACGAGAAGGTCCTCCGGAAGAAGGTCATGTCGATCGTCATGGACAGCCGGACCCCGCAGGAACCGAAGCCGGATGCCGACAAAAACCTGTGCGTCCAGCTTTTGCGCCTTTTCGCTCCGGCGGAGGTCGCGGCCGAACATGAGGAGCGCCTCCGCGCGGGCGGGCTGGGCTACGGCGACCTGAAAAAGGTCCTGTTCGAACGGTACTGGAATTTCTTCGCGGCCGCGCGGGCTCGCCGCGCCGAACTGGCTGCAAACCCCGACTATGTGGAAAATGTTCTGAAGGAGGGCGCGACACGCGCGAGAGAGGTCGCCTCCGTCGTTCTTACGCGGGCCAGGAAGGCCTGCGGGCTGGCGTAGAACCCGCTCAAACCACCGCGGAAACGGGCAGTTCAATCCTTGCGATCGCAGCCATTATGCGTTCTGCGGCGCGCGCGTAGCGCTCCTTGCCGTCTTCGGCCCGGTCGTAGTCCTCCGGCTTGAGCGGTTGTCCGTACCGGAGCGAAACAGGCGTTCCCAGATGCAGCCTTCCGTCCCGGCCGAGTGCGTCAAACGACCCAAAAACGCGGGCTGGAACCACAGGCACGCCCGTGCGGCAGGCGATGAGGCCGATGCCGGGCTTCGGCGATTGAAGCTTTCCGTCCCGCGACCGCGTCCCTTCGGGGAAAAGAATGACGACTTTTCCCTGCTTCAGGGTCTGGAGAACCCGCTTGATGGCGGCGACGTCCGTGCCGCCGTCCCGATCCACGGGAATCGTCCCCACGTTGTCCAGCCACCAAGATGCAAATCCCGGCTTCCAAAGCGTCTTCCGCGCAAAGAAGGTGGCCTGCTGGGGCAGGCAGAGGCCGACCAGCGGCGGATCGAGATGACTGGCGTGATTAGAGGCGACAATGTAGCCGCCCTTGGCGGGGAGGTTTTCAAGGCCGGCAATCTCACCCCGGAAACAGATCTCGTAGATGATCCTGATGAGCGCATGGCTGAAGCCGTAAAGCGGCTCCATTTTCGATTGGGGCTGCGAAGGGCTCATGCGCTGACGCCCCGCGCGGCGATCGCCTCGGCCATGCGGTCGATGACCTGGCCGAGCGTCATGTGCGTCGAGTCTATCGAAATCGCCCCGGCCGGGCAGGAGAGCGGCGCTGTGGAGCGCGAGGAGTCAATCCGGTCGCGCTCGGCCACCGCGTCGGGTTGCCCTTCCTGCGCCCGCCGGCGGGTCCGCTCCGCCGTATCGGCGTGGAGGAAGAAACGAAAATCGGCATTTGGAAAGATGACCGATCCAATGTCCCTGCCGTCCATGACGAGTCCCCTGAATCCCCCTGCGCGCGCGATAGGAGCCTGCCCGCGCTCGTAGGCGAGCAGGGTGGCGCGCAATTCGGGTATTGCGGCAAAATGGGAGACGGCGGAATTGACCTCGACCCCGCGGATTTCATGGCCTGCGACCCGGCCGGCGATCTCCATCTCGGCGCTGCGTCCGGTGACGCGTGTTCCGAGGCGAAGCGTCCCAAGGGCTGACCGAACGGCCGGCAGGTCGCCCGGCGACACGCCAAGGCGAAGCATCTCGGCCGTCACCGCCCGAAAATAGGACCCCGTGTCGGCATGCAGGAGATTGAACCGCTCCCCCAGCGCCCGGGCCGTGGACGACTTGCCCGCCGCGGCTCCGCCGTCGATGGCGACAATGATGAAGTCGGAACTCATCGGGCCGCCAACGAACTTTGTCGCAGGCCTTCAAGCAACCCGAAAAAGTCCGGAAATGTCTTCGCGCAGCAGGAGGGGTTCCTGATGGCTATCCACGGACGCCCGTCGCCGCGAAGGTCATGGCAACCGAGGATGGCGAAACTCATTGCGAAACGATGGTCGCCGTACGTCTCGATCTCGACCGGACCGAGGCCGGCGATCCGGCGCAGCTCATCCGGTCTCGGCTCGACTATGAGCGAGTCCGCGCCTTCGACGACCTTCTGCCCGAGTCGCTCCAGTTCGCGCGCGGCTCCGGCAATCCTGTCGGATTCCTGCTTTCGCGTGTGCGCTATCCCGGTGATGTGCGTCGGCCCCCCGAGAATCGGCGAAAGCGCGGCGAGGGTCAGGAACGTGTCGGAAAAAGCCGAGAAATCGCGCGAAACGCCCCGAAGCGGAGCCGGGCCTTCGCGGGTGGCTGTCACGCCGGCACCCTGTTCCCGGACCGTTGCACCGACCTCCATCAGAATCTCGATGAAGGCCGCGTCGCCCTGAAGCGTCCGTCCACGGGCCGACCGCAGATTCGGCAGGAACACCGAACCTCCCGTTGCCAGCGGAAGCGCAAGAAAATAGCTTGCCGCCGTCGCGTCGGGTTCGATCGCAAACCGGCCGGGAGAGCGAAGCTTCATCGGTCCCGCCACGAACCTAAAGACTGGCTCCGCCTCATTCTCCAGCCCCGATGCTGCGCCTTCGGTGCGGTTCGGCCCAAACGCGTCCACGAGCCTTTGCGTCATTTCAACGAAGGGCATGCGCACCTTTCCGGTCGCTTCGACGATCAGCGGCCCGCGGGCCAGGGGGGCGACGAGCAGCAGGGCTGAGACCATCTGGCTGCTCTCGCTCGCATCGATCCTCACCTCTCCGCCGCGCAGGCCGTGCGCGCGGATTTCCAGGGGGAAATGCCCCTCTTCGCCCGGACAGCGGATGTCGGCTCCAAGCGAACGCAGCGCCTCGACAAGACCGCGCATCGGGCGTTTGCGCATCTGCGGTGTGCCATCCAGCCGATAGACTCCCGCTTCCGTGGCCGCGCAAAGCGCCGTCAGAAACCGCGCAGCCGTCCCCGCGAGACCGACAAACAGATCCGCGGCCTCAACCGGTATGGCTCCCCCTCGTCCGACGATCCGGATCTCGCCTCGCGCAGGGTCCTCTCCGACGTCAAGACCCAGCCGGCGCAGCGCCGCGGCCATGACCTGGGTGTCTTCGCTGAAAAGGGCGCCGGTCAACACGGTCGGCCCGTCGGCTATCGCCGCCAGCAGCATCGCGCGGTTGGTGAGACTCTTCGAACCCGGGACGGCCACATCGCCCCGCGCAGGGCGCAAGAAAGGCTTTATTGGCAGCAATGGCGGGAGCGGCATGGACGGCTGGTAGCGTCTCCCACCTGGGGCTGCGCGCCAAGCAATCTTTGCAGGCGCCAACGCCCGCGCGGCTACAATTCGCGAAGCCTCCCGCGGTAGTCCCTTCCCCTGGAAATGAGTTTCTCGAGCGCCTCCCAATCGCCCCTGGCGATCGCGGACTCGTAGGCGCCGAGTTCGGCCCGGTAGTTCCGAAGGGCAAGGCGCACCTCGCCCTTGTTCTGGTCGATGATCGTCCTCCAGAGCCCGGGATTGCTGCCCGCGATCCGCGTCGTGTCGCGCAGTCCCCCTCCCGCAAACTTCAGCCAGGCTGGATCCTTCCCGGACAGGAAGGAGCAGAGGCTCGAAGCGAGGAGCTGGGGCAGGTGGCTGATGTGGGCGACGATCCGGTCGTGCTCCCCTGGGGCGACCGTCGCGACCTTCGCTCCCAGTTTCCTCCAGAATCCGGTCACAAGGCGGAGCGCCTTTCGGTCCGTCATCGAAAGAGGCGTGACAAAGCACGTGCGCGATTCGAAAAGTGCCGCCGATCCGTTCTCCCATCCCGTCTTTTCCGAGCCCGCCATCGGGTGCGACCCGACAAAATGGGCGCGCGGCGAAAGGGCCGCATGGCCCTCGCGCGCGATCCCGCCCTTTACGCTGCCCACGTCGCTGACAACCGCCCCCTCTTGAACGGCCGACGCGATCTGCCGGACGAGCGGGAGAACCCTGTCGACGGGTGCGGCGACTATGACCAGGTCAGCCGTCCTGACGGCCGCTTCCGCGGTGTCGGCAACCTCGTCGCACCACGGCTGGCCGGCGATGGACCGCCGGACTTCGCTCCGGCGCGCCCAAATGACAATGCGGCGGGCGGCATGCCGGGCCCGCGCCGCGCGGGCCACGGAACCTCCGATGAGGCCGGGGCCGAGAATCGTCAGTTGGTCGATCATGGATGCACCCGCCCGCCGCCCTTGCGAACGATCCGTTCGAATTCGTCCTGGGAGAGCGGTGAGACGGACAGCCGACTGTTGCGCACAAGGGCGATCTTGGCGAGCGCTGGATCGGCCTTGATTTCCGCCAAGGTCACCGGCTTGGCAAGGGCCGGTCCCGCCTTCAAGTCGACGGCGATCCAGCCCGGCTCGTCAGCCGTCTCGTCCGGGTAGGCGCTCCGGGCGACCTCGGTGAGCCCGATCACCGCCTTTGTATCGCCGCTGGCGTAGAACAGGATCCGGTCGCCAGGCTGCATTGACCGGAGATTATTGCGCGCCTGATAGTTGCGGACGCCCTCCCAGGCGGTCACCCCGTCGCGGACAAAGGATTCCCAAGAGTAACTTTCCGGCTCTTGCTTCACCAGCCAGTGTTGTGTTTTCATGCGTCCGAACCGGGATTACAATGCCTTCCAACGACGCTGAAAAGACCAAAGCCGGGAGGGCGAAGCTGATCCTGTATGCCGTGATGGGGCTTTTCATCCTGCTGCCGCTGGTCCTGTTCTGGATCCTCCGGTGACCGGATGGCGGCGCAAAATGTGATGGACTTGTCGGCCGGGGTTTTTAAAAACCTCACCTTCACGGGCCCGTAGCTCAGTTGATAGAGCGCTTCGTTCGCAACGAAGAGGTCGTCAGTTTAATCCTGATCGGGTCCACCAGTTCGCAATGCGAACTGGTGTCCGCCGTAGCCAACGGCGAAGGCGGGCGGGCCGCGGAGTCACCCACGCCAATGCGAAGGTTGCCGCGCCGGGGCCCGTCGGCCGAAGGCGGGCATTTTCGCGCCGCGGCCGCCTGCATGAATGACAGGGCTGGCCAGGCTCAAAAAGTCGCGTACGTGTCGGTCGCCAAACCGCCCTGAAAAGCCGTGACCACGTTTTCTGTGACCACATTGTTCGTGCAGGTGGAATCGTTGATGTGAAAGGCGGGACCGCCGCAGTTTGTCGCGTTTAGATGCATGAACAGGTTGCCCGTGCACTCGCCGTGTGCGACCGGCTGCAAGCCCTGCGGCGTGCCGGTGTCGGCTTGGGCGATGAAGACTCCGAAATGACGGCTGCGGAGGATGGAAATGTCCTGGAACCGGTTGTCACAGCTCGCCCGCATGAAGATGCCCAGGTCGTTCGCGGTCAGGACGGCGTTGGTGACGCTATTGTGATCGAAGGACAGATCCAGCGAGATTCCTGCGCAGGGGTTGTCGTGAAGATACAGATTCACGAACTGGCAGTCCGCCGTCGAATAGCACGCCAGCCCGTCGAATTCATTGTCGAACGCCTCGAGGTTTTGCACCGTCAGCCGCCGGACGCCCAGCGTTGTGACCAATCCGCCGGACCGGCAGTGGGCACACGTCACATCTTTTACAGCGGAATCGCTCACGTCCTGAACGGTGATCCCGTTGTTGCGGATCTCCGAACCTTCGCGAGTCCCCTGCCAAAGTTCGCTCCGCTGGTGAAAACGATTCCCGTCAATGCATAATCCACTCACGAGCAGGTGGTTCACCGTCCTATGCGGCTGGTTGACCGGTTCGCCCATGATTATCACCGGACAGTTTGCGTCATCTTCCAGTCTCAAGACAGTCGCCGGGCCCGCGCCGCGCAAGATCTGGTTGTCCCGGCGAAGGGCAACCGGCCGGCTGATTTCAAAATTTCCCGCCGGCAGGACCACTTCGCCCCCGGACGCGGGCAGCACATCGAGCGCCTGCTGGATTTCAGCGGATGTTGCTCCGGCGCGCACCACCACCAGCGCGGGCTTCACAACTGACTCTCCGCGGGCGTCAGGAACCTCCGCGGCAGCAACCGCCAGCATGAGGAACGCGGCGATTACCGAAACCTTCGGAAAAATTCCTGATTGATTGAAATTCGTTTCCACGACCACTAGAGGAGTGTAGCACGATAAGGCAGCCTGCCCGGGGATTTGAGGCAGGAATGGTTGCACAGGCTTAATGGGGATTGCCCGTTTTTTCAAACTCCCGGAGTATTTTTCTTATGAAGATCCGAACGCTCTCCATCACCTTCGCCGCCGGTCTGCTTGTGTCCGGATGCGGCAAACAAGATGCACCCGGACCCGCGGGAAACGCCTCATCCGCAGGCCGGCGAGTAATCGAGATTACGGCCGGCGATGCAATGAAATACAGCGTCACCGCCATCGATGCGAAGCCCGGCGAACTGCTGAAAGTGGTTCTCACCAACATCGGGACGATACCGAAGGAGGTCATGGGCCACAACTGGGTCCTCCTCAAGGCCGGCTCGGACGCGGCGGCGTTTTCGGCCGCTGCCGTCACGGCCAGGGACACGGGATACATCCCCGACTCCCTGAAGGATGAGATCATCGCCCATATCGGCCTTCTCGGACCGCGCGATTCGGGCGAGATTGTGTTTTCGGCACCGGCCTCCCCGGGCGAGTATCCCTTCCTCTGCAGCTTTCCCGCCCATTATCAGGCGGGCATGCACGGGATCCTGACCGTCAAATAGCGCCTTTTATTTAAGGCAAAACCGGACGATATGAGCGCCCCCAATGCCCTTGATGAGATCGCCGGCCTGCTGGAGCGCCTGCGCTCCCGCCGCCCGCTTGTCCACTGTCTGACGAATCAGGTCGTGAAGAATTTCACGGCCAATGCCCTGCTGGCGATTGGCGCCGCACCCGCGATGGTCGAGCATCCGGAGGAGGCAGCCGAGTTCGCCGCCATGGCCGATGCCGTGCTCGTCAACCTGGGCACGCTTGACGACTGCCAGATGGCTGCAATCCGCAGCGCCCTGCCTTCGGCCCGGAAGGCCCGCAAGCCGTGGGTTCTCGATCCGGTTGCCGTCGGGCCGCTCGGTGTGCGCACCCGTTTTGCCCGCGAAATCCTGGCGTATCAACCGGCGCTGATCCGGGGCAACGCGTCCGAAATCATCGCCCTCGCCGGTCTTGAAGGCAGGGGTCGCGGAGTCGACAGCGGCGATTCCACCGCCGGGGCCCTTGACGCCGCCCGCCAGCTCGCCTGCGCGATCCACGGAGCCGTGCTGGTCACCGGCCCGACCGACTATTCCACGGATGGGACGGCGGTCATCGCCTGCTCCAATGGCGACGCGCTCCTTACGCGAGTGACCGGAGTCGGCTGTGCGCAGGGCGCCATCGCTGCCGCCTGCGCGGTGGTCAGCGACAGCCCGCTGCAGGCAGCGACGGCCGCGGCCGTGCTGATGGGCATTGCCGGAGAGCGGGCAGCCGCCTACTGCCAGCGGCCCGGGTCGTTTCAAGTCGCCTTGCTCGATGCGCTCGACGCGCTAGATGGCGCGGCAATCCGGGCGCAAGGCCGGCTTGCCTGAGCACTTGACGCAGATGCCCCGATCAGGACCTTGTCACTAGCACGCCCCTGATCTCGTCAGAATTTGAACGTCGTCCCGACGGCGATTTCGTTGCCGGAAATCTTGGATGTGAGGTTCGTCCCGGCCACGGCACCGGCTGGGTTGAACCAGGTGCTGGACTGGCTGTGGGAGAAACCATATGTATACGAAATATCCAGCGTCGTTCCCGGCGTCAAACTGACCGATGTTCCTGCGGAGACGTGGTTTTCGATGTGCAGCGGCGAACCGACGTTATAGAAGGTCATCGAGGCGGGGATCGGATCCGAGCAATAGTTGTAGCCGACCCGGACGACGATGTCCGACGTCAGAACCTGCTGAACTCCCAGCTCGATGGTGTAGGAATCCTTCCAGCCAAGGCCCATGATCGAGCCGTCGGCCCGAAAGCCGCTGTGCTCAAACCCATGCGTCGAACCATAAGCGATGTAGCCCAAATCCGCCAAGAAACGCGTGGACGGGGTCAAAGCGTAATCTAGCCCGGCCTGGGCGGTGAGCGGACGGTCCATCATGAATTTGATCGTGCGCCCGGCGCCGGACGGATCGGTGATCGTCCAGGAATAGGTATGAAACCAGGTTGGCGAAGACAGGGAAATGCCCATGGAGAGATCCTTGTCCATTTGGAAGCGCAGGCCGCCCTGTGCGCCCAAGCCGAGCTGGATGTCCTGTTGTTGCACGATGCCGTAGACCGGCAGGTGGTTTGCGGCAATGCCCGGCGCGGCGAATGCGGCGGGCGTGAACAGATTGCGGCCTATCGAAGGCGCGAGTGCGACGCCCCACGACCATCCGTCGGGGCTGGAACCGGCCAGGCCGACGGGAACGCGAACGATATACAGGTTGGAGCGGACATCGCCGAACCCGCCAAAGCCATAGATGGCGAGGGGATTCCCAGCGGCACCGGCTTGAGGCATGAACACAGGATTCGTGGCCGAGGTCGCGGCATGGAAACTGAGGCCGGCTTCGCTGACGGCGCCCGCGAACCAGGCCAAGTTGGGATTGGAGCTCTTCCAGCTGGCCATCAGGGACATGTATGGCACGCCATTGATCGTCGAATTCGAGCTGCCTTTCAAACCCAGCGCAGCCACGGAACTGTTGATTTGCACACTCGGAATGATGTCACCGAACACAATCGAACCGGTTCGATCTGCGAACAGGACTCCGTTTGCGGGATTCTTGTAGATGCTGCCGATCAGATCCTGATCGTTGCCGGCGGTCGCGGCACCGCCAAGGGAGGCATTGACGGCTCCAAAGCCCTGGACGAAGTAGCCATCCGTCGCGAAGGCGGGTGAGGCTAAGCTGCCACAGATGGCGGCTAGGAACGCGGCCTGGAGCAGAGTGGGTGCTGGGATCTTCATGGGTGATTGTTGATTTGGTAGGACAGACGGAAACCGAAGGGTCGTTCCACCGCCGCGCGGCAGGAAAACCGGCATTACCTGATTGGATGGGTAATATTTTGACAGGGACAGCTCAAGAAGGGGCGAGCAGACCTGGAAGAAGCGTGAACCGGATCCGACGTTCATGGATTCGGGGATCTTGGGCAAGAGCCAAAAGGCATTGCGGGACATATTCTGTGGCTTCAACACGATGCCCGAAACTGCATCTGACCGACAAATAACCGCGGTTTTCGACGGGAAGGTCCGTTGCAAGCAACGGAACGCCGCTCGAAACGTCTTTCGGAGGAGCACCCCTGATCACGATTTAATCTTCCGACTGGCAGGCTTCCTGTTTTGTATTGTGCGGCACTGCCATCCTGGTTTTTTGCCCGATGCCCCGTTGCACAAGTCATTTTTTCCCATGCGTTACCTAAGCGGTTTAGTCTTCCTGCCGACTCTTGCCATTTGCGCCATCGGCGCCGCGAATGCCGAAGATACCTGGGTCTACTTCGGATCGCACCGCGCGGGACCGAATATCGGATTCTCCCGTTCGCATTTCGACACGGACAGCGGCGCATTGACAAAGCCGGAGTTTCTTCTCGAGGCGCGAGCTCCAGCGTTCTTTGTCATCGCTCCCGACGGCCGCCATCTCTACACGTGCAATTCCGGAACCCCGGGTGGCGTAGCTGCATACGCGATTGAGCCACACAGCGGACGGCTGGTTTTTCTCAACCGGGAACTCGCGGGGGGAGGGGATACCAGCTATATCAGCCTCGACCGGACAGGACGCTTCGTGCTTGCGGCAAACTATGACGGGGGAAACCTGGCCGTGTTTGCGCTCGACTCCAACGGCACGCTGGGTGATTGGACGGCGTTTGATCAGCACACGGGCCACGGGGTGAACCCGAAGCGGCAGACGCAGGCGCGCCCGCATTCGATCGTCGTCGACCCGACCAACCGGTTCGCGCTCGTGCCCGATCTCGGACTCGACAAGGTCTTTGTCTACCGGTTTGACGCGAGATCGGGTTCGCTGGCGCCGAACAGTCCGCCGTTCGTCAGCGTTGCCCCCGGCTCGGGCGCGCGGCACATCAAGTTTCATCCGAACGGGCGCTGGGCTTATCTGATCAATGAGATCGCGAGCACGATCATCGGCTTCGACTGGGATTCCGCCAAGGGCACCCTGGCCGAATTTCAGACCATCTCAACCCTGCCGGCGGAATTCAATGGCAGCAGCGCCTGCTCCGAGCTCGAAATTCATCCGAACGGAAGATTTCTCTATGGTTCGAATCGGGGGCACGACAGCCTGGCAGCCTTTGCCATCGATCCGGAGTCCGGCCGCCTTTCGCTGATCCAGATTGCCCCGAGCGGGGGCAAGACGCCTCGGAACTTCGCGTTCGACCCCACCGCAAAATGGATCGTTTGCACAAACCATGACAGCGACAATGCGGTTGTCTTCCGCGTCGACGGGGATACCGGCAAACTTACCCAGGCCGGCCCGCCTGTGGCCGTGCCTTATCCCTTTTGCGAGCGATTCTTGCCGGTGGAGTAAGCATGCAAATCTCCTGTAAAACCGATTTGAATATGAAAAACATTGCAAGACGGGTTGCCGCCGGGCTGTTGGGGTTGGCGGGCCTCGCCGCTCCGGCCCCGGCCGCGGTTACTCTCGCGAGTCCTTTCACGAGCCACATGGTGCTGCAACGCGAGATGAAGGTGCCCGTGTGGGGCACGGCGGAGCCGGGCGAGCGGGTCACGGTCGGTTTCGCCGGGCAGGAGAAATCCGCGACCGCGGGCGCCGATGGACGGTGGCGGGTCGATCTCGATCCGCTGGCGGCCTCGGCCGACGGACGGACATTCATCGCCCGCGGATCGCAATCCGGGCAGCCGGTGCAGCTCGACGACGTGCTGGTCGGCGAGGTCTGGCTGGCGTCCGGACAGTCGAACATGGACTTCACGGTCTCAAAGAAGGTGAAGTATTTCGCCGGGATCGCCAACGAGGAGCAGGAGATCGCGTCGGCCAACTACCCGCTCATCCGAATGTTCACCGGCGCTTTGACGACGGCCTACGAGCCCAAGGATCGCGTCGGGGGCGAATGGCGAGTCTGCAGTCCGGAGACGGTGCCGGCGTTTTCCGCGATCGGTTACATCTTTGCCCGAGATCTGCATAGGGAGATCAAGCTGCCGGTGGGCGTCGTCACGCTTGCCTTTGGTGCGAGCACCGCGGAGGCGTGGATTCCGCGCGAAACCATGGCCGGCGACCCAGAGCTGAAGCCGATGCTCGACCGGTTCGACGCCGCCGTGAAAAATTTTCGTGAACATCCGCCCGCTGCAGTCGCGGCGCCGCGCTCGGAGGACGTTTCCGCCCAGGAGCCCGCAGCAGGCCAGCAGAGCGCGGGAAAAGACAAGGCCGGCCCAGGCCGGGGCCGCCGCGGCGGCGGACCGCGCGATCCGGCGCACGATCAGCACAATGCAACTGTGCTCTTCAATGCGATGATCAATCCGATCATTCCCTACGCGATCCGGGGAGCGATCTGGTATCAGGGCGAATCGATCGTGGGCGGCGCCGCGGGAGTCGCCCTTTATCCGCATGTGCAGGAAACCTTGGTGCGGGATTGGCGCCGCCTCTGGGGGGAGGGTGACTTTCCGTTCTACATCGTGCAGCTGGCCGGGCAGGAGGCTGCAAGCAACCGCCCGGAGGTGCGCGAGGCTCAGGCGACATTGCTGGCGCGGGTTCCCAATGCGGGCATGGCGGTCACCACCGACATCGGGGAGGCGAAGAACGTGCACCCGCACAACAAGCAGGACGTGGGGGACCGGCTCGCGCGCATCGCGCTGGCCAATGTGTATGGCCGGAATATCGAATTCTCCGGGCCCGCGTATGAATCGATGAAGATCGAAGGCGGCTCCATCCGGGTGAGTTTTTCCCATCTCGGAGGAGGATTGGTCGCCAAGGGCGGCGGGCCGCTCAACTGGTTCGAAATTGGCGGCGCCGGCGGAAAGTACGTTTCCGCGGATGCGAAGATCGATGGAGACACGGTTGTCGTCAGCAATCCGGAGGTGGCCGCGCCGGCCGCGGTGCGCTATGCCTGGGTCAACTTTCCGGACGGCTGCAACCTTTTCAACGCCGCAGGGCTGCCCGCCGCGCAGTTCCGAACCGATTCCAACGTGAAATGAGGATGCCTTCGTGATTCCCCAATCCAAGTGAAGCTCGATTCGCACCAGCACTTCTGGAAATACAATCCGGAGGAGTATGGGTGGATCGACTCCGCGATGGCGGTGATCCGCCGCGACTTCCTGCCGGACGATCTTGCGCCCGTGCTTGGTTCCCTTGGACTGGATGGGACCGTCGCGGTGCAGGCGCGCCAGACTCTGGAGGAAACCCGCTGGCTGCTCAGCCTCGCCGCCAGGCATCCGATCATCAAGGGTGTGGTCGGCTGGGTGCCGCTCGCGGACAGGCGCCTGGACGCCCTTTTGCACGAACTTGCCGCCGATCGGCGGCTGCTGGGTGTCCGGCACGTGGTTCAGGGCGAATCCGATCCCCGTTTCCTCGAGGGTGAGGCCTTCAACGCCGGCATTCGGGCGATCACAAAACGGGGCCTCGTCTACGATCTGCTGATCTTCGCGAATCAATTGCCGGCTGCCATCGCATTTGTCGACCGGCACCCGCAACAGCGTTTTGTGCTGGACCATATTGCCAAGCCGAGGGTCGAGGGTGCTCCGCCGGACTCATGGAGACGGCAATTGGCCGAGTTGGCGCACCGGCAAAACGTATTTTGCAAGTTTTCCGGCGTTGTCACCGAGGTGCCCGGGTGGAAATGGGACCTCGCGCTTCTGCGCCCTTACTTCGAAGCGGTGCTCGGCGCTTTTGGACCGCGCCGGGTGATGTTCGGGTCCGATTGGCCGGTCTGCCTCGTCGCATCGACCTTTGCCCGTTGGTTCGAAGCAGTGGGAACCCTGGCCGGGGAGCTTTCCGCTGCGGAGCAGGCACGAATCCTGGGCGAAACAGCATCCGAGGCTTACCGCCTCCCGTCATCTTGAGAAATGCGGGGCATCGAATCTCCGCAGTCTGCGTCAATCCCACGATCCAACTATGAAACCTCCGCTTCCCTCCCTGCTGGCTTGTTTCCTGGCTCTTCTTGTCCCGCCCGGCCTGTTTGCGGGCGATGTTTCAGTGGGTTGGCTCGACGGTGCCCCGCCTGCGTCCGACGCCGGCGTCAGCTTCGGGGTGCCTTTGGCGCGGGGCAGCGTGCCCAAGGGGCAGGCCTTCGCCCTGTCCACTTCGGATGGGAAGAGCCTGCCCGTGCAGACCTGGCCGCTGGCCTATTGGCCGGACGGTTCGATCAAGTGGATCGGTGTGGCGACCGTTGCCGGCCCCGGCTCGCCTCACGGCGCGATCCTTTCGGCGGGCTTGCCTGCTACAGCGGCTGCCTCCGGTCCGGTCGTGCGGGTTGTGCGCGGCGAGACCACGGTTGACATCGACACGGGCGTTCTTCGCTGCCGAATCGGCAATTGGGGAAACACAATCATCGAGTCGATGGAAACCGACGGCCGCGAGATTGCGCGGCGCGGACAGCTGGTTTGCATCCTGCAGAGCGGGCCGGATGGAGATCCCGCGGACACGCCTCCCCGTGAGGAGTATGTTGGGCATGTCGACCGAATAAGCGTGGAACAGTCGGGTCCGGTCCGTGCGGTGGTGAAGATTGAGGGAGAGCATCGGGGCGTCCGGTCGGGCCGGCAGTGGCTGCCATTTGTCGTCCGCCTCTATTTCTATGCCGGTCAGAAGACGGTGCGACTTGTTCACACGATCGTATTTGATGGAGATCAGGACCGGGACTTCATCCGCGGGCTGGGGGTTCGGTTCGATGTTCCACTGAGGGAGCAGCCCCAGAATCGGCATGTGCGCTTCTCGGGAGAAGGCCTGGGGCTGTGGTCCGAGCCGGTCCAGCCTTTGGTTGGACGCGACGGCCATAGTGTGGCCGACCCGGCGGGTCCCTCCGGTTTGGGCGGCCGCCGCGACGTATATCCGGCGCAGATCGAAGGACAACGGGTTCCAAACCGGGAGCAGGTCGATCCGCGGTCGCAAAGGCTGTTGGACGATTGGGCTGTCTGGGACAGTTTCAAGCTTGTCCAGCCCAATGCGGACGGCTTCACCGTGGTCAAGCGGACCAATCCGCAAAGCACTTGGCTCGCGGCGGGGGCCGGGCGCCGGGCCTCGGGATTGGTCTTTGTGGGCGATGTCAGCGGGGGCCTGGCCGTCAGCATCAAGAATTTTTGGCAATCCTTCCCGGCTTCGCTCGAAGTCCGGGGGGCATCCGGGCCGGAAGCGAAGCTCTATGCCTGGCTGTGGTCACCCGACGGACCGGGCATGGACCTGCGCCACTACGACACCCGCGCCCACGGCCTTGACTCGGTTTATGAGGACGTCCAGCCCGGCTTCAGCACGGCGACGGGAGTCGCCCGCACAAGCGAGCTGACGCTGTTTGCGAGCGGTTCGGTGCCGTCGAAAAGGGAAACCGCCGAGCAGGCCGCCGTCGGCGCCCGGCCTCCGCTCCTCGTGGCTCCGCCGGAAGTGCTGCACTCCGCAGGCGTTTTCGGCGTCTGGAGCCTTCCAGACCGTGGAACACCGCTCAAGAAGGCGGTTGAGGACCGGCTCGACAGCGTGGTCGCCGCCTACGAGAAGGAGGTCGAGCAGCGCCATTGGTACGGCTTTTGGTACTATGGAAACGTCATGCATTCCTATGACGCGGTGCGGCATGTCTGGCGCTACGACCTTGGAGGGATGGCCTGGGACAACACCGAACTGGCGAGCGATATGTGGCTTTGGTACAGCTTTCTGCGGACCGGGCGGGCCGCCATATTTCATCTGGCCGAAGCGATGACCCGGAACACCGGGGAGGTGGATGTCTATCATCTCGGACGTTTTGCAGGCCTTGGCTCCCGCCACAATGTGGTCCCGTGGGGATGCGGCGCAAAGGAGGCGCGGATCAGCCAGGCTGCGTTCCGCCGATTCTATTACTATTTGACGACCGACGAGCGAACCGGGGACCTTATGCGCGAGGTGCTGAATGTGGATGCCAAGGTGGCCGAGTTCGACCCGATGCGCCTCGCACAGCCGCCGACCGCGCGGGAGAAGGAGTTTCCCGCCCGCGTCCGCGTGGGACCCGATTGGTTCGCATTCGCCGGCAACTGGATGACCGAATGGGAGCGGACCGGGGACGTCAAATGGCGCGACAAGATCACTGCAGGCATGAACGCGCTTGCCCAGATGCCCTATGGAATCCGTTCGGGCCGAAATCTCGTTTTTGGCTACGACCAGGCGTCGGGAAAGCTCTTCCAGGTGTCCGACGAATTGGGCGATTATAATCTCGCCACGATCCAGGGCGGGGCAGAGGTGGTTTTTGAACTCAATGAGTTGATAGATAATCCGGCCTGGCAGGAGGCCTGGCTGCAGTATTGCAGGCTGGAACGGGCTCCGAGCGCAGTCGTGCGACAGGATATGAAGACGCATGCGGAGGGGGCGGACGCCGCCTTTGCCGGCCCCGGAAGGCTTGCGGCCTATGCCTACTCAAAAACGGGGGATGCCGCGTACGTCCGGGGAGGCGTGGCCGGCCTTGCCCAGATGCTGGGAATGGGGCGCTTCCAGTCTCGAAACTCCTCGCAACCGGCACCGCGGCCGGCCACCGGACCGCGACGGATCGAGGGTCCCGATGTCCTCAATCCGATCGACGAGGTCCCGCTCGGCACGAACGGAGTCGCGCAATCGTCGCTGACGGCGATTGAGGTGCTGCAGCTCTGTGCGGACAAGCTCCCGGCCGAGGTTCCTCAGCCTGAGGCCGCCGCTCCGTTCGGATCCGATCGGCGCCGCGAGGGCGGCTCGGCGGGGGACATACGGACGCCAAGCAACTAGCCGGATTCGGACACGACACTGGGACCGGCGGGCGCGCCGCATCTCCATAACGGATGGCGCGCCAACAGAATCTATAATAAGTCTCCCACGCGGTCGCGGACCGCGACGATGTTCGCTTATCTGAGGATCCCTTATTTGCCCCATGGACGACAATTCATATGAATAAAGTGATCACTCGGCGCGATTTTCTCCTTGCTTCGGCATCGGTGGCGGGCATGGCCGTCCTGAACCGTTCGGGGCTTGCCCAAGTCGGTCCGCCCGGTTTGTCCCACGCCGCCGCGGCCTCCGCATTCGAAAAGGTCATCGGCCGGCAAAAGATGGCCGACCTCGAAGGCCGGTTTCGCACCGTCAACGACGATATTTGCGCGAGGGGGTTGAGGGCGATTCCCGGGATCTCCGGCACGTTTCTCACCGGATACCCGTACAATGAGTTTTACGACTGGGACCTCTACTTCGAAAACCTCTATCTTTCCTACTTTGGTGTCTGGCCGTTCTGCTTCACCAATCTCAAGGCGTTTCTGGACCGGCAGGCCCCCGACGGCTACGTCAACCGCAGCCTGATCAAGCAGCGGGACCGGCAGCATTTTAAGCCCTTTCTTGCGCAGTTGGCGGTGCTCGGGTGCAAGCAGGACGGAAACGACTACGAATGGCTGCGCGGAAATTATTATGTCAGGCTGAAAAAATACCTGGACAAGTGGTTCTCCTACGACGGAGACGGAAACGGGCTTCCGGTTTGGAATTCGGCGGACGCCGCCGGCACCGACAACCAATGGAGCCGGGCCGGCGGGCTCGCGTCGTTTTCAATTGAAGGATCCGACCTTGCGTCCTACCTGGTGAGGGAACTCCGCGCGATGAGCGTCATCGCGAACAGGCTGGGGGAGTCCGGGGACGGCCGGGCATTCGGCGACCATGCGGACCGCCTCTGCGCCCTGATCAACCAGTTCTTCTGGGATGAGGAGGATGGGATGTACTATGATCGCGACGAGCGGAACGGGCACTTGGTGAAGGTCAAGTCGGCGACCTGCTTCATGCCGCTGTTTGCCGGAGCGGCAACGCCCGGGCGCGCAAAGCGGATCGTCAACGAGCATCTGCTGAATGAGAAGGAGTTCTGGCTCGCGTACCCGGTGGCGAGTTACGCGAAGACCGAGCCGGACTACTACCAGGGCTCGCACCACGAATGCAATTGGCGCGGACCCACCTGGATTCCGACCAATTACATGATATTCCAGGGATTGCGCCGGTACGGTTTTGACGATACCGCCAGGGACCTCGCCGGGAGGCTTCTGGACATGGCGCTTGTCAGGAATCCAGTCCTGCGCGAGTACTACGATGCGGAGACAGGCGAGGGGCTTGGCCAGACGCGATTCTGGGGATTCACCGCCCTTTATTACGGCATGCTCCTGGAATCCCATGCCGGATACGACGCTTCCAGCCTGGACTCGCCATCCGACGCAATTGTGACGGGCACGCTCGGCGTCGTCTTCCCGGAAGTGATCCCCGCAGACGGCGGGATCGCGCCGGCTGCGCCAAGGCTCACCTGACGACCACCTTCAGCGAGTAGGCGTCGTTTCCGGGCCTTGCGGCCGGCAGGGCGACGTGAAGTCCGGCGGCGTCGCGGGTCCAGGCGAGCCTTTCGGATGAGCCCAGCAGGGAAACACCGGCGATCTCTCCGTGCAGCAGCGCCGGCGCCTGCGCGGCGCCTGCCGCGAACGACTTGACGAGGACCTTGCCGTCCGCCGGCCAATCGAGGAGGATCGCGTAGATCGCGCCGCCCTTGGTGGTGAACCGAATATCCTGCGAAGTATAGGGCTTGCTGCGAACGTCGCGGGCGCCGCCGAAGGTTCCCGCCTCCGCCCTTTCCTCGGTTGAGGGACCTTCGCCGTAGGCCACCCAGGGGCGCGTTGCGAAGATCGCCTCGCTGTTGATGTCCATCCATCCCGCCATCCCGCCCAGGAATGCGATCTCGTCACCGTCGATCGTCCCGTCGCCGCGGACCGGTATGTTCAGCAGCAGATTGCCATTCTTGCTCACGATGTCGACGAGCATGTGGACAACCTGATTGACGGTCTTGTATTTGTGCTCCTCGAAGAGGCTCCGCTTGTAGTGCCACGAACCGATGCAGGTGTCCGTTTGCCAGGGATCGGAGCGGATTGATTCGGCCACCCCTCTTTCATAGTCGGCAATGAATGCCGGCCGGTGCGCCGGCGCGGGATGCTTGGCATTGAGCACGGCCTCCAGATGGCCGCCGTGGTACGCCGCATTGGCGTTGTAAAAGTGGGCGGCGATGTCGAGGCCCGCCTGTCCCAGCGGGAGTTCGTCGTCATCGAAGTAGAGCAGGTCGGGATGATATTTGTCCACAAGGTCCTGCGTGCGGTAAAACCACTTGTTCGAGTACCCGTTGTCGTCGGGCGGAACGTCCTCGTGCCAGACGGCGTCGTTCTTCCTGTGCCAGTCGTTGGCCTCCCGGATTGTCATTATGGAATCCGGCATCTTCATGCGGAGCCCCCCATACAGTTCCTGCGGGTCGAGTCCGTCCCACCACTTGCCCTTTCCGTCGGCCTTCGTGAGCGTCGCAGCGTCGTAGGGCACGCCCGCGAGCGGACCCTCGAGGTCGTGGCCATAGGCGGCCTGGAACCAATGCCAGGCGTGCGAGGAGTGATTCGTCACGCCGAAGCGCAGACCGTTGGCGCGGGCCGCCCTGGCCCAGATGCCCACAATGTCCTTTTTCGGCCCGACGTTGACGGAGTTCCACTCGTGGTATTTCGAGTCGTAGGCGTCGAAGTTGTCGTGATGGTTCGCCAGCGCGACGAAGTATTTCGCCCCGGCGCGCTTGTAAAGCGCCATCAGCTTCTCCGGATCCCAATTCTCGGCCTTCCAAAGATTGTCGATCTCCATGAAGCCGAACTTCGAGGGATGCCCGTAGTGCGCGACATGGTAATTGTACTGCGGCGAACCCTGGAGGTACATGTTGCGCGCGTACCAGTCGCCCTGCTCCGGGACGCATTGCGCGGTCCAATGGGCCCAGATCCCGAACTTGGCGTCGCGGAACCAATCGGGACATTGGTAGTTTTGCGCCAGGGATTCCCAGGTGGCCTGGAATTTCCCGGGCGCGACAACGCGGGTGGCGGGCACCGGCTCTTCGAGCGCGGCGCGAACGGTGCCGCCGCACAAGCCCGCGAGGGCGAGGACGGGCAGCGACAAGCGAAACAGGGGAGCCTTCATTTCTGGATTGGTGCGAAATCGAGAGCGATCCTGGTGTCGAGATTGTCGGGCCTCGCGGCGAGGGAGGCCGCCAGTTCCGAGCGCGCCTTTGCGCCGTCTCCGGAGCCGGCGTACCCGAGGCCGCAGACATAGTGTCCGGTGGACGCGCGGGCGCGGGGCGACAACGGGGAACCCCTGCCGGAACCGACTGGCTCCTTCTCCGGATTCTGGAGCAGGGCAAGGCCCGTCTCCACCAAGTTCCGAAAGACCGGATCGGCGCGGCCGGACTGACCGAGCCTCCGGTTCGCAAGAGCCTGATAGAAACGCTGCGTCGCGGTCACAGCCGGATTCTCCCTCATCCAAGAGGGCCTCCCCGCCGAGCGCTCGGGGGCTGCTGCCTCGGTCCAGGCCTGGCTGGCCTTTGCGGAATCGCCGAGCTTGTCATAGGCGCAGCCGGTCCAGTAGGCCACTTCCACCGCGCCGGCGGCATCGTCCCGCATCGCGCGGAGGTTTTCCGGATAGCGCGAGGCGGCCTGAAGGTCGGCGAGCGCCTCTTGGTACCGGCCCGCGTTGAAATGCGCGAGTCCAGCCACCAGGTGCGCGTCCGTCCACTCGGCACCGGTATCGAAACGCGTCTCGCTCTCCCAAATGTGAAACACGTGCACCTGGAGCAGGGCGATGGCCTGATCGGCCTTTCCGGCGAATGTCTTCAAGTAAATGAGGCTGGCCAGGGCCCCGTCATCCTTCTGCGCAATATCCGCGTGCGACTCCAGCATGGCCAAACGCGCTTCGACCGGCCGGCTGTCGGCGGCGTAGAGCTGGTCCAGTTCGGCGAAGTGGGTCGGGTACGAGCCGCCCACGGCCACGGCCTTCTCGAGATAGCCGATCGCCCTGGCCCGGCCGCCGTCTCCTTCGGAATGAGCGGAGGCCTGGGCCAGGTTTCGCCAGACGATGGGGAAGGATGGATCGAGTTCGGCGGAGCGCTGCCAAAGCCTGACGGCCTCCTCGGGCTGCCAGTCAAAGAGCAGATTGCCGAGGTAATACGGGGCGCGGGCATCGCCCGGATTTGCTGCGATCGCGCGGCGCAGGACCGGGATGACCTCGGACTGGAACGGGAAGACATAGTCGGGCGGCCGCCGGACTGCGTTCTGGCGGTATTCCGCCGCTTCGGCGGTGAGGCCAAGCTTTTCCGCAAAGTCACCCATGTAATAGTCGACGATGGGGGAGATCTTCGCACCGTCGGCTGCCTTGACCGCCGACTTCAAAAGATCCAGGCCGTCGCGATAAAGGCCGGCGTTTGCGTACTCCGCGGCGGTTTCCTGCGCCGTTGCGGTGTGACCGTTCAAAGTCGCAAAAAGTGCCTTCGCCTCCGTTGAGCCCGGATCGAGGAACCACGCCTCGGCCATGAGGCGGACGTCCAGCTCGTCAGTCTTTCGCAGGGCGTCGGACAGCACCGCGGAATCTTCCGGGTTGCGGCCGAGGTGGCGCAGAAGGGAGGCCTTCAGGCCGAGGGCCCGAAGATTGAGGGCATTCGCGTCGAGCGAGCGGTCGACGAAATCGAGCGCGGCCGCAAAGTCCCCTTTCGCAGAGGCGATCTCAGCCAGCGAGAAATACGCGGGAGCGCGCCATTCCTGGCTCCAGGCCGCCTTGTAGAAGGCGTCAAACGCCTCGTCGTTCCGTCCCTCGGCCTTGAGCGCGACGCCGAGGTAATAGTACGGCTCAGCGTACATCGGCGAAGTGTAGCGCGCGGCAAGCCGGGCCAGCGCCTGCCGAAAATGACCTTCGGCATCGGCGAAGCGGGCGCGGCCAAGGTCGAGCCTGCCCAAGTTGTCGTGGGCCCCGACATCGCCAGGATCGCGGTGGAGAGCCTCCCGCCAATAGGGCTCGGCGTCATGCAGCGGATCGTGGAATTGATCGATCCGCTGGCCGACAAGATCCAGTTCCTCATCCTCCTTGATATCCGCGGGCAAGGGCGGGGGAGTGACGGACGGGGGCACGGGCACCGACGGAAGCCGGACGGGGGAATAGGCCACCAGTTCGCGCCCCTGGACCTCGAGCGAGGCCTTCACGTCGTGTTCATCCACTCCTGCCGGCACGGCGACGTCGCCCACAAAGGGATGTCCGGGATCTATCTCAATCTGCTTTTCGAGGAGGACCCGGCCCGGGGCCGTGACTCTCACCGTTGCCTCCGGAACCGCCGTCGTCGTGCAAAAGCCGAACTTCGCCTCGCCCCCCCGCACCTCGAGGTTCACGGCGGCTTCCAGGTTGGCGTTCTTGACCCCGCCGATGCCGCGGAATGGGTACCAATTCATCCTGAAGGCGCGCGTCTCGTACGGCTGCATCCACGAATAGTCTGGCTGGTTGTCGGAATAGGCCCCGACCATCAGTTCGATATAGGGGCCGTCGTTGTCCGTCAGAATGTGATCCTGGAGATGGCCGCGCGGCCCGTCGCCCCAGGTCCAGAACTTCTTGCCCGGCACCACATGGTGGTCGGCCACGCTTACTATGCCGGCCTCACGTCCATGATCATAGCCGGCGAAGAAATCATCCTGGTAATTCCAGGCGAACATCGAGTTTGCGGTGGGATGATTCTTGTACCAGCTGACGTCCACCCCAGCGGTGAAATCCGACCCGTTGAAGCGGCTTCGCGCGACCGGCCAGGCGGCAAAATCCCGCTTGCCGTGATAGGTGACGTACTGGGTGCTCGGCGGGAATATGACCTGGTAGTTGTCGTTCGCGCTCACCGCCACGTTTGCGAAGCAGAGCATGGAGTTCGCAAGCGGCGTGCGGTTGAGGATGCGCACGGAGCACTCGAGGACGGAGCGGCCCGGCCGCAGCGTGTACCCGACCGCCCAGCGCATGCGCTGGCGAATCTCCAGCTCCCCGACCCAGATGGTCTTGCTGCCGTCGGGGTTCTCCTCCGTCCGGTACTGCACGGGCAGGAACGTGCTTGCCCGGTGATGGTGCGGGACGTTCCACTCGATGCCGCCGGAGATCCACGCGCCGATCAGCCCGATCAGGGAGGGCTTGATGACGTGCTGGTGGTAGATGAAATCGTAGTTGTTCGTCTTGTCGAGGGCCGAGAACAGCCGGCCGCCGATCTCCGGCAGGATGGCGATCCGCAGGTATTCATTTTCCAGGTATACCACATGGTAGGTGCGGCCGGCCTTTGTGTTGGTGAGGTTGTCGTACAGCGGATAGGGATAGATGCGCCCCTGGGCGCCCTGGGACTCGCTTCCGAAGTAGAACATCGGGTTCGGGTCGGGAGGATCCATCAGGTAGGTGGGAATCACCTCGTCGACCTCGCTCAGTTTCACGGGCCCGGCGGCGGCTGCGCGAAGCGAGAATGCGGAAAATGCGGCCAGGCAGGCCAGCGTCGGAAGGATGGGGTGGGGGTTCATGGGTGGAATTCGGATCGTGGGATGGCGCCGGGCCCGCGCATTGGGCCGCCGGGCATGCCGGAAACAGCCCGGAGAAATTGACGGGAGGGCAACGCAGGTGGGAAAGGCAAACTTGGCCGCGGCTTCGCGCAGGGTGCGATTTTTTTTCGATCTGACAGTCAAGAGTACCCGCCGCCCAGCGTCATTCCAGACGAAACTGTCCGGGTGTGCGCCGCCGCCAAGCTTGACTGGGCAGCTGAACATGTGAGATTGGCGCGGGTACGCCCCGATTCGCGATGAGACGCCTCACAACCCTCGCCGCCGCATGCGGTTTCGCCGTTTTGCTCCTGTCCTGCAGGCGGGCGCAAACCCTGCCGCCGCCTGCCCAGATCGCCGGAAGGATGCGGCAGGCAAATGCCTGGTTCATGCAGAGATACCCGGATCCAGGGCGGGATACCGTCACGGACCGGCTGAGGCCGAGCAATATCTGGACCCGGGGCGTCTATTACGAGGGACTGATGTCCCTCCATGGCGTCGACCCCGATCCGCGGTACATCGCCTATGCCGTCGCATGGGCGGAGGCGCACCGGTGGGGGCTTCGGAGCGGGCCCGGCACGCGCAGCGCCGACGACCAGTGCTGCGCACAGACCTACATCGACCTTTACAGGCTGGACCCGAAGCCGGAGAGGATAAGCGAGATCAAGGCCAGCGTCGACGGGATGATTGCGAGCACGTTCCGCGCCGATTGGTGGTGGATCGACGCGATCCAGATGTCCATGCCTGTGTTTGCGAAGCTCGGCGCCGCCACGGGCAATCCGGAATACTTTGCGCGCATGCACGAATGGTATGCCCGGGCCCGCGACGGCGGCGAAGGCAGGCCCGGGTTGTATGATGCGCGCGAGGGGCTGTGGTCCAGGGACGCATCCTTTCTTCCGCCCTACCGCGAGCCGAACGGCCGGAATTGCTTCTGGTCGCGCGGAAACGGGTGGGTGATGGCCGCGCTGGTGCGCGCGCTCGACGCGATGCCGGAGGACGCCCCTTTCCGCGGCGAGTACGTCGCGATGCTAAAGTCGATGTCGGCCGCGGTGAAGGCGGTTCAAAGGCCGGATGGATTTTGGAATGTGAGCCTTCTTGATCCGCAGGATTTCGGCGGGAAGGAGACGAGCGGCACGGCCCTGTTCACGTATGCTCTGGCATGGGGAATCGGCCGCAACATTCTGCCGCGCGACGAGTACCTGCCCGTCGTCGTCCGGGCGTGGAATGGACTGGCGACCCAGGCTGAACACGAGGACGGATTCCTCGGGTATGTCCAGGGCACGGGCAAGCAGCCCTCCGACAGCCAGCCGGTGGGCTTTGACACGAAGCCCAACTTCGATGATTTCGGTGTCGGCTGCTTCCTTCTTGCGGGCTCGGCGGTGTACCGGCTTTCGGCCGGGCCACCGCCCGGCGGGCAGTGACCGGCTCAGTTGGGCACGAGGACGCGCCGCGGGGCCAGGGTGACCGGACCCATCAGGCCGGAAGGGCGCAGCGGCCAGCCCGATGCGTCGAAGGAGCGGTAGCCCGTGTTCACAAAATTGATTTCGTAGAAGCTCTTCCAGTTCACATGGCGCTGGTCGAGGTCGCGGATCCGGTTCGCTGCGACGTTGGTCACCTCGACCTCAAGAACATTGGCCCCCGGTTGCAGGAAGCGTCCGACATCAGCGGAGAAGGGCGCGCACCAAAGGGTGGTGACATCGCGACCGTTCAGCCGCACGCGGGCGCTTTCCGCAACGCTGCCTAGATCGAGACGCCAGTCCTGCACAGCCGCGTCGCCGGTGGAAACTGAGCCCTGGGGCATGTCGAACTCGAGCCGGTACACGGCGGTGCCCGCAAATCGCTTTGCCTCCGGGTCGTCGCGTTCCGTCCAGGAATTCAACTCGGTGGTTTGAAAATCCCCCGGAAGGGACGGTCCGCCCTCCGTGAAATGAACGCTCCATTTGCCGGCGAGGGCGCGCGGAGACTCCGCGCCGGCTTGCAGGTATCGCCACGCCGGTGCACCGGGCATCGCGCGATCGTACAGCCGCAGGATGATCGAGTCGTCGGGGCTCATCTGAAGAAAGACCCCTGTGCCTCCCTTTCCCTGCCGTACCGCGGCCATCCCGGTGCGATCCGGATAGAGCGGATCGAAGATCGCGGCGGAGACCGCGCTGCGGGAGAGGGTCACCCAGGAACCGACCGGCTTGGTCCCCTTGTTGACGATGAAGTAATCCCATCCGTCCGCCCGTTTTCGCCGGATGCACTGAAGCCCATCGTCCGTCATTCGCTCCCGCGCGATCCCCATTGCGGCGATGGCGGACACGAATGAATCGTCGGGCTTGGCATTTGCGCCGCCGACCCAGATCCGCCCGGTTCCGATCGCGGCGCTTCCGTCCCGGACCGGCGCCTCCCCGAGCAGCTTGCGAAGTTCGGCCCGCCGGGTTTCGAGATTGCCGAGACCTGGAACATCCGGGGGGATCTCGCCCTGGAATACGATCGTGGCTCCCGCCCTGGCGAGGTCGAAGAGTTTCCGCAGGGTCTCGACGGGCATGTACCGGCACGGGGGCACCACGAGGGCGCCGTAGGAATTCCCGCCCAGGCTGATGCTGAGCGGCCCGCCAGGCAAGCTGGCGCGTTCGACCTGCGCTTTCATCAGGAGTTCGTCGGTGACTTCGTCGAAACTGCAGCCCTTGCCCCAGAGTTCCGCCGCCACGGCGAGGAATGGCGATCCGGTCATCCAATTGCCCGGCGTTGTGAACTGCTCGACCAGCGGATCGGGAGCGCGTCCACCGCGGCCGGCGGGCGCGCGGGCGCCCGGCGGCGGGCCGATTCGCTGCCAGAAATCGGACACGGGGAAATAGAGCAGGAGATCGTTGTCAGGCTTCCCGGATTGCAGGATCGACTGGCAGCGCGTCGCATAGGCGTTGAAGGCGGGCAGATCGTGCCAGATTCCGCCGTTCGGTCCAAAATTGACCGATGCGTAGAAAAGCCATCCCGGCCACGGCGCATCCGCCGGCGAATACGGTATCCCGTGAAAGAAGATGTGATTGATGCCGGCCAGGAAGAATCGGTCCCCGACCGATTTCATTCGAGCCAGCGGAACTTGAAAGTGCTCGCCCAGCCAGGTGAAGGTCTCCGAGGAGGCCAGGGTTTTGCCCGTGACGTGCGCTGCCGACGATGCGAACTTCATCATGGGAATCTGATCATCCGTGCCGCCGAGGAATGAACCTTCGGTCTCCGGAATGTCGGTCGCCGCGTACACGTCCTCGATATTTGCGGGGGCGCCGTGCGCCTGCTCGCGCGTCAGGCTTCCGTGCGCGTGGCTCCATTCCGTCCAGCGCGCCACGTAGGCCTCGTGAAGCTCGCCGATCGTGCGCCGGTAGTCCTCCCGCACCCGCGCTGCAATGTCCGCGTTCCCGTCGCCGGATAGCTCGGCAAGGTATTGCCGAAGGTCGTATCCCCTGCGGGATGCAAACGCCGCGAAGAAGTCCGGCGTCCAATTGGCTGCAAAGTACTCGAATGAATCGTGGAATTGGGCACGCGGCCGCGGGCCCCCATAGGCTTGAAACGCCTGATCAAATCGCGAGAGATAGGCGTCAATCGCCGCGGTTGAATAGGGATCGACGACGTTGCCCTCGCCGCCCGGGGCGGCCCGCTTGACCTTTTGCACGGGCTGGCGCGCGGTGAGAGCGTAAACCTTCCAGCCCGGACCTGGCGCCGTCCATTCCAGGCGTCCATCCTTCACCCGGCCGGTCAGGTCGGTCTGGGCGCCGTCCGGCCCGACGGCCCTCAGACATAGGAGTTTGCCCGTGCCCGACGAGCCCGTGAGCAAACCGTCCATTCTCACGGCGCCGTTTCCATCCGCCGGCGCGCCGCCGCGCGCCGCGCTGCCGGCCAAGTTCGAAAGCCTTCCATCCGCGCCGGGCGCGTACCGCTCGATCGACACCGTTTCGGAGGCCAGATCCGCGGGAATCCATGGCCCCCCCATCGGCCATCCGGTGCCGGTCGTCAGGTCGACTCCGATTCCGAGCCTGGAGGCGGTTTGGGTGGTTATTCCAAGCATCTCCATCCACTTGGGAGACAGGTAGTCGATGAAGCGGCTTTCATAGCCCTTCGCCCCGTAAATCGGGCAGATCTCCACCCCGCCGAGCCCGGCATCGCGATATGCCGTGAGCAGCCTCTGAAGATTTGGGGCGTCGACACCGCTGCCGAGCCACCACCACCGGGTCCACGGACGGGTTGTCTGGGTGGGCGCGGGCCAGGCGAGCGTGGCGGAAGGCTCGGAAGTCGTCGTGCGGCATCCGGGCGCGGCAAACGAAAGAAAGAGCAGCGGCAAAAGAAGGGCCGGAGATCGGGGCGGGGTCATGGTGGAGCGTTGAGGCAAGACGATTGGAATGCGCGGTGGCCAAAACTTGGTTGGAATCATGCGGAGCCGTTCGATGAGCCGCAGAGTCAAAGCCTACGGTTGGTGGGCGTCCGATCCGTGAAAACCCTCGACATCCAGATCGGCGACACGCTCCGTCCTGAGCGCCGGGCCATAGCTGGCAGGCGCGTTGGCCCCCCAGCGCACGGTGCAATCCCGGATTGTCACCTGGCGGGCGTCCTGCAGGTGGATTCCGGCGATCACGATGCCCTTCTCCTGGACACCGAGCTCCTCGGGCGGGCGCAAGTCGGTGCGGCTGGGCCAGGAGGTTGTCTTGGCGATGTCCAGGGTCACGTCATCGAGGATGATGTCCTCGGGTACGCATTCGGGGCACCCTTGAATGAAGACTCCGGCCTCCGCATGTGAGGTGATGTGCGAAAACCGGAGCTCGCGCACCTTGCCGATCTTGCCGCCGGGTTCCCGCGGATGGGCGTTCACGTAGATGGCCTCGGAGGAGCCCCACCACTCGGGATAGAACAGCTGCGAATGGATCACGATATCGTGCGCCACTATGTTTTCGACGCTTCCTTCGTCGCGCAGCATGATCCCGATCCCGCGGTTGCACTGGTTCACGACGCAATCGGAGAAGACGATGTTGCGGACTGCGTCCACGGTTTCCGATCCGATCTTGAGCGCGCAATCGTGGGTCGTCAGGACGCAGTGCGACACGATGATGTTTTCGCACGGTCCATACTGCGCGAATTCCCGGCTGGTCTTGATGACGATCGCGTCATCGCCGCACTCGACGGAACAATCGGTGATCCGCACGTTTCTTGAGTGATCCGGATCGATGCCGTCGCAATTCGGCGCCTTAAGGCTGTTGCGGATGGAGATGCCGTGGATCGACACATCCTCGCAGCCGGCCAGGTGGAGGGACCAGAAGGCCGCTTCGCGGATGCTGACATCGCTCACGCGGACGCGTTTGCAGTCCTCGAAGAGGATGAGCCGCGGCCGGTCGGGCTTCTTCGCAAAAATATAGGGGCCCTCCTTGCCCAGGAACTCCAGCCCGCGGCCGTCGATGACGCCGGTGCCCGTGATCCCGACGTTCTCCGCATGGCGCGCCAGAATGAAAATACGGTCGACATAATCCACCGCCTGCTCGTTGCCGGGGGGGGTGGCACCCGGGGTGCGAAATTCGCGATAATCCGACAGTTGGGTGCTTCCGACAAGGCGGGAACCCGGTTCGAGGTTCAAAATCACGTTCGACTTGAGTTCGATCGACCCGGACATGAGGGAGCAGCCTGCCGGAACTGCGACGATCCCGCCGCCGGCCGCGGCTGCGGCATCAATCGCCTTTTGCAACGCCGCGCCGTCGTTTGTCTTGCCGTCGAGAACGGCGCCGTAGCTGGCGGGAGAAAAGACGGCGGCGCGCAGGCCCGGGCCCGCCGCTGCAAGGAGCAGAAGAGTCAGGATGGTGCGTGTTCGTGGCATGGAAGGATCAGGGTGTTGTCGGTGCAGGAACGCCGCGGGTGACTATCGGCGCATCCACATGGTCGCAGCGGGCCAGGCTGACGGGCTTGCCGTCATCGGTTGCAAAACGAACGTTCGTCATCGTCCAGTCGCGGGCGTTCTCGATGGATCCCGCCTCGGCGCCCCGGGCGTCGATGTCCTCCCAATGCAAGGCGCCCAGGGGCTTTTCCTTCATTCCAGAGGCGCTGATGATTCGGCGGGCCCCGGTGGCGTGCACGTCAGCGATCGTGATGTCGCGTATCTCGACGTACCCGCGTTCGGGCGGCTCGACCGGAGTCGCCAGGGTGTTCCAGTAGGCGGGAACGTTCGTGAATCCGGGGGGAATCGTCGCGTAGCTGTAGGACGGGTTCCAATCGAGCGTGAATGTGAACGGACGGGGCACCCCCGTCAGCGTCAGGCCGCGCACCAGCACGTCCTCGACCGCGCCGCCGCGGGTGTGCGTGGACTTGATCACGATGCCCGCGCCCGTGCCGATGCCCCTGTTTCGGATGGCCACGACGTGGCGGATGCCGCCCGATGTTTCGCTGCCGAAGGAGACGACCCCGCCGCCACGCCGGCAGACATTGTCCCGTATGACAACATACTCGGTCGGGCGGTTGACGCGCAGGCCATCGGAATCGCGCCCGGCCTTCAGGCAGATGTCGTCGTCGTTATTGTCGATGTCGCAGTGCTGGACAAGAACCCGGCGGGAGGAGTCCACATCGATGCCATCCGTGCTGGGCGCCCGCACGCCATTGATGATGGCGTTGTCCGCAATCGTAATGCCGTCGACCGTGACTCGTTCGGAATAGGCGAGTTGCACGGTCCAGAACCCCGAACGCCGCAGGCGCAGGTTCGAGAGGGTCACATCCTTCGACTCCCATACGACGATCAGCCGGACGCGGCGGCAGTCGTAGTCGGCCGCCCATCGAATCCCGCGCGGCTCATAGTCCTTTCGGAGATTCCAGTACTTCTTCCACCAATAGTCGCCCTGCCCGTCGATGGTTCCTCCCCCGGAGATCTCCACTTCCGTTTGACCGTTGACATTGATGAGGGCCGCAGGCCAGGGCATCTCGATTCCGGCAACGCGGGTGGGGATGACCGGGTATGCCGCGTCATCGTTGCTGCCGAGAATCGTAACGCCTTCGTCAATTCGGAGATGGACATGGCTCTTGACGAAAAGTGCGCCGGTCAGATAAGTGCCCGGCTTTAGCGCCACGACTCCGCCTCCGGCCCGGGTGCAGGCGTCGATCGCGGCCTGTATGGCCGTAGTGGCGGACGCCGTTCCATCGCCTATCGCACCGAATTCGTTGGCAAGGAAGACCCGTTTCCCTTCGGGGTGTTGTGCCGCGCCGGCGCCGCCGACCCAGTCGGGCAGCGACATGCCGGGCGGCTCGGCAAGCAGGGATGGCCTTAAGGCACCGGCCAGCACGACGGCCGCGAGCAGACCGGCGGCGATTGCACGGCGATGGGCAGCGAGAACCATTGGGGAAGACAATGCGGGGTTGGGAGAATCTGTGGCCCGCCGGGAGGTCACAAGATCGGGTTATGCGGACGGTCAGAAAACGGGTTGCAGGCGCCGGCCGCCGGCTTGGAGAACATGCAGCCGGGCTGCGCGGTCCGCAAGGTTCGTGTTCTCAATCCTGGTGAAAAACCTCGGTCAATGGGAGACTGACCGGACTGTTGTCGGGGTTGGAGGGCATGATGTCGCTCATGTGGCGCCACCACCGGCGGCAGACTTCCGTTTGGGCGATCGCCTCCCACCGGGCATCGTCCTCTATCTCCACGTAGGCGAAAAGGTGCCCGGTTCGCTCGTCATGGAAGATCGAGTAGTTGTGCGCTCCGTGCGTGCGCAGCACTTCGGCAAGGTCGGTCCAGATCGGATTGTGGCGCCGGCGATACTCGCCGGCCTGGCCGGGATTGACTGACATCAGGGATGCTCGGCGTTTCATGGTTTTGGGCGGGGTTTCATGCGGGATTCTTGGGTGGCGGTCTCAATGGCGCATCTGCAGGGTCAGGCCGTCGACCCATCGGGCGGGAATCATCGTTGTGGACGCGTGCTCGGGAATCCCGCGCTCGTTGCGCTGCAATTGGGCAATCAGCAATTCGACGGCGCGGGCGCCCAAAAGCTGGGGCTGCAGGTCAAGTCCGGCGCAATTCTTCACCTGGGCCTGGGTCAGGTTCAGGCAGAAAAACCCCGCCTGATCCGGCACGCGGGCGCCGCATTGGTCCATCCAGCCGATGGCTGCGTCCAGGTGTCCGATGACGACATCCGGCTTGTATCGCTTGAGCCAGCGCACGAACTGGGGCCGGGAAAACTCGTCCATGAGGAGCGGCGGCACGCGGGCGGTCGGGGGATGGCTGCGGGTGAACGCGAGAAAGGCGCCCTCCCACCGGTGTTGCAGGCGCTCATCCTGATGCCGCTGCAGGAACAGGCCGGGGCGCCGGTATCCTGACTGCACCAGCCGCTCGAGCACGTCCATCATCGAACGGTAGTGATCGCAGGATACGGCGTGGAGCGCCGGGTGCTCGATGATGTAGTCGGTGTAAATTCCCGCATAACGGGACCAGTCGAGGCGCGACAGATCGGGCTCCCGCCACGCAGGCAGAACGAGCACTCCCTGGATTCCCCTGGATTGCAGGATCGTATCCAGGCGGGACTGATCCACTCCCTTTCGACCGACGAGGAACGGCTGCAGCTTGTAACCCAGATCCGCAGCCCTGCGCCTTGCGCCGTCAATCAGCGCCTCGTGATAACGCAATGCCGAGGCGGGCCGGTCGGCCTCATCGAGGTTTATGGCTGCGAGACCCCCGCGAAAGGTCTGGCCCCGTGAGCGGCGAATTTCCGACATTACCGCGCCGGCGAGCGGATTTGGCCGGTATCCGGCCGCATTGGCCGCCTTCCAAACCTGCTTGGCCGTCTCGCCCCTGACGCGGGATGAGCCCCGCAATGCGTCTGAAACCGTCGTGCGGGACAGACCGAGCCCGGCGGCCAGCGATCGAATCGTCGGTGCGGACGGCATTTCAGGATTTTCCCTCGGCTTCCCGGGCGCGTATCGCCACCGCACGCGCCGGCGTCCGAAGAATGGGCGCAGGTCGCAAAATCCGATCGAAGCGGCTTGGGGTCATTTGCTGCAAAGACGTTCCGTCCGGGGCATCGGATGCGCAATCGAACCCCCGGGGGCTGGGTTTGATGCGGACGGCGCGTAATCCCGACTACGCGAGGGGACCGGATTCGCAAGGAAATTCAGACTGTCCGGATCGGCCTGCTATCTCGGTCCTGCGCCCGTCCCGGGTTCCGCGGCCGGCAGCGGCTCCATGATTCCATTGCGCTCATCGTGGAGGAGGGCGGTGTCAAGGCCGTCGAGGACCAAGACGCCCTGCAAAGAGGAAACAAAGGCCTGGTCGCCCCAGTGCCAGACGATCGCGCCCTTGGGATCGTATTCCACGATCTGCTCGCCCTCGTAGTTGTGGCCTCCCAAGTGGCCATGCCAGTTGGCGACGACCACGTCGCCGTTCGGCAGGAGCTGGAACATTGCGTAGAAATAGGGGTGCACCCGGGCCGGGACCTGGTCCCTGGCCCCAAACTTGCGCAGGACCGCGCCCGAGGGGTCGACCTCGACCATGAACGAGGAGCCGGACTTCCTGTCGGTCTCGGAGGTTCCGAAGCCGGACGACATAAGGGTGTCGCCGTTGGGCAGCGACAGCGCCAGCCACGCGTGGTGGAAGCCCTCGACTGGGATGTCCCGGATCCAGTTGCCGTTGCCGTCCGCCTCGCGGAAGAGGGTGTTGCAGGCACAGAGGAAGGTTCCCTTCTGGGTCTGCCGGACGAGCCGGAGGTAGTCGCCGACATAGGTCGCCCGCTTGACCACGCTGCCGTCGGGAGCGTATTCGACGAAGAGAACGTGCCGGCCCGTCGGGTCTCCGACCGGGTCGTGGCCGCGGTTGAGCTTCTTCCCGTCGAAGTCCACCCCGGCGAGGATCAGGTCGCCGTTGGGGAGCCGCCGCGCCGACGAGACGTCGTGGTAGAGGGCGACGTCCTTCAGGAGCTTGCCCGTCGCGATGTCGTATTCGCCGTAGCCCTGGTCGTGGCTGATCAGGAGCCTGCCGCCGCCCTCGAGCTGCATGTCGCGGGGGAGCGCGTGACCGATGTGGACGAGCCAGTTCTGCTTCGGATTGGCCTCGTTCACGTGCATGACGTCGCTCAGGCCTTCGTCGAGGGCCAGGAAATCGTGGCGGATGGGCTGGGCGGACGAGGCGGTCGAAAGGAGGCAGGCGACGGCTGCCGCGCCGGCAAGGCGGGAAAGGGAGGTTCTGTTCATGACAATCTTGGGCTCTTCATCCTTCGCGGGGTGCCAGCGGGGTCAAACCCCAATATGTCCGCGCCCTGCCGCGGCCCGCGCTTGTGCCGCCTTGCCGTCAAAACGGGGAACGGCGGCTTGCGGGAGAGGCGCTCACGCCCGCCTGGCGCTTCGCTGAGTATTGATCCGGCAAACCTCGGCAAAAACCTGGTCCACCGTGATCCTCTTCATGCAGACATTGTCGCGGCAGGCCGTCTGGCGATTGTTGAAAGCATTGACACAGGGGCTGCACGCAAGCCCGGCCCAGAGGGGATGGCTGCGGGGTCCGGGAGCACCGAAAAGCAGGGGAGTCTCGGGGCCGAAAAGGGACACGACGTCGATGTCGGTGAGCGCCGCGAAATGGGCTGGACCGCTGTCGTTGGTCACGAGCACCTCCGCCATGCCGAAGGCGACCAGCAGTTCGCGCATCGTCGTCCGCCCCGCGAGGCAAAAGCACCGCGGTGAGCCGACCTCGCGAACCAGCGCGGCAACTTCGGGCGCCTCTTCGGCTGTGCCCGTGAAGCCGACGTGGGAATCCTTGAACTCCGCAAGAATCCGGCTGGCCAGTTCCACGTAGTTGCGCCTTTCCCATTTTCGCAGGGGCAGCAAATCGCTCGCATTGGCGTTCAGAAGAACGACCCGGGCGCCGTCGGAAACCGCCATCTCGCGGAAGAGGAGCCGCATTGCCATGACCTCGCGCTCCTCCGGGCGGAACGCCGGCAAGGCGGCGGGGGGATCTGGCACGAGCGGAAAGGTCGGCAGATTCCCGGGGTCGATCTCGAGCGCCCGCACAAGGCTCGTGAATGTCCGGCTCGTGTGCAGATGCGGGTTGTAGAGAACGCGGTGGGTGAGGAGGTCGCCCCGGTAGGGGCCTTCCCCAAAATAGGTGTGAAATCCAACGCGGCGCCTTGCGCCGGAGAGGAAGCCGATCACGGCGGAGGACCGCGCGAAGAATTCCATGTCGATGCAGGAATCGATCCCGAGGCGGCGAATCTGGCGCAGCCTCGCCAGACAGCTCGCCATCATCGACCACGGGGAGAGCGTGCGGATGGTCAGGACGTTTTCGCTCGGAATCAGGCCCAGGACATCGACCACGAACCGGTTTTCCTCGAAGACCAGGAAAAAGACCCGCTCCCGGCCGACGAGAGACACCGCGGTCTGGAGGGCGTCGCAGGCGAGAACGGTCGAACCCTGTTCGGCGAGCTTGAGAAAAAGAATCCGGGTGGGAACCTTGGAGTCCGCCCCGCTGCGAAAAAGATCGGAAAGGCGGCGAAAACCGGTCAGCAGGAAACAGACCGGGGCGCCGACGCACCGGTCAATCCACAGCAACCGCCGCGCGTTGCCGCTGAAGCGGGGCCGGGATGGCCGCTGCGAAGCTCCCGGCATGGGACTGGTCATCCGGTCGATCCTTGGGGTCGGCAGGCCCTTACGCAAGCAGCTCTGTCATCAGCGCCTGCGGTTCCGGCTCAGCCGGTGAAATAGAGGTACGCTCCGAGGATGCACACAAGAATGAGGCAGGAGGCGGCCACTTCCTGCCAGCTCCAGCTGGCGTAGGTCCTCGCCTTGTCCTCCGCTGTCGTCGTGCCAAAGGTGAGGTTCTTGATCTGTTCGGAGTCCGGCACGGCCGTCGCGAGACTGACGACGACCATGATGACCGCCGACACCAGGGTGATAAGGATGCTGAAGTACTGGAAATTGATGTTGTTGATGACCCAAAGGAAGGAACCTGGCTCATATCCGTTGGCAAAGCCCCCGAGTTTCATCGTGACCGGCGTATCCACCAGCATCCGGAAAATGCCGAGGGCAAAACCCACGATCATGGCCCACAGGCAGCCCTTGGCGTTGAGGCGCTTCCAGAACACGCCGAAGAAGAAGACGACAAAGATCGGAGGAGCCAGGTAGCTCTGCACGGATTGCAGGTAGTCGTAAAGGCTGTGGGCACCCTCAACGACAGGGATCCACAGGAGGGCGATGATCACCATGATCGTCGTGGCGATGCGGCCCGTGCGCACGAGTTGGGACTGGGAGGCGGCCGGCCGCAGCTTCTGGTACAGGTCCACGGTAAAGAGCGTCGAGCAGGCATTGAAGACGCCGGCAAGCGAACCCATCAGGGCGGAGAGCAATCCGGCGACGACTATGCCGCGCAGCCCGGCGGGAAGGAGGTGCTTCACCATGAGAGGGAAGGCATTCTGGGCATCGTAGCCTGCGGACAGCTCCGGCACCTTGCCGCTCTTGACCAGGGCGAAGCATATCATGCCTGGGATGATGAACAGGTAGGGCGGAAACAGCTTGAGGAAGGCGGCGAATATGCTGCCGCGGCGCGCCACCTGCTCGTTCGGGGCGCCCAGCGCCCGCTGGACGATGTACTGGTCCGTGCACCAATACCACAGCCCGATCACGGGCGCGCAGATCAGCATGCCCAGCCAAGGGTAATGGGAGTTGAAATACCACGCCTGCTTCACCACGTGCCCGTCCGCCGCCTGCTGCATCACCGGCGCCCAGGTCGATTGGACGCCCGGGGGGGTCATGGGCTTCCAGAGATTGAACATGTCGGAACCGCAAAGGGCCCGCAATTCGTGCCACCCGCCGAGCTTGTGCAGGCCATAGAAAGTGAGCGTAGTCGAGCCGGCGATCAGAACCAGCACCTGGACCGCGTCGTTGTAGGCCACCGCGCGCATTCCGCCCAGCGTGGTGTACAGGCCGGTCAGCACGATCACCGCCACCGAGCCGATCCAGAAGCTGTTGATGTCGCCCCCCATGACATGGATGTGCATTTCCGGCAACAGCGTGGAGAAGACGACCCCGCCGGCGAAAATGCCGACCGCGATCTTCGACACGACAAAGGTGACCAGCGACACGATCGAAAGGACGTATCTCGAACTCGTGCTGAAACGGCGTTCGAGAAACTCGGGCATGGTGAAAACCAGCGAGCGCGCGTAGAAGGGGACGAACACCCAGGCCAGCACAAGCAGGCACCACGCATGCAGCTCGTAATGGGCCATTGCCACACCGTCCTTGGCGCCCGAGCCGGCGAGCCCCACGATGTGCTCCGATCCGATGTTCGAGGCAAAAATGGAGGCTCCGATGACCCACCATCCGAGATTGCGGCCCGCAAGGAAATAGTCGGTCGCGGTGTCCTTGCCTTTGCGGACGACCCACCAGCCGACGCAAAAGAGGATCGAGAAATACAGGGCGATAGCCAGCCAATCAAGGCCGACCAAGGTGGATGTGTTCGTCGGGGTCATTGCAGGGTTCCGGGGTTCAGTTTAGGGGTGCGCCTGGGATGGCGTTCGGACAAAGCCATAAAAACATTGGCCGGGCATTCGGCGGCTGTCTAGCGCAAGAGTCGGGGCTCGACGAAATTATTATATTGCCGCCATTCTTTCAGGATGATGAACGCACAGATTGCCGCTTTCGGCTTGGTTTGCGCAACGGCGCCATTCGCCCGGGCGGATCTGGCGCCGTTCCCCTCCGTCGGGTCGGAGACGGTCTGGCGAGCGGATGATTTTTCCGCACCCGGCGGTGCGAAGGCGGAGGTCCTCGGAGCACCGAAAATCATCCGGGACAACGCAGGATCATACGCGTTGTTCAACGGGCGGACCGACGCATTCGTCATTCCCCTGGTTCCCCTGGCCGGGTTGCGGGCGTTCACGGTCGAAGTGCTCCTGAATCCAGATCCCGCGGGACCGCAGGCCCAGCGGTTTCTGCACATGGAGGACGGCGGAGGGCGCCGGCTGACGATGGAAATCCGGCTCACGGCAGCGGGCCGGTGGGCGCTCGATGCGTTCCTCCTTTCCGGGAGCTCGCGCAGGGCGCTTCTCGACGAAAAGCTGCTCCACACGTCCGGCGGATGGCATTGGGTGGCGTTGCGCTACGACGGGCGCACGATGGAGAGTTTCGTCGATGGGCGGAAGGAACTTGATGGACGGGTGGATTTCACGCCGATGGAGTCGGGCCGGACCGCGATTGGCGCCAGGCTCAACCGGATCTTCTGGTACAAGGGGGCCATCCGCAAAATCATCGTTCATCCGGTCGCATTGGCCGCCCCCTCCCTTGAATCAAACGGCGGATCGCCGTAAACCGGCAACCCGTAGGGTTTGCATCTGCCCGGAAAGATGGCACTTTGGGTGCAGGCAATTGTCGAATCGGATATGCCCCTTTGGGGCGAAATGCCACGTAATCAAACATAACGCCATGAATACCAAAAGCCTTGCTGCTGTGGTCGCGTTGGCGGCACTTCTGGGCGCCGCAAGCGCATTTGCCCAGGCGGCGAATCCGGAAAACCAGGCGCCGGCGCCGAATCAAGTCGTTTATCTGCCCCAGCTTCCTGGAGCGGCCGATCTGGCCAGGTCCGCACCGGGCCAGGGCGTGACCATCGCACAGATCACGCAGACAAGCGATCAGGTGACGGTCGTGTACAAGCTGGCGAATGGCCAGACTAGCACGGTCGCGTACCGGTTGCTTTCGGCCGTCGAGTCGTCGGACTCGGCGCCGCCCTATCCCGCACCCTCTGTTGCGCTCTCGACGCCGGCTCCTGCGGCTGTCGCTCCCGCAACCGCTGTCGTCTACGCGCAGCCCGCTCCGGCAGTCGTCTATGGGCAGCCCGCCCCGGTCTACTATGCTCCGGACTATTATTGGCCCTGGTATGGCCCAATTGCGGTCAACCTCGGCTTTGGATGGGGCTGGCATGGTGGCGGAGGCTGGCGCGGTGGCGGAGGCTGGCGCGGTGGTGGTGGCTGGCGCGGTGGTGGTGGCTGGCACGGTCGCTGACGGCAGGCTTCCCGCTCGTGACATAATTCCTGGGCTCCGCCATGCGCGGCACAGTCAGACCGCCGGTCCAAGCTGGATCCGGCTCGGCGGCCCGTCTTCGCCCTGCGGGCTTCGAGGCGGCGGCCTTCCGATTCGGAAGGCCAAAGGCAACCGCGCCGTAGCCCGGCGGGGCGAAGGCGGGGCAACACGAGCGCCGGCTGCCGCGCGATTCCGAATCGGAAAGCGACGGACCTCTTGCGGTGCCGAACGGCCAACCGCCTACTGGTGCCACAGCCGCGAGACCATGGCGTAGACGATCAGGGCCAGAAGCACGAGTCCAAGGCCGAAGAACATGAAGCCGAAGGCACGGGCGATCTTCTTTCGGCTCTCCCACTCGTCCTTGACACGGTGGGCGTCGAGCTGACCGGAGGCGACCAGGCGATCGTACCAGCGCCTCCGCTCGTGCAGAAGTTCCGTCTTCGAGATTCGGCCCGAGAAGATGACCGTATCCATCGGGAATTTCTCGATCCGGAAGTGGGTATTGAAGAAATGGAAGGTGAAGATGAAGCCCGCCGCAAGCAGCGCTTCGTCGGAGTGGAGGATCAGGGCGATATTGATGACCCACCCCGGAAGGAATGCGGTGAAGAACTTCGGGAACCACATGACCAGGCCCGAAGCCCCGATGATGAAAATGCCCCAGAAAACGGCGAAGTAATCAAAACGCTCCCAGTACGTCCAGCGGTCGAACTGCGGCCGCGGGCCCTTGCCAAAGAACCATTTCTGATGGGCGATGAAATCACGCCAGTCCTGCAATGAGGGCACCATCGAATCCGGACCAAAAAGGGCATCCCAAGCCCGGCGAATCCGGAAGCGTCCCGTCTGCGGATCGCGGAGCGCCCCTCGTTTCCTCCAGAACCCGGTCACAAGGGCGGCGAGGTGGAGGCCGAAGTACGCAAATGTGATGATGGCCCCAAGATGGTGCAGCACACGCGCCACTTCCGCCCCGCCCAGGAGGTTGAAGATCGCCTTGGCCCAGTTCGTATAATAGAACTTGAGCGGCATGCCGGTCAAAACCAGGAGGAGGAAGCTCGTCACGACGAGGATGTGGAGGAACCTCTCGAACGAATTGAAACGCGTGTATTGCTCGTCGTCGGTGCCGGCCTGCACCTTTGCCTCCCTGAATGTCTTCGAGTCGTGCAGGTAGAGATAGACCGAGCGCACGACCCATAGGAGGGTGTGGAGTCCGAAGAAGGCGAAGACGCCGATGAGGAGCGCCGTCATGCCGACGTACACCTTGTGCAGGAGGGCGTAATGGGCCGCGTCGAGCGGGTCGGCGTGAGGCCGGTACTCCGTGAACTTGACCCCCACGCCGGGGTGGCATTGCTGGCAAGTCGCCACGATGCGGCCCGGCGCCAGGCGGGAACGCGGGTCGCTGACGGGGAAGACGTCGTGATGGCCGTGGCAGTCGTAGCAGGCGGCGACGTCGGAGGCCACGTTGGGCCGGCCGAGAGCCATCGCCTTCCCGTGGTATGTCTCGCTATAGTGGGCGAGCCGGTCCTGGTGGCAGCGTCCGCACACCTGGTCGCTCGCCGCCTTGAAGTGGATGTTCGAGGGATTCTCGATCTGATGGGCGCTGTGGCAGTTCGTGCAGACCGGGCCGCGCGGATCGCCCTTGGCGAGCAGGACCCCGTGCACGCTTTGGCTGTAAACCGCCTCGATCCCCACGTGGCATTGTCCGCAGGTGGCGGCTATGTTCGCGTGGTTGGTCCGCGAGCTCTGATCGACGCCGCGCTTGATGTCATGCACACCGTGACAGTCGTTGCAGGAAGGGGCGACGATGAGGCCCATCTTCAAGAGGGCCTGGCCGTGGATGCTGTCCAAGTAATTCGCCGGCTCCTGCGCATTTCCAATCCTGTACTGGTCGGCCAGTTTTGTGTTGCTGTGGCACTTGGCGCAGGTCTGCGGCAGGTTGAGCTTGAAGACGGGTGAGTCGCTGTGCTTCACCGGGACGATTTCGTGGTTGCCGTGGCAGCTCGCGCAGGTCGCCGCGCCCGAGGCTCCCATTGCGTGGCTCATCCCGTGGATGCTCGTCGCATAGGCGCGCGCCTCATCCTGGTGGCACGAGGCGCATTGGGCCGGCGGCAGCTTGTCGTCGTGGGGCACGCCCTTGATCGAGACGTGGCAGTCGATGCAAAGGAGTTTTCCGTGCACCGACTTCGAAAATTGCCCGGTCCGGAGAATCTCTATTGCCGGGTTGGATTCCGCGTCCTTGTCCCTCTTGTCCGGAGGCACCGCCTCGTGGCAGTCAAGGCAGGCCTGGTTGGGAATCGGGTCGGCTGCCGTCCAGCCGGTCGCCGCGAGAAGAAGGAAGGCGAGCGCCGCGGCACTCCGGAGGCGTTTGGTGGAAGCCGAAGCGGCGTGGGGTGACGTTCGGGGCGGCATCGGACAATCCTAAGGGGACGGCCGCCCTGTGCCTCGGCGTCTATTGTCGGGGTTTGCGCACTTCTTGACCGCAGGCGGGTGCGGACGCGTTTCCTGAGCCTGCGCGCAACTCAGCCGCCGGGTCGGGGCTGGCCTATCTCCGCCAGGAGCTCGGCAAACCAGGGGGTCGCCAGGTCAAACGGTTTGCCTCCCCTGATCCGGGCGAACTCGATCGGCCTCAGGACACCGCCCCGGTCCTCGTCGTGGCCGATGACGCCGCTTTCCCGCCGCATGGCGCATTCGACCGCAAGATCGACGCAGCTCTTGATCAGCCGCAGGTCCTCGGAATTCGCGGCGGCGGCCCGGGCAAAATAGCCGCTTTTTTGAACGAGCACCTTTTCCGCCCCGATCATCTTCGAAAACTGCTCGCCGAACCATTTGCCGGGGTTGACGGCGTCGAGCTTGACGTGGCCGAACGCATCGCGCGGCACCTCCTGTCCCTTTGACTGCATCTCGGCGACGATGCTCGCCACGCCTGCGCCTTCCGAGACAAAGAGGCTTACGTTGTCCTGCCGCTCCATGATGGCCTTCAGCCGCGCGGCTTCGGCGGCGATATCCAGGGACATTTCCGGCAGATAGACTCCGTGGATGTCCAGGCGCGCGCGCGCGAGCCCGATCTGCGGAACGTACTCCTGCCGCGCGAGCATTCCCCTATAGGAGCGGGCGGTCGCAGCCGTTAGCCAGCCGCAGTTGCGGCCCATCACCTCGTGGACGATGAGCATCCTCGGATTGGCCCCGTGCTCGCCCACGACGTTTGCGAAGAAGCGCGCGCCCTGTTCCGCGGCCGTCCAGGCGCCGAGCGACTGGCGGATGGGATAGACGTCATTGTCGACCGTCTTTGGCAGTCCGATGACCGTGAGGCCGTAGCTGTTTTTCGCGAGAAATGCGGCCAATTCGGCGGCCGCCGTATTCGTGTCGTCTCCGCCGATCGTATGGAGCACGTCGACTCCGTCCTGCACAAGGCGGTCGGCCGCCACCTGCTGGGGATCCTGGCCCTCCCGCACGAGGCCGCGCTTCAGGCAGTCCTTCAGATTTGTGAGTTTCACCCGGCTATTGCCGATCGGACTGCCTCCGTAACCGTGAAGGATGTGGGCCGAGGCGCGCACTTCCGGCGTGACCTTGAAGCTGTCCCCGAGCAGCAGGCCCTTGTAGCCGCTGCGGTAGGCGATGATGTCGATCCCGGGCGCAATTTCCGTGTAACGCTCGATCAGGCCCCCGATCGCCGAACTGAGGCAGGGGGCCAGGCCGCCGGCGGTCAGCAGGGCGACTCTCTTGGGTTGGGTGGCGTTCGTCATGGTGGAGACAATGGGGAAGAAAATCTCGCCGGTTTCGTCCGTCCTGTCCAGCCGGCAGGTTGCGCATCGTTTGGCGGGTTTTGCGCAGAACCCGGTTGATCTGATTTTTGCGGCTTTTCCCTGCCAAAGTGTTACGCTCCGCAGAAATCAGCCCGCGCGGGCCAGGCCGAAACGGGTTTCCAGCATGAAAGCCTTCGTTCTCCTCATCCTCCCGGTCGGGATCGTCGCCTGGCAGCACGCGGCGGCGGATCCGTCCGCGCGCAAGTCCGGGCCTGACGACGTCGTTTCTCTCAGGATAATCAAGACTACGCAGGCGGTTTTCCCCGTGGCTTTGCTCAACAAGGGAGTTAGATACGGAGAAACCGACCTGATGATCAGCGTGGATTCGGAGGGCAAGCTGGATGACGCACTTGTCACAGGCTACACCCGGCCGGAGTTTGCGGAAGAGGCGCTTCGCGTGGTCAGGCAGTGGAGGTATGTGCCGACGCGCTTTTCGGGCCAGCGGGTCAGCACGGTGGCGGGGGTGTCCTGCGTTTTCGAGGTCAACGGCATTTTGGCTCGTGTTCGGCAGCCGACCGAGCCGGACACGAATTCCACCCTGCAGGAGGAATACGCAAAATTCGGATTTCACGTCGGCACGTTGCGGGAATTGGATCGAATCCCCGCGCCGATCCACAACGCGCTGCCGCACTATCCGCAGGAATGGGAGGCAAGGGGGATCAGGGGGGCGGTCACGGTGGATTTCTTCATCGATGAAACCGGCAGGACGCGGATCGTCACAACCGACCCGTCGGCCGACCGGTTTCTCGCCGGCATCGCGATGGATGCCGTTGAGCGATGGCGCTTCGAGCCGCCCCTGTCGAAAGGAAAACCTGTGCTCGTTCGAGCGCAGCAACTGTTCGTTTTCGGACAGGCCCAGCCGGGCCCATGAGGGCCTCCCGGCAGGGATCGCTGCCGGGGCGGGCGGGAGAGCCGGAACCCGGTCTTGTCGACACGCGGGCCCGGCCTCATGTTGGGAATACAATTCGATGCGTGTATTGATTATCGGCTGCGGCTATGTCGGCCATTGCCTTGGAGACGAGCTTGTCGGGCTCGGCCATGAGGTCTTCGGCCTGCGCCGGTCGCCGGCCGACTGGCCGGGTGGCATCCGCCCGCTGATCGCGGACGTGACGGATCCCGAAAGCCTCAGGAGAGTGCCGCTGCTGCCCTTCGATTGGGTCGTGAACACGGTGTCGTCCAGCAAGGGAGGAACGGAGGACTACCGGCGCGTTTATCTTCGCGGGACCGAAAATGTCATCCGATGGCTCTCGCCGTCGCCGCCGGGCAAATATGTGCACACCAGCAGCACGGGCGTCTACGCGCAGGATGACGGCTCGGCTGTCAGCGAAGCCAGCCCTGCCGAGGGGGCGACCGATGCGGGCAGGGTTCTCGTGGCGACGGAAAAGCGGCTTGTCGACGCGGTCAACACAGGCGGATTTCCGGCAGTGATCCTGCGGGTGGCCGGCATCTACGGCCCGGAGCGGGGACACCTGTTTCGGCAGTATCTGCGCGGCGAGGCGGTCATTGCGGGTTGTGGCGATCGGTGGATCAACATGGTTCATCGCGACGATGTTGCGGGCTGCATTGTCGCCGCATTGGACAAGGGACGCGCCGGGGAAATCTACAATGCGGTCGACGACGAGCCCGTCACTCAGATTGATTTCTTCCGCTGGCTGTCCGAAACGCTCGGCAGGGACATGCCGCCATTCGGGGCAGCCGGCCCGGCGGGCGGCAAGCGCGGAGCGGCGAGCAAGAGAGTCGCGAACCGGAAAATCAAGGCGGAGTTGGATTACCGATTCCGCCACCCGACGTTTCGCGAGGGCTATTCCGCCGAAATCAGGCGTTTGCGGGACGGGGGCCTGCTGTAGGATTGGCGTGTCCCAAGCCTGCGAGCAGGGGCGCTCGCGTGCTGGACGGGAACCTGACTCCTTCACTGCGTGAAACAGGAGAGGGCTTACGGCGCCCTTCCTCCATTCGCTTGCACCTCGAGCGCCCACTGAAGGCTCTTCTGCAATGCCGGATCGCCCGGCCGCCGCCGCAAGGCTTCGCGAAATTCGACCACCGCGGCGCCGACCTGGCCGCTCAACAGGAGCACATTGCCAAGATTGTTGCGCGCCTCAACCCGGTCGGGTGCGCGCGCCAGCCCCTGGCGATAGGCGGCCGCGGCCTGGGGATACCTTTCCAGGCCGGCGAGCGCATCGCCCAGGGCGAACGCCGGTTCGGGATCAGCCGGCATGAGCTGCACCGCCTTGGCAAAGGCGGCCGCGGCCTCCGAAAGCTTGCCTTGCGGGGAAAGGGCATTGCCCAGCCCAAGCCATGCCGCGCCGTTGTCTGGCTCGAGCCGCGTATGCAGCGAGTATTCGGACGCCGCCTCGGCGTAGCGATGCAGGTCCGCCAGCGCTTCGCCAAGGTAGAGATGAACATTGTCCCGGTGGCGGGTGCCGGCCGCCTTTTCGAGATGCACGACCGCCTCTTCCGGGTGGCCTGCATCCAACAGGCTGACGCCCAGATTGAAGTGCGCCGGCACATAGTCGGGCCGCAGCTGGAGCGCCGCCTCGTATTCCTCCCTGGACCCCGACGCCTTGTGCTCCTCCAGATAGACGCCGAGATTGTTGTGCGCCATCCAGGCTCCGGGATTCTTCGCGATGGTCGTCCGATAGAACGTCTCCATGTCGTTGTACATCCCTGCCTGGCGCCAGGTCAGGACGGCCAGGATCGCCAGCAACGCAGCCGCGGCCGCCCGGCGCGCCGAAACCGCGAGGCCGCGCGCCAGCCAGGAGAAACCCGCGCACAGCGGGACGATCACTCCCAGGGATGCGAGGTACTGCCAGTGGTCGGCAACGTAGGAGAAAATGAAGGCGTAGACGTTGAAGAAACCCAGGGTGGGAAAGAGTGTGCCCACAAAGAAGAGCGCGCCGGCCAGTGGGGAGCGGCTGCGGCGGACGAGCGCCACCAGGGCGATGAACAAAGCCAGGACGCCGAGCAAGGCTCCATATGCCGCAAGGCTGTCGCTGGTGATCGTCCACCGCGGATAGAAGAAGATCAGATCGGCCGGCCAGATCAGTTTGGCCGCGTAGAACCACACCGCGCGGCTTGCCAGAAGCAGGCGCTCCAGTCCGTTCAAGGCGAAGGCCGACCCCTCGGCGCCGACGAAGTGCTGCTCCACCCAGCCTGAAAAGAGCCCGGCGCCTGCGCCAAAGACGAACCAGGGCAGCAACGGCGCGACGTCCCGGCGCAGGGAAAGGCTGCCGTGCCGCCACCAGGCCAGCACGAGCAGAGCCGCCGGGAGCGTGGCCGTGACGGTCTTGCTCAGGACGGCCAGAACAAAGAAAAGCGAAGCCAGAAAATAGCGCCCCGGCCTCCGGAGATCGGCAAAATCGAGGTAACGGATCGCAGCGGCCAGGTAAAACACCGTCGACAGCGTGTTCTTCTGCTCCGAAATCCAGGCCACTGACTCGACGCAAACGGGGTGGAGCGCGAAAACCATGGCTGCGAGCCACGCCCCCGGAATGCGCATCCGCCGCAGCAGAACGAGCAGCAGGACGGCCGAAGTCGCGTGCAGCGCCACATTCAGCAGATGGTAGCCCAGCGGAGCGTCGCCCCAAAGCCGGTGCTCAACCCAGAAGGCGGTGTGGAGGAAGGGATAATATTGCTCCGTCGCTCCCACCTGAGACCAGATCCGCCAGAGCCCGGACCAGGATCGCAGAGCCGGCGCCGTCACGTAATCCGAGTCATTCCATATGAAACCCGCCTGGAAGACGGGAGCGTACGCCGCAAATGCCGCCAGGACGATCAGTGCCATCCCGGCCAGCAAGCGCCTGCGCACAAAGGCGGCATCGGAAGCGGAGCCGTTCATGCCTCGTCAAATCGGTCTGCCGGTGATCTGAACACAATAACCTGCTGGCGCCGTCAGAGTGTTTTCAGCCTGCACGGGATGGTACCCTGATGGCCAAGGGCGTTGGCGTCAACTGCGCATCCCGCTGATACTCAAGAGACGATTGGTAACGCGCCGTCGCGCATGTCCGACACACGATTGTAACAAAAGGCGGCCGAAACCGTTTGAGGTCTGCCGGCGGCCTGCCAGCCTCGGTTTGGTCCCTCGAAGTTCCCAGTTCTGCATGTGTGGGGGATTTTTTGATTTTTCCCATGAATTTCGCGGCAACGATCGTCTCGGTTGTCATGGTTATGGTCATTTGGGCGTATTTTCGGAATAACCCCATGCGGCATGGCCGGCGATTCATGATCCGGAGATTCGTGAACTGGTTTCCACTCGGGATGACGTACGCCTTCCTTTACATGGCGCGATACAACCTGAACGTCGCCCAGGACGCGCTCGGTCCGCTCATGTCGAAGGAGGATTTCGGAATCATATTTGGCGCGGGAACCGGCGTGTATGCGTTGTCCTTCCTGGTGAACGGGCCGCTTGTCGACCGGATCGGGGGAAAGAAGGGGATACTGATTGCCGCCCTGGGCGCCGCGGCCGCAAACATTCTTCTCGGCGTGCTCACCTTCCTGCTGGTGACCCATCGTCTGAAGTTGAACATGGTGGCCGCTTTTTCGGGGCTCTACGCCTTGAACATGTATTTTCAGAGTTACGGGGCGGTTTCGATCATCAAGGTCAAGGCATACTGGTTCCACGTGCGGGAAAGGGGCGTTTTTGGCGCGATCTTCGGCACGCTGATCTCCATCGGGAGTTATTTTGCCTTCGATTGGGGCCGGGGCATCGTGAACCTCTCGAGCGCGAAGGCCCCAGCGGGCGCAGGATGGGGCCATGCCTGGATCCAAAAGCTGTTTGGCCTTTCAGGGGGCGGAGCGGACGCGACCTGGGCCGTGTTTTACATCCCGGCCGCCATCCTTGTCGTGTGGGCGCTCCTGGATGTGTGGCTGATCAAGGACACGCCTCAGGAGGCGGGATTCCCGCCTTTTGACACGCATGACGCGTCATCGGGCCAGATGCACGTGGACTTTACGGCCTTCGGTCTGATCAAGAAGGTGCTTACAAGCCCGGTGATGCTTTTGATAGCGGTCGTCGAATTGACCTCGGGCGTTTTCCGCAACTCCGTGGTGCAGTGGTACGGGCCGTTCGCCAAGGATATGAACCAGCCGGGCTCGGAATTCTTTGTCAACAACTGGGGCCTCCTGATTTGCATCTTCGGAATCATCGGCGGATTCGCGGGCGGGATCCTGTCGGACAAGCTCTTCCAGTCGCGCCGGGGGCCGCCCGCCGCGATTCTTTGCGGCACTGTCCTTCTCATGTCCCTTGTCATGGCGGCGTTTCTTTTCAGGTCTCCCGTGATCGTGGGCGCTGCCGCGGTGGGCATCTGGATGGCGGGCGTGGGCGTGACCTCGCTCATGTCAGGAACCGCCGCGACCGATTTTGGCGGCCGAAAGGCCACGGCAACCAGTTCCGGGATCGTGGATGGCTTCGCGTATCTCGGCGGTTCCGTCCAGTCGTTCTTCCTCGGCTATCTTGTGACCGAGAATTGGCGCTGGTGGCCCGTTTTCTTCGTGCCGTTCGCGCTGGTCGGCGGGCTCGTGGCCATGAAGATCTGGCATGCCCTTCCGGTGGCGACCCGAAAATATATCGCAGAAGTGGAGCGGAACCGTGTGAGCATCGGAATTGTGGTGGAGAACACCCCGGGCATCCGGAGTTAGGGACCGATTTGCCCCGCGGCGTCCCCGGCCCTGCCCGGCGCCCTGAATTCGGCTGACCCAGCGGGACCGGGTCCGATCACTGTATAAGAGAACACGATCTTCTGAACGCTTATATTTCAATTCCGGAAGCCTTGCGGTCATTAATCTTGGCTCATGCGTCTTGCTGAGGTAGGTGTCGGTATCTCTATGACCCCATCCAACGCAGGTTCAAATCGCGCAAGGCTCTGGCTGACAGGGGTCGGTCTCGCGCTGATTCTTGTGGGCGGCGTGCTCTGGCTGCGAGGCGGCTTCGGCGGAGTTTCCGCAAAGGCGTCCGGGCCGGGACAGGGTCCCGCCGTTCCCGTCTCCATTGCGCCGGCCTCCCGTAAGGACGTGGAGATCACCCTGGGCGCGATCGGGACCGTGACGCCTGTCTGCATGGTGACGATCACGAGCCGCGTCACCGGCCTGTTGACGGAAGTCCACTATGGCGAAGGGCAGGTCGTGAAACAGGGCGACCTGCTGGCGGTTGTCGACCCGCGGCCGTACCAGGCTGCGGTCGCGCAGGCGCAGGGCCAGCTTGAGCACGACCGGGCCCTTCTGGCGAACGCGAAGATCGATCTCGAGCGTTACCGGACCGCCTACCGGGAGCACGCCATTGCGGAGCAGCAGGTGGCAACCCAGGAGGCGGCTGTCAGCGGTTACGAGGGCACGGTGAAACTCGACCAAGGCAGTCTCGATGCGGCCCAGGTCAACCTCGACTACACGCGAATCACGTCGCCAATCGACGGGCGTGCGGGGCTGCGCATGATCGATGCCGGCAACATCGTCGCGGCAAATGGCACAAACGGCCTGGTCACGATAACGCAGCTGAAGCCGATCACGGTGATCTTCACCCTGGCCCAGGATTTCCTGCCGCAAGTGGCGAAGCAGATAAGAGGCGGCCGGCCGATCCGGGTGGACGCCTTCGATCGGACGCAGCCGCAGCCGATCGCACGCGGCGAGCTCCTTACAATCGACAACCAGATCGATCCGGCCACGGGGACGTTGCGCCTCAAGGCGGTTTTCCCGAATGAGGAGACGGCGCTGTGGCCGGGCGAATTCGTCAATCTGCGGATTGTCGTCGGTGTAAGGGAGAATGCGGTGACCGTGCCGGTGCGCGCCGTGCAGAGCGGGCCGAAAGGCAGCTACCTGTTCGTCGTAAAGCCCGACATGACTGTCGAAATGCGCGATGTCATCGTGTCCCAGACCGAGCCGGATATTGCGGTGATCGGAAAAGGGCTTGCCGAGAACGAGCGCGTTGTCGTCGACGGCCAGTACCGGCTGGAGCCCGGCACGAAGGTCGTCCAGGAGCGGGCGGCGAATGCCTCCGCAGGGAGCTGAACCGGATGCCTTTGTCGCGGGCATTCTTTCCATCCATGAAGCCGTAATGTGATGCCGTGAACGTCTCCAAGCCATTCATCTCCCGTCCCATCGCGACGACGCTCCTGATGCTGGGCATCGTGGCGTTCGGCCTGACGGCATACACGCTGCTGCCCGTTGCGGCGCTGCCCACCGTGGATTTCCCGACGATCCAGGTCTCGGCCCAGCTTCCGGGGGCCAGCCCGGAGACGATGGCATCGTCGGTCGCGACTCCGCTCGAGCAGCAGTTCGCGGCCATACCCGGCCTGAGCCAGATGACCTCGACGAGCGGCCTCGGCAGCACATCGATCGCCCTGCAATTCGTATTGAGCCGCAACATCGACGGCGCCGCCCAGGATGTCCAGACGGCCATCAATGCCGCGGGCGGCCTTCTTCCGAAGAACCTGCCCAACCCGCCCACCTACAGGAAGGACAACCCGACGGAGCGGGCGATCATGATCTACGCCGTCCACTCCGACACGCTGCCGATGAGCAAGGTCGACGAGTACGCCTACACGCTCCTCGCGCAGAGGATGTCGGCCGTTTCCGGAGTCTCCCAGGTGAGCATCGCCGGCCAGCAAAAATATGCGGTCCGCGTGCAGGTCGATCCGGACGCCCTGGCGACGCGCGGAATCGGGCTGGAGGATGTCCGTAGCGCGCTCGCCAGCACATCGACGGACCAGCCCAAGGGAAATCTCGAGAACGCCCATCAGTCCTTCACATTGGACACCAACGACCAGCTCCTCAATGCCGGGGAGTTCAACCAGGTGATCGTGGCGTACCGGAACGGCGCGCCGGTGCGGATAGGGGACATCGGCAAAGCGGTCGATTCCGTGGAGCAGATCCGGCAGGCCGCCTGGTTCGGAGGCAAGCAGGCGGAACTCCTCATGGTCCGGCGGGCGGCCGGCGCCAATACGGTGGAGCTCGTCGATCAGATCAAGGCCCTCGTGGAGCAATTGCGGCTCTCCCTGCCGCCCGGCGTCAAGGTCGATTTGATGTCGGATCGATCCGATACGATCCGGGCGTCCGTTTCCGATGTGCGCTTCACGCTCATCCTCACGATCTTCCTCGTCGTGATGGTGATCTTTCTTTTCCTGCGAAAAATGTGGGCGACCATCATCCCCGGCGTGGCCGTGCCGATCTCGATCATCGGCACGTTCGGGGTCATGTATGTCCTGGGCTACAGCCTCGACAACCTGTCGCTCATGGGTCTTTCGATCGCAGTCGGTTTCGTCGTGGACGACGCGATCGTGATGATCGAGAACATCGTGCGTTACATCGAAGCGGGGGACACGCCGCTTCAGGCGGCTTTGAAAGGGTCGGGCCAGATCGGCTTCACGATCATTTCAATCAGCGTGTCGCTGATCGCAGTCTTCATCCCGCTCCTGTTCATGAGCGGAATCATCGGGCGGCTGTTTCGGGAGTTTGCCATGACGGTGACGGTCGCCGTGATGGTATCCGCGGTGGTCTCGCTGACTCTTACCCCGATGATGTGCGCCCTCTTCCTGACGCGCGGGACCGAGCACGGGGGCGGTGGGCGCTTCAACCGGACTGCGGAAGCCTTCTTCGATGGGATGATCCGGTTGTACGACCGGGGCCTGAACTGGGTGCTGCGGCACCAGTTTCCGACTCTCATGACAACCCTGGCCCTGCTCGTGCTCACGGTATTCCTGTACATCGTGATCCCCAAGGGCTTTTTCCCGCAGCAGGACACGGGCTTCATATTTGGCGAGGTCGACGGCCGCCAGGATACGTCATTTGAAGCCATTTCAGCGCTGACCCATGGAGTCGTCGACAAGGTGACCCAGGATCCGGCCGTCACCGGCGTCATGGCGTTCGACGGAGCGGGGGGCAACGGCAGTGAAAGCACGGCCCGGGTTTTCATCCAACTGAAGCCCTTGAATCAGCGCGACGCTTCGGTCGACCAGATCATCCAGCGCCTGCGGCCGATAACGGCGCAGGTGACGGGCGCAAAGTTCTTCATGCAGGCCGGGCAGGACATCAATGTCGGCGGACGCTCGGCCCGCACACAATTCCAGTATACGCTCACCGACACCGACATCGATGAACTGAACCAATGGGCGCCGCTCTTCGAGCAGGCGATGGCCAGGATTCCCGGCCTGCAGGATGTCGCATCCGACCAGCAGACCGCGGCGCCGCACATCGCGATTGATATCGACCGGGACGCCGCTTCGCGGCTCGGCGTCTCGCCCCAGTTGATCGATGACACGCTCTACGACGCGTTTGGATCGCGCGATGTGGCGACGATCTTCTCGTCGACGAACCAGTATCGGATCGTCCTCGAAGTCCAGCCGCAGTTCCAGACCGACGCCTCCGCGCTTTCCAAGCTATACGTCATTGCAGCCGGCGGCGCGCGGATTCCATTGAGCGCCTTTGCGCATTTCACGTCCAAGCTGGAGTCGCTTTCCATCAGCCACCAGGGACAGTTTCCGGCCGTCACCCTGTCGTTCAACCTGGCCCCCGGAACCGCGCTCGGCGATGCCGTCGGCGGCATTGAGCGAATGCGCGGCGAACTCAAGGCTCCCCCGACCTTGCAGGGTACTTTCCAGGGGACCGCGCAGGCATTCCAGGATTCCCTTTCCTCGACGCCGCTTCTGGTCATGGCAGCCATCGTCGTCGTCTACATCGTCCTCGGGATGCTCTACGAGAGCTACATTCATCCGATCACCATCCTGTCATCGCTGCCGTCGGCCGGCGTGGGCGCGCTGCTCATGCTCATGCTGTTCCGCTTCGACCTGAGCGTGATCGCCATCATCGGCATCATCCTGCTGATCGGCATCGTGAAAAAGAACGCGATCATGATGATCGACTTTGCCCTGGATGCCGAGCGGAGCGAGGGCAAGAGCCCGCTGGAGGCGATCCACGAGGCCTGCCTTCTGCGCTTCCGCCCGATCATGATGACGACCATGTCCGCGCTGCTCGCGGGGCTTCCGATCGCGCTCAGCCATGGCACCGGTTCGGATTTGCGGCGTCCGCTTGGCATCGCGATTGTGGGCGGTCTGCTCGTTTCGCAGGTCCTGACGCTCTACACGACCCCCGTCATCTATCTCTATCTCGACCGTCTGGCCGCGAAGCTCGGCTCGCTCCGAAGGCGAAGGCCGGGCGATGCCGAATTGCCGGGCTCGGCTTCAAACGCGCCCGTTTATCCCGACGCATGAGAAAGCGAAGATCCGTCCGTCATCCTGCCGATTCCCGGGGCCTCGGCCGCGTGGCATGGGCCGTCCTCGCCCTGCTCGCCTTCCCGGAGTCCGGCTGCAACCTGGCCCCAAAATACGCCCGCCCTTCGGTGCAGACACCCGCGGGATTCCGCGAAGCAGGGTCGGCTCCGGCACAGGACGTGGCCTGGACGCAAGCCCGGCCGGGCGACGGAGCGATGGGAGGCCGGTGGTGGAAGGTCTACAACGACCCGGGGCTCGACGCCCTCGAGGACCAGGTGCAAGTCTCGAATCAGACGATTGCAGCCGCCGAGGCGAATTTCAGGGCGGCGCGCGCCGCTGCCGAATTCGCAAGATCGGCCCTTTTTCCGACGATCGGCGCGGCTCCGGCAGTCAGCCGGGCGCGGCCATCCCAGACATTGAGCCTGCCGCCCGGGACTTTTTCCGCGCCGACGATCGTCGATGAGTTTTCGCTTCCCGTGGAAGCCTCCTATGAGATCGACCTCTGGGGCCGAGTGCGCAATTCCGCAAGGGCGGGCGCGCTCGCGGCCCAGGCGAGCGCGGCGGACCTTGCGACCGCCCTGCTGGGCACCCAGGCCGAGCTCGCCCGGGATTATTTCCAGTTGCGGGCCCTCGACGCCGAACGGCACATCCTCGACGATACGGTTGCTTCCTACAGGCAGACATTGGACATGACCTCGGCGCTGTTTCGAAGCGGCATCGATTCCCAGGAGGACGTCACCCGCGCGCAGACCCAGCTGGACACGGTGATTGCGCAGGACACGGATATCGGGGTCGCGCGCGCATCGTACGAACATGCGATCGCCGTCCTAGCGGGAAAACCGCCGTCCGATGTTTCCCTGCCGGTCATGCCGCTGGCGGCGCTGCCCCCGGCCGTTCCGGCCGGCCTGCCTTCCGATCTGTTGCAGAGGAGGCCCGACATCGCGGCTGCGGAGAGGCGGGTCGCGGCCGCCAATGCGCAGATCGGCATTGCGCGGTCGGCTTATTTCCCGAATCTGACCCTGGGGGCGGCGGGAGGATGGGAGAGCTACCAGTTTGCCCGCTGGTTCGAATGGCCCAGCCGATTCTGGTCAGTCGGACCGGAACTGGCGGGGACGCTGCTCGACGGGGGCGCGCGGCGCGCGCAGACGGAGGAGGCCAGGGCTGGATTCGACGAGGCGGTGGCCAACTATCGGCAGGCCGTCCTCTCTGCATTTCAGGCGGTCGAGGACAATCTGTCGGCCTTGCGGATTCTGGCGGATGAGGCGGGGCAGCAGCGGACGGCCGTCGAGGCCTCCGGCCATTTGCTCGACCTGGCCATGACCCGCTACCGGACCGGAATAGACAGCTACCTGAACGTGGCCATCGCGCAGACGACGCTGCTTTCGAATCGCGAAGCCGAGGTGCAGATCCGGCTCCGGCAAATGACCTCCAGCGTTTCGCTGATCATGGCGCTCGGCGGTGGATGGAATTCCTCCGAACTTCCGAGAATCGCGGGAGCGACTGCAGGAGGCGCGCCGCGCCCGGGTGCCAACACTCCTTAGAAAAGTCCGAGGAGAAGGGACGGGAAGATGCCGAGGATCAGGATCGCCGCTGCGGAGGCTGCCAGGGTTGCCAAGGCGACGGGCGAGACGGCGATCCGGCCGGAGTTTCCCTGCAAAGGGGCGACGAAGGCCTGCTTCAGGAGGATCAGGTAGTAATAAAGGCCGACGGCGCTCAAAAGGATCGCTGCGACGGCGAGCCATCCGGCGGGGCCGCCAATTCCGCCGAGTCTCAGGGCGGCCGCGAAGACCGCGAACTTTCCGAAGAAACCGGCCAGCGGGGGAATGCCCGCGAGCGAGAGGACGAAGATGAGAAGGCACGCGGCCAGTGGGGGCGAACGGCGGCTCAGCCCCGCCAGGTCGCGGATTTGCAGGCGGGCCCCGGTCCGCTCCAGAATGCCAACGACCCCGAATGCGCCCGCCGTCGCGAGGCCATAGGTCGCGGCATAGTAGAAGACGGGCCCCGGGCCGGCGGCTCCGATCGCGATCACGCCGAGCAAGAGCGCGCCGGCGTGCGCTATGGCCGAATAGGCGAGGAGCCGTCTCACGCTCGTCTGGACCAGGGCGGCGAGGTTGCCGAGCAGAAGCGATGCTCCGGAAAGAACGGCGAGAACGGGAAGCCATCCCGCTCCGATGTGAACGGTGGCGACATCCCCGGCGACCGCCCCGAATCCCGGCCAGAGCAGCCGAATGAATAAAACGAGCCCGGCGAGTTTCGACCCGGATGCGATCAGCGCAGCGGAGGGGGCCGGCGCGCCCTCGTAAACGTCGGGCGCCCAAAGGTGGAAGGGAGCCGCGGCCGCCTTGAATCCAAAGGCCACGAGCACCATGACGAGGGCGACGGTGAGCAGCGGACTGGGGCCCTGGTGCGCGAGCACCATCCCGATTTGCGTGAGATCGATGGTTCCGGCAATGCCGTAGACGAGGCTGAATCCAAAAAGCAGGAAAGCGGACGAAAGGGCCCCGAGCAAAAAGTACTTCAGGGCGGCCTCCGCTGACTCGGGGCGGGAGAGATCGAAACCGGCCAGGACATAGAGCGAAAGGCTCGCCAGCTCGAGCGCGAGAAAGGCCAGCAGGAGCTGTTGTGCCGCGGCCATGAGAGTGAATCCGGCGGTCGCAAAAAGGATGATCGCGCAATACTCGGCGGGATGCCGCGGCACGGATGCCCCGACGGAAACGCCCAGAACGACGAGCGTAAGCGCCAGGAGGGCGGTGCGGGCGGCGGTCGCGAGCGAGTCGAGGACGAGGACGCCGCCGAAGACTTCGCCAATGGCGCCCGTGCGCAGGCAAAGGAAAAGGGCGCACGCGACGGCGGCTGCGGCGATCGCGGCCGCCGAGCGATAGCGCACGGCCGCCCTGCCGCGGCGCAGCAGGGTGATGTCGACTCCCAGAATGGCGAGGGCCCCTGCGATCAACGCGGCCTCCGGCAAAAGCCCGCGCCCGAGCCCGATGTAATCGGGATCGAACACCGCCGACGGCAGCGCACCGGCAACCGGCGGCGTGAATTCGCGGAAGGCCCCGAGAAACATCGCAAGCGAACTCACGGCCCACCTCCCTTGAGGATGGCCTGAAACGTGGGGGACTGAAGGCTGGGGATGATCCAATTGAGGAGAAGGTCCGGCTTCAACCCGATCACGACCGTGGCGGCGATCAGAAGCAGCCCGCCCGCGCGTTCGGGCCATGTGATTGGAGGAAGGGGCTTCGCTGAAGTTGTCTCTTCGCGCCCGCGGCCGAAGAAGGTCAACTGGACGACCCTGAGCGTGAAGGCGGCCGCGACCAGAACTCCGACCGCGGCCGTGGCGGCCCAGGCGGGCGAAGCCTGCCAGGCGCCCATGAGGATCGATAATTCGGCGGGAAAGCCGCTGAAACCCGGAAACCCCATTGAGGCCAGGCCCGCAATGACAAACACAGTCGCGGCAAATGGCAGCAGGCGATGCAGCGGAAGAAGACGCAGGTCTTCCAAGCTGCGCGTGTGAGTCCTGTCGTAGACCATGCGGCCCACGACCGCGAACAGGAGCCCGGCGATGACCCCATGGGAGAACATCTGCAGGACCGCGCCCGCGACGGCACGCGGATTTGCGGCCGCCAGCCCGAGGAGGACGAAGCCCATGTGGCTCACGCTCGAATATCCAATGACGAATTTGCAGTCATCCTGCACAAGGGCGACAAATCCTGCATAGAGTATTCCCCCGATCGCGAGCCAGGCGATGGCCGGTTGCCAAAAGGCGAGCCCCGCAGGGAAGAGCGGCATCGCCACGCGAAGGCAGCCATAGGCGCCGAGTTTCATGACGACGCCGGCCAGGAGCATCGAAGCCCCCGTGGGGGCCGCCACGTGGCCGGTGGGCGCCCAGGTATGAAAAGGGAATAGGCCGGCCAGGACGGCGAAGCCGAAGAAGACGAGGGCGAACATTGCGATTTGCTGGCCCGCGGGGAATCCGGCCGCCGCTGCCGCAAGCTCCTCAATCCCGAAACTTCGCGCTCCGCCTGCGGCATAGGCCCACAGAAGGCCGGCAAGGACAAGTGCGCTTCCGGCGAAGGAATAGAGGGCCAGCTTCATCGCCCCGTATTCGCGATTCGTGGAACCCCAGACGGCGATCAGGAAGTACTTGGGGATGATCGCCAGCTCGTAAAAGACGAAGAACAGGAGGGCATCGGCGCTCAGAAAGACGCCGTACACGCCGGCGATGAGTGCAAGATAGAATGCGAAAAACTCTCCCGTTCGCTCCCCGACGTTCCACGAGAAAAGAATGCCGGCCGTTGCCGCAAGGCCGGTCAGGACGAGCAGAGTCATGCTGATTCCGTCCGCGGCGAGGTGGTAGCGCCCGCCCATCGACGGGATCCAGTTGAGGTCGACGAGCGTTTGCGGCAGCGCGGACGGCGAGAAGCCGGACGCCGCAACGAGCACGACACCCCAAGCTGCCAGGGATGCCGCGAGGGCGACCCAGCGCGCAGCCGATGCCGAGCGCCTTCCCGCCGCGAGCGTCAGCAGGGCTCCGGCCAGAGACAGATAAATGGTCCAGGGGAGCAGGCTCATGGCGAGGGGAGGCCGCCCGCCCATGCTGTCACCAGCGGATTATAGATCCCGACCAGGAGGTGGGGCGCGATTCCGAAGAGGAACATGAGGGCAACGAGGGAACCCAAAGCGGCGAGGTCCGGGCCCCCGATATCCGAAAATGCCCCGGCCGAGGCTCCCGCCCTGGGGCCGTGGAAGACGCGCTGCCAGAACGTCAGGAAGAACATCGCCGTCACGAGCAGGCCCAGGCATGCGGTCGCGGCGGCCCAGGGCACAAGGCCGAAGACGCCGCGGAAGATCAGGAATTCGCCGACAAAACCGTTGAGCCCGGGAAGACCGATGGACGAAAACATCGCGATTCCGCAGAGCCCCGCAAACAGCGGCGCCGGCGAGCGCACCCCGCCGAAGTCCCCGATCCCGCGCCTTCCCCCTCCGCGAGCCTCGAGAATGCCAGCGCAAAGGAAGAGCGCCGAGGCGGACAGACCGTGGTTGAACATCTGGAGGATCGCCCCGCTCAAGGCCGAAGTTGCGGCGCCAGCGGACTTGAGGGGCGCCGCGGCGACTGCGAACAACGCCAGAAGACAATAGCTCACATGGTTGATGGACGAGTAGGCGACCATGCGCTTGAGGTCGCTTTGGCGCAGGGCGGCAAAGGCGCCGAACACCACGCCTCCGAGAGCAAGACACATCAGGGGGAATGCCGCCGCGTGCATCTGAGCCGGGAACAGGGGCCACAGGATTCGCAGGAACCCATAAACTCCCATCTTCGACATGACGCCCGTCAGGAACATCGACACGCCAGTCGGTGCTTCCGCGTATGCGGGCGGCAGCCACGTATGAAACGGAAAGAGCGGAACCTTCACCGCAAGCCCCAGGAATACGCCGAGAAACACCGCCTTTGGCCAGAATCCTCCCAGGGCCGCCAGCCGGGTGCCGAGCGTCCCGCCGGCCGCCAGGCGCGACAACTCTGCAAAGTCGAGGCTCCCGGTGGCCACGAAGAGCGCCGCGAAGCCGAGGAGGAGAAATACGCTCCCGCCGAGCGTGTAGATGACGAACTGGTAGGCTGCGTGGGAGGCTCCGCTTCCGCCCCATATCTTGATCAGAAAGAAGGCAGGGATGAGACTCAGTTCCCAGAACAGGAACCAGTGAAAGAAGTCGAGCGCCAGGAAGACTCCAAGCGCGCAGCCCTGAAGGATGAGATAGAGAATTCCAAACAACCGCGGTTCGTGCGCCTGTCTCCAGGAAGCGAGAAGCCCGGCCGGTCCCACGATTCCCGTCAACAGGACGAGGATCAGGCTCAGGCCGTCGACACCGAGAAGGTAATGGGAATTGAGGGCGGAAACCCAGACGTGCCGTTCGACGAGTTGGAAGCCGGCCGCCGTGGAATCGAACGAGGAGAAAACGGCGAGGCCGAACAGAAGCGTGGAAAAACTCGACAGGATCGCTATGGCGCGACTGCCCGCAACCGACGCCCGGGGCAATACAGAAAGCAACAGCGCACCCGCCCAGGGCGCGAAGATCGCAAGGCTCAGGACAGGAATCGTTGTCAACGGCCACCTCCTGCGATCGCAAGAAACGCCAAGACGACAAACGCGATGGCCACCGCCTTCAGGTAGCCGTGAGTCTCTCCCGTCTGGCGCTTGGCATAGGCCCGGCCGGTGGCACGCAGACTCTCGCTCGCGGAATCAAATCCGGCATTGAGACCGCTTTCGTCGGCCTCCCGGTTGAGAAGGCCTGCGAGATTGCCGAAGCCTGCCACAAAGTCGACGCAGCCGCCCCAAACGCGGCGGTCCAGCATCACAGCCAGGGAAGCGAGGCCGCTGAAGAGGCGGCCGGATGTCGCCGCGTACAATTCGTCAAGCTTTAGCCGGGCGGCGAGGAATGAGAACAGGCGCGGAAGCCGCTTCTCGATGGGATCCGGCGCGGCTGCGCTGGCGCGGGTCCTGCGCCCGTAAAGCGCCCATCCGGACCCGAGGCCCGTCGCCACCAGAAATATCGACAGCATCATGAGCCCGCCGCCTTCGAACAAGCGACGCGGTTCGATGGGCGCTCCGCTCAACTGCGACTGAAGCCACGGCCATGCGGGCGTGCCAAGGAACCCGAGCCCGACGGCTCCGAGCGCGAGGAGCGCCAGAGGCACGGTCATGACTGCGGGGCTTTCGCAGGCGTGCGAGGCGGATTCCGACCGGGGGACTCCGAGGAAAACCTCGCAGATCAGGCGCGTCATGTAGAAGGCCGTCAAAACCACGGCGGCGAGCCCGGCGAGAAGAGGAAGGCGGGACACATCCCAGGCATTCGCGGCACGCAGGATGGCCTCCTTGCTCCAGAATCCGGAGAATAGAAAAGGCACCCCGGAAAGCGCCATCATTCCGATCGCAAACGTCGCGAACGTCGCACGAAGCCGGGGCGCCAGTCCGCCGAGCCGGCGGACATCCTGCTCGTGGTGGGTGGCGGTTATGACCGAGCCGGCGCCCAGAAAAAGGAGCGCCTTGAAGAAGGCGTGGGTCAGCAGGTGGAAGATGGCGGCGACCCAGGAGCCTACGCCCAAGGCGAGCATCATGTAACCAAGCTGCGAAATCGTTGAAAATGCCAGGATCCGCTTGATGTCGTTTTGTGCCACGGCGATCACGGCGCCCAGAAGGGCGGTGATGGCACCTATGGCGGCGACGACCGGGAGGGCGTGAATCGTCGTGCGGCCGCCGATTCCCGCCAGCAGCTGGTCGATCGACATCAGCGGATAGACGCGCGCGACCAGAAAGACCCCGGCGGCCACCATCGTGGCCGCGTGGATGAGGGCGCTGACCGGTGTCGGACCTTCCATTGCATCCGGCAGCCAGACGTGCAGCGGAAACTGGCCCGATTTGCCGATGGCGCCGCAAAACAGAAGGAGGCTGATCGCCGCCGAAAGGGGAAGCGCAAGCATCGGAAACGGCGTCGCGATCCAGTGGGCGTTCAGCAGGCCGAGCCGTCCACCGTCGAAAAGGCCGTGACCGCCATCGTAAAAGAGCAGGGTTCCGGTCGAATTGTAGAGCCAGACCATCCCGAGGAGAAATCCCAGGTCGCCGATCCGGGTCGTGATGAATGCCTTCCTGGCGGCTGCGGCCGCCTCCGGTCTCTCGAACCAGAACCCGATCAAAAGATAAGAGGCGAGCCCGACCAGCTCCCAGCAGATGAACAGCAGAAGGAGGCTGTTGGCGACCAAGAGTCCGAGCATCGCCGCCGCAAAGAAACTGAGGAAGCAGAAGAACCGGGCAAAGTTGCCGTCCTCCCTCATGTAACCCAGGCTGAAGACAAAGATCAGCGCCCCGACCAGGGACACCATAACCGCCATCAATGCCGTGAGAGGATCGAGGAGCCATCCGAGCCTCACGGAAGCCTGCCCGATGTCGAACCAGGCGAAATTGGAACTGAAGTGCCCCGCGGGAGCCCGAAGGGCAACCGCGAGGGCCGCAAGCGAAAGCGCAAGCGAGCCAAGGATGCCGGCGATGGCGGCTCCGGCGGCGACCGCCCGCCCTCTTCGGGGAGTGAATGCGCCGACCGCGGCCGCGGCGAGCGGCAAAGCCGGAATGAGCCAGAGGTGCGCGATGAAATCTTCCCGCATCTTCAGCCTTTCAACCGCGTGGCCTCCTGCAGCCGGATGTTTCGCTGATGACGGTAGAGCGCGATCACGAGCGCGAGGCCGACCGCCGCTTCGGCCGCGGCGACCGCGATTGCGAACAGCACGAACAGCACGCCGGTGCCCGTCTCGGGCGCCGGGCCAAAGCGCCAGAAGGCGATGAAATTGAGGTTTGCCGCGTTGAGCATGAGCTCGATGCCCAGGAGCACCAGGATCGCGCTGCTTCGGGCGAGGGCTGCGGCAAGGCCGATCCCGAAAAGCAGGCCCGAAAGGACAAGGCAGACCTGAAGCGTGTTCATGGCGCGTCCTCCGGGTCGTCCTTCGTGCCGGCCGCCATGACAACGGCGCCCAGGAGCGCAGCAGTCAGGAGCGCGCCGGTGACGAGGAACGCGGCGGCCTGGGGTCCCATGAGCAGGATGCCGAGCCTGTGCACGGGAAGGCTCGGCGCTTCATCGTTTGCGGAGCCGAAAGGCGTCCGGATGACCGCCGCCGCAATGATCCCGGCGACCGCGCCCCCCGCAAGCAGCGCTCCGAGCAAACGGCCCGGCGGCGGGGGCGGCACCGTCGCGTCCGGGGTTTCCCGGCCCGTCAGAAGGACCGCGAAAAGGACGACCATCGACACGGCGCCGCCGTACACGAGCGCCTGCGCGAACGCCGCGAACTCCGCGCCGGCCCAAAGATAGAACGCTGCGATTCCAAACCAGCTTGCGACGAGCAGCAGGACGCTGCGGACGATGTTCCGGAGGGAGAGGGCCGCGGCCGCGCTCGCCAGGATGACGGCACCGACCAGGAGCAGGGAAAGGTTCATTGCGCGGCGTAGCGATAGGTTCTCGGGCCCAGTCCGGAAGAAAGGCCCCGTCCGATGAGCACAAACGGGATTGCGACGAGCCCGAGGGCAAGGCCCCAGCGAAGGGGCTGGGCGGCCATGCCCCAGCCTGCGCTAAAGTGCCAGAAGGCGGCTGTCAGAAGATTGATGAGCGCGAGAGGCACGAGAAACTTCCAGGCGAGGCGCATCAGCTGGTCGATCCGCAGCCGGGGAAGGGTGGCCCTGATCCAGATGAATCCGAAGAGAAGGACAAGCAGCTTGATCGCGAACCAGGCGTAGGACGGGACAAACTCGAGGGCCGCGATGGGCGCCTGCCATCCGCCCAGGAAAAGGGTGACCGCCATGCCGCTCAGGGCGCACATGGCGCAATACTCCGCCATGAAGAAGAGCGCGTATTTGAATCCGGAGTACTCGGTCAGGTGCCCCGCGATGAGCTCGCTTTCGGCCTCCGGCAGGTCGAAGGGCGACCGGTTCGCCTCGGCGAGCGCGGCCACCATGAAGATCGCAAATCCCGCGAATCCCCACGGCGTCAGGACATGCCAGTGCGGAAGAAACCCGAAACTCCAGCCGTATTGCGCCGCGACGATCCCCGAAGGTGAGAGCGTTCCGGCGAGCATGACCACCGGGACCAGGGAAAGAAGCAGCGGGAGTTCGTAGCTGATCAGCTGCGCGAGCGCCCGCATGGCGGCGAGGAGCGCATACTTGTTGCGCCCGGCCCAGCCCGCCATGAACACGGCGAGTTCGCTGGAAGCGCTGGCGGCGAAGAAATACAGGACGCCCGCATCCAGGTCCAGGGCGACAAGACGGCGGCCGTAGGGAATCACGGCGAGCGACAGGAGGGAAAAGGAGACGAGGGCGACCGGGGCCAGGAAGTGCAGCACCTTGTCTGCGGAGCGCGGGACGATGTCCTCCTTGGTGAGTATCTTTATCCCGTCGGCAAAGGGCTGCAGAACCCCCGCCCAACCGACCCGATTGGGCCCGGGCCTGTTCTGTATCCGCCCCAGCAACTTTCGCTCGGCGAGCGTGAGAAAGGCGAACAGGAGCCCGAACACGGCGAGGAGAAGTGCGATCGCAATGAGGCTCTGCACAAGCCAGCGCCACGGTTCCGGCAGAAACCCGGTCAGAAGGTCGCGTGCGATGAGCGGCAGCCGCTCGAGCAGCGATTGCATTTCGGGAGCGTCCGCCCTCATGCCTCCGGCGTGATCCCGCCCCGGGGGGGATCGGGCCGCTCGACGGCGGACTTGGTCTCGGCCCCCGGCCTGGCCGGTGCGGGCTCTTTCACGGCGGCTGCCCTTTCCTCGGCGGCCTTTCGCGCGGCGGCGAGCCGGGCGTCGACCTCGGAGGCTTCGCTCGGGTGAATCCGATGAAAATGGCTGTTGGATTTCGCCAGCTGCTCGCGGCTGAGCAGCAGCGGCTTGAACCTGTCCGCCGTCGCGATTTCAAATTCGTGATCCATCTTGATCGCGTCAAAAGGGCAGACCTCGACGCAGATCTGGCAGCTCATGCAGACCGAGATGTCGATGTCGAAGACCGCGGGATAGATCTGCATCTTTCCGTTCGCATCGGGTTTCTTGTCCTTGCTTTTTTCGATGTAGATGCACTGGGGGGGGCACTCCTTCTCGCAGATCTGGCACGCGACGCAGCGGAGGGTGCCCATCGGGTCATCCTCGTTCTCTGTGACGAGAAAGGGAAAATTCCTGTAGTTTTCCGGGAGCGCCGTTCTCTGCTCCGGGTACTGGGTCGTCACGAAACGCGCAGGATCGTGATAGCTGCCCGCGAGATTCCTCGCTGTGGCCGCCAGCCCTTTGATGATTCCGGTGCCGAGCATGGGCCTTGTTTGTCAGCGATCGACCTCCCCGAGGACGATATCGATCGAGCCGAGGATGACCACTGCGTCGGCGACCGTGTGCCCGAGGCAGAGGTCCTCGAGCAGCGTGAGATTGACGAACGACGGCGCGCGCACCCGGTACCGGTAGGGATTGGGACTGCCGTCGCTTATGAGGTAGAACCCGATCTCGCCCTTGGGACCCTCGATCCGGCCATAGGCCTCCCCCGGTTTCGGCCGCAGGCCCCGAAGCCTTGCCCCGGGGTCGATGATCGGTCCGGCGGGTATTTCCTTCAGGGCCTGGCGAAGGATCGGAATCGATTCGCGCATTTCAAGGATGCGAATCATATACCGGTCGTAGGTGTCGCCGTGGTCGCCGAGCGGCACGCGAAAGCTGAAACGCGGATAAATCCCGTAGCCGTCGACCTTGCGGATGTCGTAGGCAACCCCCGTTGCGCGGAGCATGGGGCCGGTGATCCCTGCGTTGACGGCCAGGGACGCTCCGAGGCACCCCACTCCCTGGGTGCGGGCCATCAGGATCTCGTTCCCCGTCATGAGCGCCTCGTACTCGTCCAGGAAGGCACCGTAGCCGTCGACAAGCCGGCGTGCGGCGTCGAGCCATTCCGCAGGAGGATCGACCCGGCAGCCGCCAAAGCGCTGGTAGTTGCACATCATGCGGGAGCCGCTCAGCGACTCGAAAAGATCGAGGATCTTTTCCCGCTCGCGGAAGGCATACATGAGCGGCGTGCCGCTGCACCCGCAATCCTGCATCAGGAACCCGGCGAGGCAGGTGTGGTTCAAGAGCCGGGTGAGTTCGGCGAGAATGACGCGGACATATTCGGCCCTCTCCGGCACCGGCTGGCCGGTGAGCTTCTCCACCGCGAGGGCGTACGCCCAGTTGTTGGTCATCGAGTTGAGATAATCGAGCCGGTCCGTGTACGGCATCGATCCGAGATAGGTCGTATTCTCGCCGAGTTTTTCATGATTGCGGTGAAGATAGCCGAAGACCGGCTTCAGCTTAACGATGGCCTCGCCATCCAGGGTCACCACCATGCGGAACACACCATGAGTGGAAGGATGGTGCGGCCCCATGGAGACCTCGAGCAGGTCGCCGTGAAAGGCGTCCCGCACCGGCCGAACGCGCGAGCCCGGGGAATCGGTCAGCGAAGGGAACGGGTTTTCGATCATGGGGCTTGCGTCTTCGCCCCGCCCTGCGGGGCGTCACCATGGCTGCCTGGGGTTGGATCTGCGGCGGGCGGCGCGGCGTCCGGAAAATGGAGGGCCGCCTTCGCGAGAACCGCATCGTGCGGCGTCGGCTCCCACTCGTAATCGTCGGGCTCGGCGTAGTCCTTGCGCATCGGGTGGTCCCTGAAGCCGTCCCACATGAGGATGCGCCTCAAGTCGGGGTGGCCCTCGAAAACGACCCCGAAAAGATCGAACACCTCGCGCTCCTGGAATTCGCAGGCGCGCCAAACAGGGGTCAACGAGGGCAGGGTCACCCGGTCGGCGCGGTTTCCGGTCCGCATCCGCAGGATGAGCGGTCCGTGGCCCCGGGTCGTCGAATACAGATGATAGACGACCTCAAGGCAGCCCTCCCTGACGCGCTTGATCTTTTTCTCCACAACCTTTGGCGGACCCCCGGACGGATCCGGCAATTCGACTTTGACGGTGTCGGTGATCTCCTTCTCGGGCCAGTCCACGCCTGTGACATTTGAACAATAGTCCAGCTGCAGGCTTTCGTCATCCCGCAGGAATCGGGCGATTTCCCGCACGTGCGGGGCGTCCGCGAGCAGGGAGCGCTGTCCGGACTGGGAGGGATTGGCGGCTACCGTGACTTCCGCCCCGGGGAATTGCGCGACAAGCCGGTCGCGGATCTGCTCTGGCGATTCCATTGGTTTTGCGCTCAGGCTTTCTTGGCGCGCGCCAGGGCGGGCGGCTGCCACACGCCGGGATTGCTGGGCGGTTCCAGATCGTGTTCGCCGAATTCGGGCACCGGATAATTGCAGTCGCTGTCATCCCGCAAGTGACGGGGAGCGTCCGGTCCTGTCAGCTTTTGTCCGCCAATCTTTCCCTGAAGCGCAATGAGTCCGTTCAGCAGCGCCTCGGGCCTTGGCGGACAGCCGGGGATGTAAATATCGACGGGAATGTAGCGGTCGATTCCCTTGAGCACATTGTAGCCCTGCTTGAAGGGCCCTCCCGAGATGGCGCAGGCCCCCATCGCAATGCAGTACTTGGGCTCCGGCATCTGGTTCCAGAGTCTCACGATCTGCGGGGCCATCTTCTTTGTCACCGTGCCGGAAACGATCAGCAGATCGGCTTGCCGCGGCGACGGCCGGAACACTTCAGAGCCAAAACGCGCGATGTCGAAGCGGGCCATCGATGCCGCCATCATCTCGATCGCGCAGCAGGCCAGCCCAAAATTCAGGGGCCAGACAGAATTGCTTCGGCCCCAGTTGTAGAGTTCCTGAAGGCTCGTTAGGAGAATGCCCTGCCGCCGCAATTCTTCTTTATCCTCGTCCGGGAGCGTCATGAAAACTTAGGTCCATTCCAGATGGCCGCGTTGCCAGGCCCAAAGCAGTCCTTCGGCCAGAAGAAGGATGAATACAGCCATACCGATGATCGCCCCAAGGGGAAGCGCCGTGAATGCGACTGCAAACGGCAGAAGGAAAACGAATTCCACGTCGAAAATCAGAAACAAGATCGCATACAGGTAATAATGGGCCTTGAACTGAATCCATGAATCGCCGGTCGGGGCGATTCCGCATTCATAGACGTCATTCTTTGTGGGTCCCGGCTTGGAGGGTTGAAAATGGCGGAACCACAGGCCCGCAACGCCGAGCAGGGCCAACGGAAACGCCACGGCCGCAATGAAGAACAGTGCGATGAAGCCGTAGGGATGCACGCTCATGGGTTCGGTTTTTCGAGTCTTCTTGGTCCGGATTACGGCTCAAGGCCGGACCCCCGTCGCGACCAGGGAGAAGCTGGGCATTCTTTGCCGTTGGGTTCCATGCCCCACCATCAGCCCCACCGCGTCCCGGCGCAAGCCCGTCTGTGCTGACGGGTTGGCGGCCAGTGTGATGTCAAATGATGGCTCCATTCCCTCGTGAGGAAACACCTTCGTCCAATGAGGGCACCTCCAGGCCGTGCGGGGTGAAATCGCGCAATTCCTGCGCACGAGATCGTCCGGATGAGCAAAAAATGCCCAAGGTTAAATATTTAAGATATTGTTTATCAACAGTTTATTTAGTGGCATCATAGCTGCTTAATCCAGGCATCGTCGAACCAAAATGATCCCATTGCTCGCTTCCGTCGCATGCGCCTTCCGATGTTCCCGCCGCGGGCTGTGCGTCGGGATTGTATCCCTGATTGCCGCCTTTGCGGTTTCCGGCCCGCTTCTTGCGCAAGACACTCCTCCGGCGGCAACTGGCGACACGGGCGCGGCGGCTGCGGACACAGCGAACGGCGCCGGACGCCAGCGCAGAGGCAATTTCAGCCCCGAGGCGGCGATGGCCGCCCTGAAGGACCGGTTCGGCGTCGCGGATGACGCGGAGTGGGCCCTCATCTCGACGCGCATCACGGGGGTCATGGAACTCCGGCGCAGCACCGCGGGCGGATTTGGCGGGGGCTTTCGCACCGGCGCGGCCGGCGACACGGCCCGGGTCAACCGACCGGGACGCGCGGCCAGCCCCGAGTTGGACGCGCTCCGCACTGCGGTGACCGACAACATGCCGGATGCCGAGATCAAGGCCCGGCTCGACCGTTATCGCGCGGTGCGCAAGCAGAACGAGGCGAAGCTCGAAAAGGCGCAGGAGGACTTGCGCGCGGTGCTCACCGTCCGGCAGGAAGCCCTGGCCGTCATGCTGGGCCTGCTTCCCTGAGAACGCCATGGTCGTCAACCCCTCCGCGCCCGGCGCCGCAAACGGCGCCCTCCCCGAACTCCTCGACCGCATGATTGCGGGCCGGCAGCTCACCAAGACCGATGCGCTTTCATTCCTGGCGCAAAATCCGGGCCCTGAGGCGCTCACGGAGGAGAAGGTCCTGCGCTGGCTGGGGCGCGAGTACGGGGTGGGTTACGCGGTGCTCGACGAACTGGAACCGGACAAGCAGGTTCTTTCGCTCTTCCCGGCGCGGCTGCTCTTGCGCGACGAGCTTCTGCCGTTGCGGCGGACCGAGAATCAGATCGAGGTGGCAACGAGCCGGCTGTTTGCCACCCACGGTCTCGACGGTTTGAGGGCGCTCACGGGCCTGCGCCTGTGTCCGGTGCTCGCGCCGACCGAAGTGATCCAGCGCGAGATGAAGAAACGGCTGGGCGTGGGCGCCGACACGATCGACACGCTCGAGGAGGAGATCGGCCTGCAGGTCGTCGATGACAGCGGCGGCGTCAACGACACCAACCTCGACACCGCGGCGGAGGACGCGTCGATCATCCGGTTCGTCAACCAAGTGCTGAAGGACGCAATCGATTTGCGGGCGTCTGACATCCACCTCGAGCCGTTCGAGGACGAGCTGAGGATCCGTTACCGCATCGACGGCGTGCTGCAGGAGATCCCGGTGCCGGCGCAGGTCAAGCGCTTCCAGCAGGCGATTGGCGCGCGCGTGAAGATCCTCAGCCATCTCAATATTGCCGAGAAGCGCCTGCCGCAGGACGGCCGCATCAAGGTGCGAATCGACGACGCTGAAGTCGATATTCGCGTTTCCGTCATCCCGATGCTCCACGGCGAAGCGGTGGTGATGCGGCTTCTGCGGCAGAACAAGGCGCTGCTCGGCGTGCGCGAACTCGGAATGGGTCCGCGGGAGTTCGGCTGCCTCATGCGGGTGCTGCAGCTGCCTCACGGCATCGTGCTCGTGACGGGACCGACCGGCAGCGGCAAGACATCGACCCTGTACACCGCCCTGCACGAGATCAACGATTCGGAGCGGAAGATCATCACGATCGAGGATCCGATCGAATACCAGCTCAAGGGTGTCAACCAGATCCAGGTGAACGAGAAATCCGGGCTCACATTCGCTCGCGGGTTGCGATCGATCCTGCGCCACGATCCGGACGTGATCCTGATAGGCGAAATTCGAGACCACGAGACCGCCCAGATCGCCGTGCAGGCATCGCTGACCGGCCATCTGGTGTTTTCCACCCTGCATACGAACGATGCCGCCGGAGCCGTCACCCGCCTGGTCGACATGGGCGTCGAACCCTACCTGGTGGCCTCGTCCCTCGAGGCCGTGCTCGCCCAGCGGCTTGTCCGGGTCCTCTGTCCGCATTGCAAGGCGGTCGATGACACGCCGATTGCGCTTTCCTACAAGACGAGGCTCGGGATTCCCGGGAAAACCACGATCTACCGGGCGGTGGGCTGCCGCGAGTGCAGGCAGACCGGCTATTTCGGCCGGCACGCGATCTTCGAGTGGATGGATACGAACCCGGAAATCCGCCAGATGATGCTGGCCAATGCATCGACGGACGCGATCCGCGATGCCGCCCGCCGCTCGGGGATGACCACGCTGGCGGATGACGGCTGCCGCCTCGTGCAGACCGGGGTGACGACCATTGAGGAGGTTCTCAGTGTCACAACCGTGAATGAGGCGGCGCCGCCTGCGGCGGCCGCAAGCCAGCCCGCGCAGGGCGGCAATCCGGCGGTCTCCGGGGCTTCGCGCCCCGGCAATTGAGCCCGGCTCCTCCCATGCCCCAATTCTCCTACAAAGGCATGCAGCGCGACGGCGTCCTTGCCGAGGGCGTCCTCGAGGCGGGCAGCCGGCACGAGGCGATGAGGCAGATCGAGAACCTGGGACTCAAGCCGATCCGGCTCGACGAGGCGGCCAACGGGTCCGCGCGGAAGAGGTCCGCGGCCGCCGGTTCGGCGGAACCGGCCGATTCCAACGGCAGCGGCGCTGAATCCGCGGGATCGGACGGTTCCGGGGGCGGCGTGCCCGCGTTCCTGCGGTTCTCCCTGGGTGGAAAGGGAAAGATCACGGCGCGGGTCCTCGAGAACTTCACACGGCTGCTCTCCAGCCTGCTGGCCGCCGGCGTTCCGTTCAGCCGGGCGCTGGTGATCCTTTATCGGGAAGCGACGGTGCCGGTCGCAAAGGCCAAATGGAAGGAGATCCACGACCTGGTGATCGACGGGATGTCGCTGTCCGACGCGATGGCCCGGTCGCCCGATACCTTTCCGAAGGTCTATGTCGCGATGGTCGAGGCAGGCGAGACGGGCGGCTTCCTCGACGTGGTGCTCGCGCAGATCGCGGACTTTCAGGCCCGGGAGAAGGAAATCAAGTCGAAGGCGTTGAGCGCGCTGCTGTACCCGGTCATCCTGCTGATCCTGGCCATCGCCGTTGTCATCTTCCTGATGATCTTTTTCATCCCGCGTTTCCAGATCGTTTTCAAGAGCTTCAACGCGGACCTGCCGCTGCTCACCCTTATGATCGTCAGGGCAAGCCAGACCGTGCGGGACTACGGGCTATATGTCGCGGTGGCCGCCTTCGTTGCCGTCCTGACCCTGCGGAACTGGTTCAAATCCGAAAGGGGCCGCCGGGCGTGGGAGGGATTCATTCTCCGCCTGCCGGTCGTCGGTCCGCTCCTGGCGCAGTTTGCCATGGCCCGCTTCACCCGCATGCTCGGCACGCTTCTGGGCGCCGGAGTCCCGATGATCAACGCCCTCAATGTTGCCCGGCGCTCGATCGGCAACCAGATCCTTGTCGATGCGGTTTCCGATTCGATCGAAGGCGTGAAGGAGGGCAAGCCCCTCGGGACCAGCCTCGGGCGGAACCGGACGCTGTTTCCCGGAGCCGTCATCGAGATGATCTCGGTCGCGGAGGAAAGCGGCCGGCTGGACTCCGAGCTGTTGCGGATCGCGAACGTGACCGAGGGCGATCTGGACCGGCAGCTCAAGACAACCGTCGCGCTCGCCGAGCCGTTGATGCTGTTTCTCATCGCGGGCTTCATCGGCACCATCTTCATCGGCATGGTCTATCCCATCTTCTCCCTCACCGATCACATCAAATAATCCACCCCCATGAAAGATTTGAAGGAACGCTCCCGGTTTTCGCCCAAGGGCGGCTTCACGCTCGTCGAGCTCATGCTTGTCCTCGTCATCCTCGCCATCCTCGCCGGTCTCGTGCTTCCGAAATTCGCCGGCCGCTCCGAGCAGGCGAGGATCACGGCCGCGATCACCCAGATCGCCATATTCAACACCTCGCTCGGCGCCTACGAGGTGGATGCGGGAATGTACCCAAATTCTCAGGATGGATTGAGGGCGCTGGTCGTCCAGCCCTCGAATGTCACCGGCTGGCACGGGCCGTATCTGGACAGCGATGTCCCGCTCGATCCGTGGCAGCACCCGTACGTCTACCAATACCCGGGAAAGCTGAATCCGAGCGGCTACGACATCATTTCCATGGGACCGGACGGGCAGCTGGGAACCGCCGACGACATCTACAATGCCGGGATCACGGGAAAATGAAGGCCGCGCCGCGACGGCCGGCTTCACGCTGATCGAGCTGGTTGTCGTGATGGTGCTCCTCGGCATCGCCGCCGCGCTGGTGGCGCCGCATATGGCGTCCTTTTTCCGTGGCCGTGTGCTGAACTCGGAGGCGCGGCGCCTGCTCGCCCTGACCTATTACGGCCAAAGCCGGGCGGTCGCCGAGGGCGTGCCCGTGCTGCTTTGGATCAATGTCCGGCAGTCCTCCTACGGCCTGGTGACCCAGTCGGCCGCCAGCGAGCCCGACGACCGGGCTTCCAGTTTCATTGCGGACCCGACCCTGACGCTTGAGACGGCTGCGCCGAACCCGCCGCCGATTTCGGAACAGCAGGACGAGGCGCTCGGAATTCCGAACAACCTGCCTGTGATTCGATTCATGCCGGATGGGTGCTTCGACCCGACCAGCGTCGCCAAGATCGTGATCCGCCAGGGCGCCGACGGGGCGCTCGAACTCGTGCCGACGGCAAACCGCCTCGGATATGAAATCCTTCCCGCAACAGCCAACTGAGGCGCTCCGCCTTCGCCAAGGCTACGGCGGACCACCGCGCCACGGGCGCGGTGGATTCACGCTGGCCGAAGTCCTGGCCGCCCTGCTCATGATGGCGATCATCGTTCCGGTCGCGCTGCAGGGAATGAGCATCGTCAGCCGGGCGGCCGTCCTCGGCCAGCACAAGGCGGCTGCAATGCGCGTGGCGGAGCGGGTGCTGAACGAACAGTTGGCGGTCATCACCCAGGGCCAGCCGATTCCGACGACGGGCAGCGGCACGGAGACCGACGGCGACACGAGCTATCCCTGGACCATGCAGACCCAGCCGTGGCCCCAGGACACCATGACGGAAATGACCGTGCGCGTCACCTTCACGATGCAGGGCAACTCGTACGAAATGAGCCTCAGCACCCTGTTCGACCCCAATGCCGGCACTGCGGGCACCGCGACCACCGCCGGCCGGACGACCTCGCGATGACAACCCGTTCGAAAAGACGTTGTGCGAGCCGGGGCTTCACGCTCCTGGAACTGCTGATCGCCACGGTGGTGGCGGCCTTCATTCTGCTCGTCATAAACGGGACGTATTTTGGCGCGCTCCGACTGCACAACTCCACGCAGTTGCGGATCGACGGGGATTTGGTCCTGCAGCGGGCCCTCGGCCTGGTGCAGCGGGATCTGGGGGGCGTGATGCTGCCCGCGTCCGCGACCGCGACGCCCCCGGTCGGGACCTTCTCGGGGCAATTTCAGGATACGCCGGCAAACTCGCCGACACAGGAGTTGTCGGCGACGCGGGTGAGTCCGGACCTGTACACGACGTCTGGAACGGTGGACGGATGGGGCCCATTTTCCGAGGTTCAGGTGGTGGCATACTTTCTGGCGCCGGCGACCGATGGCACCAATACGAAGAACCTGATCCGCGCCGTGACGCGCAACCTGCTCCCCGTCGTGCAGCCGACGACGGACGAGCAGACCCTGATCACGGGCCTTGCGGACGGCGCATTCGATTACTACGACGGCACCGAATGGACCACCACGTGGGATTCGACCGCCACGTCCACGCTGCCCTCGGCGGTCCGATTCAGTCTTTCCTTCGCGCGGAGCGATTCCGGTCAGCCGCCGTCGCCAATCCAGCTGGTCGTCCCGGTCCTGGTTGCCACCAGGACCAGCCAGATGCAGGCCGCCCAGGCGCAAGACACGGGGGCCGTCCAATGACGCGGGGGCGACTCACCGGGACCGCCGGGCTTCGGCGCCAGCGAGGGTCGGTGCTGGTCATCGTGCTCTGGATCTGCCTGGGTCTGGTGACGCTCACCCTTTACTTCGCCCGAGCGGTGGATTCGGAGCTCCAGGCCGCAGCCAATCGGGTGGGGGAGATCGAAGCCCGGCAGGCCGTCGCCGGGGCCATGCGCTATGCCGCCTATGTCCTGAACAATTACGCGATCGACGGCGTCGTACCCAACAGCGGCATCGTGCCCGATCCGACGCAGGACTACTATTCGGCAGCGCTTCCGGTCGGCGCCGGAACCGGCGCCCCTCAATTCTGGTTTATCGGCCGCGATCGCAACAATCCGCCCACGATCCAGCCGGTTTTCGGCCTCGTGGACGAATGCTCAAAGCTCAACCTCAACACGGCGACGGCGATGATGCTCGAGGCCCTTCCGATGATTAACATGACGGCCGACCTTGCGTCCGCGATCGTGAGTTGGAGGACCCGGCAGACGCAGTCGGGCGGCGGCGCCGCAAACAACCTGTACTCTACGCTCGACCCCGCGCGGCTAAACAAGGGAGCGCCATTCGAATCCACCGACGAACTTCGCCTCGTTTACGGGGCCACGCTGGACGTCCTCCTTGGCGAGGACACCAACCGCAACGGCGCGCTGGATCCGAACGAGGACGACGGCGATCAATCGCCACCGCACGACAACCAGGATGGCTTGCTGCAGCCCGGCATGCTCGAATATGTCACCGCCTTCAGCAGTCAGCCGGCGACCACCGTCTCCGGCTCGCGGCGGACGAATGTCACGACGCTGACCCCTGTCAATACGACTGCCCAGCGGACCTTTCGGCAGCTTATGACGGGGAAGGGGCTCGGCGCCGGGGCGGCGGCAACCTATGTCCGCAACATCGTCAACTCCGGCAGGGCTCCCACCAGCGTGGCGGACTTCATGGTGACGAGCCGGATGACGGCTGCGGACTTCGCGCTCATTCACACCTCCCTCACGGCTGGGACGGGGACCGGCGGGCAGGGTCTGGTCAATGTCAATACGGCCAGCGAGGCAGTGCTCGCCTGCATACCGGGAATAGGCCCCACCAACGCGCCGAATCTCGTCGCCTATCGCCAGGCCAACCCGGCAGCTCTCACTTCGTTTGCGTGGCTTCCGAACGTTCTCAGCGCCGCCCTCATTCGCCGCGCCGGGCCCTACATCACGGACCAGTCCTATCGGTTCTCCGCCGATATCGCGGCGGTCGGCCGAAACGGCCGCGGCTATTGCCGGGAAAAGGTGGTTTTTGACACAAGCGCCGGCATCCCGCGGATCATTTACCGCCAGGATCTCAGCTCCTATGGCTGGGCATTGGGCCCGCAGATCCGGCAATCCTTGAAGACCGTACGGAGCAATTGATTATGAGATTCAAACTGAAGAAGCGGCCGCAGTCGGTGCTGGGGCTCTCGTTGACCGGCGGTCAGTTGCAGGCCGTTCTGGTGGCCCGCTCCAGGGGCAGATGGGAGGCCGTCAAGTCCGCCACGGCTGCGCTTTCGCTCGACCTCCTGCACCCGGAAACCGAATTGATAGGCCGCGAAATCAGGAACCACCTCGATGCCGCCGGAATCCGCGAAAGGGCCTGCGTCGTCTCCGTGCCCGCGAGGTGGGTCATCAGCCAGCATACGACGCTTCCCGCCCTGCCGCCGGAGGATGTCGACAGCTTCCTGCGGATCGAAGCCGAGAAAGGCTTTCCCTGCGATGCCGGGCAACTGCAGATTGCGCGTTCGGCGCACCGTTCGGCCTCGGTTACCTACGTGACCCAACTGGCCGTGCGCAAGGAGCAACTGGAGCAATTGACCGCCGTGCTTAAGGCGGCCGGCCTGAAGCCCGTGAGTTTTCCGCTGGGCCTGGCCGCGCTGCCGGGGGTGATCGCGCCGGCCGGTGAGGGCCGGATCACGGTGGCCGTGGAGCCCCATGGGGCGGCGCTGGTGGTTTCCGCCGGGGGCGGCATCGCGGCTTTCCGCACCTGCGAGGCGGCGATCGAATCCGAGGCCGGGGAGAAGGTGGTGAATGGCGACGCGGTCGCCCGCGAGCTGCGCATAACGTTCGAACAGGTGCCGGCCGACCTGCGCAGCGGCCTGCGGCGGCTGAATCTCTGCGGCGACGAGGCGCTGGTCCGGCAGTTGTCCGAGCGATTGGGCGAATGGGCCGGGGCGGCGGGTCTGGCGATCGAGTGTCCGGGCCCGATGGACGACCGGTCGCCGGACCGGATCGCCAAATGCATTGCCATGCAGTGGCTGGACTCGTCCGGTCCCGGGATCGAGTTTCTTCCGCCCCGACCGGGCCGTTTCGAGGCGATGCTCGCGCGCTACAATTCAAAGCGCCTCGCGACGACGGGAATGGCGGTCGGCGGTGTCCTCGCGGCGGCCCTGGCGGCCTTTGGCTGGCAGGAGTATGAGCTCTGGTCGCTCCGCTCCGAATGGGGCGGGATGCAGGAACGGGTGACGGCCCTCAAGGCCATCCAGGACCAGGTCCGAAATCACCGGCCCTGGTACGACCGTTCGCTGCCCGACCTTCGCATTTTGGCGCGGGTCACCCAATGCTTCCCGCAAAATGGCAGCGTGACCGCGAGGTCCTTTGAAGTGCACAAGGCGGCCTCGATCATCACCGTCACCATCAGCGGGACGGCGAGGGATGGCCAGGCGCTGCTCCGGACGCAGGAGCAGTTGCGCGAAGCAAAGGAAATCCAGGGCCTGAACCTCGAGCAGATCACCGGCAAGATGCCGGCGCAGTTCACATTGACTTTTCGCTGGATTGGAAATCCCGGATCATGAACATCAAAATCCCCAATCGCCAACGCTGGCTCCTCGTGATCGCCGGGGCGGGCGTCCTGCTGTTGATCCTCGACCGGGTTGTCTTCACCCCGATGGGCGAAGCCTGGAAGGCGGACTCCGCAGAGATCGTGAGGCTGCGCAATTCCGTTGCGGACGGCCGCAGTCTCGTCTCCCGCGGCCCCCGGTTGCAGCAGGTCTGGGCGGGGATGCAGTCGGGGGCGCTGCCCCGCGATCCGGCGCAGTCCCAACATGACGTGCTGGCGGGGTTCGAGAATTGGAGCCGGTCGGCCGGCGTCGAGCTGGGATCGGTCAAACCCCAGTGGAAGCGGGGCGC
>OBLW0100000039.1_pt1 | contig 90972 bp, 75 predicted proteins | sample 1520161 | NCBI WGS metagenome assembly OBLW01 (sample SAMEA3539309, study PRJEB22396) | soil metagenome | biome: tundra; feature: field; material: soil | place: USA | collected 2010-05 | depth 0.15 m
CAGACGTGTGCTCTTCCGATCTGCGAAATCGCCCTTGAACAGGCGCACGCAAGCGCCGGCGCGCAGATCGATTGAAGGGATCAGCAGCATGGCAGCGCGAGAAAGTTGCGCAGGATGCGTGCGCCGGCCGCCGAGGAGCGCTCGGGATGAAACTGCACGCCGCGGAAATTATCGCGGCGCACGCTAGCGCACAGCTCGCCGCCGTAGTGCACCGAGGCGAGCGTGCCCTCGCACACGGGCGCGGCGTAACTGTGCACAAAATACAGGCGATCGGCCGCGCCGATGCCAGCGAGCAGCGGATCCTCGCACTGGATCTCCAGGGTGTTCCATCCCATGTGCGGCACGGGCAATCCCGGTGCGGCCCGCAGGCGCTCGATCTGTCCGTCGATCACGCCCAGGCAAGCCGTGTCACCCTCGGCCGAGTGTTCGAACAGCAATTGCATCCCCAGACAAATACCGAGCAATGGCGCGCGCAATTGCGGAATGAGCCGATCCAGGCCGCTCGAGCGCAGGCGCGCCATCGCGTCGGCGGCCGCGCCGACGCCGGGCAACAGCACGCGCGGCGCGGCGGCGATCAGCGCGGCATCGGCACTCACGACCGAACTCGCGCCCAGGCGATCGAGTGCATAGCGCAGCGAGGCGAGGTTGGCGCCGCCGCTGTCGATGATGGCCACGTCGGCCGGCGGGCTCACAGTATGCCTTTGGTGCTCGGCAGATCGTGGCCGTCTCGGCGCAGCGCCGGCCGCAGTGCGCGACCGACGCCCTTGAAACAGGCCTCGATCATGTGATGGGTGTTCTCGCCGCGCACCGTGAGGTGCAGGGCCGCGCCCAGCGCTTGGCTAAGCGAGCGGAAGAAATGCGGCACCAGCTCGCTCGGCAGCGCGCCCACCTGCTCGCGGCCGAAGCTCCCCTCGAACACGAAATACGCGCGTCCCGAGAGGTCGATCGCCACCTGCGCTTCGCTTTCATCCATCGCCAGCAGGAAGCCGTAGCGCCCAATGCCACTCTTGTCGCCGAGCGCGCGCCGCAACGCTTCGCCGATCGCCAGGCCACAGTCCTCGACCGTGTGGTGCTCATCGATGTGCAGATCGCCGCGACAGCGCAACTGCAGCTCGAAGCCGCCGTGCTTGGCCAGCTGCTCGAGCATGTGATCGAAAAAGCCGATGCCGGTGTCTATGCGTCCGAAAGCGGTGCTGTCGAGTTCGAGCTGCACTTCGACGGCGGTCTCGCGTGTGGTTCGCTTGACGGTGGCGCGGCGTGCGAGCAGTGCCTGTACCAGCGCCGGCCAGCGCTCTTCTGGCGTCCCGTCTGTGCGAACCCGCAAGCCACGAATACCGAGCTGGCGCGCGAATTCCAGATCGGTGTCGCGATCACCGATCATCGCGCTGCGTTCGCGGTCCATGCTGTGCGTTTGCAGATATGGGTTCACGAGTCCGGTGCGCGGCTTGCGGCACTCGCACTGCTCATGCAGGAAATGTGGGCAGATGAACACGGCATCGAATTCGATGCCCTGTGAGCTGAACAGTTGCAACACGAACTGATGCACCTGCTCGAAATGCTCGCGCGGCAGGTGCTCGGTGCCCAGGCCGTCCTGGTTGCTCACCATCACCAGCCGGTAGCCGGCACGCTGCAGCGTCTGCAATGCCGCGAACACGCCGGGCAGCAAGCGGACCTGGTCGAGGCGATCCACCTGTTCATCGCTCGGCTCCTCGATCAAGGTGCCGTCGCGATCGACAAAGAGAATAGGTACGTCGTTCATGCCAGGCTCGCGAGCAGGCGATCGTTGTGTTCCGGACTGCCGATGCTGATGCGCAAGGCCTGCGTCAGTCCTGGGGCCGCGTGCAGATCACGCACCAGTACTCCGGCATCATGCGCGCGGCGCAGCGCGCTGAGCGCGTCGTCGAATTCCACCAGCAGGAAATTGGCCTCGCTCGGCCACACCTGGCGCACACTGTCGCGCTCGCGCAGCGCCGCGGCTACGCGCGCACGTTCCGCCCTGATGGTCGCACACCGCGCGCGCGCTTCATCAAGGGCCTCGGGCTCGAGCATGTTGAATACCGCCTCGATCGTCAGCTGTGTGACCGCGTAGGGCTGTATGACCTTGCGCAGCAGCGCGACCACGTCGGGGTGTGCGATCAGCACGCCGCAGCGCGCACCCGCAAGAGCGTAGGCCTTGGACAGTGTGCGCAGCACGATGAGCCCCGGTTGGGCCGCGAGCTGTGCGATCAGCGACGGGCCGTCGGCGAATTCGACATAGGCCTCATCGACCACGACCAAGGCGCGGCCCTGCAGCGTCCGCGCGAGAGCGACAATCGCCCCGGGTTCGAAGCGATTGCCGGTGGGATTGTTGGGCGAGCACAGGAACACCAGTTTCACGCCGCCCGTGCACTGCGCGCGCACCGCCTCGAAATCGCAGTCATAGCCGGCTTCACGCCGCAACGGCACCTCGATCACCGTTGCCCCCTGAACGCGGGCGGCGACGGCGTACATGCCGAAAGTCGGCGGGCACACGATCACGGCATCGGCGCCGGCCCGGCAGTAGCTGCGGATCAGCAGATCGATCGCCTCATCGCTGCCTCGACAGGCCAGCAGCATCGGCGCCTCGACGCCGTAGAAGCGGGCCAGCGCCGCGGTCAGGGCGTGCGGGTGTGGCTCGGGATAGCGGTTGAGTCCGGCCTGCGAGGTATCGCCATGGGCTCGCCATGGAAGTTCGTTAGCGTGCAGACGCACCAGTCCCGGCTCCCAGAGGGCGTGCTCATACGCTCGCAGCGTGCGGATCTCGGGGCGCGCAATCTCGGTGAGCCAGCTCATGCGGCGCAGTCCCGCCGCAGTGCCTCGAGTCGCAGCTCGACCGCGGCCGCGTGCGCATCCAGGCCCTCGAGCCGCGCGAGCGTGCTGGCGGTGGGCCCCAGGTCGCGCAAGCCCTGCGCGCTGAGCTCCTGGACCGTCATGCGCCGTGTGAAGTCCATGACCGACAGCCCGCTGTAGGCACGCGCGTAGCCATACGTCGGCAACACGTGGTTGGTGCCGGAGCAGTAATCGCCCATGGGCTCGGGCGACCAGCTGCCGAGAAACACCGAACCGGCATTGTGTACCCCATCGAGCAACGCGCGCGGCGCGCGCGTCTCGATGATCAGATGCTCGGGCGCGTAGGCTTCGCTGACCGCCAGCGCGGTTTGCAGATCCGGCACCATCAGGATGCGCGAGGCGGCGATCGATTGCTGCAATATGGTCAGCCGCGACAGCGCCGGCATCTGCGTTGCCACGGCTGCGGCAACCTGCATTGCCAGGGTTCTGGAAGTCGTCACGAGCAGGGCCTGCGCACACGGGTCGTGCTCGGCCTGCGCCAGCAGGTCGGCGGCGACGAAATCCGCACGCGCGCTGTCATCGGCGATCACGAGCACTTCCGAGGGGCCCGCCGGCATATCGAGCGCGGCGCCGTCCGGATCGGCCGCCACCAATTGCTTGGCCGCGGTGACCCAGGCGTTGCCGGGCCCGAAGATCTTGGCGACTTTCGGCACGCTCTGGCTGCCGTAGGCGAGGGCGGCAATCGCCTGCGCACCGCCGATCTTGAACACCTGCTCGATGCCGCACAGCTCCGCGGCCACGAGCACCGCGGCACTGGCGAGGCCGTTGCGCTGCGGCGGTGTGCACAGCACGCGCCGCGGGCAGCCGGCGATACGCGCCGGCACCGCCAGCATGATGACCGTGGAGGGCAGAGGGGCTGAGCCCGCAGGCACATACAGGCCCACCGCCGTGATCGCACGTATCAGCCGCTCACAGTGCACGCCGGGCTGTACCTCGAGCGCGACCGGGGCCGGCAGTGCGGCGCGATGGAAGGTCTCGACATTGGCGATCGCGCGCTCCAGCGCCGCGAACTGCGCCGGCTGCAATTGCGTGCGCGCCGCGGCGAATTCCGCGCGCGTGATCTCAAATTGCGCGAGCTCGACGCCGTCGAGCTCACGCGCGTAGCGGGCGATGGCTGCATCGCCGTGCGCGCGCACCGCATCGATGATGGCCTGCGCCTGTGCGAGGGTTTGGGACGCAAGCCCTGCGGCCGGGCGCGCCAGCGCGGCGCGGCGCTGCGTTGGATCCAAGGCTTGCCAGTCGAGAATCTCCACGGCGATATTCCCTAGGCCAACATCTTCTCGACCGGCAGCACCAGCAGCGCGCTCGCCCCGGCTTTCTTCAGGCTCTCGAGGGTTTCCCAGAACACGTTCTCGCGGCAAACCGCGTGCACGGCGACGCGGTCCGGTGAGCCTTCGAGCGGGATGATCGTCGGCGACTCGCTGCCGGGCAGCAGCAGCCGGATGGCCGGCAGCGCCGAGCGCGGCGCATGCAGCATGATGTATTTGCTCTCCTTGACCTGCTCGACGCCCTCGATGCGCAGCAGTAGCCGCTCGACCCACTCATTCTTTTCGGGCGCCAGCGCGATCGGGGTGCGAATCAGTACCGCGTGGCTCTCGAGCACCGTCTCCACTTCGCGCAGGTGATTGGCCTGCAGCGTCGAGCCGGTCGCGACCAGGTCGCAGATCAGGTCCGCACGTCCGAGTCGCGGTGCAATCTCCACGGAGCCGGAGAGCCTGACGATCTCGGCCGCGATGCCATGTTGCTCGAGGAAACGGCCCAGCAGGTACGGGTAGGTGGTGGCGATACGCTTGCCCTGCAGCGATGGCAGGCCGCCATAGTCGTGGTCGAGAGGCACTGCGAGGCAGAGCCGGCAGCGTCCGAAATCGAGCGTGCGCAGGGCCTGAAAGCGCGCGGGCGTGCCGCGCGCGGCCAGCGCCAGGCGCTTTTCCTCCAGTACGTTGCGGCCCACCAGACCCAGATCGCAGACGTCTTCCTGCACCAGGTCCGGGATGTCGTCGTCGCGCACGAACAGCACATCGAGCGGCATGTTCTCGCCGAAACCCATGAGCTGGTCCTTGCCGCGCGAGAGCTTCAGACCGCAGCGCGCGAGCAGATCGAGCGATGGATCGGTCAGGCGGCCGGACTTCTGCACCGCGAGCTTGATGCGAGCGGACTTATCCATGCTGCGCTCCATCGACGCGCTGCGCCGCCAGGGAATAACCGCCGTTGCCGGAAGCCAGATAGCGCGCTACGCGCCCGATCGTGGTCACACTGACACCGGTCTGACGTTGGATTTCGCGATAGGGCATGCCACGGCGCAGGCACTCGACGACCGCCCAGCGGTCGGCCATGGCCTGCAGCTCCGCGGGCGTGCACAGGTCGCGCAGAAACGCGCGGCACTCCTCGACGCTGCGCAGCGTCTGGATGGCCGCGACCAGGTTGCGCTCGGCCAGGGCCTCCTGCCGCGCGGACAATAGCCGGTGGGACTTCATGGATTTGGGCTCGAATATCGGTCGGGTGCATTAATGCGCTATTACACTAGCGTATTGTGACAGACGTTGCAAGTGCCCGCGCGCCACGGCGGCGCTTGACCGGTCCGGGCACTGCCCTCTAGACTTCGCCCACTCATCGAGACCGGCTGAGGGAAAGGCCCTTCGACGCCGGGGCAACCGTCGGAAATCCGACATGGTGCCAACTCCTGCGGTGCCGTAGCCATGGGCTACGGGCCGATAGATGAGGGCCGACCGATGCGCCGCTGCCTTGCGATTTTGCCGGGGCGCGGCTCGTCCAGACGCCGATCCGCAGGAGTGCCGGGATGACGCACGACAGGCACTGCGGAGCGTGATGAATTTTGCCCCAAAAGTTACCGATCCCACGGGAGTTCCGACGGAGCAAGGGGTATGGCATTGGCCCGGGCGCTTTCCGCTGCACCATGGCGGTAGTCTCGAGCAGGCGAAGCTCGGCTGGCGCCTGGACGGTGCGCCTCAGGCCCCGGTGGTGCTCGCCATCGGGGGAATCTCGGCACACCGGCGCGTGTTCGATGTCCAATCCCCCGGCGAGGGCTGGTGGTCCGAGCTCGCCGGCCCAGGGCGCGCGCTCGACAGCGGGCGGCTGCGCGTGCTCGGCATCGATTACCTGGGCGCCAGCGGTCAGTCGACGGGACCGGTGGCTGGCGGCGAGTTCCCGAGTCTTTCGAGCTACGATCAGGCCGAGGCGCTGCGCGGCCTGATCGATCACCTGCAGATCGAGCGTCTGCGCGCCATTGTCGGGGCCTCCTATGGCGGCATGGTGGCTCTGGCGTTTGCCGAGCGCTACCCCGAGCGGGTCGAGCGACTGCTGGTGCTCAGCGCCGCGGATCGAACCCACCCGATGGCGACCGCCTGGCGCAGCGTGCAGCGGCGCATCGTGCGCTTTGCGCTCTCGGTGGGACGGCCCGCGGAAGGACTGGAGTTGGCGCGCGCGCTGGCCATGGCGACCTACCGCAGTCCGCAGGAGTTTGCCGCGCGCTTCGCGTTCGGGCCCAGCGCCGGCGAGAGTCGCTTCGTATTCCCCGTCGAGCAGTACCTGATGGCGCGCGGGCGCGACTACGCGGCGCGGTATCTGCCGGAGTCCTTCCTGTGTCTGTCCGAGTCCATCGATCTGCACGCAGTCGATGCGCGGCGCATCACCGTGCCCACCACGCTGGTGGCCGTACGCGAGGACCAGTTGGTGCCCATCGGGGATATGCAAGCGCTGGCGGCCCGACTGCCGCGCGCACGGCTGCATGAGCTGTCCTCAGCGCACGGTCATGACGGCTTCCTCAAGGAGGCAACGCAGTTGCAGCCGATATTCCAGTGTCTATACGGAGAGCCTGAGTGAGCGAGCCCGCTGATCCCATCACGCGCGCGGTGCGCGCCGGCCTGGAGAGCGACGATGTGACCGGCGCGGTCGTGCCGCCGATTCATCTGAGCGCGACCTACGCCTTTCGCGGCTACGGTGACAAGCGCGCCTATGACTATTCGCGCTCCGGCAATCCGACCCGCGATCTGCTCAGCGCCGCGCTGGCCGACCTCGAGGGCGGCGCCGGGGCCGTGGTCACCGCCTCGGGCATGGGTGCGATCACGCTGTGCCTGCAAATCCTGCCCGCGCATCCGCGCGTGCTCGCGCCGCACGATTGCTACGGCGGCACCTACCGGCTGTTTGACGCGCTGCACCGGCGCGGCGACCTGCAGGTCGACTTCGTGGACTTTGCCGACGAAGCGGCCGTGCACGCTGCCTTGTCGCAGCCGGCGGCGATGCTGTGGATCGAGACGCCGAGCAATCCGCTGCTGCGCCTGACCGACATCGCCGCCGTGGCCACGCTCGGCAAGGCCGCCGGGGCGTTGATCGTGGTGGACAACACCTTTCTGTCGCCGGCCTGGCAGCAGCCGCTGCGTTTGGGCGCGGATCTGGTCGTGCACTCGACCACCAAGTACATCAACGGCCACAGCGATGTGGTCGGGGGCGCGGTGATCGCAGCGCGCGCGGAGTTGCATGAACGCTTGGGTTGGTGGGCGAACTGTCTCGGGCTGACCGGCTCGGCGTTCGATAGTTTCCTGACGCTGCGGGGTCTGCGGACGTTGCACGCGCGGCTCGCGGTGCATGGACGTAATGCGCAGGAGTTGGCGAATTGGTTAGTGCAGCAGCCCCAGGTGGCGCGGGTATTTTATCCCGGTCTGCCGACGCATCCGGGTCACGAGATTGCGCTGCGCCAGCAATCCGGCTTCGGCGCGATCGTGACTTTTGAACTCGCAGGCGGTATTCCGGCGGTCAAGGCCTTTGTCGCCGGCCTGAACTATTTTTCGCTCGCTGAATCCCTCGGTGGGGTCGAGAGCCTGGTGGCGCATCCGGCCTCGATGACCCACGCTGCCATGTGCGAATCGGCGCGCCAGGCGGCCAGACTCACCGATGGATTGCTGCGCCTGTCGGTCGGGATCGAGGCGATCGAGGATCTGCGGGCGGACCTGGCCGCAGCGCTGGCGCGCGTCGCCTCATAGGCGCGTCAACGCGCCCAGCGCACAGCCGTTACCCAGATGATCCAGGCGCTGCCCCGCAGGCCTGCCATAGGAGTTGCGCTATGCCTCACCGATCACCGCTCGCGCACGTGCTGTCCAAGGGACTGCTGCTCGCCGCCGCGATGCTGGCTGGAATATCGCTCGCATCGCTCGCATCGCTCGCGCATGCCGAGGACCAGCCTCGCGCCGAAGGCGAGCCTGGAACCTGGCAGAACCATGAGACCGAGCTGGATTACATGGGCTTCACGACGACCTATTCCTGCGACGGACTGCAGACGAAGCTGGAGCTGTTGCTGCGCCAGCTCGGGGCGCGGCAGGACGCCAAGGTCAATGCCTTCGGCTGCGATCGCGGATTTGGCGCCCCGAGCCGATTCGCGCGCGCAACGCTGAAATTCGCCACGCTGCAGCCTGACACCGCGACCGCGACCGCGACCGCCACCGCCACCGCCGTAGCGGGTGCGAGCCCGGCCGTGCCCGGTAGCTGGCGCCAGGTCGAGTTGGCGCCTCATCGCCCTTTCGGACTGGAGGATGGGGATTGCGAGCTCATGGAGCAGTTCCGCGACAAGGTGCTGCCATTGTTCGCCACCCGCGCGCTGCAAAACCGTACGCAATGCGTGCCGCACCAGGACACCGGCGGCCCCTTCAGTCTGCAATTGCAGGTGTTTGCGCCGGTGCGCGCAGCGAAGTCAAAGTAGCTGCTCCCAGAGCCGCCAGAATCGCTCGCGCAGGCGCTCCGAAAGCGGTCGCTGATTCCAGCTCTGTTCGTCGATACGCTGCGCGTGCTGCAGGTCCTGCTCAAAGAATCGCTGCATCTGAGCGCCGGTCTGGCTGCCGATCACCACGGCATCGATCTCGTCGTTGAACAGCACGCTGCGATGGTCGAAATTCGAAGAGCCCACGATCGACCAGACTCCATCCATGACCATGGTTTTGGAATGCAGGATGCCGTCCTGGCGTTCGTAGATTTTCACGCCGCCCTTGAGCAATGCTCGGTAGTGGGAGCGCTGCACCGCAAGCGCTGGGAATGAGTCGCTATGCGCGGGCAGCAGCAGGCGCACGTCCACGCCACGGCGCGCGGCCCGGATCAGAGCATGCTGCTCCTGACGAGTCGGGACAAAATAGGCGGCGGTGATGTCGATGCGCGCTTCGGCGCTGCGAATGGCCGACAACAGCGTCGCGTAGTAGCGCGGCGACAGCGCGCCACCGGCCTGGCTGCCGAGGATGCGGACCACCTGATCGCCCGGCGCGCCCGATTCGTCGCCGTCGGCGGCCAGCGCGGAACTGGCTCCCCCCTGTTGCTGCCAATGCTGATCGAACAGTTGCTTGAACTCACGCACCGCCGGTCCCGCGATCTCAAGGTCGGTGTCGTGCCAGGGCTCGTACGCGCCTTGCTTAGGCTCGGAGGCCGAAGCGAACGCGCCGCTTTGGTAGGCGGTACTGAGATTGACGCCGCCGATGATTGCGATCCGGCCGTCGGCCAGCAGCAACTTGCGATGGTCGCGGTTATTGAGCGAGAAGTGCGCGGTCAGCGGATTGATCGGATTGAATCGTTGTATGTGTATGCCGGCGGCAATCAGGCGGTCGAAGAACTCCCCTGGCGTCGATATCGAGCCGACGCTGTCGTAAATCACATCGATCTGCACGCCGCCGCGTTGCCGCGCGATCAGCAGATCGCTGAGTTGCTCGCCATCGTGCTGGACCTCCTCGAGGGTGTAGTACTCCAGGTACAAATAGCGCTGTGCCGCGTGAATGGCGGCGAAGGTCGCCGCAAACGCATTCTCTCCATCCCGCAGGATCGTGACCTGGTTGCCGGTAACGAGCGGCGCGCCGGCCACAGCCTGCTCGATGGCCAGATGGCGTTCCAGGGCACCGGCGTCCGGGGCCTGGGCGGCGAGGCGCTTGAGTAGCGCGTTGGTCTCGCGCTGCGACAGGGGCCCGCTCGGACCGGTCACCCTGACCTGCGCGGTAACCTGGGTCGATGGCGGTTCGCGGATGGTCGGGATCTGCGAGCAGCCGCTTAAGCACGTGGCGCTGAGCACGGCGCTGAGGGCTCGAGTCGCCAGCCAGCGGTGCGGTGCTGCAAATGACTGATGCATAGGCCTTATGTTCAGAGGTTCCCGATCGATTCCGGTACCCGCGTCGCCGCCGGGTTGCCGCCCCGGGGGGCGTTTACAGCGCGCGCGCTCCGGGCCATTATCGGTGCAATCAGGGTCGGGCGGAGGACAGGCGGGGGGGCGAAAACATGGCTGAACCAATGGGTGCTACCGCGATGCAAGCGCAGGGGGAATTGCTGCGTCTGGTCATCGGGGAGAACAATGCGGATCTGGCCGTGACGTTGACGCTGCTGCTCAATGCGGAGCCGGACATTCGTTGCGTCGCGACCGTCAGTTCCACTACCGCCGTGCTGGGGGCGCTCGAGGCCCATTCGCCCAACGCTTTCGTGCTCGATCTGTCGCTCGATGATGGCTCGAGCCTGCCGCTGATCGCGACACTGCGTGCACGGGCACCGCGGGCAGTGATTGTGGTGTACACCGGGCACAAGAATCAGATGCTCGACGAGCACTGCCTGCGCTCCGGTGCCGATGCCGTGGTGCTGAAGAGCGGTGATATCGACACGTTGACGGCGGCGCTGCGCCAAGCGGCGCTGCACCCTCGCCGAGCCTAGCGTTCGGGGCGCCGCGAGGCTCGGCGGCAGCCCCAAACGGAGGATTCTCACCGGCGGTTGAATTCCATTGAGCGCAGGTACTAGAATCGCGCCCGCCGGTGGACGGCGCAGGCTTTGGGTCTGCTTGCCGTAAAGCTGCAGGAATTGCGGCCAAGTGCTTGATTTAGAAGCCCCACATGGGGCTTTTATTTTTTGTGTGGCGAATCCGGACTATCAGGCACTTACGATGGCGGCGCTGTTACGCGAGAAGCTGATGGCGCTGAGCGAGCCTTTGCTCGCTCAGCTGGGCTACGAGCTCGTCGACCTGGAGTACGCACCAGGCCGCGCGCATGCGGTCTTGCGTGTGTTTATCGATAGGGCGGAAGGCGTCGGACTCGATGATTGCGAGCGCGTGAGTCACGAACTGGCCGCGCTCCTCGACGTCGAGGATCCAGTGCCGAGCGCGTACACATTGGAAGTCTCCTCGCCGGGGCTGGACCGCGTGCTGCGCACGCCGGCGCATTTTCAGCGCTTTGTCGGGGAACGCATCTGGCTGGAGTTGCGGATCGCCCGCGACGGACGGCGACGCTACACTGGGCGGCTCGAAGCCTTGAGCCCCGAGGGCATTGAATTGAATGTGGATGGCGCCATGGTATCGGTGAAGTTTGCGGAAATCGGCCGTGCGCGGCTGGCGCCGCAGTGGTCCTGAGGGGAAGGAGCTGGTGACATGAACAAAGAAATCCTGATGGTCGTCGATGCCGTTTCGAACGAGAAAGGCGTCGACAAAGAGATCATCTTCGAGGCGCTCGAGGCAGCGCTCGCCGCGGCTACCCGCAAGAAACACGGCGAAGACTGGGACGCGCGCGTCGCCATCAACCGCAAGACCGGCGATTACGAGACCTTCCGCCGGTGGAAAGTGTTCAGCGACGACTCCAAGGAGTTGGAGAATCCCTCGGCGGAGCTGCGGCTCGACGATGCGCACGACCTGAGCGCCGATGCCGAGCCCGGTGGCTACGTCGAGGAACCCATGGAATCGGTGGCTTTCGGGCGTATTGCCGCGCAGCAGGCCAAGCAGGTGATCGTGCAAAAAGTGCGCGAGGCTGAGCGCGCGCAAGTGGTCGATGCCTACAAAGATCGCGTCAACACCCTGGTCAATGGCGTAGTCAAACGCATCGACCGCAACGGCATTTACGTCGACCTCGGCAGCAACGCCGAAGGGTTCGTGCCGCGCACCGACATGATTCCGCGCGAGCAGCTCAAGCCGCAGGATCGCGTCAAGGCGTATTTGCGCGAGGTGCGCGCTGAGTTGCGCGGCCCGCAGCTGTTCCTGACGCGCACGGCCCCGGAGTTCCTGATCGAACTGTTCAAGCTCGAGGTGCCCGAGGTCGGCCAGGGATTGATTCAGATCCTGGGGGCAGCGCGCGACTCCGGGGTGCGCGCGAAGATCGCGGTGCGCAGCCAGGATCCGCGCATCGATCCTGTCGGCGCCTGCGTCGGCATGCGCGGCTCGCGCGTGCAGGCGGTATCGAATGAAATCGCGGGCGAACGCGTCGACATCATTCCCTATGACGACAATCCGGCGCAATTCGTGATCAATGCGATGTCCCCGGCGGAGGTGCAGTCGATCGTGGTCGATGAGGACTCGCACAGCATGGACATCGCCGTGGCGGAGGAGAAGCTCTCACAGGCGATCGGGCGTGGCGGCCAGAACATCCGCCTGGCCAGTCAGCTCACCGGTTGGGAGCTGAACGTGATGACCGAGTCGGATGCCGAAGCCAAGAGCGATTCCGAGGCGCGCGCACTGGTCGAGACATTCATGAAGCAGCTCGACGTCGACGAGAACGTGGCGAGCATCCTGGTGCAGGAGGGCTTCTCGACCGTGGAGGAGGTGGCCTACGTACCGGCAGCCGAGCTGGCGGGGATCGAGGAGTTCGACCAGGACATCGTCAAGGAACTGCGAAATCGTGCCCGTGACGTGCTGTTGACCCAGGCGATCGTGAGCGAGGAGTCGCTCGATCAGTCAATGCCCGCGGATGACCTGCTGACGCTCGATGGCATGCGGCCCGATCTGGCCCTGGCGCTCGCGCGCCGCGGTGTGCGCACGCGCGATGAGCTCGCCGAGCAGGCCGTGGACGACATTTCGGATATCGACGGGTTGTCGATCGAGGAGGCTGGTGCCCTGATTATGAAGGCGCGCGCGCACTGGTTCGAGGCGCAGCATTGACACGCGCGCGGCGCAAGGTGAGCACATATGGCTGATGTAACGATTGCACAATTCGCTGACGTACTGAAGGTCTCGGTCGACCGGCTGATCGCACAGCTTGACCAGGCTGGCATCACCGTGGCGAGTCCCGAGGACATGATCAGCGAGGAGGCCAAGCTGGAGCTGCTGACGCATCTGCGCCGCAGCCACGGCCACGGCAGCGAAGGCTCAGCGCCGAGCCGCATCACGCTCAGGCGCAAGACCCAGAGTGAGCTCAAGTTGGCGAGCAACCAGGGCCGTGCCCGAACCGTCAATGTCGAGGTGCGTCAGAAACGCACCTACATCAAGCGCGACGTGCTCGAGGGTCAGGCTCGTGCGCAACAGGAGCAGCTCGATGCGCAGAAGCGCGAGGCCGAGGAAGCCCAGCGCGCGCTGAGCGAGAAGGCGGAAGCCGAGCGGCGCGAGCGCGAGCGGCTCGAGACGGAAAGCCGCCGCCGCATCGAGGAGGAGCAGGCACGCAAGAAAGCGCAGGAAGAGTCGCGCCGCCTGGCCGAGCAGCGTGCGGCGGAGGAAGCCGAGCGTGAGCGCACGCGACGCGCCGCCGAGCCGGCGCGCGAGGCGCATGCGCACCCGGCCCATCCCCATCCGGTGCATCCCGTACACCCGGCGCCGCCGGCGCGCGAGGAGAGCGACGATAAGCAGCGCACGCGCTACGGCCGCGAGGAGCTGCACATCGCCGGCGATGTCAGCGCCCGGCACAAGAAGAAGAAGCGATTGAAGGCGCGCACGGTTGCGGTCGGCGCCGAAGCCAAGCACGGCTTCGAGATGCCCACGGCGCCGGTAAAGCGTGAGGTGGCGCTCGGGGAGACCATCACCGTGGCCGAGCTGGCGCAGAAGATGGCGATCAAGGCCACCGAAGTCATCAAGGTATTGATGAATCTCGGCGTCATGGCCACCATCAATCAGCCGATCGAACGCGACACCGCGGTGCTCGTGGTCGAAGAGCTTGGCCACAGCGCCAAGCTGCTCAAGGAAAACCAGATTGAGGAAGGTCTTCAGGGCCTTGATGCCGATGCCGAGCAGTCCGAGGTGCGCCCGCCGGTCGTGACCGTCATGGGTCACGTCGATCATGGCAAGACCTCGCTGCTCGACTATATCCGCCGTGCCAAGGTCGCGGCCGGCGAGGCCGGTGGGATCACGCAGCATGTCGGTGCCTACCACGTCGAGACTGCGCGTGGATCGATCACCTTTCTCGACACGCCCGGTCACGCGGCGTTCACCGCCATGCGCGCACGCGGCGCACGCGCCACCGATGTCGTAGTGCTGGTAGTAGCCGCCGATGACGGTGTGATGCCGCAGACCATCGAGGCGATCCAGCATGCGCGCGCGGCCAATGTGCCGATCGTGGTGGCGGTCAACAAGATCGACAAATCCGATGCCGATCCGGATCGGGTGCGCACCGAGCTGGCCAAGCAGGATGTCATTCCCGAGGAATGGGGCGGCCAGAATATGTTCGTTCAGGTTTCGGCTCGCACCGGACAGGGGATCGATGCGCTGCTCGAAGCGATCCTGCTGCAGGCCGAAGTGCTGGAACTCAAGGCCCCACGCGGTGGCCTGGCTGCCGGCGTAGTGATCGAGGCCAGCATGGAAAAGGGCCGCGGCGCGGTCGTGACCGCGCTGGTCAAGCGCGGCACACTCAGGGCCGGGGATGCGATTCTCGCCGGTTCCGAGTTCGGACGCGTGCGTGCCATGTTCGATGAAAACGGTCAGTCGATCGCCGAGGCGCCGCCGTCGATGCCAGTGGTGGTGCTCGGTCTATCCGGGGCGCCGAACGCCGGCGATGAGTTGCTCGTGCTCGAGAGCGAGCGCAAGGCGCGTGAGGTCGCGCTCTACCGGCAGGGTAAATTCCGCGACGTGAAACTCGCACGCGCGGCGACGCGGGCCGAGGACGTGTTCTCGCAGATGGGCGAGGTCAAGGCCGGCATCATCCCGGTGCTGATCAAGACCGATGTCCACGGCAGCGCCGAGGCCCTCAGCGATGCCTTGAACAAGCTCTCTACCGACGAGGTACAGGTGCGCGTGATAGCGAGCGGTGTCGGCGGTATTACCGCCTCGGATATCCAGCTCGCGGCCGCCTCGAAGGCCTTCGTGATCGGCTTCAATGTGCGGGCCGACGCAGCCGCGCGCGAGGCGATGAAGGAGACCGGCGTCGAAGTGCGCTACTACAGCATCATTTATGAAGCCATCGACGACGTGAAGCAGAAGATGAGCGGTCTGTTGGCGCCCGAAATCAAGGAGCAGATCGTCGGCATCGCGCAGGTGCGCGAGGTGTTCCGTTCGAGCAAGTTCGGCGTCGTGGCCGGCTGTCTGGTCACCGAGGGCGCCGTCCGCCGCAACAATCCGATCCGCGTGCTGCGCGAGCATGTCGTGATCTTCGAGGGCGCGCTCGAGTCGCTGCGGCGTTTCAAGGACGATGTCAACGAAGTTCGAGCCGGGACGGAATGCGGCATAGGCGTGAAGAACTATCAGGACGTGCGTGTCGGGGATCAGATCGAGTGCTTCTCGCGCGTCGAAGTGTCGCGCTCGATCCAGTGATCAAGACCAGCGCCCGGGCCTCGCGCATCGCCGCGCAGATGCAGCGCTCGCTGGCCGAGCTGCTGCGTCGAGGGGTCAAGGATCCGCGCGTCGGCAATGTGACGATCACGGCGGTGCAGCTCGCCAGTGACCTGTCGGTCGCCCGGATCCATTTCCTGCCGTTTGCCGCTGTGCACGCGGCCGATGAAGTTCTGGCCGGTCTGCGCAGCGCCGCCGGCTACTTGCGCGGCGAGCTGGCGCGCGAACTCAAGCTGCGGCATGCGCCGCGGCTCGAGTTTCAGCTCGACACCGATCTCGAGCGCGCGCAGCAGCTCACGCGGCTGATCGATGGCGCGGTCAAGGCCGACCGTTCGCGCAGCGCCGAGCACGGTGAGCCGCTCGCAGCCGACGATGCAGAATGAGCTGCTCTTCGGTCGGCGTATTGCTGCTCGACAAACCGGTGGGACTGTCCTCTAACGCGGCCCTGCAACGCGTCAGGCGCCTGGCGGGCGGGGTCAAGGCGGGGCACTGCGGCAGTCTGGATCCGCTCGCCAGCGGCATGCTGCCGATCTGTCTCGGGGAGGCGACGCGCCTGGCCGGCGAGTTGCTGGTGGGCCGCAAGGCCTATCGATTTGGCCTACAGTTGGGCGAGCGTTCCGCCACCGGCGATGCCGAGGGCGAGATCGTCGAGCGCTGCGCGGTGCCGGCACTGACTGCGAGCGCCATTGTCCAGGTGCTCGAGCGCTTCCGCGGACCGCAGGGGCAAGTGCCACCCATGTATTCCGCGCTCAAGCGCGACGGCACACCCCTCTACCGGCTGGCGCGAGCGGGCCTCAGCGTGGAGCGGCAGGCGCGTCCGATCATGATCGATGGGCTGCAGTTGCTTGGGCTCGAGGGGGCGCGAGTCGAGCTGCAGGTGCTGTGCTCCAAGGGCACCTACGTGCGCGTGCTGGCCGAGGACATCGCGCGGGCGCTCGGCACCTGCGGCAGGCTCCATAGCCTGCGTCGGGACTATGTGGAACCGTTCACGAACGAGCCCATGGTGAGCCTCGAGCAGCTCGAAGCCGCCAGCGCGACCGGGCAGGATTGGCCGCTGCTGCGGGCCGATCGCGCGGTCTCGCATCTGCCATCGCTGCAACTGGACGCCGACCAGACCCAGGCGCTATCCCATGGGCGCGTGATCGCACTGCCGCAAGCGAGCGCAGGCCGCTGGCGCCTGTACGACGCGGACGGCCGCTTTCTGGGGCTCGGCATCAGCTCTGCCTCGGGTCAGCTGCGGGTGCAGCGCCTGTTCAGCGCGCCGCTGGCCCTGTAACTCCCTGTTCCGCTTGAGGCTCGCGGGGTCTGAGGTTAGAATGCGCGGCCTTCAAAATGACAATCATTTTCAAGCATTGAAAGTTCAGAGGTTTTGTACGCAATGGCTTTGTCCACGGAACAGAAAAGCACTGTGCTCGCGCAGTATCGCCGCGACCCCAAAGACACCGGGTCGCCCGAAGTCCAGATCGCGTTGCTCTCAGAGCGCATTAACGGTCTGGGCGGACACTTCGGTACGCACAAACGCGATCATTCCTCGCGCCGCGGCTTGGTCAAAATGGTCAATCAACGCCGCAAATTGCTGGACTATCTGAAATCCACACGTCCAGCCAAATATCAAGAAGTGGTCGAGCGCCTGGGGCTCCGCCGCTGAATCCGCGGGCCGCGCACATCCTGATTGGAATGCGCGGCTTTCTCCATTCTGCACCGATCATTTCCGAGGATTGAAGCGTGACTGTCTTCAAGAAGACTTTTTCTTATGGTCCCCACGCCGTGACGCTCGAAACAGGCGAGCTCGCTCGCCAGGCGGACGGCGCCGTGCTGGCATCCATGGGCCAAACGGTAGTGCTGGTCACGGCCTGCGCCGCGAAAAGCGCCGTGCCGGGCCGCGATTTCTTTCCGCTGACCGTCAATTACATTGAGAAAACCTATGCCGCGGGGCGCATCCCGGGCGGTTTCTTCAAACGTGAAGGTCGCCCCACCGAACGCGAAACGCTGACCTCGCGGCTCATCGATCGCCCGATTCGGCCGCTGTTTCCGGACGGTTTCAACAACGAGGTCCAGGTCGTGGCCACGGTGGTCTCGCTCGACCCCGAGATTGACGCGGATATTCCAGCGCTGCTGGGCGCCTCGGCTGCGCTGAGCATCGCGGGCCTGCCATTCAACGGACCGATCGGCGCCGCGCGCGTCGGTTATCGTGACGGCAAGTATCTGCTCAATCCGACCCGCACCGACCAGGCCCAATCGCTACTGGAGCTGGTGGTTGCCGGCACGCAGCCGGCGGTGTTGATGGTGGAGTCGGAGGCCCAGGTGCTGTCCGAAGAGGCGATGCTCGGTGCCGTCGTATTCGGGCACGAGCAGATGCAGATCGCCATCCGCAACATTCGTGAGCTCGCGGCGGAGGCCGGCAAGCCGCGCTGGGATTGGAAGCCGCCCGCATTCGAGGCTCCGCTGGCCGAGGCCGTGGCAGCCCGGACCGAGGCGGCGTTGTCTGCGGCCTACCGCATCACCGAAAAAACGCAGCGGTCCGCGCGACTGAGCGAGATCAAGAAAGACGTGACGGCGGCCTTGACCGCGGTCGAACCCACGCAGTGGAAGGCCGATGCGGTGGTCAATGAGCTGTTCAAGCTCGAGAGCCGCATCGTGCGCGAACGCATTCTGGCCGGCGAGCCGCGCATTGACGGTCGTGACCTGCGCACCGTGCGGCCGATCACGGTGAAGGTCGGCGTGCTGCCGCGCGCCCATGGCTCGGCGCTGTTCACGCGCGGGGAGACCCAGGCGCTGGTCGCCACGACGCTCGGCACCACGCGCGATTCACAGATCATCGACGCGCTCGAGGGCGAGCGGCGCGAACCGTTCATGTTGCATTACAACTTTCCGCCGTTCTCGGTCGGCGAGACCGGCATGATGGGATCGCCCAAGCGCCGTGAAATCGGCCACGGCAATCTCGCGCGTCGCGGCGTGCATGCCGTGATGCCGGACATGGCCGTATTCCCCTACGTCATTCGGATCGTGTCGGAGATTCTCGAGTCCAACGGCTCGAGTTCGATGGCCAGTGTGTGCGGCAGCAGCCTGTCGCTGATGGATGCCGGTGTACCGATCAAGGCCGCGGTCGCCGGTGTGGCGATGGGGCTGGTGCTCGAAGGCGCGCGCTTCAAGGTGCTCACCGACATCCTCGGTGATGAGGATCATCTGGGCGACATGGATTTCAAGGTGGCCGGCACGCGCGAGGGTGTCACGGCGCTGCAGATGGACATCAAGGTCGAGGGCATCACGCCGGAGATCATGCGCGTGGCGCTGGCGCAGGCCCGCGAAGGCCGTCTGCACATTCTCGACCAGATGGCGAAGGTGCTGCGAGAGCCGCGCTCAAAGATGTCGGAGTGGGCGCCCTCGATCATCACGCTGAAGATCGATCCGGAGAAGATCCGCGACGTGATCGGCAAGGGCGGCGCCGTGATCCGTCAGATCACGGAGGAGACCGGCACGACCATCGACATCGAGAACGATGGCACGGTCAAGATCGCTTCGGTCCTGGGCACGGCCGGACGCGAAGCGCAGCGGCGCATCGAGCTGATCACGGCGGATGTCGAAGTCGGCCGCATTTATGAAGGCCGGGTCGCGAAGCTCATGGATTTTGGCGCCTTCGTGACCATACTGCCCGGCCGCGACGGCCTGGTGCACATCTCGCAGATCTCGGACGAGCGCGTCGAGCGCGTCTCGGACAAGCTCAAAGAGGGCGATCAGATCCGCGTCAAAGTGCTGGAAGTCGATCGTCAGGGTCGCGTTCGCCTGTCGATGCGCAACGTCGACGGGCCCTAATAGCCGCGGGCTGGCCTTATCGCCGCGCCGTCCGCGCTCAACCGGGCGCGGTCCCGGCGGTCCTCATCAGCGTGCGGAAGATCTCTTCCTGTGCGCTGTGCCAGCGCTGATGATTCTGTTGCGCCAATTGGCTGGCCGCGGCGGCTGGATCTCCTGCCGGCGGCTTCTCGCTCAGAAACAGCCGCAAGCTCTGCTCCAGGTAGGTCGATAGCACGCCCTCGAGGCCTGCATTGTGGCTGCGGATCAACTGCGCCAGGAAGTCCTGGCTCAGCACGGTGCCGTTGCGCTGCTCGAGTTCTGCGATCACCTGCAGCAGCACCGGACGGGTAATGTCCTGCTGGCTGCGCTTGTCGATGACGCCGAACTCAACGCCGTCGAGCACCAGCCGGCGAACGTCGTCCAGCGTGATGTAGCGGCTCTCCACCGTGTCGTAGAGCCGCCGGTTCGGGTACTTCTTGATGACGCGAATCTCGCTCATGCTGAAGTCCTCTACTGCGCATTGCGGGGCAAGCCGTTCAGGGATTGCGGAACGCCTACCATAGTACAAGCGCCCATAGAACCCAAATCTTCAGTGCGGAGGGGGCCAGGACCGCCGGGACCAGGGACCTCGGCGGGCGTCAGCGGTAGCGGTCGTCCCGGTCCCCGTACTGGCGCTCGCGGCGCTCGCGGCGCTCCTGAGCCTCGATCGACAGCGTGGCGACCGGACGGGCTTCCAGACGCTTGATGCCGATTTCCTCGCCGGTCTCGAGGCAGTATCCGTAGCTACCGTCCTCGATCCGTTTGAGCGCTTCCTCAATCTTGCGGATCAGCTTGCGCTCGCGATCGCGAGTGCGCAGTTCCAGGCTGAATTCCTCTTCCTGGGTCGCGCGATCGTTCGGATCGGGGAAATTGGCGGCCTCATCCTTCATGTGGGAGACGGTACGATCCACCTCCTGCATCAGATCGCGCTTCCAGTTGAGCAGAATCTGCTGGAAGTGCGTGAGCTGGTGCTTGCTCATGTACTGCTCGCCGCGCTTGGCAACGTACGGCTGTACATTGCGCGGGCCGGACAGAAGACTGCCGGGCTCGGAGCCGTCGCCTTCATCGGTATCCGGCGCGGTTACGATCCGCGTTGCGTGCGAGGCGACCGTTGCCGCCGTCAACCCGCTCGTCGAGGGTCCATGCGCGGATGGCCCGCTCGCCGGGGCGGTGGGCCGCTGCGGGCTGTGGCTCTCGGGCTTGCGCTCGGTACCGGCCTTGGGTGCGGATTTGGCGGCGGGCTTGGCCGTCGTGGCGGCCACGGCCTTGCGGCTCGCGGCTGCGGGCCGGCGCGGTTCCGGCCGGCGCGCTGCGGCTTTCGGCCGCACGGCCTTCTTGGGTTTGCTGATCTTGGATCCGGGCTTCTTGCCGGGCATCGCCTCGCTCCTGACATGGTCGCCGGTCATTTAGAGAACGCGCGATTATACCGACGCAAGGAAGCGTGTACAGAGCATAGAAAATACCGCTCCGTCCGGGCGGTTAGGGCAGCGTGACCGCCTCCGAAGCGCGCCAAAGCGCCGCGCGTCGCTCGGCGATCACTTGAGTCGTGATGCCGCCGCGCACATGGAAGTGCGCGCTCAGCCTCATGAAGCGCGGCGTCACCGCGCGCGCGAGATGGTCGATGATCTCGTTGGTCACGGCCTCGTGGAACGTGCCGCGGTCGCGAAACGACCAGATATAGAGCTTGAGGGCCTTGAGCTCAATGCAGAGCCGGTCGGGCACATATTCGAGCTCGAGGGTCGCGAAATCCGGCTGCCCGGTGCGCGGACACAGGCAGGTGAATTCCGGAATGCTCATCCGGATGGTGTAGTCGTGCTCGGGGGCCGGATTGACGAAAGTCTCGATCTGGCTGGACGCATGGCTCGGCATGGCTGGATTCTTTGTCTCTGGCCGCATCGAAAGCGGCATGCGGATAATCTACACTAGCGAGGTAGCGCGGCTGCTACGGATTGCGTCCGATCGCAAGCGACTGTCACACCGGTACACGGCACACCAGGACGGGATCAATGCGGCTCAATAAGGTCAAGCTCGCAGGTTTCAAATCCTTCGTCGATCCGACCTCGGTAAACCTGCCGGGCAATCTGATCGGTGTCGTGGGCCCCAATGGCGGCGGTAAATCCAACATCATCGATGCCGTGCGCTGGGTGATGGGCGAGCTCTCGGCGCGCCATCTGCGTGGCGACTCGATGGCGGACGTCATTTTCAACGGCTCGAGCGCCCGCAAGCCCATCGGCGCCGCCTCCGTCGAACTCGTGTTCGATAACAGCGACGGCAAGATCGGTGGCGCCTACGCGAGCTACAACGAGATCTCGCTCAAGCGCGCGGTGTCGCGCGATGGCAGCTCGGCCTATTTCATCAACGGTGGGCGCTGCCGGCGCAAGGACATCACACACCTGTTCCTGGGCACGGGTCTGGGCTCGCGCAGCTACGCCATCATCGAGCAGGGCATGATCTCGCGGGTCATCGAGGCCCGGCACGACGACATGCGCGCCTTCATCGAGGAGGCCGCGGGCATTTCGCTGTACAAGGAGCGGCGCCGCGAGACTGAATCTCGCATGGCCGACACCCGCGAGAATCTGGCCCGGCTGCAGGATCTGCGCGATGAGGTCGACAAGCAGATTCGACACCTGCAGCGTCAGGCTCACGTCGCGCGCCGTTACCAGGAACTCAAGGCGCAGGAGCGCAACCTGACGGCCGAGCTGCTGGCGCTGCGGCTGCGCGAACTCGACAGCGGCGCCGAGTTGCAGGACGGCGCCGTGCGTGCCTGCGAGATCGCAATGCAACAGGCGCTCGCCGATCAGCGCGCGGCCGAAGCAGCGATCGAGAAGCAGCGCGAATTCCATAATGAGCTCAGCGACGCGGTATCGCGCGCGCAGGGCCGCTATTACGAGCTCGGAGCCGAGGTCACGCGCGCCGAGGAGAGCATCCACTACAGCCGCGAGCTGCGTGAGCGCGCTCGCAACGATCTGGCACAGGTCAACGCCAACCTCGCGACCAACACGCAGCAGATCGCGCGCGACGAGGAACAGCTTGCCGCCTTGGCCACCGAGCTGTCCGAGCTCGAACCCCAGGCCGAAGCGCGGGCCCAAAGTGAAGCGGTCGCCAGCACGGCGCTGGCCGGCGCGCAAGATGAGCTGGCCGCCTGGCAGCAGCGCTGGGAGAGTTTCAATCGCGAGCTCGGCGCTGCCGGCCAGAGTGCCCAGGTCGAGTCCGCTCGAATTGAACAGTTGGAAAGCCAGAGCCACCGTCTGCAAGCGCAGACCGATCGCCTGAGCCTTGAGTGCGAGGCACTGACTACGGCGCAGGCCGATTCTCCGCTCGAGGGCTTGAGCGAGCGGGAATCCCAGTCGCGCGCGGCGGCCGAATCCCTGGCGGGCGAGCTGAACCAGGCGCTTGCGCAGGTGCAGGCGCTGCGCTCCTCCGAGCAGCTCGCCGATGGCCGACTCCAGCGCCTGCGGCACGAACGCGACCAGATCCGTGCCGAGCTCATGTCGCTCGATGCGCTACAGAAAGCGGCGCTGCGCGAAAAGAATCCGCTGGCGGCCGGCTGGCTTTCGGGGCTGCCGGGCGTCGCCGATGCTCCGCGGCTGGCGCAGTTGCTGGAGGTCGACGAGGGCTGGGAGCGTGCCGTCGAGACGGTACTGGGCGACTATCTGGAAGCCGTCCGTGTCGAGGCGCTCGAACCGCTCGAGTCGTCGCTGGCGACGCTTGCGGGCGGCAGTGTCGGTTTTTTTGAAAGGGCTAGCGCGAGCGGCGTCGCCCACCCCGGTACCCTGGCGGCCCACGTAAAGGGCCCACAGGGCACCCTCGCGCTGCTCGCGAGCGTGCGCACCAGTGAGTCGTTGGCCGGGGCGCTCCGGCAGCGCAGCGCTCTGGCGGTGGGCGAATCGCTGATCACCGCGGCGGGGGAGTGGATCGGCCGCGACTGGCTGCGCGTCAATCGTGGCGGCGACACCCATGCCGGGGTGCTCGAACGCGAGCACCGCTTGAAGGGGTTGCGCGAGCGTTGCGCCGCGGCCGACCAGGGCGTGAGCACACTCGAGCAGGAGATCCTCGCGCTACGCGCCCAGGTGGTCTCGGCCGAGCAGCATCGCGATGCCACGCAAGGCCGAATCCAAAGCGCCCATCGCGAACACGCCGATCTGCGCGGGCGCCTCGAGGCGCTCCGGGCACGGTTCGAGGAGGCGGCGCTGCGCCGCGCTCGCATCGAGGCCGAGCAGGCGGAAGTCGCACTCGATGTGGCGCGCTCGCAGGACAGTTTGAGCCGCGCACGCGGCGCCCACGAGGCGGCTATGGAGGCGCTGGCGCGCCTGGACGATGCGCGCCTGGAACTCGAGGCCGAGCGTGAGCTGCGGCGCGAGCAGGCGGCAAGTGCGCGCACGCACGCACAGGCGGCACAGCTCGAGCTGCGCGACAGCCTGATTCGGCTCGAGAGCCGCCGCGCTGCGCGAGCCTCGATGGACAGCGCGCTCTCGCGCATGCACGAGCAGCGCTCGCAGCTGCAGGCGCAACGCGAGGCGCTCGTCGGCACGCTGGCGCAGGCCGATGCGCCGATCGCCGAGTTCGAACTGCGCTTGCAGGATCATCTGGCGCGTCGCGTCGAAGTCGAGGCTGAACTGACCGATGCCCGGCGCGCGCTCGAGGACAGCGAAGGCGCGCTACGCGCTCTCGATGAACGGCGGCTCAGCGCGCAGCAGCGCGTGTCGGCGGCGCGCGAAGCCATGGAGCAGGCGCGACTGGCGGCGCAGGAGTCACGCGTGCGACGCGAGGCATTGCTGGAACAGTTCTCGGCCACCCAGTGCGAACTCGGTGCCGTGCTCGCGGGCCTCGATGTTGAGGCGCAGACCGAGCCCTGGGAGCAGCGGCTGGCGCAGTTGCGCGCCGAGATCGAAAAACTCGGCCAGGTCAATCTGGCGGCGATCGATGAGCTGGCCGAGCAAAGCGAGCGCAAGAGCTACCTGGACCGCCAGTTCACCGACGTCAGTGACGCCTTGGCGACGCTGGACCAGGCGATGCGCAAGATGGACCGCGAGACCCGCACGCGCTTTGACGATACCTTCAACCGTATCAACGCCGGCTTGCAGGAGAAATTTCCGCGACTGTTCGGTGGCGGGCATGCCTATCTGGAGCTGGTCGGTGAGGATCCGCTGGCCGCCGGTGTTGCGGTCATGGCGCGTCCGCCAGGCAAGCGCAACAGCACGATCTCGCAGCTCTCGGGGGGTGAAAAGGCGCTGACCGCGGTAGCCCTGGTGTTCTCGATCTTCGATTTGAATCCGGCGCCATTCTGCCTGCTCGATGAGGTCGATGCGCCGCTCGATGAGCACAATGTGGGCCGCTTCTGCGATATCGTGCGCGAGATGTCCAGCCGCGTGCAGTTCATTTTCATCACCCACAACAAGGTGACGATGGAGCTGGCGTCGCAGCTCATCGGCGTGACCATGAACGAACCCGGGGTGTCGCGCCTGGTCGCGGTTGATATCGACGAAGCCGTCAAGCTCGCGGCCATCTGAAAGCCATGGCGGCGTTGCGCTGGATTCTGTTGGTGGCAGGCCTCGTGTTCCTGGTGGCGCTGGCGGCCTGGGAAATGCGCAAGCCGCGCCAGGCGCACCGCGACTCCTCGGTGCGCGGACCGAAGCGCAATGAGCCGGAGCTGGGCTCGTTCGTTGAACAGTCCGCCGAATCGCAGGCGGCGCCGGCCGCGCGCAGCGGCTCCCACAGCAGCGTAGGCGAAGGCCGCCGCCCGGTGATGCCGCCACCGTGCATCGATTTACCGACGATGGAAGCGATCCGCGATGAATCGATGATGGCCGAGGTCGATGCCTTGCCGGTATTTGAATACCAACCCGCAACCCGCGGCACAGAGCCGGAGGGTCACTCGCCGGAGGCTGAACAAGTCGAGTCGCACGATCAGTGCGCGCCTCACGAGCGGTCCGCCGCCGCGGCGCCGGCGCTGCCGCTGTCGAGCGAATTGGCGACGCCGCTGGTGGTCGAGTGGCCGCCGGACGGGGAGCGCCATATCGTTGCGCTGCGGATCGTCGCAGCCTCCGAGGAGCGGCTGTCGGGGCGCGCGGTCCGGTTGGCGATCACGGCCTGCGGTTTCGTGCACGGCCGCTTTGGCATCTATCACCAGCCCGATGCTGAGGGTCGTGCGCTGCTGAGTGTCGCGAGTCTGAGCAAACCCGGCATATTGGATCCCATCAATATGGATTTTCAGCGGTTGGCGGGCATCAGCCTGTTTACCGTGCTGCCGGGCCCGCTGCCGCCTGCGGCGGCGCTCGACCATCTGCTCGACATCGCGCGTGAACTCTCGCAGCGCCTGCCCGCGCGGCTGCAGGACGAGCAGGGCCAGCCGCTCGATGCGGACCGGCTCGAGGACCTGCGCGACAGCATGCAGCGCCTATCGCGCCCAGGGTTTCATGCGGAGCCAGCGGCGTGAAGTCAGCAGCGCACCGGCGCGTTGCCGAGTTGCGTGAACAGATAGGCCAACACGACTACCGCTACTACGTGCTGGATGATCCGGCGGTGCCGGACGCGGAATACGATCGGCTCATGCGCGAGCTGCGCGAGCTCGAAGCCGAGCATCCCAAACTGCTGAGCCCTGATTCCCCGACGCAGCGTGTCAGCGGCCAGGTCGCCGACGGTTTCGCCGAGGTTCAGCATGGCGTGCCCATGCTCTCGCTCGACAATGCCTTCAGCGATGCGGATATCGAAGCCTTCGACCGGCGCGTGCACGCGCGCCTGGGCGCCGAGGAGGGGCCGCTGGAGTACTGCGCCGAACCCAAGCTCGACGGCCTGGCCGTCTCGCTGACCTTCCGCGCGGGCAAATTAGTGCTGGCCGCCACGCGCGGCGACGGCACGACGGGCGAGGACATCACCGCCAATATCCGCACCATCCGCGCCGTGCCACTCACCCTGCGCCGCCCCGCGCCCAAAATACTCGAAGTGCGCGGCGAGGTATTCATGCCTCTGGCCGGCTTTCGCCGCATGAACAGTGCTGCTGCAGCCGCCGGCGAGAAGGTGTTCGCCAACCCGCGCAATGCCGCGGCCGGCAGTCTGCGCCAGCTCGATCCGCGTGTGACGGCGAAGCGACCGCTGGCGGTATTTTTCTACGGCGTTGGACAGTGGCGGGGCGGCGAGCCGCCCGCGAGCCAAACCGCGCTGCTCAAGCAGCTCGAGGGCTGGGGCCTGCGCACCTGTCCGGAGATTCGCCGCGTGCGCGGTGTGGAAGGATGCCTAGACTATTATCGCTCGATCGGGGCGCGGCGCAGTGAGCTCGCTTATCAGATCGACGGCGTGGTGTACAAGGTGAACTCACGCGGCGAACAGGAAACCCTCGGCTTTGTCTCGCGTGCGCCGAGATGGGCCATTGCGCACAAGTTCCCGGCCGATGAAGCGTTGACGGTGGTGCGCGAAATCGAGTTTCAGGTCGGCCGCACTGGTGTGCTTACACCGGTCGCACGCCTGGAGCCGGTGCAGGTGGCCGGCGTCGTCGTCAGCAACGCGACGCTGCACAACATGGACGAGGTCGAGCGCAAGGACGTGCGGCGCGGTGACAGCGTCATCGTGCGGCGCGCCGGCGATGTCATCCCGGAGATCGTGCGCGTTTTGACTGAGCGGCGGCCCCGGGGCGCCAGGCGGCCGCAATTGCCCGAATGCTGCCCGGTCTGCGCGTCACCGGTGGTGCGCGTCGAAGGCGAGGCAGCGGCGCGCTGCACCGGTTCTTTCAACTGCGCGGCGCAGCGCAAGGAGTCGCTGCGACATTTTGCCAGCCGTCGTGCCCTCGATATCGAGGGGCTGGGCGACAAACTCATCGAGCAAATGGTCGATCAGGGTCTGCTGCATACGCCAAGCGATATCTATGCGCTGCAGGCCGATGCCTTGACGGGCCTCGAGCGCATGGGCGAGAAATCCGCCTCGAATCTGCTGGCGGCCGTCGAACACAGCAAGCGCACCAGCCTGCCTCGCCTGCTCAATGGCCTGGGTGTTCCCGGTGTTGGGGACAGTACGGCCAAGGCGCTGGCCGATCACTTCGGCTCGCTCGAGGCGCTGCAAACCGCTTCCCAGGAGCAGATCCTCGAGGTCCCCGACGTCGGCCCAGTCATCGCCGCCAGCGTGCAGGGTTTTTTTGCCGACCCGCGCCACGTGCGCGAGCTCGCGCGGCTGCACCAACTCGGGCTCACGTGGCCGGAGGGGCCACCGGCGAGCGCGGCCGATCCGGCGCGCGCGCCATTATCTGGAGTAACCGTGGTGCTGACCGGCAGCCTTACGGGCATGACGCGCCAGCAGGCCAGCGAGCGCCTCGCGGCGCTCGGCGCCAAGGTCAGCGGCTCGGTATCGAAGAAGACCAGCTACGTGATCGCCGGATCGGACGCCGGCTCCAAGCTGACCCGCGCCCGCGAGCTCGGCGTAGCGATCCTCAACGAGGCGGGCCTGGCGCAGCTATTGCTGGGCAAGGCACGACCCGAGCGGGCAGTGCCTTAGGGGTTCTTCTCGATCTTCGCGGTCTTCATCAATTCATCCTGGTACGCCTTGAACTTTTTGGTCTGCACCAGCTGATCGACGCGGTCCTTGACCGAATCGAGCGGGGGCACCGGCGTCTCGCGGGTATCGATCAGCTGGATCACATGCCAACCGTACTGCGACTGTACAGGGGTCTGCGTGGTCTCGCCTTTCTTCAGGCCGGCCACGGCATCGGCAAAAGGTTTGACCATGTTGGCCGGGGAGAACCAGCCCAGGTCGCCGCCTTGATCTTTGGATGAATCGATCGACTCCTTTTTCGCCAGATCCTCGAATTTAGCGCCCTTCTTGAGCTGATCGATGGCCTTCTGCGCTGCGTCCTGGCTGGAGAGCAGGATATGGCGGGCGTGGTACTGCGTCTTGGGCATGGCTGCGACCTGAGCGTCATACTCGCCCTGTCGCTCCGCGTCCGTGGGCTTCTTGTCCTTCAGATACTGCTCGGCACCGGCCTGCTCGAGAATCTGCATATGCGACAGTGCCAGCAGCAAGGCGGTGTCGCCGGTCTTGTCCAATCCGTCCTTCTCGGCCTGCTGGGCGATGACCTCGCCGCGAACCAGGTTGTCGAGGATCTGCGCGCGCTGATCGGGCGTCAGATCGGTAGGGGTCTTTCCGGCCGTATTCTTGGCGTAATAGTCGAACATCGCCCGGCTGATGGGTACGCCGTTGACCGTGGCAATCGGCTTCTCCGCCGACATTTTGGTATCGACCGCAGGGCCAGTTTTGGCGCAGCCGGCCAGCAGCATCAGCGCCACGAACGGCAGTGTTTGCAGAATTTTCATCAGATCTCTCAGTTAGTTACGTTAATTACTTAAAAAACTCATCGGGTGTCAAAGTCTCCATCGCCACCGCGTGCAGCTCGGTCGCGAATAGCGGCGACAGAACCTGATTGACGAGGCGGTGGCGTTGCAGGGGTCTCAGACCCGCGAAGCAAGTGGACACGATCCGCAGCCGGAAGTGCCCCTTGCCCCCCGCACTGGCATGGCCGGCGTGCGCTGCGCTGTCATCGTGCACCTCCAGATGTGCCGGCAGCAGGCGTTGCTGCAACAGGCTCTCAATGCGCGCCGCGGTGGAAACCGGTTCGCTCATGAAGCCTCTGCCTCGCGCACTTCGGCACGTGAGGCGAGCCACACCGCTTGCGCGATCGCGAACAGCGCAAAGGCCGCTGTCAGGCCGAAGAATTTAAAATTGACCCAGGCACGCTCGCTGCGGTGGTACGCAATCCAGAGATTGACCGCGCCGAGCAGCGCATAAAAGCCTACCCATATCCAGTTGAGCTTGAGCCACAGCGCGCGCGGCAGCGCCTCGCTGTGCGCGACGATCGGCTGCAGCAGGCGCTGCGCGAGCGGTATGCGGCTGAACCAGACGCTGACCATGGCCGTCAGCGCGACCAACCACAGGAATATGGTGGGCTTCCACTTCAGGAAGCGCGCATCGCGCAGGATCAAGGTCGCACCGCCGAGCACGAATACGAGCCCGGCACTGATCCAATGCAGGGGCGGCACGCGCCGCAGGCGCACAAGATCGATCAGCAGCAGCAGCAGCATCGCGAGCATCAGCACCGCGGTCGCGACGTAGATGCCTGCGAGGTAGTAGGCCACGACAAAAGCCGCCACCGGCGCGAGATCGATTACAGCTTGCATCCCGCTATGATAACGAAACTACCTCAGCATGTAGATCATGAGCCAGTACTTCGACCTGCATCACCTGAATCCGCAGCTGCGACTGATTCGCCGCGCCGCTGAAATCGTGCGCGCCGGAGGCGTCATTGCCTACCCGACCGATTCCTGCTATGCGCTGGGCTGCCATATCGGCGATGCCGAGGCTCTGGAACGCTTGCGTCGCATTCGCGGGGCTGACCGGCACCATCATTTCACGCTCGTGTGCCGCGACTTGCGCGAGATCGGGCGCTATGCGCGCATCGACACCTGGCAGTTCCGATTGCTCAAAGCCGCGACGCCCGGACCTTTCACTTTTCTGCTGCCGGCCACGCGTGAGACCCCGCGGCGGCTGCAGCACCCGAAACGGCGCACGATTGGCATTCGTGTGCCCGATCACATCGTGCCGCGTATGCTGCTGAGCGAACTGGGTGAGCCGCTCATGAGCTCGACGCTGCTGCTGCCGGGCGATGAGTTGCCGCTGACCGATGGTGCGCAGATTCGCGCCCGACTCGAGCACCAGCTGGATGCGATTCTGGATGGCGGTCACTGCGGAATCGAGCCCACCACAGTGGTGGACCTGGCCGTCTCGCCGCCGACGGTCGTGCGCCAGGGCCGGGGCAAGCTGGCCGGCGCCGAGTGGGAAGTTGTCGCGAACCCCGTATAATCAGCTCTGTATCGCCAGAGGCCCGTTGCCCGCGCGGGTAAACGACTACGGATGAGTGCTGTTCCCCAAGGCAAGCGCGTGCTCTCAGGCATGCGCCCCACCGGAGCGCTGCATTTGGGCAACTACCACGGCGCCCTGCGCAGCTGGGTTGAGCTTCAATATCAGTACGAGTGCTATTTCTTCGTGGCCGACTGGCACGCGCTGACCACCGGGTACGAAGATACCGCCGGGCTGCCGGCAGCCATCCACGAGGTCATCATCGACTGGCTGGCCGCGGGGCTGAATCCAGGGGTCGCGACGCTGTTTGTGCAGTCCCACGTGCCCGAGCATGCCGAGCTGCATCTGCTGCTATCCATGATCACGCCGCTGGGGTGGCTCGAGCGCGTGCCGACCTACAAGGATCAGCAGGAGCAGCTCAAGGATAAGGATCTCGCGACCTACGGCTTCCTCGGCTATCCGTTGCTGCAGAGCGCCGACATCCTGCTGTACCGGTCTGCCTTCGTGCCGGTCGGCGAGGATCAGGTCGCGCACGTCGAGATCACGCGTGAGATCGCGCGTCGCTTCAATCATCTCTACGGACGCGAGCCCGACTTCGAGCAGAAAGCCGAGCGCGCCATCAAGGAACTCGGCGGACGCAATATCACGCTCTACCGGCAGCTGCGCCGGCGCTTCCAGGAGACCGGCGATCAGGCAGCGCTTGAGCGGGCGCGGGCGCTGGTGGAGAGCAACACGCGCATTACGGTTGCCGATCGCGAACGAATGCTCGGCTATCTTGCGGGCTCCTCGGTCAGTATCCTGCCCGAGCCGCAGGTGTTGCTGACGGCCTCGCCCAAAGTGCCGGGCCTGGATGGCCGCAAGATGTCGAAGTCCTACGGCAACACGATCTGCCTGCGCGAGGATCCCGACGCGGTCGCAGCCAAGCTCAAGACCATGCAGACCGATCCGGCGCGCGTGCGGCGCACCGATGTCGGCGACCCGGAAAAGTGTCCCGTGTGGGATCTGCATCAGCTTTATTCGGATGAGGCGACCCGGCAATGGGCCAATGAGGGCTGCCGCACGGCCAGCATCGGCTGCCTGGATTGCAAGGGGCCCGTGATTGAGCGCATCGTCGAGGAGGTCAAGGGCATGCGCAAGCGCGCCCAGGAGTTTCAGGAAAATCCCGAGCTCGTGTCGAACCTGATCCACCAGGGCGGCGAGAAGGCCCGCGAAGTCGCACGCGCCACGCTCGACGAGGTTCGGCGCGCAATGCATCTGCGTTCTCAATGAGTTAAGCGGTAATCATGAAGCCAGATCTGAAGATCGTTGTGTCCAACCCGTTGCCGCTCCATGAGATCATGGCAGCACCCGAGCAGGCTGAGATGCCCTTCGCCGTGGTCAATGGCGAACCGATGACGCACCTGCCGCGGGATCTGTACATTCCGCCGCAGGCGCTCGAGATTTTTCTCGAGGCCTTCGAAGGTCCGCTCGATCTGCTGCTGTATCTGATCCGAAAGCAGAACGTCGATATCCTGAACATCCCGATCGCGGAAATCACGCGCCAATACACCCGCTACATCGAGCTCATGCAGGATTTGCAGCTCGAATTGGCCGGCGAGTACCTGGTCATGGCCGCGACGCTGGCCGAGATCAAATCACGCATGTTGCTGCCGCGGCCGCCCGGGGCGGGCGAGCTCGGTGAGGAGGACCCGCGCGCCGAGCTCGTGCGCCGGCTGCAGGAATATGAACGCTTCAAGCGCGCTGCGGCCGACATCGACCAGCTGCCGCGCCTGGAGCGCGACGTCTGGCAGGCCAGCGCGGAGTTGCGCGACCGGCCGCCTGTGCGCGCCGTGCCGCAGGTCACGCTGCAGGAAATGCTGCTTGCCTTCAAAGAGGTCGCGCAGCGGGCCGAGATGTTTGCGCACCATCACGTGCGGCGCGAGCCGCTATCGGTGCGCGAGCGCATGAGCAATATTCTTGCAGCGCTCGAGCAGGGCAGTTTTGTCGAATTTTCGCGCCTGTTCACGCTCGCGGAAGGCCGCGCCGGCGTCACCGTGGCGTTCGTCGCGGTGCTGGAGCTGGTGCGCGAGGGTCTGATCGAGCTCATGCAGACCGAGCCCTATGCGCCGCTGCACGTGCGCAGCGCCTCGGCACACCGTACACTGCATCTGGTCGGCGGCGACGAGCATGGCGATGAGGACGCAGCCTCATGAGCAATAGCGAAATCAGGAACATCATCGAAGCGGCGCTGCTGGCAGCGGGAAAATCCCTGAGTCTCAGCGAGTTGTCGCTGCTGTTTGACGAGACACAGCGGCCGGAGCCGGCGGCGATTCGTGCCGCGATCGAAGCACTGGCACAGGACTACGTCGCGCGGCCGATCGAGATCCAGGAGACCGGTGGGGGCTTTCGCGTTCAGATCCGTCGCCAATACGCGGGCACAGTCTCGCGCCTGTGGCCGGAGCGACCGCAGCGTTATTCGCGGGCGCTGCTGGAAACCCTCGCGCTGATCGCCTACCGGCAGCCCATCACGCGTGCGGAGATCGAGGCGGTGCGCGGCGTGGCGGTGAATCCGAACATCATCAAGACGCTGCTCGAGCGGCAGTGGATCCGGGTCGTGGGCCATCGCGATCTGCCCGGACGACCGGAACTGCTCGGCACCACGCGCGATTTCCTCGAGTACTTCAGCCTCAAGAGCCTCGATGACTTGCCGCCGCTTGCGCAGCTGTGCTCGCTCGGGGAGATCGATCCACAGTTCGAATTAGCCGTCAGCGGCGTGGATGAGCCGGCCAGCGCGGGCAGCTTTGAGGCCGCGGCACCCGAGGTCGGGGATGAGGAGTTTGTCGAGGCGGACTCGAGCGACAACGAAGAGGATTCAGCGGCCGCGCATCGGCCCTCGGGCCTGGTCGCCGCGCCGCCTGACGGCGCGGACTGAAGCCTGATGGGTGCATCGCCCGGTGCACGCCCCGGCGGCGCGGAGCGAGTACAGAAAGTGCTGGCACAACTGGGACTCGCCTCGCGTCGCGAAGCCGAGGACTGGATCCGGGCCGGCAGATTGACGGTCAACGGCAAGCCGGCAGCGCTCGGGATGCGCGTCATAGCGCAGGATCAGATCAAACTCGACGGACGATTGATCCGCCAGCGCACGCCCAAGAGCGCGCCCGCGCCGGTGTTCATATGCCATCGCTCGCCCGGCGAGCCTCTGCTGACTGCGCGCGCCGCTGCGACCAGCATGGCGTCGCGATTGCCGCGTCGCGCGGGCCTGCGCTTCATCAGCATCAGTCCGCTACCGGCGGTCGACGGGGGACTGGAGTTGCTGACCGCCGATGGGGCAGTGGCCTCACGCCTGCAGCGCGCCATGCGCGGCATGGAGATGGAATTCAGTTTGCGCGTACGCGGAGAGCTCAGCCCCGAGCAGCAGCAGGCGATCCGTCAGGGCATGCGGGATCGAGGCACCGCGATTCAGATCGTGCTGCTCGAGCCGAGCGGCGGGGAGGCGAGCAACCGCTGGTACCGCCTGGTCGCGGTTGGTGCGAGCGGCAACGAGATCCGCCAGCTCATCGAGCGCGCCGCCGTGACTCTGGTGCGCATGCTGCGCACGCGCGTGGGTAAGCTGACATTGCCGCGCACCCTTCCTCGCAGCCATTGGCGCGAACTCACCAGCGAGGAACTCGCTAGCGTGGTTGACAGTCCAGGCTCTGACCGTTGACGCCGCGGCTGGCCGCGCTGAGCAGCCATAAGTAGGGGCGCAACACGTCCTCCGGCCTCGCCAGCGTGCTCGCGTCTTCGGCCGGAAAGGCTTGGGCCCGCATGCGTGTGCGCACCGGCCCGGGATTGAGCGCATTGACGCGCATCTGGCCGGCGCCGCCGAGCTCCTCGGCGAGTGTTCGGCTGAGCGCCTCGATGCCGAACTTCGAGACCGAGTAGGCGCCCCAATAGGCCTTAGGTACGCGGCCGACACCACTGCTGGTGAAGATGATCGAGGCGTCCTGCGAGGCATGCAGTGTCGGCAGCAACACCTGCGTGAGTGCGAACGCGGCGGTGAGATTCACCTGCAGCACGCGGCACCAGGTCGGCACATCATAGTGCTCGATCGGCGCGAGCGTGCCGAGGATGCCGGCGTTGTGCACCAGGCCGTCAAGGCGGCCGTAACGGCTCTGCACCGCGTCGGCAAGTGCGTCGTAGTCGCGCGCGACGGCCCGTTCGAGATCCAGCGGTGCGATGCTCGCCTCGGCCTGTTTCAGCGCCGCGATGCGGCGGTGGACCTGTTCGAGTTTCGAGACCGTGCGTCCGATCAACACGAGCTCGGCCCCGTGTGCCGCCGCGCTCAGCGCCAGCGCGCGCCCGATACCCTCGCCAGCACCGGTGATCGCGATCACGCGTCCGTGCAGCGCGTCGCCGGCCGGCTCGAAGCGCTGATGCACGGGACCCGGCGGGCTCGTAGGTTCAGGGTTGGCGATAGTCATCGGCTGGTGAATGTGCCCGCTATCGCGCGACGCGCGACGCTCCAGGCCCGTATATTGTCGGCGAAACCCTGCAGCAGCGAGGCGTTTTTCGCCCGCCGGGCCGCCAGCGCGGCCCAAACCAGCAGCGGAGCGAGCTTGGGCTGTTGCGCGGCTCCCAGGAGGTCCAACACGGCCTGCAGCGCCGCCGTCGCGAGTACCGCGTCCGCTGTGGGCGCTGCAGACGGCGCTCGCTCGAACTCCCATGTCAGTGCCCCCAACGCACCGATGGCATCGCGTAACGCCGGCGATAAGGGCCCGGCGCCTAGCACCTCCGCAGCCGCCGCGAACAACGCGCGCCGCAGCCGCTCGCCCCCGTATGGCCGCTGCAGCCCCTCGGCCAAATCGAGCGCGGCTGCCTCCAGCAGTGAGTGCAGATCGAGTTGCAGGCGCCCCGGTTGCTGCTCGGGCAACGATCGCAGCCAGGGATGCTGCGCTCGCCCTACGGCGTACTGCCCGGCCTCGTGCCGCCACCAGTCCAGCCGGGCATGCGCCAGCTCATGATCGAGACCGCGCGCGATACCGGTCCCGATCTCATCGGCCAGCGCCAGCAGCCGGGCCAGGGCGGGCCGTCGCTCGGCCGGCGTGTAGAGCAGTGCGAAATAACGCGCCGAGCCCGGCTCCGGTGCCGGCGGCAGCGTGGCGCGCAACAGCGGCGGAACGGCGTCGCTCATGCACTGAAGGGTGGCTCGGCATCGCCAGGGCCGCGCAGCGGCGCGCGCACCGGCTGCTCGATCGGTTCCGGGCTCGAGAGCGCCTCGCCCGTGGACGCACCGAGCTCGCTGAAGCGCCGCGCGCCCGGTAACACCTGGCGCTCGAGCGATCCAACGGCGCTGTTATAGGCATCCACCGCGCCACTGAGCTGCCGCCCGGCCTTGCTGAAATGACCCAAGAAACTCGCGAGCCGGCGATGCAGCTCCTGTCCGAGATCGCGAATCAGCGCGGCATTCTCGACCACCGCGTCCTGGCGCCAGCCGTAGGCGACGGCTTTGAGCAGTGCGATCAGTGTCGAGGGTGTGGCCACGATGACCCCGGTACGCAGGGCGTTGTCGAGTAGTTCGGGCCGTTCGGCCAAGGCGCTGCTCAGGAACTGATCCCCCGGCAGGAACAGAACCACGAACTCCGGGCTGTGCTCGAACTGTGTCCAATAGGCCTTCGAGGCCAGTTCGCGTACGCGCGCTTCGAGCTGTTGCGCGTGGCGCGCGAGGGCCACGGCGCGCAGCTCCTCGGTCGGTGCATCGATCGCCTCCAGATAGGCCTCCAGTGGGGTCTTGGCATCGATCACGAGCTGACGGCCCTCGGGCATGTGGACCACGAGGTCGGGTCGCTGCGTGTTGCCGCCCGTGCCTACGTTAGGCTGCTCGGTGAAATCGCAATGTTCGGACAGTCCGGCGAGCTCGACCACGCGGCGCAGCGTGAGCTCACCCCAGCGGCCGCGCACTTCCGGGCGGCGCAAAGCCGTGACCAGATTGCGCGTTTCGCGCTGCAGCGCGGATTGCCCCTGCGCCAGGGTTTCGATCTGGACCCGCAGCGTGCTGTAGGCATCGCGACGTTCGCGCTCCAGGGCAGCCGCGTGCGCTTCGGTCTTCTCGAGTGCATTGCGCAGCGGATCGATCAGGGCGTTGAAGGCCAGCTCGCGCTCGCGCCAGAGGCCCTGGATACTGGCCTGCTCCCGGCCGAAGGATTCGCGTGCGAGCTTGAGAAACAGATCCGTGTTGTCGCGCAGCGCCGAGTTGGCGAGCTCCTGCAAACCGGCGCGCACACGCGCCTCGGAATCGGCCAGCTCGCGCGCATGGCGGCGCGCGAAGACTCGAGCCGCCACCATGGCCGCGACCAGGCCAAGCAGCAGCGCCCCCAATACCGCGTAGGCGTTCTGCATCGCGCCCACGCGCGCCTCAGCTATCGGCGCCGGCGCGCAGCGGCTGCGTGGCGCGCTCCAGTCCGACCCAGTCGAGCAGATCCAGCGGCGAATCGATCCATGCCGTGACCGGCCACTCCGCGGTGTTCTCCTGCGGCCCGATGTAGCCGTAGCGCGCGGCCAGCCCCACCATGTTGGCCGCGCGTGCGGCCTGCATGTCGCGCAGTGCATCGCCGAGGTACAGGCAGCGCTCGGGGGCAACGGCGATGCGTCGCGCTGCCGTGAGCAAGGGCAGCGGATCGGGTTTGCACACCGGTAGGCTGTCACCGGAGAGCACGCAGCCGGCACGCTCGTACAGCGCGAACTCTCTGAGCAGAGGTTCGGTCAGCCAGCCGGGCTTGTTGGTGATCACGCCCCAAGGAATGCCGTGCGCCTCGAGCGCCGCCAGCACTTCCTCGAAGCCAGGAAACAGCAGCGTCTCGACCACCAGGTGCTCGCGGTACAACTCGAGGAATCGGCTCTGCAAGGCGGCCAGGCGCACGCCGTCGGATCCCGGAAAGGCCACGCGCAGGACGGCGGCCGAGCCGTGCGAGACGTACTGGCGTATGTGCGCGTACGGCACCGGCGCGAGTTTCTCTTGGGCGCGCATCATATTGACGATGCGCACCATGTCCGGCGCGGTATCGAGCAGGGTGCCATCCAGATCCAGCAGCACCGCAGCCAGTGGCGTCGCGGGTTTCAAGCGCTGCTCAGGAAGCGCGATGAAAGTGCGCCAGGTAGTTGACGCGGGTATCGGCGCTGATGCGGGCCGTGCGCGCGAATGGGTTGAACTCGACGCCGCTGACATCACGCAACTCCAGCCCCTGCGCGCGCGCCAGTCGCGCGAGCTCGGCGGGCCGTACCAGGCGTGCATACTCATGCGTGCCGCGCGGAATCAGATTCAGCAGGTACTCGGCGCCGACAATCGCAAGCAGGAAAGAGCGCAGATTGCGGTTGATGGTCGAGACGATGAGTTCGCCGCCCGGACGCAACAGCTTAGCCGTAGCGGCCAGCAGCGCTGCCGGACTCGGCACGTGTTCGATCAGTTCCATGCACGTGATCACGTCGTATGGGCCGGCGCCGCTGCGCGCCAGTTCCTCGGCCGAGCACAGGCGATAGTCGATCTGCATCTGACTTTCGTGCGCATGCAACCGTGCGACTTCAATCATGGCCGGCGCCAGGTCGATGCCGCACACCTGCGCGCCGTGGCGTGCGAGTCCCTCAGCCAGAAGGCCGCCACCGCAGCCGATGTCCGCGACGCGCCGCTGCGACAGCGCTGCGCGCTGCGCGATGTACTCCAGGCGCACCGGGTTGAGTGCGTGCAGCGGATGAAACGCGCCGCGCGGATCCCAGAATTCGTGCGCCAGCGCATCGAATTTCTGCACCTCGGGGGACAACTGCGTTGCCGCGGTTTGCCTGCTCATGGCACCAGTATAGCTGCGCGCGCGCGGCGCGCGGCGGCCAGGGCGTTCAAACCCTAAGAAAGCGAGCCGCTGTGCTATAATTTTTGGCTCAGAATTCAAATCCTAAAGATCCCAAGAGAGTGAGCGAAATAGCGCGCGAAGTAGTGTCCGTCAGCCTCGAAGAGGAGATGCGGCAATCCTATCTTGACTATGCGATGAGCGTCATCGTCGGGCGTGCATTGCCTGACGTTCGCGACGGCCTCAAGCCGGTGCACCGGCGCGTGCTGCACGCGATGCGCGAACTCGGCAACGACTACAACAGGGCCTACAAGAAATCCGCCCGCGTGGTCGGCGATGTGATCGGCAAATATCACCCGCACGGCGATGTCGCGGTCTACGACACGATCGTGCGCATGGCGCAGCCGTTTTCGATGCGCTATCTGCTGGTCGACGGACAGGGCAATTTCGGCTCGGTCGATGGCGACTCGCCCGCGGCCATGCGCTACACCGAGGTGCGCATGTCGAAGCTGGCAGGAGAGCTGCTGGCCGACATCGACAAGGAGACGGTCGACTTCGTCCCGAACTACGACGAGTCCGAGCACGAGCCGAAGGTACTGCCCACGCGCGTACCCAACCTGCTCGTCAATGGCTCCTCGGGCATCGCGGTCGGCATGGCGACCAACATTCCGCCGCATAATCTGACCGAGATCATCAACGCCTGCCTCGCATTGCTCGACGATCCGGCGATATCGCTCGCGGGCCTCATGCAGCACGTGCCGGGACCGGATTTTCCGACCGCCGGCATCATCAACGGCGCGCAGGAAATCGCTACCGCCTACAAGACCGGCCGCGGCCGCCTGTCGATTCGCGCGCGCGCACATTTCGAGGAACTCGACGATCGCGGCCGTCAGTCCATCATCGTCACCGAGCTACCTTATCAGGTCAACAAGGCGCGGCTGCTCGAACGCATTGTCGATCTGGTGCGCAACAAGAATATCGACGGCATTTCCGACCTGCGCGATGAGTCCGACAAGGACGGCATGCGCGTGGTGATCGAGCTCAAGCGTGGCGAAGTGGCCGACATCGTGCTGAACAACCTGTACGCCCAGACGCCGATGGAGACGGTGTTCGGCATTAACATGGTGGCGCTGCTGGACGGACAGCCGCGGCTGATGTCGTTGCGCGACATGCTCGATGCCTTCCTGCGTCATCGGCGCGAAGTGGTCACACGCCGCACGATATTCGAGCTGCGCCGCGCACGGGAGCGTGCGCACGTGCTCGAAGGGCTGGCGGTGGCGCTGGCCAACATCGATGCCATCATCGCGCTGATCAAAAATTCGCCCACGTCGGTGGAGGCCCGCGCAGCGATGCTCGCGCGCAGCTGGCCGCCGGGTATCGTGCCGGAGTTGCTCGCGCGCGCCGGTGCCGTCTCGACGCGGCCGGATGGCATGGGGCCGGAGGCAGGGCTGCTGGCGGACGGTTACCGCTTCAGCGAGGAGCAAGCACAGGCCGTGCTCGAGATGCGGCTGCATCGCCTCACTGCCCTCGAGCAGAGCAAGATTGTCGAGGAGTTCCAGGGGCTGTTGCGCGAGATCGTCGACCTGTCGGACATCCTGGCGCGTCCCGCGCGCCTGATCGAGGTCGTGCGGCACGAACTCATCGAGATCCGCGACAACTATGGCGATGAACGGCGCACCGAGATCAGCCGCGACCATCTGAATCTCAGTACCGAGGACCTGATCGAACCGCAGGACGTGGCGGTGACGCTCTCGCACGCGGGTTATGCCAAGGCGCAGCCGGTGTCGGACTACCAGGCCCAGCGGCGCGGCGGGCGCGGCAAATCCGCCACCGCGGTCAAGGACGAGGACTTCATCGAGAAGTTCTTCGTCGCGCACACGCACGATACGCTGCTGTGCTTCTCCAATCGCGGCAAGGTCTACTGGCTGCGCGTGTTCGAGCTGCCGCAGGCCGGCCGCGGCTCGCGCGGCAAGCCGATCGTGAACCTGCTGCCGCTCGAGCAGGGCGAGAAGATCAGCGCGGTATTGCCGGTCAAGCAATTCGACGAGCAGCATTACGTGTTCATGGCCACCAGCAGCGGCACGGTCAAGAAGACCCCGCTCACGGCATTTTCGCGGCCGCGGGCCAGCGGCATCATCGGCTTGGATCTGCGCGACGATGACACCCTGGTGGGCGTCGCCCTGACCGACGGCACGTGCGATATCCTGCTATGCACCAGCGGCGGCAAGGCGATTCGCTTCCACGAAGAGCAAGTTCGCCCGATGGGCCGCGAAGCCACGGGCGTGCGCGGCGTCAGGCTCGGGCTGGGCCAGCGCCTGATCGCACTGCTGGTGCTCGCAGAGGGCCACGTGCTCACGGCCTCCGAAAACGGCTACGGCAAACTCACCCCGCTCGATGATTTTCCCAGTCACGGCCGCGGCGGTCAGGGCGTGATCGCGCTGCAGACTACGGATCGTAACGGCGCGACCGTGGCGGCGCTGCAGGTGCGCGCGGATCAGGAATTGATGCTGATCAGCTCCACCGGCACATTGGTGCGCACGCCTGTCGCCGATATATCGGTGGTGGGCCGCAACACGCAGGGCGTGCGGCTGATTCGGCTCGAAGAGGGCGAGCGATTGACCGGGGTCGAGCGCGTGGAGGGGCTCGAGGCGGGTGAGGATGTGGCACAAGCCGACAGCGCCGGCAGCGCGCCGGAGGAGATCAGTCCGCTCTGAAACCGGACTGCAGCGCTCTGCTAGAATGCTGCGGTTCCACTCTGGTCGATTGAATGCAAGGTCATCGCGTGCGGGTATTTAATTTTGCGGCGGGCCCGGCGGTGCTACCGCTGGAGGTATTGCAACAGGCGCGCGATGAGCTAATCGACTGGCGCGGCAGCGGCATGTCGGTCATGGAGGTGAGCCACCGCAGCAAGGCCTTCCTCGCCGTCGCGCTCGAAGCTGAAGCCGATCTGCGCGCCCTGCTGTCAATCCCCGCTCACTACAAAGTATTGTTTCTGCAAGGCGGCGCGACCGGGCAGTTCGCGGCCATCCCGATGAATCTGACCGGCAGCGACAGCAGCGTCGACTACGTCAACACCGGATCGTGGTCGAAGAAGGCGCTGGTCGAAGCCAAGCGCTACTGCCGCGTCAACCTCGCCGCTGATGCGGCAGCCAGCAATTACACCAGCGTGCCGCCGCAGAGCGGCTGGAAGCTCACGCCCGACGCGGCCTATCTGCATTACACGCCGAACGAGACCATTGGCGGGGTCGAGTTTCCATTTGTGCCGCAGGTCGATGTGCCGCTGGTAGCAGACATGTCCTCGACCATCCTGTCGCGCCCGATCGAGGTTGGCCGCTTCGGACTGATCTACGCCGGCGCGCAGAAGAATATCGGCCCCGCGGGGCTGTGCGTGGTGATCGTGCGCGAGGATCTGATCGGGCATGCACGGCCCGGCACGCCCGCCGTCTGGGACTTCAAAGCCATGGCCGATGAAGGCTCGATGCTCAACACACCGCCGACCTTTGGCTGGTATTTCGCCGGGCTGGTGTTCAAGTGGCTGCGCAAGCAGGGCGGCCTTGCAGTCGTGGCGCAGCGCAATCGCGCCAAGGCCGAGCTGCTCTACCGCACCATCGATGAGTCGAGCTGCTATCACAATCCGGTCGACAAGAGCTGCCGCTCGTGGATGAACGTGCCGTTCACGCTCTGGAAGCCGCAGCTCGATCAGAGCTTCCTCGCCGAGGCGCACGCGGCCGGGCTCACCAATCTCGAGGGCCATCGCTCGGTCGGCGGTATGCGCGCGAGCCTCTACAACGCCATGACGCTCGAGGGCGTGAGCGCGCTGAGCGATTTCATGCGCGAATTTGCCCGCCGTCACGGCTAGAGTAGCAACGATGGGCTATCGGATCCTGACACTCAATCACATCAGCGTGCGCGGACTGGAACGTTTGCCGCGCGATCAATACGAGGTGTCTTCGGAAATCGGTCATCCGCATGCCGTGATGGTGCGCTCGGCCGACATGCAGGCCATGCAGATTCCGGACTCGGTGCTGGCGGTCGCGCGTGCCGGGGCCGGCACCAACAATATTCCGGTGGCGGCACTGGCCAGGCGCGGAGTGCCGGTGTTCAACGCGCCGGGCGCCAACGCGAACGCGGTCAAGGAGTTGGTGCTGGCGGGGCTGTTCCTGGCGGCGCGCAATATCTGCCAGGCCTGGGCCTACGCCCGGGGCCTTGCGGGCACCGATACGGCAATCGATGAGGCGGTGGAACAGGGCAAGCAGCGCTACGTCGGCTTCGAGCTGCCGGGCCGCACGCTCGGAGTGATCGGCTTAGGTGCGGTCGGCGTCCAGGTTGCCAACAGTGCTGAAGCCCTGGGCATGAAGGTGCTGGGCTACGATCCGCAGATCACCGTGCAGCGCGCCTGGCAGCTGTCCTCCTCGGTGCAGCAGGCGCTCTCGCTCGATGATTTGTTCGCACGCGCCGACATCGTCAGCGTGCATGTGCCGCTAGTGCAGGCGACACGCGGCCTGGTCAACGCCGCGCGGCTGCGGCTGCTGAGGCCGGGCGGGGTGATCCTGAATTTTGCACGCGCGCCGATCGTCGAGGAAGCCGATGTCGTGGCGGCGCTGGACAGCGGCCATCTGCACGCCTATGTCTGCGACTTTCCGACCCAGGCGCTCAAGAATCATGCGCGTGCGATCACGCTGCCACACCTGGGGGCATCAACGCTCGAGGCCGAGGACAATTGCGCGATGATGGCCGCCGACACCCTGCGGGAGTTTCTCGAACACGGCAATATCCGCAATTGCGTGAACTTTCCCGAGGCGGTGCTGCCGCGCCAGGCAGGTTCGCAACGCATCGCCATCGCCAACAGCAACGTCCCGAACATGGTCGGACAGATCTCCACTTGCCTGGCCAGTGCCGGACTCAATATCGCCGAGCTGCTCAATCGCTCGCGCGGCGAATTTGCCTTTACGCTGATCGACGCCGAGGGCGCGGCCGGCGAGGCGCTCATCGAGCGGCTTCGCGCCATCGACGGGGTGCTGTCGGCTCGACTCGTGCCGCCTGCTGATTAAGGCGCCTATGAGCCCGCGCCGTGCCGCCAAATCCGCCGCCAAATCCAAAGTGCTCCGGCGCTCGCAGCGGGCGCCCGGCGCTGCGCTCGGAGACCTGCGAACACAGATCGATGCGGTCGATGAGCAGTTGCATGCGCTGCTGAACCAACGCGCGCGCCTGGCACAACAGGCGGGCATTTCCAAACATAGCGATGGCCACACGGTGGATTTCTACCGTCCCGAGCGCGAGGCAGAAGTTCTGCGTCGCGCGCTCGAGCGCAATCCGGGGCCGCTGCGCGACGAGGAGATCGTGCGCCTGTTCCGCGAGATCATGTCGGCCTGCCTCGCGCAGGAGGAGCCGCTCAAAGTGGCATTCCTGGGCCCCGAGGGCACTTTTACGCAGGCGGCGGTGCTCAAGCATTTCGGCCATTCGGTCCGGGCGCTGGCGCTGCCGACCGTCGATGAGGTGTTTCAGGAGGTGGAGGCCGCCACCGCCGATTTCGGCGTGGTCGCCATCGAAAATTCAAGTGAAGGAACGATCACCAACACGCTCGATCGTTTTCTGGCCAGTGCGCTGCATATTTGCGGCGAGGTCGAGCTGCGCATCCACCACTGCATCATGGGCAAAATGGATTCGCTCGAGCAGGTGATGCGCGTGTGTTCGCACAGTCAGGCGCTGGCGCAATGCCGCGGCTGGCTCAATGAGCATCTGCCAGAGTGCGAGCGCGTGCCGGTGGCGAGCAACGCCGAAGGGGCGCGCCGCGCACGCGACGAGCAGGGCACCGCCGCCATAGCCGGGGAGACCGCGGCGCAGGTGTACGGTCTGAACCTGCTCGCGCGTGAGATCGAGGACCGCTCCGACAACACCACGCGCTTCCTGGTGCTCGGGCGCAAACTGCTGCGCCCCAGCGGCGCCGACCGTACGACGCTGCTGCTCTCGGCGCGCGATACCCTATCACCGGGGGCATTGCAGCAGCTGCTCGAGCCGCTGGCCCGCTTTGGTATCAGCATGAGCCGGATCGAGTCGCGACCCTCACGGCGGCGCAAGTGGGATTACGTATTCTTCATCGATATCGAAGGCCACGCCGAGGATGCGCCGGTGCGCAAGGCGCTGGCGGTGCTCAAGAGCCGCGCCTCCTTGTTCCGCGTGCTCGGCTGCTATCCGCGTGCGGTGATCTAGCCACGTGGGCCGAGAGCAGCATCCGGGGCAGCTTGCGGTGGCGGCGGTACGCGAGCTGGCGCCTTACGTGCCGGGAAAACCCGCCGCCGAGCTCGAGCGCGAGCTCGGCATTCACGGCGTCGCGAAGCTGGCTTCGAACGAGAACCCGTATGGGCCGAGCCCGCGCTCGCTCGAGGCCATGCGCGCGACTCTGCAGCAGATCTGGCTCTACCCCGATGGCGCGAGCCATGAGCTCAAGCAGGCCTTGGCCCGGCATCTGGGCGTCGCGGCCGCCAGCCTGACGATCGGCAACGGCTCGAATGATCTGCTGGTGCTGCTCGCAGAAGCCTTTCTGACGCCGGCGCGCAGCGCGGTTTACTCGCAGTATGGTTTTGCGATCTATCGGATCGTGACGCAGGCGGCGGGCGCTCGCAGCATCGAAGTGCCGGCGCTCGATCGCGGCAGCGCCATGCCGCTCGGGCACGATCTGAAAGCGATGGCCGGCGCCATAGCTTCGGACTCGCGGCTGGTATTTATCGCCAACCCGAACAACCCGACCGGCACGTGGGCGCCGCCTGCGGCGGTGAAACAACTGCTCGAGCGCGCGCCGCCCTCGACGCTCGTGGTGCTGGATGAAGCCTATCTGGAATACGGGCGCGAACGCGGCTCGCAGGACGGGGTGTCGTGGCTCGCCGAGCATCCGAACCTGGTCATCGTGCGCACATTTTCCAAGGCCTACGGGCTGGCCGGTGCGCGTGCGGGCTATGCGATCTCGCACCCGGAGATCGCCGAGGTGCTCAATCGCCTGCGGCCGGCGTTCAATGTCAACTCGATCGCGCAGGCGGGCGCGACCGCCGCACTGGCCGATCAGGCCCATATGCGCCGCGCGGTGTCGGTCACGATGCAGGAGCTGTCACGGGTCGAAGCCGCACTCACGCGCCTGGGACTGTGGTGTGCGCCCTCGGCGTGCAATTTCCTGCTGGTGCACATCGGCGCCAAGGCCGCGCAAGTTTTCGAGCGGCTGCTGCGGGTCGGGCTGATCGTGCGTCCAGTGGGCAGCTACGGGCTCGGGGAGTATCTGCGCGTGTCGATCGGCTTGCCGCAGGACAACGATCGACTGCTGCGCGAGCTGCCTGCGCTGTTGCGATGAGCGGCGCTGCGTCCCGCCGCTACCTGGTGCGCCCTGCCCACAGCGTACAGGGCGAGCTGGCCGTGCCCGGCGACAAGTCGATCTCGCATCGCGCGCTGATGCTCGGCGGCATCGCCGATGGCCGCACCGATATCGATGGCTTTCTCGCGAGCGAGGACTGCCTCGCCACGCTGGCCGCACTGCGTGCTCTGGGCGTGCACATCGAGCGGCCGAGCGAACGCCAGGTGCGCGTGTACGGAGCGGGGCGCGAGGGACTGCGCGCGCCCGCAGGCAGGCTTGATATGGGCAATGCCGGCACCGCCATCCGGCTGTTCATGGGATTGCTGGCCGGGCAGCATTTCGACAGCACCCTCGTGGGCGATGCCTCGCTGATGCGTCGTCCCATGGAGCGCGTGGCGCAACCGCTGCGTGCGATGGGTGCGCATATCCAGACGCAGCAAGGCAGGCCGCCGGTGCAGATCCGCGGCGGCTGCGCCCTGCAGGCCATCGACTACACGATGCCGATGGCGAGCGCGCAGGTGAAATCCGCCGTGCTGCTCGCGGCGCTGTTCGCGCAAGGACGCAGCAGCGTGAGCGAACCGGCGCCGACCCGCGATCATACCGAGCGCATGTTGCGCGGTTTCGGGGTCGAGCTGGTTCGCGACGGGGCACGCGTGAGCCTCGCGGGCGGTGCGCGATTGCAGGCCTGTCGCATCGACGTGCCGGGCGATTTCTCATCGGCGGCGTTTTTCATGGTCGCAGGCTGCCTGGCAGCCACGGGCGACTTGACCCTACGCGGCGTCGGCGTCAACCCCACCCGCACCGGTCTGCTCGAATTGCTACGGCTCATGGGCGCGGATATCCGCGTCGAGCCTCAGGCCGGCGGTGGCTCGGAGCCCATTGCCGACATCCACGTGCGCGCGAGCGCGCTGCGGGGCATCCGCGTGCCCGAGCGGCTCGTGCCGCTGGCGATCGATGAGTTTCCGGTGTTCTTCATTGCGGCGGCTGCGGCGCGCGGCGAGACCCTGGTGACCGGCGCTGCGGAGCTGCGCGTGAAGGAGAGTGATCGGCTCGCGGTCATGGCCGAAGGTCTCACAGCTGTTGGAATCGAGTGCGAGCTGTTGCCCGACGGTTTGCGCATCCAGGGCGGAGCGGTGCGCGGCGGGCGCATCGACAGCCATGGTGATCACCGTATCGCGATGGCCTTTGCCATCGCGAGCCTCATTGCGCACGAGACGATCGAGATCGAAGATGTCGCCAACGTCGCGACCTCATTTCCCGGCTTTCCGGGCCTCGCACGCTCGATCGGCCTGGCGTTGCAGGAGGAAGCATGAGCTCGCCCGAGCGCAACGCGGCCCCGGTGGTGGCCATTGACGGGCCGAGCGGCTCGGGCAAAGGCACTGTGAGCCGCCTATTGGCCCGTCGCAGCGGCTGGCATCTGCTCGACAGCGGTGCGCTTTACCGTCTGGTCGCACTCGCGGGAAGTCTCGCGGGCGTCCCGAGCGACGACGTTGAGGCCCACGCGCAGCTGGCGCAGCGCATGCGGGTAGACTTCGCGAGCGACGCGCAGGGCGGCGAGCGGGTATTGCTGGAGGGCCGTGAGATCAGCGGTCCGTTGCGCACGGAAGCCGCGGGTGCGGGCGCATCGCGCGTGGCCGCCTGGCCCGCCGTGCGGCAGGCCCTGCTCGAGCGCCAGCGCGCCTTCGCGCACGCACCGGGTCTCATCGCCGATGGACGGGACATGGGGACCGTGGTTTTCCCGCGCGCCGAGCTCAAAATATTCCTCACGGCAAGTAGCGAAGAACGCGCCCAACGCCGCTATAAGCAGTTGAAAGACAAGGACTCTAGTGTTACGCTCGCCGGCCTTTCGCTCGAGATTGCGGAGCGCGACCGCCGTGATATGACGCGGTCCGCGGCGCCGCTCGTGCCGGCTGCAGATGCGATCGTTCTGGACTCGACGGCTCTGGAGGCCGCCGAAGTGACGGACGCGATCTATGCGCACGGCCGTTCCCGGTTGCTGTGGCCTTGAGACGGGTCGGCTAGCGACCGCCGGGCGGGGATGAGGGGATTTTCGATTCGATCATGTTCAAGGTTGGGGCCGCAGGACGCGGCACCCTGGTTGTTCCCACCCGCGGGGCCGGAGGCGCTGCGGAGCGTAAAGCACGTCGACGTGCGAGAGAGCGTATGAACGAGAGTTTGAACGAGAGCTTCAGCGAGATGTTCGAGCAGAGCCTGGCCAATCAGCGCATCCGGCCTGGCATGATACTGACGGGGCTGGTGATCGATGTCGGTCCCGATGTCGTGATTGTCAACGTCGGACTCAAGTCCGAGGCCGTCATTCCGCTCGACCAATTCAAGAACGAGCGCGGCGAGATCGAAGTCCAGGCGGGCGAGTCTGTGGAGGTGGCGCTCGATTCGGTGGAAGACGGCACCGGCGAGACGCGTCTGTCGCGTGAGAAAGCCAAGCGCGCGCGTACCTGGACCCGACTCGAGCAGGCGTTCAATGCCGGCGAGATCGTCACTGGCGTGATTTCAGGCCGCGTCAAAGGTGGTTTCACTGTCGAAATCGACCACGTGCGCGCTTTTCTGCCCGGTTCGCTGGTGGACGTGCGGCCGGTGCGCGACACGGCCTACCTCGAGAACAAACCGCTCGAGTTCAAGGTCATCAAGCTCGACCAGAAACGCAATAACGTCGTGGTCTCGCGCCGCGCGGTGGTGGAACAGGAGTTCTCAGCCGAACGCAGCGCGCTGATGGACAATCTGCAGGAAGGCGCGGTGGTGCGCGGATCGGTCAAGAACCTGACCGACTATGGCGCATTCGTCGATCTGGGCGGCATCGACGGTCTGCTGCATATCACCGACATGGCCTGGAAGCGCGTCAAGCATCCATCCGAAGTCGTCAAGGTTGGCGATGAGATCGATGTGCGCATCCTCAAGTTCGATCGCGAGCGCTCGCGCGTCTCGCTCGGCCTCAAACAGCTCGGCGCCGATCCGTGGGAAAATATCGCACGGCGTTATCCACCCAATACACGCGTATTCGGCAAGGTCACGAACATCGCCGACTACGGCGCCTTCGTCGAAATCGAAGACGGGGTCGAGGGCCTGGTACACGTCTCCGAGATGGATTGGACCAACAAGAACGTCAATCCCGCCAAAGTCGTGCACACCGGCCAGGAAGTCGAGGTCATGGTGCTCGACGTCGACGAAGAGCGGCGTCGCATCTCGCTCGGCCTCAAGCAGTGCAAGGCCAATCCCTGGAAGGAATTCGCGGAGAACCACAATCGTGGCGATCACGTGTCGGGGCAGATCAAGTCGATCACCGACTTCGGCATATTCATCGGATTGCCGGGCAATATCGACGGCCTGGTGCACCTGTCCGACATTTCCTGGGATCTCACAGGCGAAGAGGCGGTGCGCAATTACCAGAAGGGCCAGCAGGTCGAGGCCATGGTGCTGTCGATCGATCCCGAGCGCGAACGCATCTCGCTCGGCATCAAGCAGCTCGCGAAGGATCCGTTTTCGGCCTTCATTGCCGAGAATCCAAAGGGCAGCATCGTCAAGGGCAGCGTCAAGGAAGTCGATGCCCGCGGCGCGGTTATCGATCTGGGCAACGGTATCGATGGGCAGCTGCGCGCCTCGGAACTGGGTCGCGATCGCATCGATGATGCGCGCGCCGTGCTCAAGGTCGGCGATGAGGTCGAGTCCAAGTTCATTGGGGTCGATCGCAAAACGCGCACCATTTCTTTGTCCATCAAGGCCAAGGAAGTGCATGAAGAAGCCGAGGCGGTGCAAAGTTATCGCTCCGACGCGCCGATTACGGGCACCAGCCTTGGAGATTTGCTCAAGGAGCAGATCAACGCGCCTGAGCGTAGCTGAGCGCATCCATCGGGGCTGCGCGTGGCCGGCGAGAGGATCGAATCTGGAACCGCTATGACGAAATCGGAACTGATCGAAATCATCACGGCGAAGCAGAAGCATTTGCCGGCCAAGGACGTCGAGCTCGCGCTCAAGCAGATGCTGGAGATCATGAGCGACTCGCTGGCGCAAGGTGATCGCATCGAGATTCGCGGCTTTGGCAGCTTCTCGCTGCATTTCCGGCCGCCGCGCCAGGGGCGTAATCCGAAAACCGGCGAGGCGGTGGCGCTCGCCGGCAAGCATGTGCCGCACTTCAAGCCCGGCAAGGACCTGCGCGAGCGCGTCAACAGCGGCGCCGATCGACCTATCCGCGACTGAAGTTCCCAAGGATCAAGGCCGTGGCAGCGAAGACTATTCGGACCGCAGTGTTTCCAGTGGCCGGGCGTGGCACGCGATTTCTGCCGGCCACCAAGGCCAGCCCAAAGGAAATGTTGCCCATCGTCGACACGCCACTGATCCAATATGCGGTGGACGAAGCGCTGGCTGCCGGTGCCGAGCGGCTGGTGTTCATCACCGGTGCCTCCAAGCGCGCGATTGAAGATCATTTCGATAGCGACGAGGAGCTCGCGGAGCTGCTGGATTCCCAGGGCAAGTCCGAACTCGCGCGTCAGGTCCGCAACCTGCTGCCCAAGTACGCCTCGTGCATCTATATCCGCCAGCCCGCGCCCTTAGGGTTAGGACACGCCGTGCTGTGCGCGCGCCCGGTGGTCGGCGATGAGCCGTTCTTCGTGCACCTGGCGGACGATCTGATTGACGCCGAGGTGCCTTGCCTCAAGCAGATGGCGGGGACCTACGCGCAGTTCGGCGCCAGCGTGCTCGGCGTCGAGGAAGTGCCGCATCAGGATACCGACAAATACGGCATCGTCGAAGTCGAGCCCGGCGAGGGGCCCGTGAACCGGATCAAGAGCATCATCGAGAAGCCCAAGCCCGCCGTGGCCCCGTCAAATCTGGCGGTCGTCGGCCGCTACGTGTTGACGCCCTCGATCTTCGACGAACTCGAGCAGGTCGGGCAGGGGGCGGGTGGCGAGATTCAATTGACCGACGGCATCGCCCGCCTGATGAAGCGCGAACCCGTCTATGCGCACCGATTCACAGGCCGGCGCTTCGACTGCGGCAATAAGCTCGGATATCTGCAGGCGACGGTCGAGTTTTCGCTGGCCCATCCGGTGCTCGGCGCCGAATTCCGCAACTACCTGCGCGGCCTGGCGGCTCGACTCTAGCCAGTCGTGACCGCGTGACGCTGGTCACACTGCGCAGCGCGCGCACCTGAGCGCGCAAGCTGCTGACTAATCAATAAAAACCCGTCGCCTCCGAAGCCCCGCGCCACCGCGGCCGGCCTTCAAGAAACGCGCTGCGCGGCCGATAGCCCCAGTTGGACCGCTTCAACCGGCAGTGGCTGCGCATGTTATCGATCATTGGTTCCGTCCTCGTCCTAGGAAGCGTTCTAGGCAGCTTTCTGATGGAAGGCGGGAGCCTGCTGCTGCTCTGGCACCCGAGCGAATTCATCATCATCCTGGGCGCGGCATTGGGCGCATTCATAACCAGCAATCCGCTCAAGGTGGTCAAGGGCTCCTTTGTCGCCATCTTCGGGCTGCTCAAGGGGCCGCGCTATGGGCGCGCGGACTACCTCGATCTGCTCAAGCTGCTCTACGACATCCTGGTGAAGATACGCAAATCCGGCATGCTCGCGATCGAGGCCGATATCGAATCGCCGGGCAAGAGCAAGATGTTCACCGAGTATCCGCGCATCCTCGCGGATCATCACATGATCGAGTTCATCACCGACTGTCTGCGACTGATCGTCGGCGGCAATCTCGATCCGCAGGAGCTCGAAAGCCTGCTCGAATACGAACTCGAGACGCATCACAAGGAAGCGGCTGAACCCGGCCATGCCGTGCAGAAGGTGGCCGATGCGCTGCCCGGCTTTGGTATCGTCGCGGCCGTTCTGGGCATCGTCAATACGATGGCCGCAATCGAAGGCGCGGACACGGCCACCATCGGCAAGAAGGTCGGCGCGGCGCTGGTCGGCACCTTCCTCGGTATTCTGGTGGCCTACGGCTTCGTAGGTCCGATCGCATCGGCCATCGAGAATCGGGCCCATGAAGAGGGCAAGGCCTTTGAAGTGGTCAAGATGGCGCTCGTCGCCAGCGTGCGCGGCTATGCGCCGCCGGTGGCGGTGGAATTCGCGCGCAAACTGCTGTGGTCGGACGTGCGGCCGAGCTTCGCCGACCTCGAGACTCATCTGAAGGGTAAGAAGAAGGAAGCACCGAAACAGGGTGTCGCGGCGTGAGCGGCCAGGGCGGAGGTGCCAAGGCGCTGCGGCCGATCATCATCAAGAAGGTCAAGAAAAGCGCGGCCGGCCATCACGGCGGGGCCTGGAAAGTCGCCTACGCCGACTTCGTGACGGCGATGATGGCCTTCTTCATGGTCATGTGGCTGATCGCTGCGGTGACCAAAGAACAACGCGCCGCGATCTTCGAATATTTCAAGAATCCCAGCATGGAGCAGGGCAAGTCGGTCCGAGCCTCGCTGGGGCAGATGGGCCCAGGCGGCGCCAGCACCAGTGTGATCAACATGGGCGGCGGACTGGATGCGCGCCGTTCCGCGAGCGCGCTGTCGACCGGCATCGGCACGCCGCACAATGCGGAACCCACGGCGGACAAGGAGAAAGCGCAGGACAAGGAAAAGGCCCCAAGCTCCGAGGAACAGGCGCGCAAGCTCACCGAGGCCGCGGATCACAAGAAACTCGAATCGTTGATGCAGGAATTGCGCAAGGCGATCGACATGAGCCAGGCGCTCAGGCCGTTCAAGGACCAGCTGCTGCTCGATATCACGCCCGAGGGGCTGCGAATTCAGATCGTCGATGCGCAGAATCGGCCGATGTTCGACCTCGGCAGCGCCAAGCTCAAGGACTACACGGCGACCATCCTGCACGAGCTCGCGCCCTACTTGAACACCGTGCCCAATCGCATCAGCCTGTCAGGGCATACCGATACCGCGCCGTACCTGGCACAGAACGGAGCCACCAACTGGGATCTGTCGGCAGACCGCGCCAACGCCGCGCGGCGGGCGCTCGAGGGTGGTGGCCTCGCCACCGAGAAGATTGCGCGCGTGGTCGGGCTATCCTCCTCGGTGCTGTTCGACAAGGACAATCCGCGCAATCCGATCAATCGCCGCATCAGTATCATCGTGATGACCAAGCAGGCCGAAGAGTCAGCGCTCGCGACCGATGCCGCCCCGCAGGTCAAAGTGCCTGAGCTGCCCGCGACACTGGCGCCGCAGGCTCCGGCCGTGCCGTCGGTCGCACACTGAGGGCGGTGCGCCTACAATCGCCCCGCGCGCGAGTGCGCACCGGAGGTGGATCATGTCTTGCCCTCAATGGCGCAGCGCAGCCATGAGCCTGTTGGCTCTGGCCATAGCCGGCTGTGCCACGAACGCGACGCCGTCGAACAACGCCACGGCGGCATTGCCGGGCAAGGACGCCTGTATCTTTACCGTCAATCTGTCGGACTGGGTCGTGCTCGATGAATCAACGCTGATCGTGTATGCACCGCTGCGCAAGCAGCCGTACCTGGTCAAGCTGTTTGCGCCGGCCACTGGGCTGCAGTTCCGTGAGTCGTTGGGCTTTGAAGACACCGAACACAACGGACAGCTGTGCCGCGGCGACTATGTGGTGGCCCGTGGGGATATAGCGCAGCGCATGCCGATTTCGGCGCTTCGAGAGATCACCCCGCAGCAGGCGAAGCAGCTGCGCGCGGCGGCGGCGGCCAAATGAGTACCGTGCTCGACATGATCGGCAACACGCCGCTGTTGCAACTGTCGCGTCTGGATACGGGCATCTGCCGACTGTTCGTCAAACTCGAAAACCAGAATCCGACCGGCTCAATCAAGGACCGCATTGGCCTGTCAATGATCGAGGCCGCGGAGCGCGAGGGACACCTGCGCCCGGGCAACGATCCACGCTCTACGATCATCGAAGCCACCGCGGGCAACACCGGTTTGGGACTGGCGCTGGTGGCGGCGCAGAAAGGCTATGGGCTGCTGCTGGTGATCCCGGACAAGATGTCGCAGGAGAAGATCCTGCACTTGCGAGCGCTCGGTGCGCAGATCCGATTGACCCGCAGCGATGTCGCCAAGGGACATCCCGAGCATTACCAGGACCTGGCCGCGCGGCTGGCGCAGGAAACGCCCAATAGTTTCTACGTCAATCAGTTTGCGAATCCCGCCAATGCGCGCGCGCACGAGGCGACCACCGGACCTGAGATCTGGGCCCAGACCGGACAGATGCTCGATGCGGTAGTCGTAGGCGTGGGCAGCGGCGGTACCTTGACCGGTCTGTCGCGCTATTTCGAGCGCGTGGCACCGCATGTCGAGATGATCCTTGCCGATCCGAAGGGATCGATACTGGTCGATATGGTAAAGACCGGCCAGATTCAAAAGCCGGCCGGTGCCTGGCTGGTGGAAGGCATTGGTGAGGATTTCGTGCCGCCGATCTGCGATCTGTCCAGGGTTCGTGGCGCGTACGAAATCTCCGACAGCGAAAGCTTCGCGACCGCGCGGGAAGTGCTGGCCCGGGAAGGCATACTCGGCGGCTCGAGTTCTGGCACGTTGATCGCCGCGGCGCTGCGCTATTGCCGCGAGCAGACGCATCCGAAGCGGGTCGTGACCTTCGTGTGCGACAGCGGTAACAAATATCTCAACAAGCTGTACAACGACCATTGGCTGTTCGATCAGGGCCTGCTCGGGCGAGCGCGACAAGGCAATCTGGTGGACCTGATCGTGCGGCGCTACCAGGAGGGCGGCGCCGTGACGCTCTCGCCCAGCGATAATCTGCTGCTGGCCTACCGTCGCATGAAGCTGTTCGATGTGTCGCAGATTCCAGTCATGGACGGCGAGCGCGTGGTCGGCATCGTCGATGAATCGGACCTGGTGCTGCATCTGCATACCGATCCGGCACGCTTTCAGGACCCAGTCAGCACGGCGATGGTGCGCACTCTGGAGACGATCGCCCCCAGCGCGCCGATCGGGGATCTGCTGCCGATCTTTCAGCGCGACCACGTGGCGCTCGTTGCCGAGCGCGGCCGGTTTGTCGGTCTGATCACCCGAATCGATCTGCTCAACTATCTGCGCAAGCAGCTCGGCTAGAATGCAGCCCATGGGCGGCAACTCCAGCGACGATCAGGGCAGTGGCGCGGATTCACGTTCCGGCTTCGCCACCCGCGTGATTCACGCCGGCCAGGCGCCGGATCCCAGCACCGGCGCAGTCATGCCGCCGATCTACGCCACCTCAACCTACGTGCAGAGCAGTCCCGGCGTGCACCAGGGCTACGAGTATTCGCGCACGCAAAATCCGACGCGTTTTGCTTACGAGCGTTGTGTCGCGGATCTCGAGGATGGCCGGCGCGGCTTCGCCTTCGCCTCAGGATTGGCGGCCACCGCGACGCTGCTCGAATTGCTCGCTCCGGGCGATCACGTGGTCGCCTCGGACGATCTGTACGGTGGCAGCCGCCGGCTGTTCTCGCGCGTACGCGCCGTGTCGGCGGGCCTTGCGTTCACGTTCGTGGATCTGCGCGATCTGCGCGCCGTGGAAGCTGCGATGCGACCGGAAACGCGACTGATCTGGGTCGAGACGCCGAGCAATCCGATGCTCAAGCTTGCGGATCTGCCGGCAATCGCGGCCCTGGCGCGCCGCCGCGGTGTGCTCGCAGCAGCCGACAACACCTTTGCCACGCCCTATCTGCAGCGCCCGCTCAGCATTGGCTTCGATCTGGTCATGCATTCGGGCACCAAGTATCTCAACGGTCATTCCGATGTCGTCAACGGCGTGCTGGTCGTCGGCGAACGCAGCGATCTCGCCGAGCGGCTCGAGTTTCTGCAAAACTCGGTCGGTGCCATCGCGGGGCCGTTCGATGCGTTTCTGGCGTTGCGCGGTCTGAAGACCCTGGCGCTGCGCATGCAGCGGCACTGCGAAAACGCGCTGGAGCTGGCCTCATTCCTCGAGCGCCATCCGAAGGTCGCGCGCGTGCACTATCCGGGGCTCAGCTCGCATCCGCAGCACGCACTCGCGCGAATGCAGATGCGCGATCCGCGCGGGCAGAGCGCCTACGGCGGCATGATATCGATCGAGCTCAAAGGCGGCATCGAGGACTCACGGCGCTTCCTTGAGCGCTGCGAGCTGTTCGCGCTGGCCGAGTCGCTCGGCGGAGTCGAGAGCCTGATCGAACATCCGGCGATCATGACCCATGCCAGCGTGCCGAGCGAGGCACGCGCCGCCTTGGGGATAACCGATACGCTGTGTCGCCTGTCGATCGGCGTCGAGGCGGTCGAGGATCTGCGCTCGGATCTGACTCATGCTTTGCACTGATATAGCGGCAGGTGGATTTCCACCTGCAGGCCGCCGTCCGGATTATTGCGCGCGCGCACACTGCCGCCGTGCAGCGCGGCCACCCGAGCCGTGATGGCAAGGCCGATACCGTAGCCGCCTGAGTCGCGATCGCGTGCCCTGGCCACACAGAAGAAGGGCTCGAAAATCCGCTCGAGCGATGCCGGCGGCACACCCGGACCATGATCGGTGACGCGTACCACGACTTGATCCGCGCCTCGCTCAGCCGCCAGCTCGACCACGGCGCCGTTGGGCGAGAAACGCACGGCGTTGCGCAGCACGTTCTCGATGGCACGAAACAGCAGCTCGCGATCGCCCTCGACGCTCAACGCGGCCGGTGCATTGATCTGCACGCTGATTGAGCGCGGTTCGGCCTCGACACGCGCATTGTCGAGCAGGGTCTCGAGCAGTTCCTCGAGATTGACCGGCTCGGCGATCAGGGTGTGCGCCGGATCGTCGAGGCGCGAGAGACTCAGGATCTCGCCAATGAGCTCATCGAGACGCCCGGTCTCCTGCTCGATACGGTCGAACTCCTGCTCGAGGTTGGCATTGGGTCGGCGCGCGAGGCCGAGCGCGATTTGCAGCCGCGCCAGCGGCGAGCGCAGCTCGTGCGAGACGTCGCGCAACAGTTCCTGGTGCGATTCGAGCAGTCCTCGTAAGCGTTCGGCCATGAGGTCGAAGTCCAACGCGAGCATCGCCAGCTCGTCGCGGCGCGCGCCGATCAGGCTCGAGACGCGCACCCCCAGATCGCCGGCGGCAATCGAGCGCGTCGCGGCACGCAGATGGCGGATCGGATCCGACAGGTAGCGCGCCAACAGGAAGCAGACGATGGTGCTGACCATCAAAGTGGCTATCGCGGTGATGATCGGCGTCTCGGTGGAGCTGAAAATGCCGAGCGGTCCGCGGCGCAGCCGCAGCAGCGACAGCGCGTAGGTTTCATCGCTCGGCGAGATCAGCTGCGAAAGCCAGCGCACATCGCGCGCATCAGGCGGCAGATCGGGGACCTTACCGGGTACCGTGCTGTGGCCGAAGCGCGCGCGCAGAAAATCCGGCACATGGCGGCCGAGCAGGTCGCTGCCGTGGCGATCGAGCACGAACAGCCGATCGGGCGCGGCCCGCGCAGATTCGTGCGTGAGCCAGTCTCGCAGGCCCGGAACGCCGCTGTCGGCCAGAACCCTGGAGGCCTCGCGCGCCAGCTGGTCCTGGCGGGTCTGCTCGCGCTGCGCACGTTGATCGCCCAGCCACAGCGTCGCCATCACGGTGAAGGTCAGTACCAGCACCATCGCGGTCCAGAAGCTCACGAAGATTCGCACATACAAATTGCGCATAGAGGGGCTTCACCGCGTGGCGGGCGCATCTGCGACCGTAATGACATAGCCCGTACGCCGCACGTTGACGATCGAGACTTGGTCGGCGACGGCGACCAGTTTGCGGCGAATATTGCTGATATGTGTGTCGATGCTGCGATCGTACGGAGTCAGTCGCCGGCTGAGCACCTGACGCGTGAGCTGCTCGCGCGAGACCACGATGCCGACCTGCTGCATCAGCACCTCGAGTACGCGGAACTCCGCGCCGGTCAGATTGATGGTCTGGCCGCGAGCGCTGGCAGTGCGGCTGGCGAAGTGCAGGCTCAGCGGGCCGGCATCTATGCGATCGCGTCGCCCGGGCTGCGGCTCGAGCAGCAGGCTGCGGCGCAGAATTGCGCGCATGCGCGCCACCAGTTCGCGCGGGTTGAAGGGCTTGGGCAGATAGTCATCGGCACCGAGCTCGAGTCCCACCACGCGGTCAATGTCCTCGCCGCGCGCCGTGAGCATCAATACCGGTGTCGTATTCTTCTGGCGCAGCGCGCGCAGCACGTCCAGCCCACCGAGCCGAGGTAACATGACGTCGAGCACGATCAGATCGAAGTGATGGCGGCCGAGCGCGTACAGCGCCTCATCGCCATCGTGCACGGTGGTGAGCCTGAAGCCTTCCGGATTCAAATACTCCCCGAGCATGCGGCAGAGCTCGCGATCATCGTCGACCAGCAGCACGGCCATCGGTGCCGAATTCGTGCCGGTATCGGTCGCTGCGTCGGGGGCGTCTGGCGGGGGCTGCATGTCGGCATTGTCCGGGAGATCCCGGCGGCTTGCGCGGAGGCTTTACAATTCTTGGCAGGCCCGGGCTCTGCGCCGGCTGCAGCGGCTGTCACCGTTGTGCGACAGCAAGCCGGCCAGCGATGGAACAATGGCAGGGCGCTCGGGGTCATAGCGGGAGTCGATCCAGTGAGAGAGCATACTAGCGCGCAGCGGCGCGGGACGACGCAGGAGAACAGCATTTGAACTCGCAGCGCCGCCGGCGTTGGCGCGGGCCAATGCGGCCGGGCGTACGGCTGCTGACTGCGGCCCTGTGGATCGCATCGCGCGCGCAGGCGGCCGATCCTCAGCCCTATACGCTCACCATGCAGGGCACCGGCATCGCGGCGCTCGATGCAACCCTGCATGCGAGCTCGCAGCTGGAATCCCTGCGTAAGAGCGCGCCGGTGGGGCCGTTCGCCTTGATCGGCCGCGCACAGCAGGACGTGGAACGGCTGCAGACGGTGCTCGAGAGCTTTGGTTACTACCGCAGAAGTCTCACGGTCACAGTCAACGGCCAGGCGTTCGATGACCCCGGGTTGCCCGACACCATCGCGGCGCTCACGACGGATCGGCCCGCCAAGGTCGACATCGCCATCGAACTCGGGCCGCTCTACCATCTGCGGCGCATTACGATCGACGGAGAGATCAGCGCCGCCGCGCGCACGGCCATGAAGCTCCAGACCGGCGCCCCCGCGGTGGCCGCGGAGGTGCTCGCTGCGCGCGATCGCCTGCTCAATACGCTGGAGGAAGAAGGCCATGCGCTGGCGAAAGTCGATGACCCGGTGGCCTATGAGGATCAGAGCGAGCCGGTGCTCGATGTGGGCTTCAAGGTCGCCGCCGGGCCGCAGGTGGATGTCGGGGAGATTCGATTGACCGGACTGAAGCGTATGCACGTGGAGTTCGTCAGAAGGCGGCTTCTGCTGCACTCTGGCGAGCGCTACCGCCCGAGTCTAATCGAACGTGCGCGCACGGATCTGTTGGCGCTCGGGGTGTTCTCGGGTGTGACGGTGCACACGGCCACAGAGGTCGACGCGCAGGGGCGTCTGCCAGTCACCTTCGAGCTGCAGGAGCGTCCGCGCCACGCGGTCACGCTGAATGCGGCCTACTCCAGCGATCTGGGCGGCAGCGTCGGGACGACCTGGTCCGATCGCAATGTGTTCGGCAACGCTGAACAGCTCAATCTGACCGCCAGCGCGATCAACCTGGGCGGTAACGCGACCACCGGCCTCGGCTACGATTTTGCCGCCCAGCTGATCAAGCCGGATTTCCTGCGGCGCGACCAATCGCTACAGTTCACTCTCGCAGCGCTCAAGGAGGACCTGATTGCCTACCAGCAGACGGCCGCCACCGGCGGCGTGTCGCTGAACCGCAAGCTCTCCCCGGTCTGGAACGTGAGCGTCGGGTTGAATCTCGAGCAGGAACATATACTGCAGGAAGGCGAGGCGTGCCTTGCGCCTCCGCCCCTTCCGCCTCCGCCCGCATTGGCCACTGCATTGGCGAACCGTTGTATGAAAGTGCCGCGCGATTACACGCTGGTCGCTGTGCCGATCAGTGCCAAATACGACAGCACCAGCCTGATCAATCCGCTCGACGATCCATTGCACGGTCTGCGCGCGACGCTGACCATCACGCCGACCGAATCGCTGGGCAATGGGAACACGGCCGCCACGGTGACCCAATCGCTCAGCAATGGGCACGCGAGCGTCACGCCGAGCGCATCCACGGGCAACGGCAACGCGACCTTTGTGATCGTTCAGGCTACCGCATCGACCTACTTCGACCTCGAAAAGCTCGGCTGGACGCAGCACGGGCGCAGCGTGATCGCGCTGCGCGCGCTCGGGGGGCTGGCGACAGGTGCCGGCGAATTCAGCCTGCCTCCGGATCAGCGCTTCTATGGCGGCGGCAGCCTGACCGTGCGCGGTTTCCCCTACCAGTCGGTCGGTCCCCAATTTCTCGATAGCAACCCGATCGGCGGCACCGCCATCGAGGCCGTGGGCGCGGAGTTCCGCCAGCGCTTTGGCGAGCATTTCGGCACGGTGTTTTTCGTCGATGCCGGTGAGGTCACGGCGACCACGCGGCCGTTTCAGGGCACGGCGAGCATCGGTTACGGCACGGGGCTGCGTTACTACACGCCGATCGGGCCGATCCGGCTGGATGTGGGTTTCCCGACCAGCCGGCCCCCGGGCGGCATTCCATTTGTCGAAGTCTACGTCGGCCTGGGCCAGGTGTTCTGATGCGACGCCGATACCGGGTCATGCTCTGGATTGCGGCGCCGGTGATCGGCCTGCCGCTGCTGTTGGCCCTGGGATTGTACTGGGCCGGAAACAGCCAGATCGGCCGCGACTGGATCGAGCGCGGCACCGCGCGGCTGACCGGCGGTCACGTGCAGCTCGCAGGGCTGGCCGGACACTTTCCCGAGCGGCTCGAGCTCGCTCGCCTGGAGTTGCGCGATACGCGGGGGCTGTGGCTCGCGATCGATCATCTGCAGCTGCGTTGGTCGCCGCTGCAGTGGCTATCCGGGCGCGTGCGGGCGCAGCTGTTGCAGGCCGATCACGTCGACATCGCACGGGCCCCGGTGTATGAGCGCAGCAAGCCGAGCTCTGGCTCATTCAGTTGGCCGCGAACCGAGCTCGACCGGCTCGAGGTCGAGCGGCTCGATCTCGGCGCCGCGCTGACCGGCAGCCCCGTGGCGCTGCAGATTCAGGGTAGCGGCTCATGGGTCTCGCTCTCGCACTTGTCACTGCAGCTCGTGGCGCATCGGCTGGACGAGGTGCCCTCGATCTACCGCGCGTCGGCACAGTTCGACGACAGTCGGTTGCAGGCGCAGCTGGATCTGGAAGAGGACGCGGACGGGCCGCTCGCGCACCTCGCGCAGCTGCCCGCGATCGGCGCGCTGTCGATCCACCTGACCCTCGCCGGTCCGCGTGAGGCCGTGACTACCACGCTTGCAGCGCGCGCTGGGGAGTTGACTGCCAACGCCAGCGGCAGCGTCAATCTGGCAACCCGCGCCGCATCGATCGAGCTCGCGCTCGATGCGAACGCGATGACACCGCGGCCGGGGCTGTCCTGGCAGCGGTTGCACCTGACGGGCCAATGGCACGGTCCGATCTCGGCGCCGATGGCGAGCGCGCAGCTCGACGTGGCCGGGCTCGAGCTGCCATCGCTGCAACTCACGACACTCACAGCGCAGCTGCAAGGTCAGGCTGGCTCGTTGACGCTCGCGGGCAGCGTGGGCGGTCTGGTGCTGCCCGGCCGGCTCGCGACTGTGCTCGCGGACTCGCCGCTGACGGTGCGTGCACAGATGCGGCTCGACAATGCCGCACACCCGGTGGACTTCAGTCTCGCGCATCGGCTGTTGAGCGCGAGCGGGCATTGGAGCGGGGGTAAGGCGGACGGGACCGGCAGCCTCAACGCGAGCATTGCCGATCTCAAACCGGTGGCGGCTCTCGCGGCGCTGGATCTCGAGGGCCGGGGTCGGGTCGAGGCGCAGTTGCGCAGCCACGCCGACGCCTGGCATCTCGAGCTATCCAGCGCTCTCGAATTCACTGGCGGCCGCTCGCCCCTGGCCGCGCTGCTCACACCGAAGACCACTCTTGGCGCAGCGCTCACGTTCGAGCACAGCGGCATCAAACTCGAGCGCTCGCAGCTGGAGTCCGGCCGTGCGCAGGGCTCCGTGCGCGGGAGCTATGACAGCGGCGTGCTGGATCTGAACTGGAAGCTGGCACTGCCCGATCTGACCGTGCTCTCGCCGAGGCTGGCCGGCAACGCCAGCGCGCAGGGCCAAGTGCAGGGACAGGTGCCGCGGCTCGCCGTGACGGCCGACCTCAACGGCCAGGTGGCCGCGAACGGCTCGAAGAGCGGAGCGCTACGGTTGAAGCTGCGCGCGCGCGATGTGCCGCAGCGCCCGAGCGGGGAGCTGCAGCTCGCCGGATCGTTCGCCGGGGCGCCGCTCGAACTCGACGCCAGCGTGGAGGGCAGCGCCGATGGTGCGTTGGACGCGAAAGTCCAACGCGCGAGCTGGAAGAGCGCCCATGCGCAGGGCGAGATCAAATTCCCGAGCGGCGCGCGCGCACCCCAAGGGCAATTGCAACTGGCCATGGAGCACATTGAGGATCTGGACGATGTGCTCGGGCAGGCGCTGCAGGGCAGTGTCGATGCGCACGTGGATTTCGATGCGACGGGGCCGGGCGGTCGCGCGCGCGTGCGCGTCGATGCCAAAGACGTGGGCGTGCCGGCACAGCAGCTCAAGACGCTGCAGATCTCAGGAGAGATCGATTCGCCCATGAGCCATCCAACTCTGACGCTGCAGCTGGCGACCCAGGCGCTGATCCGCGGTGTGCCGGGGCATATGCAGGCACAGCTGCAGGGGCCGCTCAACGCCGTGGCGCTGCGCATCGACGCCGGCAGTGAGGGCGATAAGACGACGCAGGCCCAGTTGACCACCACGGCTACGCTCGATGGCGAGCGGCGCGAGCTGCGGGTCAGTGCTCTGGAGCTTCAGTACCGCGGGCAGAAGGCGCACCTGCTCTCACCGGCGCTGGTCTCCTTTGGCGCAGGCTTGGCCGTCGACCGATTGCGTCTGGGCCTGGGTCAGAGCGTATGGCAGGCGCAGGGACGGCTGACCCCCGCGCTCGACTTGACTGCTTCGGTGCGTAATTCCACTTTCGAGCTGTTGCGAACCTGGCTGCCGATTCTGCAGGCCGATGGCCACGTCGATGCCGAGGTGGAGCTCCACGGCAGTCTCGCGGCGCCGACCGGCAGCGTGCACGTGTACGCTCATGGACTGCGCGCCAGCAGCGGCTCCGCGCGCTCTCTGCCGGCGGGGGATATCACAGCGCAGGCGCAGCTTCAGGCCACCGTGGCGCAGGTGGAGATCCAGCTCAGCGCCGGCGAGCGATTGCAGCTGCATGCCTCGGGCCAGGCGCCGCTGAACCGTACGGCGCCGATCGCCCTGAAGGTCAGCGGCGCCATCGATCTGATCCTATTGAATCCCATACTCGAGGCGAGCGGGCGGCGAGTGCTGGGCGAGGCCAAACTGGATGCCGACATCAGCGGCACGCTGGCTGCGCCGCAGGCGCGCGGCACAGTGCTGCTCACGCATGCGGACTTGCAGGACTATCCGCGCGGGCTGCACCTGAGCGATATCAGCGCGACGCTCGCGGCCGACGGCGATCAGCTGCGCCTGCAGCAGCTCGTGGCGCACGCTGGCGCGGGCACCATTTCGGCCAATGGCACGCTGGGACTGGACGGCGACCTGCCGGTGAGCCTGAAGCTCGAGGCGCACAATGCGCAGCCCCTGACCAGCGATCTGGTGACGGCGAATGTGGATATGAACGTTACGCTCACCGGTCAACTGCGCCAGAAGCTCGATGCCGCGGGTAGTCTGCACATCAGCCATGCCGATCTTAATATTCCCAATGCACTGCCGCCCAGTGTGGCCGTGCTCGATGTGCGCCGGCCGGGCCAGCAGGTCGCGCCAGAGCGTTCGAGCTCGATACCAATCAATTTGAATTTCGCGGTCGAGGCGCCGCGGGCGGTTTTCGTGCGCGGCCGCGGCCTGAATGCGGAAGTCGGTGGCGCGCTGCACGTGGGTGGTACCAGCGATGAACCGAATATCAGCGGTGGCTTTGATTTGCGCAGCGGTACCATCAATCTCGCCGGCACGACGCTGACCTTCACCAGTGGCCGCCTGAGTTTCAACGGCACCGGTGTGAAGAAGCAGATCGACCCGACGCTCGATTTCACCGCCACCAGTACCGCCAGCGGCGTGAGCTCGACCTTGAACATTGGCGGTTATGCCGATTCGCCCGTGATCACACTGAGCAGCACCCCGGAGATGGCGCAGGATGAGATCCTCTCGCGGCTGCTCTTTGGCGTCAGCGTGACACAGCTCACGACCCTGCAGATTGCGCAGATCGCCGCGGCACTCGCCAGCATGACCGGTATCGGTGGCGGCGGTTTCAACCCGATCAATGCGGTGCAACGCCGGCTGCGCCTCGATCGCCTGGCGATCAGCGGCAACACCAACGGCGCCGCGCCTGCCAGCAGTACCACTACGGCCCAGGGCACCAATACCGGAGCGACTATCGAGGCGGGGCGCTACGTCTCGAGCCGCGTTTATGTGGGTGCGAAGCAATTCACGACCGGCACGACCCAGGCGCAGGTGCAGATCGATCTGACCAAAAGCCTGAAGGTGCAGACGACATTGGGAACCGGCGGTGGCACCGTGCAGGGTGTGACGCCGCAGAATGATCCGGGCAGCAGCATCGGCTTGAGCTATCAGTTCGAGTATTGATCGAGTATTGACGAGCGCGACGCAGGCCCTCCTCGGTGCCATACTTATGACCTCTCAGTTCGCTCACGGCCATCTCGGTCAAGGGGCTCTCATGCCAAACAATCCGTTGAATCGTCTCGCCGCTCTGGGCCAATCGGTGTGGCTGGACTATATCCACCGCGACCTGTTCAGCAGCGGGCAGCTGCAGGCGCTGATCGCACAGGATTCCTTGACGGGCATGACCTCCAATCCGGCGATCTTCGAGAAGGCGATTGCCCAGAGTGCGGCCTATGACGAGCAGATTCTGGCGCTCAGCAGCGTTGGGCAGGATGCCAGCGCCATCTACGAGGAGCTCAGTCGGCAGGACGTGCAGCGTGCCGCCGATGAGTTCCGCGGCGTGTTTGACGCCACCGGCGGTCAAGACGGCTACGTCAGCCTGGAGGTCAATCCGCATCTGGCGCATGACAGCGCCGGTACCCTGATCGAGGCGCGGCGGCTATGGACGGCCCTCAAGCGACCCAATGTCTTCATCAAAGTGCCGGGCACGCGCGCGGGATTGGCCGCGATCCGCCAGCTCATCAGCGAGGGTATCAGCGTCAATGTGACGCTGCTGTTTTCCTTGCCGCGCTATCGCGAAGTGATCGATGCCTATCTGGCCGGACTCGAGGCGCGCGTCGCGCAGGGCTTGCCGATCAAGGCCGTGGCCTCGGTGGCGAGCTTTTTCATCAGCCGGATCGATACGCTGATCGATCCGATGCTCGATGCATTGGTGGCTGCAGGCGATACGCGTGCAAGCCAGGCCAAGGCGCTGCGCGGCGAGTCGGCGATTGCCAGCGCGAAGCTCGCCTATGAGATGCACCGCCAAGTTTTCGCGCACCAGCGTTTCACGGCTCTCAAAGCCCGTGGTGCACAGGTGCAGCGCCTGCTGTGGGCAAGCACCAGCACCAAGGACAAGCGCTACAGCGATTTGAAGTATGCCGAGGCGCTGATCGGCGCGAATACAATTGACACCCTTCCGCTCGAGACATTGCTGGCATACCGCGATCATGGACAGCCCCAATCCCGGCTGTTGCAACAGATCGACCACGCGCGTGCCGTGCTCGAGGAGCTGCCGAAACTCGGAGTGGACATCCAAGCCGTGACACAGCAGCTCGAGCAAGAGGGCGTCGCGAAGTTCATTCAGCCGTTCGACAAGCTGCTGCAGGCCGTGCAATCCAAGCAGGCCAGCGCTCGCTCCGGCAGCGGCCCGAGCGCTGCGTCACTACAGAGCCAGACTCAGCGCTGATCGTATTGTGCTGCGAGCGCCGTGGCGATGAGAGCTTGGCCTGTGCTGTTGGTCTGGGTGGTAGCGGGGCTTTGGGGCACGGCTGGGCTTGCCGCCGCGCCACGCAGTGTCGTGATTTTCGTGGCCGACGGACTGCGGGCCGGCTCCGTCAATACCGAGGATGCGCCCACGATGGCGGCGCTGCGCCAGCAGGGCGTGAGTTTCCTGAACAGTCATGCGCTGTTTCCGACCTTTACCACGCCCAACGCCTCGGCCATTGCCACCGGCCACTACCTCGGCGATACCGGTGATTTCAGCAATGGCTTGTACGCCGGCTACCGGCTGTTCAATGCCGGTAATTTCGCGCACCTGCCGGCGAGCAGCACGGCGTTCCTCGAGAACGATGCGGTACTTGGGGATCTGGACGATCATTTCGAAGGCAACTTCCTCGGCGAGGACAGCCTGCTGGCGCTGGCACGCGAGCACGGCTACAGCACGGCGGCGATCGGCAAGCTCGGGCCGGTAGCGATCCAGGACATCACGCAGCTGCAGCCGATGGACGGCCGTTTCGCCGTGCCGCAAACCATTTTCATCGACGACTCGACCGGCGCGGAGGCACCGCCACTCGATGCCGAAGTCACGAACGCGCTCAAGAGCGCGGGATTGCCGCTGGTGACGCCGGCGCGACTGCAGCCGGCCGGCACGAGCCGGATTGCCGGCGTGCTCAATCCCAATTCGGCGCAGCAGCAGTATTTCATCGAGGTCACCACGCGTGTGGTGCTGCCATTGCTGCAGAAGCGCGGCAAGCCGTTCGTGCTGTTGTATTGGTCGCGCGATCCCGACGGTACGCAGCACAATCAGGGCGATAGCCTCAACGTTCTGATCCCCGGCATCAATGGCCCGACTTCGCGCGCGGCGGTGCGCAACGCCGACGACAACCTGCGGCAAATCCTCGAGTTCGTGCGCAGCGATCCGCAGTTGGCCGCCAACACCGATGTCTTCGTCACCTCCGATCATGGTTTTGCCACGATCAGCAAGCACGACATCGACCCCGAAGGCCACGCTACGGCGAGCCTGGCCGCGGATGCGCGCTACCCTGACGTACCGGAGGGTTATCTGCCGCCCGGATTTCTGGCGATCGATCTGTCCCGGTTATTGCACGAGCCGCTGTACGATTCGGACCGCCTGGGCAAAGATGCGCACGGCAACCCGATCTATCAGCGCGTGACACAGCATCCTGGGCTCGGCAATGGCATCATCGGCGGCACTGGCGCGGCGCTGGATCAGACCGATGCCAAAGTCATCGTGGCCGCCAATGGCGGCTCGGATCTGATCTATCTGCCGCACGGTGACCGCCAGCTCGCGCGGCGCATCGCGGCGTTGCTCACCGGACTCGACTATGTCGGTGCGCTGTTCGTCGACGAGCAGTTTGGCGCGATCCCTGGGGCGCTGCCGCTGTCGAGCATCGCGCTGCAAGGCAGCGCGCGACTGCCGCATCCGGCGATGGTCCTGAGCTTCAAGACTTTTGCGCTCGCAGCGCGCAACGGTGCCGATGCGTACGACCCATTGCAGAACGCCGTGCAGATCGCCGATACCTCGCTGCAGCAGGGCCAAGGCATGCATGGCAGCTTTGGCCGCGACAACACCTATAATTTCATGGTGGCCACCGGTCCGGACTTCAAAACGCACTATGTTGATGAACTGCCTGCCAGCAACGCCGACATCGCCCCCACGCTGATGCGCGTGCTCGAGCTGCAGCCCAACACGCGCGGCACATTGATCGGACGGGTGCTCGAGGAGGCCCTGCAGGGTAGCGCCGTGCCGGGCGGCGCCGCACGGCGCTGCCTCGCGATGTCGGGCCCGGCGGCCGACGGCCGGCGCACGCTGCTCGAGTACCAGCGCCTGGATGGGCGGCTGTATCTGGATCAGGCTCAATTCCGACCTGCGGTGGCGGGCGAGTCAGCGGGATGTCGGTGAGCCGAGCGTGCATCATGGCACTGGCTCTGATCGGCAGTGGTCTGGCCGCATCGGTGGCGGTCGCTGCCGCAACGCCCCAAGAGATCCTGCTTGCGCGCGCCAAAGCGCTGGAGCTGGATACGCCCCTGGTGCCGCCGCCGGGTGATCCGCTGGAGCATTACGCGGCGGGGTTCGCGCAAATCATGTGCTCGGCGGTCTTCATTACCGGACTCGAGCCGCAATTTGCGGCCGAGAACGTCGGCTATTTCACCGCACCCTATGCGCAGCGCTCCAAACTCGGCCGGCCGGTCATTGACCGCGTGGCCAAGACCGTGCGCGTCGCGGTGCCCGATGGCCCGGTGCGGCTCGCCAGATACGTCGGTGATCAGGGTTGTGTCACGCTGCCCGTGGGCAAGGACAGCCTGGACTTCGTGCCGGAGGCAGTCCGGCCGCGGTTGCCCGATCCGGCGAATCAATCCTGGCCCATGGGCGACAAATTGCCGGACGGGCCTTTACCGGCGGAGCTGGATGCGGCCCGCTTGCGGCGGGCAGTGGACGCGGCGTTCGCCTCTCCGGCGGGAATGACTGCGGCGTTGGTCGTCACGTGGCGCGGACGCATCATCGCCGAACGCTATGCGCCCGGAATCAGCATGCATACGCCGCTCGAGAGCTGGTCGATGGGCAAGAGCGTGACCGCCGGATTGATGGGCATCCTGATCCAGCAGGGGGCCTACCAACTGTGGCAGCCCGCACCGATCCCGGAGTGGCAAACACCGGGCGATCCGCGGGCGAAGATTCGGATTGCCGATCTGCTCAGGATGTCGAGCGGATTGCGCATCCGCTCGCCTTACGACCCTGATTTCGATCCCGCCGGGCCCTACCCGGAGCACTTCTACCTGTACACGGGCAGCGTCAACTCCTTCCACTACGCGGCCACGCGGCCGTTGCAGTGGCCGCCCAACACGGTCGGCCGATATCGGAATACCGACCCGGTTGTTATCAACTATTTGGTTCGCCTGGCGGTCGAGCGGCGCGCCGGCGACTATCCCGCATTTCCGCAGCGCGCGCTGTTCGACAAGATTGGCGTGCGTACGATGGTGATTGAAACCGACCCGTTCGGGGACTTTCTGACTCAGGGCTACGATCTTGCCGCGGCGCGCGACTGGGCGCGGCTTGGCAACCTCTACCTGCAGAATGGCGTCTGGAATGGCGAGCGCATTTTGCCGGAAGGCTTCGTCAAGTTTGTCAGTACGCCGGCGCCAGCGTGGGTTGCGGACGGGCGTCCCATCTACGGCGGGTTCTTCTGGATCAACGGCGATGGCGCGTTGCCCATGCCGAAGGATGCGTACTACATGGCTGGCGCGGGCGGTCAGTTCACGATGATCATTCCGTCACACGATCTGGTCGTGGTGCGGCTGGGTCACTACAAGGGACAGGCGGTTGGCAGCAAGGACTTCTACCGCGCCTTATCTCTATTGCTCAAAGCCGTTCCGCCGCGACCATGACTGGCGTGCACTCCAGGCCGGACTGAACCCAACCAGGTTGATCCCGATCAGTGCGCGCCGGCTTGCCGCGCGCGCAGCGCGCAGATCAAACCCTGGATGCCCGTGTCGATGAGCTTCACGACCTGGGTAAAATCGGCCGCCTTGCCGTAGTACGGATCCGGGACATCGCGCAGCGGCTGATCGGGTGCGAAATCCAGCAGTCGCACCAGCTGTGCCGAGCTAGTCGGACGCGCCAGTGCAAGCGCATCGCTGCGGTTGCGCTCATCCATCACAACAATCCAGTCGAAGCGCTCGAAGTCTTCAGGCACCAGTCGACGCGCACGCAGATCGGACATGTCGATGCCGTGCTGCCGTGCGGCACGCTGCGAGCGCACGTCGGGCGGCGCGCCGAGGTGATAGTCATGGGTACCGGCGGAATCCACCTCGAACTCCAATTCGGGCGCGAGTCTCGGCGCGAGCTGGCGAAACACGGCCTCCGCCGTGGGCGAACGGCAGATGTTGCCCATGCAGACGAACAGTATCGTCAATTTCCGCTTGGGCAGAGCACGGGAGGCCAGTGTCACTTCACGCTGTAGCCGCGGGCCTCAAGACACGCCGTCTGTGCCCGCAGGTTATCGCCGCGATTCATTGGCGATCCGCCGCCGGAGCCTATCTGCGATGCGGCCCAGTTGCGGCACTCCTGCTTATCGCGCGCCTGCTGCTCGTCAGTCTGGGCATTCTTGGGGTATGCGAATAGCTCGTCTGCGCCCTGCTGCGCTGGGGCCTGATTCATGATCTGGGACGGCGGGGGCACGGCCTGATATCCACCCGCGTAACTGTTCCAAATATAGTAAGAGTCATCCGCGTAGTAGTAGGGCACACCGTTCCACCACACGGTCGAGGAGTAAAAGGGCAGCGTGGCCAGGAACAGGCCGTACCCGGGCCAGCCCCACCAACCGTAACCGAAGCCACCGCGCCAGCCAAAGCCGCCGCGAAAGCCAGGTCCACCACGAAATCCGCCGCCGTGAAATCCAAAGCCGCCGGCGTGGCCGACACCGCCAAAGTGTCCGGCCGCATACGCATGGGTCGGAGCGCAGACCAGGAACCCGGCAATCAAGGCGAGCCCAAGGGCTCTTAGGCCGTGGAGTGTGGCGTTGGTGTTCATGGTTGTCTCGCGGTCGGTTGCGTGCCTCGCTGCAGTAAGGAATCTTACTCGCCTAAGGCTAAAGCACGCTGAACGCCAGCGTAAACTACACTAAATGCCGCTAATTATGTCAGCCGCTGAGATCAAACGCGCCGCCATCGATGATGGCAAGGACGTTCATGACCATCCGGGGTTGCTGGACTGCGGTATCACAAACGCAGCGACCAGCAACGTCGGGTTGCACAGAAACCGCCCGATTCCCGCGATGTGCGACCAGGTGTCGCCGTCGGCGTTGCGGATAGACACGCTGAAGCTGCACTCCGGCAGATCAAACGAGACGCGTAATTGCTCGAATTCGAGCGCCGATCGCTGCTGCGGAAATATCGCCTTGAAGACCGCTTCCTTCGTGACAAAGCACAGCTTTGCATGATCGATGCCGAGTTGCGCGAGCTTCGGCGCCTGATGTCTCTCATCGGCCCGGCAGACGATTGAAACCAGACGCCGATCCAACTTGGGATCGTCTTCGAGGTCTACGCCCACGGCCTGCATCAGCCTGGAAGGTGCGGCAATCGCGAGCGCGAAGCGCTCGGAATGTGTGATCGAACCGAGGAAGCCCTGCGGCCAGATCGGATCACGCTGCGGGCGCGCCAAAATCGCCGTCGGCGCACAGCCCACCTGTGCGAGCGCCTGGCGTGCGACATCGCGGCCCGCACGGAACTCGTTGCGGCGCTTGCGGACGGATTTGCCGATCAGTTGCTCCTCGTCCGCAAACGCGCCAGCGGCTCGATCTGTGATTGGCCCCGCGGCCCAGCCGCAGCCTGGTGGCAACCAAGCACGCAGCCAGCCGAGCACCGACTGCATTGCGGGATTGTTGCCGGGATCGCTGCTATTGGCGTTCAGCTCGAGTTCAGCGGTCCCAATGTCCGCGAGCGTAGTGCCAGTGCGGTCCGGCTTGCACCCACTGGTCGGGGACCCAACGGTAGCCCGGTCGCTCTCTGATCCAGTGCCCGCGCACCCAGGCGTGCGCGTGACCACGCCAGCCCCAATAGCCTGGGGCCCAAACATAGTGAGCGCGCGGCCCTGGGACCACTTCGACACGCGGAGCCGGTGGTGCTACATCGATGTCGACGTTGATTGCAGCCGAACTGAGTGTCGGTGCCGCAATCGCGCTGGCAGACATCAATAGAGCGACGAGCAGTGTTCTTTGGCTAGCCATCATTGCGTGCCCCTTCAAGTTCAATGCGAATCCAAGCACGTCCGGTTGAACGGTGTGCCGGCGATAATACAGCAACGACCGATCGGTACCAAGCCGATGCCGGGCGTAAGCTACGCTCGTTCACAGCTTGCCGTGGAGAACGACGATGCCTGCGCCGAAAGCCTCAGATGCCGATCCCGAGGAGACTCGGGAATGGCTGGAAGCTCTGGAGGCGGTGGTCAAGAGACTCGGCAAAGCGCGCGGCGTATTTCTGCTCAAGCAATTGGAAGAGCAGGCTCGGCAGCTCGATATCCTGACGCATGCTCTGCCGTATTCGTCCTACCGCAATACCATTGCGCTCGAGCAGCAGGCGGTTCATCCAGGCGACGTCGACCTGGAGGAGCGCATCACCGCGATTCTGCGCTGGAATGCGCTGGCGATGGTGGTGCGTGCCAACGAGGCGTATGGCGAGTTGGGCGGTCATGTCGCGAGCTACGCCTCGGCCGCTGAAATCTTTGAGATCGGTTTCAATCATTTCTTTCGCGCCGATGCCAACGGCCATGATGGCGACCTGGTGTTCTTTCAACCGCATTCAGCCCCGGGTGTGTACGCGCGAGCGTATCTCGAAGGCCGCTTGAGCGAAGACCAGCTCGCCCGCTATCGGCAGGAAGTCGGTGGCCGCGGACTGTGTTCCTATCCGCATCCGTGGTTGATGCCTGAGTTCTGGCAGGTCCCGACCGGCTCCATGGGCATCGGGCCCATCAGCGCCATTTATCAGGCGCGCTTCATGCGCTATCTCGAGCATCGCGCTCTCAGCGCCGCCTCGACCCGTCGAGTCTGGGGCGTGTTCGGCGACGGCGAGATGGACGAACCGGAATCCGTCGGCGCTCTGACGCTTGCCGCGCGCGAACAACTCGACAATCTGACCTTCGTGATCAATTGCAATTTGCAGCGTCTGGACGGACCGGTGCGCGGTAACGGCCAGATCATCCAGGAGCTCGAAGGGCTGTTCACGGGTGCCGGGTGGAATGTGATCAAGGTATTGTGGGGCTCGGATTGGGACGCGCTGTTCGCGCGCGACGCGCACCATGCGCTGTTGCGCCGCTTCGCCGAGACGACGGACGGCCAGTATCAGACGCTGGGCGCCAATGACGGGGCTTACAACCAGGCCCACTTTTTTCAACTCGACCCCGAGCTGCGAGCTCTCGTCGCCCACATGTCGCTGGCCGATATTGATGCGCTCAAGCGCGGCGGCCACGACATGCGCAAACTGTACGCGGCGTTCGCGGCCGCGCGCGCTCATCGCGGCCAGCCGACGGTAATTCTCGCCAAGACCAAGAAGGGCTATGGCATGGGCGGCGCCGGGGAATCCCGCATGACCTCCCATCAGCAGAAGAAACTCGACGTCGCGACTCTGCTGGCCCTGCGCGACCGCTTTGCGCTGCCGCTGACCGACGATCAGGTGGCAGAACTCGCCTTCATCAAACCCGCTGAGGACAGTGCGGAGATAAGCTACCTGCGCGCGCGCCGCGCCGAGCTCGGCGGCTATCTGCCCGCGCGGCGCGCCGACGCCCCTGGCGTTACCGTGCCGCCGCTCTCGAGTTATGCCGGGTTTGCGCTGCACGCCGAGGGCAAGGAAATGTCGACGACCGTGGCGGCGGTTCGGCTGTTCAGCAACCTGCTCAGAGACAAAAGCCTCGGGCCGCTCATCGTGCCGATCGTGGCGGACGAAGCGCGCACGTTTGGAATGGCCAATCTGTTCCGTCAAATCGGTATCTATTCGCCCAGCGGTCAGCTCTATGAGCCCGAAGACGCCGGTTCGCTGCTGTCCTATCGTGAAGCGCGCGATGGGCAGTTGCTGGAGGAGGGCATTACCGAGGCAGGGGCGCTGTCCTCATGGGTCGCGGCAGCGACGGCCTACAGCGTGCATGGCCGGCGCATGCTGCCATTTTATATCTTCTACTCGATGTTCGGTTTCCAGCGTGTCGGTGATTTGATCTGGGCCGCGGCCGATCAACGCGCCCGCGGTTTCCTGATCGGCGCGACCGCCGGTAGAAGCACTTTGGGCGGCGAGGGTTTGCAGCATCAGGACGGATCGAGCCACGTCGTGGCTGCGACCATTCCGAATTGCCGCGCCTACGATCCGGCATTTGCCGGCGAGCTGGCCGTGATTCTCGATCATGGTGCACGCTCGATGATGCAGCAGTCCGAGGATGTGTTCTATTACGTCACGGTCGCCAATGAAAACTACCCGCAACCTTCACTGCCGACCGGGCTGGCTGCGCAGGTCATCCAGGGTCTGTACTGCTACGCGCGCGTTCCTGCGGCGCAACCGGTCGCAGCGGTGCGCCTGCTCGGGTCGGGGGCGATTCTCAGGGAAGTCATCGCCGCTGCCGGGCAACTGGCGAATGATTGGAATGTCTCCTGCGAGGTGTGGAGCGTCACGAGCTTCAGCGAACTCGCGCGTGACGCGGCCCAGGCCGCGCGCTGGAATCGGCTGCATCCTCTGCAGCAGCCCAGAGTCTCGCACCTCGAGCAATGCCTGGACGGCACAACGCCGATTGTGGCGGCCAGCGATTACGTTCGCGCCTATCCGCAGCTGATCGCGCCGTATTTGACGGCGAGTTATACGGCGCTGGGCACGGACGGTTTCGGTCGCAGCGATACGCGCGCCGCCCTACGCCGCTTCTTTGAGATCGACCGACAACACGTCGTTGTCGCGGCGCTGGACGCCGCGGCCCGGAACGGCGATGTCGAGCGCGGCCTGGCGGCTCAAGCGCTGGAGCGCTATGGCATCGACACAGAGCTGGCCGCGCCCTGGACGCGCTGAGGCCGATCAGCGCCGCAGCGCGGATTCCACGGCCTCGAACAGTAAATGCATCCCGAACGAGACGTCTTGGATGATCCGATTGACGAAGAAGCTCGGGGTGCCGCGAACGCCGCTGTCGCGACCGCCCTGCGCATGCTCGCGAATCCGCTGCAGGTATATGTGATCGTCCAATTCGGCTGTGTAGCGCGCCATATCGAGCTGCAGGCGCTCGGCGTAGCTGCGCAGGTTGGCGGCTTTCAGATGCAGCTGGTTGTCAAACAGAACATCGTGCATCGGCCAGAACTGACCCTGGGCGCCGGCGACTTCGGCCACTTCCGCTGCCAGCAACGCGTGCGGATGCACTTCCTCGGCCGGAAAGTGGCGGTACGCATAGCGAATGCGACCGGGGAAACGTTCGAGCAGCAACTTTACGGCCGGCGCCGCCTGCTTGCAGTTTGGGCATTCGAAATCGCCGTATTCGACAACCCTAATCGGAGCGTGCGGCTCACCGATCACGTGATCGGAGGCATCGATCGGTAGCGTCAATTCAAAATGGCGATGGCTGTTCATGTTCTCATTGTGCCATGAAGCGAGCCATGTTTTGCGGTCATCGATGTCAAGTGATACGTTCGGCAAAATAGCGAGGCGCTATGAGTACGCAATGCGGACATTTGCCTTCCATCAAAACCTCCCACCCGCGCACCCGCACGCACGGTTGCGAGGAGTGCCTCAAGCTGGGCGATACCTGGGTGCACCTGCGACTGTGTCGAACCTGCGGGCACGTGGGCTGCTGTGACGACTCGAAGAACCGGCATGCGAGCAAACATTTTCATGCCACGCAGCACCCGATCATCACGTCGCTCGAACCGGGCGAGACCTGGAGCTGGTGTTACATCGATGAACTCGTCATGGAGTTGACTTGAGCGGCGCGCAGGGCGAGCGGGTGGTGGAAGTCTCGAGGTATTACCGCGCGACCAGGCCGGCGTGCAGACCGCTGGCGCAGGTTGCCAAAATCCTCATCAACAGCGGTTTCAAGCGAGTCCGCCCGCTCCATGGCGGGCTTGATGCATGGATCGCCGCCGGTTATGCCGCGCAGGCGATGCCGGCGGTAGCCTCGAAGATTGTGGCGTCGACGGCTGCTTCCTGACCAGCCGCGCGCATGCGAGCACTGCCAACACCAGTAGCGTGCTGCCCCCTAAGCCGCCACCGCCGCCGCGGGGCGCAGCTGCCGCGGGCGGCAGCTGCGCCAGCGCCGCATCGGCTTGGACGAATCCGTAACCTGTTTCAAAGTCCGGGCTGGGTGTGCCCATCGCTGCCGCGCTATTTCGCAACGCGTCATAAATCTGCGTAGGCGTCACGGCGGAGTTCGCTTGCAGCATCAACGCGGCGATGCTGGCCACGTGCGGCGTCGCGGCCGAGGTGCCAAAGAAACTCGGATAGTTGGCGTCGTTCTGGCACTGGCTCACGCTCGAATTGTCGGAAAAACCCGAGTTCGCGAGCGCGACACCAAAGAATGTGTTGTTAACCCCGTCGGGGCCAACGACATCAGGCTTCTGGCGAATGTCCGGAGTCGCGAGCCGGGTGCCCGACGCGTCGAATAGAATCGGCGCGCCGCCTTCCGAGGAGTAGGGCTCGAGTATCGCCGGAGAAGTACCACAACGCGGCGTTTGCGGGAAGAACGCCGCTCCGACGGCGACTGCGCCAGCGGCACCTGGATGCCCCTGCAGCGTCGCACTGTTGGTCGCAAACGCATTGATCGAAACCAGCGCGCCATCGGCCTCGAGCGCGAGCTTGATGCGGCCGGGCGCCGTCGAACCGTTCGCCAGCCCGATGAGGAGGTTCAGGGACTCGGTGGCGCTGTTGCCGCTCGCATTGGCTGGATTGCCGATGATGAGTACCTGCACCGGATCGACGCCGATCGCGTTGGGGCCTGTGCAGGCGACCGAATTGCCATCGAGGTCGGTGATCCGGTCGCTGCCGGATGCCCCGGTGACGCACAGGTCGATCTGACTGCTTGCGCCGGGGCTGCCGGGGGCGCCAGTCACGTAAGGCTGATCCCACTCGACCACGACAGCGAGAAACTCCCCCGGAAACAGCGCCGGGATGCTCACGGGCAACGCAGTGGTCGTCGTGGCGCCGGTAGTGTCGAGATTGAGCAGATACTCACCCGTGTTGGGTGCAGTGGCCGACAGCGTGGCGAAGCTTGGCGCCGTGTTCTCATAGGAGAACTCGGCATCGTTACCGGCAGCGGAAAAGTACGCCACGCCTTGCGCTTCAACTTGGTCGACCGCCTGGGCCAGGATGCCGTCCTGGAAGAACGGCTCATCAAAGTAGACGGTGTCGTCGGCTTCGACTTTCGCACCGGCCGTCGCGAGCGCGACGATGCCGTTGGCAAAATCCGCCTCGCTGTTGTCGGCCGTGTAGAAGGCGAGACTCGCCCCCGGCGCGACATCGTGAACGATCTGCAGCATCGCGCGGCCTTCGTCGTTGAAGGGCAGCTGGGTGGGAGCGCCATAGTCCAGGCAGGGCGCTTCCTCGAGCACGTTGACGCTCGCGGGTAGATCGCCGGTCGACTCGTCCTGCTTGGCGTCAGCGAGGTGGCCATTCGGGGCATAGCCGGTCGTCCCCGAGGCCGGCACGCCGTTGCCGGGCTTGGCGTACACCGCGTAGCAATTAAAGCTGTCGGACAGCACGCCAACGGTCACACCGGCGCCGGTCAGCGTCGGATAGGTCGTGCGCAGCACATCGCTGCCTTGGGCGAAATCGCCTTGGGAAGTCACCTCGCCCGTGCGAGCGCGCGGCATCGCGGCGCGCATCGAGTGCAGCTCTGCGCGCGCTGTGGCCGCATCAATCTGCGTCACCGGCAGCCAGCCGCCGACATCGTTGCGGTAGACCGAGGCCTTCTGCAGACCGAGACTTTGCAGCGCGGTTTTCAGTCTCTGGGGGTCACCACGTGTCACGGCGTCGATGAGCACGAGCGGCGCGGCCGCGATCGAGGGCTGCATGAAGCGTGCGGCGGGGTTGAGCGCATGCAGGTCCGCGAGCGCGTGGTCGGGACGAACGAGGGCTGTGTGGCGCGTGAGGTCCGCGAGCGCGGCGTCGAGTTTGCCACTCGCAGCACTCTCTCGCTGTTGCGCGCTGCGACTGCCAAAGGCCTGCAGATGAGCGATGCCGGGGGTCGCAAGGGGGCGTGTGCTTAAGGGTAGCCCAGGGGAGGTCGCCCGCGACACGGCGATGGCGCCCAACAGCGCCAAGATACCGATCGCCGAGTGACGTGATGGCATGTGGGTCAAAGCTCAGAGGATAGTGCCGCTAGATAGTTTATCCGCTGCGCCCCAATATAATCTTAATCCGGCCCACTGCCGATCTCCGATGAACATGAGTAAAATTATCCAAGCGCGCCGTAAAACCGGGGCCTTCAAGCCGAGGCGCACTCCCGGGGTCAGCCCGGCGTTACTGGATGCCAGAGTCCTGAAGAGCGATGCGCTCAGGCGGCCTCTATTGCTGCGCACTGACAACGGAAACAAGGCATGTTGTTCAGCGGCGCGCTGTATATAATCCCAGTGAAATACCTATGCGTCGCACCTCTTCCACAAAGGTCAAAATATTAAGACTGCGGCTCAAGGATAAGCACGCCACAGCGCAGCGCGCGGGAACGAAGCATCGAGTGCGCGCGATCCACGCCAAAATCGCTCATCGCAGGAGAGACTCCCTGCGTCAGTTCTCGACTCGCCTGGTGCGCGAGAAGCGGGCGATTTTTGTCGGGAATGTGAATGCCACCGCGCGCGGAAGCACGTCAGATATTCAAATGATTACCAATGATTACCAAGAGAAAACCGATTCATAGCTACCGGGCAAATGCCAATTTTTCCCCCGCACTTCAAATGAGCCAGAGATGAAATACCTCCACACGATGGTTCGAGCCACCGACCTCAAGGCCTCCCTTGCGTTCTATTGCGACGCGCTGGGGCTGAAAGAGCTGCACCGCATTGACAACGACAAGGGTCGCTTCACCTTGGTGTTCGTCGCTGCGCCGGGGGATGCCGCGGCGCAGATTGAATTGACGTGCAATTGGGATCCCCAGTCGTACACGGGCGGTCGCAACTTCGGCCACGTCGCCTACGAGGTGGAGGACATCTATGCCACCTGCGAGCGCTTGATGAAACACGGCGTCACCATCAGCCGTCCTCCGCGCGATGGCCACATGGCCTTCGTGCGCTCGCCGGATCAGATATCAATCGAGCTGTTACAGAAAGGCGAGCGGCTCGCACCGCAGGAGCCCTGGGTCTCGATGCCGAATGTAGGTGTCTGGTAGTCCGTGCGGGAGCCTCGGGGCAGATGAAACCTTTTCCGGACCCGCAGCGAATAACAACATAGAGAACCCCCGTGCCGTCCGTACGGCTACCTCATATAGGAGACCACGATGACAACAGGGCACCCGACAAACTCAGCACGCCGCACTATTCTGATCCAGGGTCTGGCGGCGGCATTGTGCGGTGCATTCATCGGCGGGCTCAGGGTTGCAGTGGCGTCGGAGGCCGGGGACGGCGGCGCAGTGAGCATCGAACTGTTTGCGCCCTCCGGCAAAAGTGGCGGCGTGATGAGTGTCGCGAGGCTCGTGAAGAGCGATGCCGATTGGCGCCACCAATTATCCGCGGAAGCCTATCGGGTGACTCGCCATGCCGGGACGGAAGCGGCGTTCTCGGGACGCTACGCCAACAATCACGCCGACGGTCTGTACCGCTGCATATGCTGCGACACGGCTCTGTACGACTCAAAAACCAAATATGAGTCTGGAACGGGTTGGCCGAGCTTCTGGCAACCGATATCGTCGCTGAATGTGGTCAAAGCCTCGGATCGCAGCCTCGGTATGCAACGCGATGCGATCTCCTGCCGTCGCTGCGATGCACACCTGGGGCATGTATTCGATGACGGGCCAAAGCCTACGGGGTTGCGCTACTGCATGAACTCCGTGGCATTGAATTTTACGGCACGCGCTTGAGGCGTTGGTCATCTCTTTAAGGAGTACGACATGTCGCTGCCGAAATTGAATCGAGCCACATCCCTCGCCGTTGCGGCGCTGCTGCTGATCGCCGGGGTTCTGGGGCAGTGGCATGTGCACGCTGGCGAGCGCGCAGCCGTGGTTGCGCCGGCCGCTCTCGACAATCCCAAGGCGGCCGGACCCGCTCAAACCGTAGTGCTAGCTGGAGGCTGCTTCTGGGGCGTGCAAGGGGTCTTCGAGCACGTGCGCGGCGTGCGCCGCGTGGTCGCGGGCTACGCCGGCGGCGCCAAGAGCACTGCGGAGTATGAGAGCGTCAGTTCCGGAACCACCGGTCACGCCGAGTCCGTGCAGATCAGCTTTGATCCGGCGCAAATATCCTTTGGCGAGATTCTGCAGGTGTTCTTTTCGGTCGTTCACGATCCCACGCAACTGAATCGGCAGGGACCCGATACCGGAACGCAGTATCGCTCGGAGATCTTCTATAGCGATGCGACTCAGAAACAGATTGCCGACGCTTATATCGCGCAATTGGGCCAGGCACAGGTTTTTCCGCGGCCCATAGTCACGCGTGTCGACGGCCTGACAGGATTCTATCCGGCGGAGGACTACCACCAGGATTTCCTGGCTCACCACCCGAACTACCCCTACATCGTCTATAACGATCTGCCCAAGATCGAAAACTTCAAGCGACTGTTTCCGGCTTACTATGTGGGGCAACCAGTCCTGGTCAGCAATGTCCTCGCACCGTAGCCATTGGAATCGCGTGATGCGAATCTGACACAGTTGAAATGCAGGACGGGTTTGTCTTATACACTCGGCAAGCCTTGATATAGGGATCAGATGCCCAGGCATCTGCGACAGCATGCTGTTTGCCGCCGCGCTCGCTTTGACATGGACTATTACTGCAACCAGCACATACCGATGGTCAAACAAAAGCTGGGATCGGCATTGAAGAATGTGGCAGTGGCGCAGGGGATGTCCGCAGCAACGCCGGGAGCGGCGCCGATCGACCTGGCCTGACTCTAGGCGCCTACACTTAAGGAATACCTATGACTTTAGAACGGCGCAGCGAACAGGCCTGTTTTGGCGGGCGCATCGGCTTCTACGGCCACCGCTCCGATTCAACCCGCAGCGACATGCGCTTTGGCATCTACCTGCCGCCGCAGGCCGGGCGCGGCAAAGTGCCGGCACTCTATTACCTCGCGGGCCTGACCTGCACCGAAGAGACATTCATGATCAAGGCCGGTGCCCTGCGGCTGGCGTCCGAATATGGCCTGGCGCTCGTGGCCTGCGACACCAGTCCCCGCGGGCTCAATCTGCCGGGGGATTCCGAGGCCTGGGACTTTGGCGTCGGCGCCGGCTTCTATCTCGACGCCACGGCCGCGCCCTGGTCGACGAACTATCGCATGGGCAGCTACGTCAACCAAGAGCTGCCCGCGCTGGTAGAAAAGAACTTCCCGATCAGCATTGAGCGTCGTGGGATTTTTGGGCATTCGATGGGCGGTCACGGCGCATTGGTTACTGCACTGCGCAATCCCTCGCGCTGGCATTCGGTTTCAGCGCTTGCGCCAATTTCCAATCCGGTGGCGGTGCCTTGGGGCAAGAAGGCATTCGGCAACTACCTGGGAGCCGACGCTACCCAGTGGCAGGACTGGGATGCATCCGTGTTGATGCGACGCAGGGCGTACCCGCACCACATTCTGGTAGACCAAGGGCAGGCCGATCAGTTTTTGGCCGAGCAACTTCAGCCCCAGACGCTGGAAGCGGCCGCCGCGGTGTCAGGCCAGGCGCTGACCGTGCGTCGGCACGAGGGCTACGATCATTCTTACTGGTTCATCCAGAGCTTCGTTGCCGATCATCTGGCGCATCATGCCAAGAGCCTGCGCTAGTCGATCTGTCAGCCGGGTCTGGCACAATGTTGCGGGTATCGATAACATAGTCTCAAAGGGGTTGGGTCAATTACGGCACACCGTTGTGGCGTCGCCGACCCGACAAACCTGGTTCGGGCCGTTCGGGGGCGCGGGTTGAGAATTATAACCTGATGATAAGTGGAACTTTTTCCTTGTAAATAATACTGGCACGGCGAGTGCTTAGTCATGAGCTGATAATCCCCGCTGGCACTCCGGCAGTGGCGGCGGGACATAAAGACACGATGCGTTTAGGAGGAGAACAGCGTATGGAATCCGAATTTAGGAGCAGGGTGGGGATGTTCTGTGCCGCCTTGGCACTCACCGCGATATCCGGTGCGACAGTTGCTGATGAGGTCGCGGACCGTGCCAAGGACCCAAATCAGTGGGCAGCGCCGGGTGGTGACCAAGCAAACACGCGACACAGCAATTTGAAGGACATTACCACCGCCAACGTCGGCAAGCTGCAGATGATCTGGTCGCAATCGAGCGGCACTCTGCGTGGCCATGAGGGCCAGCCACTGGTGGTGACGGTCGACGGCAAACCGATGATGTACATGGAAAGCGGCTGGCCGAATATCGTGCAGGCGCTCGATTTGACCGATCCGGATCATCCGAAACAGATCTGGCACTACCAAAAGATGACCGATCGTGACGAATCCGCCGTCGCACGCGCCTGCTGCGACACGGTCAACCGCGGCCCGTCCTATGCCGACGGCAAGCTGGTGTTTGCCACGCTGGACGGCTTCGTGGTCGCTCTGGATGCGAAGACCGGCAAAGAAGATTGGGTCGTCAAGTCGGCTTATCCGGATCGCGGCGAGACCATCACGCCCGCTCCGATCATTGCCAATGGTAAGGTGATCATCGGCTTCGGCGGCGATGAATTCGCTGCCCGCGGTCGCCTGGACGCCTACGCTTTGGCGGACGGCAAGAAGGTCTGGGAGTTCTTCAGCACCGGCAGCGACAAGGACGTGGGCCTCACGCCCAACACCAACAAGGCGCACCCGGAATACGGCACGGCCGGCAAAGACCTCGGCATCAGCACCTATCCCGGCGACGAGTGGAAGCGCGGCGGCGGCGCCATGTGGGGCTTCTACAGCTATGACCCGGAGCTCAAGCTGGTCTATACCTCAACGGGCAATCCCGGGCTATGGAGCCCGTCTTATCGCTGCGGCGACAAGACGCAGCAGGAGTGCAACAGCGGCAAGTGGGACAACAAGTGGTCCATGAGCATTTTCGCCCGCAATGTCGATACCGGCGAGGTCGCCTGGGTTTACCAGATGACGCCGTTCGACCAGTGGGACTACGATGGCATCAACGAGCTTATGCTCGAAGACCTCAACGTCGACGGCAAGATGCACAAAGTGCTGATCCACTTTGACCGCAACGGCTTCGCGTATGTGTTGGATCGCGCCGATGGCACGTTGCTGCGTGCGAACAAGTTCGTCACCGTCAACTGGGCCGAGAAGGTCGACCTCAAGACCGGGCGTCCCGTCAAGGTGTTCGAGCATTCCCCGCTGCTGCCGAACGGCAATACGCAGGCCTGCCCGTCCGCGATGGGCGGTAAGGACCAGCAGCCGTGCGCGATCGACCCGAGCGAGCCTGGCATGGCGTACTGCCCGACCAACAACTGGTGCATGGAAGATGAGCCGCAGCAGCGGTCGCATACCCAGCAGGGCACCGTGTACGTGTTTGCCAACGTCTACATGTATCCGGAGAAGCCCGGCGTAACCGGTAAGTTCAAGAAGTTCAACGTGGTGACGGGTGAGACCGTTTGGGAGATTCCGGATGCGTACCCGAATTGGGGCGGCGCACTGGTGACCGACGGCGGTCTGGCGTTCTACGGCGATCTGTTAGGCGACTTCCGGGCCGTGGACCGAAAGACTGGCAAGGTCCTGTGGGAGCGACGGCTGGGTTCCGGCATCATCGGCAACCCGATCACCTACAAGGTCGGCGGCAAGCAGTACGTCTCGGTGTGGAGTGGCATTGGCGGCTGGATCGGATTGCCGGTCACCGCGGGCCTCGACCTGAGCGATAAGTTCGGCGCCATTGGCGCAACTGCGATGACCAAGGCAGCCAATCTGGACAAGATCCCGATGGGCGGCACGCTGTACACGTTCCGAGTCGAATAACCGAAAAATTGTAACGTCTGAGTTGATACTGGCGCCTGATGTCTGCAAAGACATCGGGCGCCTTTTATGTGGGGAGCAAGTCCGGCTCTAGGCCCGACAGTCAGACGATTGCTACGATTGAGTTCGCCAGGCGCTGATGGGTTGAACCGTTTGTCGAGCGCGGTAGTCTGATGGGGACAGAAATAGAGTACATTGAGGCCCAACCAATGATCACCAGCATCCGCTCGGCCATTCCAGTTTTACTGCTCGGCGTCACTGGCGCCGCGCTGGGCGCCGCCCCGATGGCGGCGCTAAGAGTTTGCGCCGACCCCGGCAACATGCCGTTTTCGAACAACCGGGGCGAAGGTTACGAGCAAAAGATCGCGCAGGTGATCGCCGAGTCGCTCAACACCGGAGTGCAGTACTACTACCGGCCCGGAATCGAGCGCGGGCAAACCCGCACTACTCTGGCCGCAGATCAGTGCGACCTCATGCTCGACCTGACGAGTGACGCACAGGGCGTATTGAGCACCTCGCCGTTGTACCGCACCACTTTCGTGCTGGCCTCGCGAACTGACCGAGACCTGGATTTCAAGAATTTGGACGATCCGCGACTCAAGACCCTCAAGGTCGGCGTTTACCAGACCTCCGCGATCCGCGAGGCGCTCGAGGAGCACGACGTCAAGAACAATATTGTCGTGCACTACCTCAGTCACGATGCCGATACGGTCCCGGCGGATGAGCCGGTCTATCAGATGCAGCAGGTCATGGATGGGCAACTGGACGTCGCGGCGGTCTGGGGACCGTTCGCCGGCTACTACAAGGTCATGAAGCACGCGCCCTTGACCATCCAGCCCGTGAATCTGATGGAGGACTCGGTGCCGATGGAGTTCGACATGACCCTGGCGGTGCGCACGCAAAATCGTGCCTTCAGGGATCAGATCGAGAATGCGCTCAAACAGCAGAAGGACAAGATTCGGGCGATCCTGGTCGACTTCGGCGTGCCACTGGTCAAATGCGAGAGTTGTATCATCGACGGCGATCTGCCCTCACACGGACCTTATGCCCCGCTCAACAAGCCGAAGTACACGGGCCCGGCGATACAGAACGTCACCATCGCCATGCTGGACGATTGGCTCGCGCATGGCGCCAAGCTCAGTGTTGAGCTCAACAATGCGGTGATCGCCGATGACCCGGTGCGCGTGACCTACCTCGTGGAAAAGAAGCACGCCGACGTCAACGCGCGCGATCCGCAGGGCAACACGCCACTGCTCAACGCGGTTCGCAGGATGTCACTGAGCATGGTCACGTACCTGGTTGAACACCACGCCGAGGTCAATCGGCCGGACAGCGACGGGTGGACCCCGATGATGACTGCGGCATGGGTGGATGATCCCGATCTGGTGGAGTTCCTGGCGGCGCGCAAGGCCGACCTGAACGCCAAGAATTCGAGCGGACTGACGCCTCTGGGGATCGCCTCCGAATACGGTAAAGACGTGGCCGTCGTGGCGCTGGTGAACGCCGGCTCAGATGTCAATGAAAGGATAGGCAGCGGCTACACGCCGTTGATGCTCGCCGTTGCGGGTCTTTCGGATCGGTCCGCCAAGGCGTTGCTCGATCACGGCGCAGATGTCAATGCCACGAACAAAGGTGGTGTCACGGCGCTGATGATCGCCGCCGCCTCCAATCAGGCGGATATGACCGCCTTGCTGCTCAAATCGGGCGCCGATCCGGCCCTGAAAAACGAGAGCGGCAACACCGCGCTCGGCATTGCTCGCGACAAGGGCAACGACGCCGTGATCAAGCTATTGGAGCAATCGGCGCCGCATACGGCTTCGAATTCGGGTTAAGCGTCGCGCCGACACCGCGAATGATTTCTTGGTCACTGCACAGGAGAAACGATGTGCTAGCAAAAAGTTTGGCTGGCGGTTTGGTAGTGCTCGCCCTGACCATGGGCGCCTGGGCACAAGATCACGCCGCTCCGGCGCCGGCCGCCGCCACGCCGGTGGCGAGCAAACCCGGTTCGACGATGACGCCGGTTCAACGGGTTGATAGCGCCGCGAAAGGAACACTGAAGAACGCCTACACCGACGACAACGCCGATATCGTCGCGCAGGGTAGCAAGCTGTATCTGCAATACAGCTGCAACGGCTGTCACGGCGGCAATGGCGGCGGCGGCATCTGCCCACCGCTGATCAACGACGTTTGGATCTATGACGGCGACGACGACACCTTGTTTCGCCTCGTCACGCTGGGTAGCGTCGCGTTGCAGGCCAAAGGTTACGTGCGCAAAGGACACGAGAACGTGGTGGCGCCGATGCCGCCGTTCGGGACCCTGATCCCGACCGAGGATGACCTGTGGAAGATCATGACTTTCGTGCGCGCCAGCTTTAAAGGCAGTCCGTCGCGAAAATACGGGAATCCGCCGCCCACCCCGGAACCAACGCAAGAATAGGCTGGTTCCAGCCCAAACGGTTGGTAGCTTCCTTAAGGCTAGGGACCGGCTGCATCGGCCTGTGTCACAAGTGTCACAGGATTGTGGCGTGCCCGACTCTGGCCGCCAAGCCAGATTCCCGATTTAGTTTCAGTTATTGCTATAACTGATTGATAAAGAATATTTTTATAGCATAGCCAAAGATGGCACACAGGCTGCAATCCGTAGTGGAAGCAATGCGGGTGTTGCACCAGCTCCACCACCAGGACGCGTGAGCCGACTGCCCCCGATGGCAACAAGAAGATACGGAGGGAGATATGAAGTCTAGAGCTGCAGTCGCTTGGGGCGCCGGCAAGCCGCTTTCGATCGAGGAAATCCAGGTCGACGGACCCAAAGCCGGTGAGGTGCTGGTCAAGATAGTGGCCACCGGCGTTTGCCATACGGATGCCTTCACGCTTTCCGGCAAGGATCCGGAAGGCCTGTTCCCGGTCATCCTGGGTCACGAGGGCGGCGGTATCGTGCAGGAAGTCGGCGCCGGCGTGAAAAGCGTCAAAGCGGGCGATCACGTCATTCCGCTCTACACGCCCGAGTGCGGGGAGTGCAAGTTCTGCAAATCCGGCAAGACCAATCTATGCCAGAAGATCCGGGCTACCCAGGGCAAAGGCCTGATGCCTGACGGCACCACGCGCTTCTCGCATCAGGGTAAGCCGATCCTGCACTACATGGGTACCAGCACATTCTCCGAATACACGGTGATGCCCGAGATTTCGGTCGCAAAAATCAATCCGAAGGCCCCGCTCGATAAGGTCTGCCTGCTCGGTTGCGGCATCACCACGGGCATCGGCGCGGTGCTCAATACCGCCAAAGTGCCACCTGGGTCCACCGTGGCAGTCTTCGGTCTCGGTGGCATCGGGCTCTCGGTCGTACAGGGTGCCGTGATGGCCAAGGCCAGCCGCATCATCGCGGTCGACACCAATACAGATAAGTTTTCCATGGCCAAGGCGCTCGGAGCTACCGATTGCCTCAATCCGAAAGAACACGATGGGCCGGTGCAGCAGGTTATCGTCGATCTGACCGACGGCGGCGTCGACTATTCGTTCGAATGTATCGGCAACGTCAATGTGATGCGCTCGGCGCTGGAATGCTGCCATAAGGGTTGGGGCGAGTCGGTCATCATCGGTGTCGCTGGCGCCGGCGAAGAAATCCGCACGCGTCCGTTCCAGCTGGTCACTGGGCGCGTATGGCGCGGCTCCGCCTTCGGTGGCGTCAAAGGCCGCTCGCAGCTGCCGGGGTTCGTCGAACGCTACCTGCACGGCGAGATCAAAATCGACGAGATGATCAGCGAAGTGTTGCCGCTTGAAGAGATCAACAAAGCATTCGAACTCATGCACGACGGCAAGGTCATCCGCTCGGTGATCCGTTTCTGATTATGCCAAGGCGCCGCGCGAGTGCAGTATCGAGGCCAGGTGGCGCTACCGGGCGCTGTGACCGTGCTGCAACACATGCCCTGGCGTTGACCCCCCGTCTGGGCCGCTGGCGCCGGTTTTTGGCTGATTTTTCAATGGTAACTCCTGTTCGCGGGCAGCCATTCGTAATACCCTCTATGCTAGGTGGTGGGAACACTGTTTCCGGGCGGTACGGTAGCGCCGTACAGTCCGTGGGAAGCTTTGGTTTCGCGGCCGTCGACAAAAATAAAGCCGGCATGCCTGCGGGCGTCGGCGGGAACAGGCAGCTGGAGGGGAACATGCGTTTGAGGCGAGATAGTCAAGGCCATGCCAGATTGATCGAGTCGGCCTTGAAAGGCTGCGCCGACAGCAACACGATCGGCCACGCGGTGCGTCGCTCTTGGAGCCGTTGCTTATCCACCTACTCTCTCGATCCATCGCAAATCAAGAAGCCGTTGATCGTCGAGCGCAGCGACCTCGAGGCGAGGTGCGAGCGCATCGGCGCCGTGCTGCCGATCGCCCGCATCGAAATGCTCGGGCTATCCAGACAGATGGCGCATACACAGTACGCCATCATGCTCACCGATCACGATGGGGTGATCCTCAGTTATGTGGGCGATCCTGCCTTCTCCATGACGGCACGCCGCAGCGGTTTCCGCGAGGGCGCCATCTGGAGCGAGCAGGAACTCGGTACCAACGGCATGGGCACCTGCCTGATGACGCGCGAGCCCATCGTCATTCATCGTGCGGACCACTTTTTGGTACAGAACACGGATTTGACCTGCTCGGCGGCACCGATCTTCGACCTGCAAGGCAGGGTGATCGCGGCGCTGGACATCTCCGGCTGTTCCACCGGGGCGCAGACCCACACTTTGGCACTGGTCGAGATCGCTGCACTTAACATCGAGAACCGCGCGCTATTGCGTGCGTGCAAGCCATATTTCGTGTTGCGCTTTCATCGCTGCGCCGATTTCGTCAGCACCCCCGGCGAGGGCGTTCTGGCATTCGACGAGGGCGGCACGATCATGGGCGCCAACCGCAGTGCGCTGGAAATGCTTGGCTATGCGGATCACAAGTCCCTATGCGGGCACGCGATTGGCACGGTGCTGGACGCACCGCTGGCGACCCTGCTGCACATGAGCATGCGACACGGTTTCCGACCGGAACCGATGGCGACGCGCGGCGGGCATCGAAGTTTATTTGCGCTGGTACAGCCGCCGGCGGATGAATTTCGGCACGCACCGAAGTCCGTGATCGTCGGCACCAGGGCGTTCTCAGATGTGCTGGATGTGATGGAGCACACCGATCCGGTGATGGTGCGCAACGTGCAGACCCTGCGCCGCATACTGAATCGGGACATCTCGGTGCTGCTGCTCGGCGAGACCGGCACCGGCAAGGGCTATCTGGCCAAGGCCATCCACAATGCCAGCCGGCGCTCAGACAAGCCGTTCGTGGCGGTCAACTGCGCCGCGATTCCGGAACTGCTGATCGAGAGCGAATTGTTCGGCTACAAGGCGGGCGCCTTCACCGGCGCCGCTCGCGAAGGCAATGTCGGGCGCGTGTTGCAGGCCAGCGGGGGTACGCTGTTCCTCGATGAGATCGGCGATATGCCGATGCCGTTGCAGGCGCGGTTGCTGACCGTGATCGAAGAGCGCGAGGTAGTGCCGCTGGGCGGCAAGCCGGTTGCAGTCGATATACGCGTGATCAGCGCCACCCATCGCGACCCGGGGGAAATGATCGCCAAAGGCCTGTTTCGCGATGATCTATACTATCGGCTCAATGGCATTTCCCTGACCATCCCACCCTTGCGCGATCGCAAGGACGCGGCCGACGTGGTGCGTTGTCTGCTGCGTATCGAGGCGGGTGAACGTACGCCGGTGCAGATCGACGAGGCACTGGTGCAGCGCCTGGCGCGATATTCATGGCCAGGCAACTTGCGGCAACTGCGCAATGTGCTGTGCACGATGCTGGCATTGCGCGAGTCGGATTACCTGAGCCTCGAAGACTTCGACGAAAGCTGGCTGACCGGCGGCCGGAACAAGCCCCAGGCTGAAGCCGATTCGAGGCCGATCGTCGATGACGACGACGGCAACGTTTTGAGCAGCGCCGAATGCGACGCGCTGCGTCGGACTCTGGAGGCGTGCAACTGGAATGTCAGCGCCGTTGCGGTGCGGTTGAACCTGAGCCGTAAGACGGTATATCGGAAGATGCATCGTCATGGATTGCAGCGGCCTGACATCGGTCGGGTAACCCGCCACGGTTCCGGCGAAGAGACGAACGTTTTGGTTGCCGAGGAGTCACATCTCGGTTCGCCCCACACTAACGGTGGGGCGGATCTACCGGCCGCATGGCGCGCCACACGCTAGAGTCGGGTCGACCAGGACCACATTCCGATCAACTGTTCAAAAATTTATGGAGAAGATGCAATGAGTAACAATCGGTTCCACGACGGCACGCAAGCCATCATCAGCGATCGGAGGTAAAAAAAATGGCAATTTCACTTCATCCGTCGATCGACAACGGCATTAAACAAGGTTCAAAGGATTTCGCGGGCGGCACGCTCACCTGCAAGTGTGCAAACAACCCCGTGAAGGTGTCGATCAAGGCCCAGACGGCTCACAATCACGCTTGCGGCTGTTCCAAATGCTGGAAACCGAAGGGTGCGCTGTTCTCGGTGATCGCGGTCGTGGGCAAAGACAAAGTCAGCGTCACACAGAACGCGGACAAACTCGCCGTGGTCGACCCGAAGGCCACCATTCAACGCCACGCCTGCAAGGGCTGCGGCGTGCATATGTATGGTCGTATCGAAAATACCGGCCATCCATTTTACGGCCTGGATTTCATCCACACCGAACTGTCGTCCGAACCGGGTTGGTCCGCACCGGGCTTCGCAGCCTTCGTGTCCTCGATCATTGAACAAGGCTTTGATCCGGCGCGCATGGGCGAAGTACGTGCCCGGTTCAAAGAGCTGGGCCTCGAGCCCTACGACTGTCTGAGTCCGCCCTTGATGGATGCCATCGCGACGCACGTGGCGAAGGCCTCCGGAGCGCTCAAGAGCTGACCGCTGCGGTTGAGCCCACAGAACGAGTAGCATCCCGGGCCCTGTCGACCCTGAGGGCCCGGGATCAGCTACTGAGTCTGCCCACGCCGGAGCAAACCAGACGCCCCTTCGGCACCAGCCTGAAACTGCGCCTGAGCCTATTGCTCACGGTGCTGATTGCCATGCTGACCATGAACCTCACCGGGCATTTTCTCGATGCGCAGCTGGCACTGGCTGTGGCACTTTCGTCCCACGTTGTAGAGGGAAATCATACGACTAGGTCAAAAGCGTCTCATGTCGCATGAAAACAACAACATAATGCTGTGGAAGACAAGGCTTTTATGCTTTAATGAGACGGGGTTGAGTTGGCATATCGCTTGCCTTTAATTCAGCGGGGGCGCGGGGTTTGCGCCATGCGGACAACGTCCGCGAATACAGCGACATTGATAAATATACCTAGGAAGGAGCTCCGATGAACCATATCCATAGAAAGTTGTACCCGCTTGCCTCGATTGCGGCGGGCGTGGTCACACTTGCCGCAGCCTTGCCGGCTTCGGCAATCGATCTCACCAACGCGGACGGCACGTGGAAGTTTTCCCTTAATGGCAACGTCAACGTGGACTACATTTATTCAAATTGCGAAAAAGCCTCTAAGGTCGCACCCGTCGTGACGATCGGCGGCGCCTGCACCGGTGATGCGAGCGGCAACAGCGTTTCCAGCATTGCCAACGGTCTGCTGCCGGCGGCCTTCGTCTTTGGCGTCTCGACCACCCAGAATGGCATTGATCTGGCCGCTCACCTTGGCCTGTTTCCGGGCATTGCCACCAATGACGGCGGCAGTCCCAACCTCCAGCAGACCGCTGGCGGTAGTACCAATGTTGGTTTGGGTACCACCGGACTGGATCTTCGCCAGGTGTACATGACCTTCGGCAACAAGGACATGGGCACCTTCACGCTGGGTCGGAACTTCGGCCTGTTTGGCTTCGATGCGATCATCAATGACATGACACTCATTGGCGTGGGGGTCGGAGGCGCCGCGTCGGGTCCTTCACCGGCGAACACTACGCTGGGCTCGATCGGCTTCGGGTACATCTACGTCGATACGCTGGCGCAGATGAACTACACGACGCCGGACTTTGGCGGCGCTAACGCCACCTTCGGTATCTTCGAACCGGTCAATTCACTGACCGAGCCGGGAATCGCCGCCGCGAAGAGTGCCCCGGGCTTTCACGGCAAGATCGCCTGGAGCGGCAAATTCGGCGACGACATGAAGCTGTCTTTGTCGGCGACCGGCATCGAGCAGAAGCAGGACTATGATCTGAGCCTCACCACCGCCGGCAACTTCCGGAGCGTCGGTGGCGACGTGTTT